>Ga0209777_10005361_pt1 | contig 14817 bp, 7 predicted proteins | sample FrelakmetHBP12HB_FD_187147 | JGI IMG/M metagenome (GOLD analysis project Ga0209777, IMG submission 187147) | Freshwater lake sediment microbial communities from the University of Notre Dame, USA, for methane emissions studies -HBP12 HB (SPAdes)... | ecosystem: Environmental > Aquatic >... | reverse complement strand
CTCCTCCGACGAAAACCGCCGCTCGAATTCCAGCAACGCTCGCGGGTAATCCTCCATACCCCGAACTACTACCTGTTGTCGTTCCTGGAGTCAAGGGGATACCCCCTTTCGAGTATTTCCCGCCGCTGCGCCCTGACGAACCGCTCTGTGTCGAGGCGCTGACGCTGGGAGCGATCAGAACAGCGGATCCACTACGCATTTGGTTCATGGCTCTCCTCCTTCTTCAAGAAATCGTGCGAGCTTGCCGAACTCGCTTCCGGGTCGTCTTCGATTTGGCCGCGGCGCGTGGAAGCTGCGCGGCCGGTGCGGTCTCCCGCGATGTTCGGCCCAGGCACGGCGCCTGTGGTCTCCGGTTCTCGACGGGTCTAAGTTTTTTCTTGCTGCGTACCACGCAGGTGTGAGTCGTGAGGATGATCGGGTAGGCATGGCCACGCCAGAGTCCCTCCGCCGCCGCTCATCGAAGCGACGATGTCGCACCTCTCCGGATACCCCGATACCAGCATACCTTATCAGATTCCGGGAACCACCGCAACGCCAATCCGCGCCCGCACAGTTATCGGGCCATCTGCCGGGGCCGGGAGCGGATGTGCCCAGTCCTTGCCGAACGCTCACACTTCGGCGGTTCAAAGTACGTTGCTGCATTCAAGGCGAGTCGAGAATCGCCCGTTCGGAGGTTGCCAACACGGCGGACCATTCGGCGGCTCGATCGTACCGACCCCAAGCTTCGTAAAGCGAGACCAGGCGACGCAGGACCTTCTGTACATGGCGATCCTTTGCGCCTCGAGCGGTTAGGAGGGCATCATAACCCTCAAGCAGCAGCGGCTCCGCTTCTTGGAACTGGCCGTGTGCCGCCAGGCAACTACCCAGCAGAGTCCGCGCGTAGGCGTTGCGCCAGTGGTTCGGAGGCAAGGCCGCTTCCTGCACGTCGAGGGTTTCTCGCACCAGCTCCTCGGCCACTGCCGTCTCACCCCGTTCCAGACGAAAGTCGGCGAGGGCTGCGAGCGAGGCAGCGAGGTCGGGATGAGGCTTCACGAAGATGGCTCGGCGCATAGCGAGCGCGTCCTCCAATGCCTCCTCGGCCTCGGCCAACTGCCCGCGGTCCTGCAACAGTTCGCCAAGGTTCATCAGCACAGTCGCTACCGTAGGGTGTTCATTTCCGTGAACGGATCGGAAGATGCCTAGTGCCTCGCGAAAGCAACTCTCGGCCTCGTCCCATCGTTGCTGCCGTAGAAGGTTAACCGCCAGGTTATTGAGGCTGTTGGCCACATCGGGATGAGTATCGCCCATGAGCTGCCGTCGCACCGCCAGGGACTCACGGTACAGCGGCTCGGCGTCCTGGTAGTCCCCTCGCGTCTGCAGCACGGATGCCAGGTTGTTTAGGCTTATGGCAATGTATGGGTGGGCCTTGGGCAAGGACGCCCTTCGAAGGTCGAGCACTTCGCGAAAAAGCTGCTCGGCCTGGGTGTAGTCGCCGGCATGGTAACGTATGGTGGCAAGGTCGTTGAGCGCTCTTGCGAGCCCCACGATTCCTTTTTCACCCAAGGGCCTTTGAATCTCGATGCAGCGCTGAAGCATGGACTCCGCCCGCGGATACTCAGCTTTCAAGATGAGAAGCCAGGAGTAGTCGGCGAGGGTCAGGACAATCTCGGGACTTGATTCTCCGAAAAGAGCCTCCTGGGCGGAGAGCGCTTCCTGGAACAGCTTTTCCGACTCTTCATAGCGTGCCCGGGCGCTGAGCACCGCTGCGAGCCGGCTGAGAGTCCGGGCGGTCTCTGCATGAGGATTGGGCAGTACTTCGCGTTGGGTAGCAAGGGCGGCGCGCAGTTGCGTCTCCGCTTGTTCCAGTAGACCCAGGCTGGTGTAGGTTTCGCCGAGAGTTCGGCGGATGGCGGCTTGCACTTGCGGCTCAGCAGCCAGCTCCTTGTCCACTCGTTCAGACGTTTCCTCAAGAAGTTGACGGAGCAGAGTAGTGTCGCGTCCCTGGGCGACGGAAGGATCAATCGACGATAGCATTCCCTGCAAGAATAGACTGATCTGTTCCGCGGTGTGCGCCGCCGAGCGGGCTTCTTTTTCTGCGGCCCCTGTTCGGGCGAGTGCACCTTCCGCACGCTCTCGCTCCGATTGTTCACGGATGCGGGCCGTTTCCGCGGCGAACCGCAGCCTTTCGGCGCTGCGGTACATGACGGTCATCCATCCGGCGAAAAGTGCAAGGGAAATCACGAGAATCGCGAGTGCTGCGGCCGGAACTTTGTGCCGCGACACCAGTTTGCGGAGTTGATAGATAGTCGATGGCGGTCGAGCGGTAACCGGCTGGTTGTTGAGAAACCGGTCAATGTCAGAGGCGAGTTCGGCGGCGCTATGGTAACGCCGGGTGCGGTCCTTTTCGACGGCTTTGAGGACGATCGTTTCCAGGTCTTTGGGAAGCGCGCGGTTGATGGCGCTGGGTCGGCGCGGGGGATCGTCGCAGATGGCCCGCACCGCTTCCGGCAGGAGGCAACTGCGTGTGTCGTGGGGCAGTTCGCCGGTGAGCAGCTCATAGAGAATGACGCCCAGGGCATATACATCGGTCAGCAAGTCGATCTGGTGTGGGTCGCCGCGGGCCTGCTCCGGACTCATGTAGGCCAGCGTCCCTTGGATCCTGCCGTAATCCGTTTCCAGGGTCGTAGCGGCGACATCCGCATCCGTGAGCTTGGCCAGCCCAAAATCCAAAATCTTAGGATTGCCCGCCTCGTCGACCAGGATGTTGGACGGTTTGAGGTCCCGATGGATGACGCCTTTGCAATGCGCATGGTGGACGGCATGACATAAGCGCTGGAAGAGCCCCAGCCAGTTGCGAAGGCCCGGTTGCTCGCGACGAAACCAGACGTCGAGCGTCACGCCCGAGACCAGCTCCATGACGAAAAACGGTTCTCCCTCGTCGGTGTGGGACGCTTCATGAATGGAAGCGATGCCCGGATGCTTGAGGCGAGCCAGCGTCTGGATCTCACGTTCAAAGAGGCGCAATGCCCGGCGGTCGGTCAGCCGACCGCGGCGGATGACCTTGATGGCAACCCGACGCTGGGGGTGCTCTTGCTCCGCTTCGAATACCGCGCCCATGCCGCCCTCGCCCAGCAGACGCACCACTCGGTAGTGGGCGATGGTTGGAAGGCTCAGACGGGAACCGTCCGGCGAGTCATTGTCCGGTTCGGCGACCGAGTCCAGAAAACCGCCGGCCTTTTGATGGGCATCCAAGAGAGATAAAACTTCGGCGCGAAGCGCCGGGTCATCGGGCGCGACCCGTTCGAGATAGGCCTGCCGCTCGCTCGATGCGCATTCGATGACTTCATCGAAGAGTCGCCGGGCGTGTTGGAGTCGGTCACGGTCCATCATTGTCACGTTGTGGATAGGTCGTCTCATCTTTCGACAGTTCGCGGAAGAGCCACGCTTTGGCATAGGCCAGCCGGCGACGGACAGTTCGGTCCGCGATGTTCAGAACCTCGGCGATCTCGTGGGTCTGCATCCCACCGAAGAAACGCATCTCCACGATCCGGGTCTCCAGCGGCTCCTCACCGGCAAGGCGCTCCATCGCTTCCTCGAGAGCCAGCAGATCGAGGTCTTTCAGGGGCGTCTCCGGATCAACAATACTCAACGAGAAACGCCCCCAGCCGCCGCCGCGTTTCTCCCGACCGCGGGTGCGGGCGTGGTCCACGAGAATCCGCCGCATAGCTTGGGCCGCGACGGCCAGGAAGTGCGCCCGGTTCTGCCAACGGACCCCCTGTTGTTCGATCAGTTTCAGGTACGCCTCGTGAACCAGCGCGGTGGCGCTGAGCGTGAGACCCGGCCGTTCGGATTGGAGGTAATGTCCGGCCAATTCCCGTAGCTCCTCGTAAACGACGGGGAGAAGCAACTGTACAGCGTCTCCCCCCCGCTCGGTTACGGTCCGGAGGATACGCGTCAAATCGCTCGTCGGGCGGTCAGACAACATCATCCTTTCTCAGAAAACGCGGACTGCGTGGCCGCTTTGGCCGTCCAATGTCGCGTAGGAGACGGACGGGGATCACGCGGTGATTGTACCATACGCGTGTGCGTTCTCGCGAAACAGGCCTCGATCTCCGAGGCCCCGCGTCTTTGGTCTTCCGACAGCGGTACCCCGTCATAAAGGGAGGCTTAACCATGTGGCTTCGGCGAATAGTTGTCGTGACCGGCATTGCTCTACTGGCAAACAGTGTTGCCCAGGCTCAGCAGTGCCCCAACGCCGAACCTGCCGCCGATTTTTGCAGCAGCGCACGAGTGGTTCCGGGGACCGTCGGCCATCACGTCGTTTGGATGGATGCGTCGACGGCTACGGACACGAACACGGGATGCAACGTCTCGTTCGGCAAGACGGTGTGGTTCGAAGTCACGCCTCAAATCAACGGGCCGGTGACCGTCAGCACGTGCCATCCGGGCACGAGCTACGATACCGTCGTGCAGGTCCACCGCGGCGGCGACGCCAACTGCGAGATGATGACCCTCGTGGACTGCGAAGACGACACAGCGATCGCGGAGTGCAACAACGGCTGTTCCGGCTATGGCTCGGTCATCACCTTCAACGCCCAAGCCGGCGTCCGGTATCGAATCGAGGTCGGGGCCTACAACAGCAACGTCGCGGGCTGTCCGATGTGCCTGGCTCTGATCGTCACCGTCGGGGCGTCCTGTGGAGACGTGCCGCGCAACTGGACATGCGAGTTGGCCACGGAGTTACCGGGCACACCGGGGACGCACGCGACCATCGTGGATACCGAGGGAGCTGTTTTCCCCACCTATCAGCCCGTTTGCGGAGGCCCCCCGGTAGGCAACAGCGTCTGGTTCAAGACCACGCCGACGATTAGCGGGCCGCTCCGGTTTTCGACGTGCAACGTCCACACCACCTACGACACGGTCATTCAGGCGTACACGGGATCGTGCTCCGGTTCACTGGTCGTGCTAGGGTGCGACGATGACATGCCTGATGACCCGGCGTGTGACACGGGATGCCAGTCTCCGGCGCGACGCGGGTCCACCCTGGTCATCAATGCCACTGCGGGTACGACCTATTACTTACAGGCATCATCGTACGGAAACAACTCGGCCAATTGCGATCTCTGCTTGGGCATGCAGGTCACTGTCGCGGAATGCGATAACGCGAGCCAGTGCGACGATGGCGACATATGCACGACGGATTCCTGCTCGTCGGGGACCTGCGTGCACTTCCCGAGCGCCGGAACAGCCTGCCCGGACGATGGTAACCCCTGTACGTTGGACGTTTGCGATTTGTACGGTCAGTGTAGTCACCCCCCGCGCGAGGTAGGCTTTCGCTGCGGGAACCAGGCATCGAACGTGTGCGATGGGCCGGATGGCTGCGATGGCTTCGGCAATTGCAGTCCAAACTTCGTGCCTGCGGGGACCCCCTGCACATCGGACGGAAACGACTGTACGCTGGATCGCTGCAACGGGGAGGGCGTCTGCGCCCACACGGCGGCCCCGCCTGGCACGCCCTGTGGTAGCCAAACCTCGACCCCCTGCGACCGCCCCGATACTTGCGACGGGGCCGGTGTCTGCCAGCCCAACTTCGCTCGCCCGGGAACCTCATGCAGCGACGGCATCTTCTGTAACGGTGCAGAGTACTGCAACGCCGCAGGTTCGTGCCTGCCCGGATCGTCTCCATGTTCCACAAACCAGGTTTGCGACGAGAGCAGCGACCAGTGCCTTCCGGACTGCAATCACAACGGCATTCCCGACCTCATTGACATCCAGCGTGGGATCAGCCGCGATTGCAATCACAACTTGATTCCCGACGAATGCGATCCCGATCAGGACCACGACGGAATCCCCGACGACTGCGACAACTGCCCGGACATCCCCAATCCCGATCAACTGGACAGCGACGGCGACGGTGTCGGCGACGCCTGCATCATTAATTGCTACGATTGCACCGACTGTAGCGACAAGTTGACCGGCCATTATGAGACGGTTCGCCTGGCCGCGGACCTGCACGGCGTGGCAGGCTCTTGTATACGTTTCACCGCCGACACGGCTGTCTTTGACTGTCAGGGGCATACCATTGGCGGCGACGGCTCCGGCGAGTTCGACTTCGGCATCGACCTGACCACGCACGTGGGCGACACGATCCGCAATTGCACAATCAGCGGTTTCGAAGTCGGTATCCGACTTTACGGCGGCAGCGGCCACGCGATCCGAAACAACACTTTCACCGGCAACGGCACTGGCGTCTATCTACTGGAACAATCGAACAACAATCGGCTTACGCAGAACGCCTTCTCCTCAAACGTACGCGGCGTGCAACTCTACAATTCGGGCGGCAACGCTTTCTCCCAGAACACCCTGTGCGGCCAGACGACTTACGACATCGTGGATACGTCCTCCTCACCGCCCGCGACGCCTAACACGCGAGCCGGCGACAAGTGCGATTCAATCCTTAACTGGAACGGCGACCAGGCCATAACCTGGTGCGACACAGTCTGCACACCCAACGTGGCCACAATGTGCGGTGATCTCACCACCTGCCAGGACGCACTTGGCGGCGACTTCAATCTGGTGACGCTCAATCAGGACATCACCATCGTCGGCGGAGGACTAGTCATGGGCGCCAACCATTTCACGCTCGATTGTGCCGGGCACTCCATAAACGGAACGCCTCCACTGAGTTCACAGCAGGCCGGCATCTTCCTGGACAACAGGCTCGACGTCACTATTCGCAATTGCAAAGTGAGAAACTTCGGCGTCGGGGTCGAGCTGCGCTCCTCTTCTTACTGCTACATAGGCAGCAACGTAATGGAAACAAACGGGACGGGAATGCGCCTGACAAATTCGTCCCCAGGCCAGGCGGGTGCAGGGCACAATAACATATTTGGGAATTCGATCCGACAAAACACTGCTTATGGACTGGAGCTTTCGGATGTAGAGCAAAACACGTTTACCAGCAACACTATGGCCAACAATGGATTGTACTCGGTGTGGATTGCCGGCTCCTGTAACAACACTTTCCAGAATAACCAAGGCGGGACAGGCGCCGCACCGGTCTTCTACCAGCACGATATTCCGATCGGAGGCTCGATCGCGGGTGGAACATACGCCCAGATCATCTACTGCAACGTGGGCCATGCAGCCATCGACGGCGTAACCATAGACAATGGAACCGCGAAGAACGATGGCATTCTTCTGCTCGGCGACACGGCTCTTCTTGTCCGCAACAGCAATATCCGCAACAGTCGTGGAATCCTTGCCATAAACTCGCCGCATACGATCTTGCGCAGCAACACTATCCAGGACTCGAAGGAAGACGGGGTCACCTTCAACATCAGCCCGTACGGCGAAGTGGATACTTGCACTTTGAAGAACAACGTCGGACTTGGAGTCCTGGCCGACGCCCAATCACATTTCACAGACGTCCATGACAGCACCTTCACCTCCAACCGGGGCGGCGTGCGCGTCAACCTGTCCGACGACGTCAAGATTCGCAACAATACGTTGAGCGATCATCATACCGACGCCACGAACGGAGTGGGGATAGAAGTCAACGATTCGCAGCGCGCGGCGATCAGCAACAACGACGCGACCGGGAACGACTACGGCCTGCTTCTCGACGGCGGGGCCGAAAACTGCACCGTAACCGGAAACTCGTTCTGCCTTAGCTTCGGCGGGGATATTTACAATGACGGTTTGAACAACACCGGCTCGAACAACACTTGCGCCAACAACTTGTGGCGCTGGACTGACACTGGGGCCCCCGTGGGCTGCACCCATCTATGCGTCGGTTGGTACAACCAACAATGGGGATACAGTTTCCACAACGTCTCCAAGGACGCGCTGACTTGGGAGCGCTACCAGCAAACCTTCGGCATAAACGAGACCAACCTGAGCGCCGATGTTTGTTTTGGTTTGCCTCTATGCCTCCCCTTCCTGGGGTGTTACTGCCTGGGTTACGAGGCGCACATTCCCACTCCGATTCCCGATCCCTTCGCTGCCATTTACTATCAGGCCGCCTATCGGCCGCGCGCCGCCGACGGAAGCTGCTACGGAATGTCCGGAACATCGCTGGCGTTCTTCTATCACGACGATTTGCCCAATGCTTATGACCTGTACGCGTCTCGCGTTCGCGACCTTCAGCCCAATAGCACACGTGGCAGCCACAGTTTGGCAACCAAGCGCGAGATCATCCACGGCAGTCAGATGTCGGCGGAGAATTTCCGTTACTATCTGGGCCAGATGACGCTGGGCCACGACAACGCGGCCTACGTTTCTTTGCAGGCCAGCGTCGGGCTGACCAATCGGAACCAGGGGATGGTTTCGATCAAACAGGGCACCACCAAAGGCCACGTGATGAACTACGATTCGATCATCGACCTCGGCGGCGGCAAGCAGCGATTGGTGCTCTATGACAACAATAAGGAGAACTTCGTCAACACGGTATACACCGACCCCATGCAGTACCCGGCCATCGAAGTCGACCTGACGACCAACAATTGGCAATACGACAAGGGCGGGGGCGTTGTCTGGACGACCGACCGCATCTTCAATATCCCCTACTCTCTGGTTAATCGAACGGACTGGTCTCTCCCTACATCCCTGGACGGCATCAATACTCTCATCTTCGGCGACGCCGACGGAAACATCGAAGACATGAGCGGCCGTCTGCTGGGACACGATGCGGCTGGCGGAGAGCATGAAGATATCCCTAACGCAATGGCCTACCCCGTGTGGGCCGCGGATCCGCCGCTGCAGAATATTCCTCCTGTCTTGATGACCCCGCAGGGCGACTACAACTTCAACGTCTATGGGCGTGCAACGTTGCCAATACCTATACCCAAACCCATCTATTCCGTTCTCGCTTTCGGCTTCGACGGGGGTTATCTCCTTGACCAAATTCCAGCCAATTCAACGACGCACGACATCATGGAATTTCGGCGGATCAACGGATCGCTGGTCCATAATGAGTTGTCATTCCGCACCAATGACGCCGCAAAGCCTCTCAATCTCGCGGTCTTCCGAAGCGGAAGGGCCGGTTTCGACCGCCGCACGTACCACATCCTGAATGCGACCGTGTCCAACCTGTCGAAACTACACGTGACGACTTCGGCGGACCACCAGTCCCTCGTGGTGGCCAATCGCGGAACCGATACGATCAGGTACGACGTTCAATTCAACAATGAACTCATCAACCCGGCGGTCTATTTCGACGGCATCCACCCGCAGTTGATGGCCACCGGTTTGGTCTTGCCAGCTCGCCAGACTCATCTCTTGACGCCTTCAGACTGGAGCGACCTGAACCATGCAACGCTTCTCATGGGCGCGGAAGTCTGCGGCAACGGACAGTGCACCGGAGGAGAAGATCACGTCAACTGCCCCCAGGACTGCACGGCCATTCCCTGCGTTGTGCCTTTTGATGGTATGTCCATCACCGCGTCCACAACGCTATGCCCTGGAACTTATCAGCTCGCCGACCCCGGACAGGACGGCGTGATCCGCCTGATGGCTGACAATGTCGAGCTGAATTGCCAGGGAGCTAAGCTTATCGGTGACGGCACGGGGACCGGCATCACATCGACGGGCCGAAACAATGTGCATGTGCGCAACTGCCAGATTCGTGATTATTTCTCCGGGATTGGCGTGAGGGGAGGCGCCGGAGTTCAGATCGAAGGGTGTGCGCTGGAGAACCATATCTATTCCGGCGTGGTCCTTGTGGACACCACGGGCGCTGTTCTGACCCGCAACATAGTGACCGCAAACGGAAGTGGCGTGTCTCTGGGCAGCACGCTCAACACCCAGCTCACGGAGAACCTCGTATGCGGAAACACCTCCTGCGACATTTGTCCACTCCATGACCAGGGAAGTAATGGTCTTCGCAACGCCTGTGACAGCGGTTCGGGCTGGAATGACGCCCGAACCGCCGGCTGCACCTTCGCGTGCACCAGTCATGACAATGACCAAGACAACATTCCCATTGAATCGGACAACTGCCCAAATACCTTCAACCCTTCGCAACGTGACAGCGATGGTGATGGAGTCGGAGACGCTTGTGATTGCTGCCCGCATTCCCGACCGGGCGCGGTGGTCAATGAGATGGGCTGCGCCCCGTTTGACGTCGGCGACGCGAACGGCGACGCAGTCATCAATGTGGCCGACTGGGGCGTCATGGTCAATTGTCTCCGCGGTCCCAATGTTCCTGTGCCGCCATCCTGCAACGTCGCCGACCTTGATGCGGACGGCGACGCGGACCTGCGGGACTACGCGATTCTCCAGTCTGCCCTTTGCTCGGGTCGTTGACGTGAAGAGCCGATGCCCACGCCCTGCTCGGATCGTCCGAGGACCAACAGCAGGTGACGTCGAAAAGCATTCCCTTCGGGTTCGAGGCCGCGAGGGTGCGCATGACTATCGGCCGACGTGTCTATTGGGATTCACACCCTCCCCATCAGTTCACAGCGAATTGCAGGGGCGGTGCGACGCAGACGCTTGTCGTTAATCCCGCGCGCCGATAGGTGCCGCCGACCTAGAGCGGTTTTCCACTTGCCCGCCCCTTCGACAGGTTGCGAAAAGGTGGTCACAAAGATGACGGCTCTCGCGGAGAAGAAACATGGCAAACAACAAACCGAAAGAGAAGATCAGCGCAAGCGCGGTGTCGTGCGCACTGTGGGAGAATGAGCTGACCACGCGTGATGGACGCCAAATCGTCGTGTTGAAGGCGTCGATCGAAAGACGATATCGCGACGCGAGCGGTACCTGGAAGAGCTCGAACAGCTTTGGCCGCAACGAGGTTGCCCAGGCCATCTACTGCCTGACGAGGGCCTACGCTGCAATGATGGAGAAGTCGACCGAGGACGAGGAGGTGACGTCCGAGTAGGCAGCCGAGCCGTAGCGGCTCTTTTTTGAGCCGCTTCTTCGCGGCGCGATGTGATCGACATGGGGAGTTGGGTTGAGAGACTCAAGGAGGAACGGCTGCGCGCGCTCAACCGGCGCGAGATTAAGCCTGGCACCGGTATAGAACAGTTGCGGCAGGCGGACCTCGGTGAACTCGCGAGCGCGCACATAGTATCGATGCCGCGTGAAACGTCGGCAAAGCCTCGAACGACGTTCGGCAACTCGGTGCGTAGTAGATCGGCGCGGGCCAGAAGGCTCTAATGCAACCCCTCCCGCGTTGAAGCGGCGCAGAACAACTACACCCAGGCACAGAGCCGTGAGACCAACTGGAGAATCGCCGCCAGATGCCGTTCTTGTATTTGCTTGAGTTAAACGCTCTTAGTGCGTCGGCAACCGGTTCAGAAACTGTTGCACGTCGCTGAGGTCCACGTTGTGGTCATGATTGGCGTCTGATCGGTTACAGTCATACGGAGACTCAGCGTTGGGGCCATGCAGGCACCTGACCATGCACTCCCAATCGCTGCGATCAATGACGCCGTCGCCATTACAGTCGTACATTTGGCACTCATCGGGAATATCGTCGAGATTGGTGTCGAGGCTGCGGGCACTGGGACGTTGGCTGTGAAGGCGAACGGCGTCGACTTCTTCCCACTCATTCAGATTGTGATCGGTGTCCACGTAGATTTTCACTCCCCGCGCCAGATACGGCGTGGGAGCGAAGGTGACGACGAGGTTTGCGGAAAGCGGAGTGCTTGGGTCGACGCCGCTAAACACTGTGTGAAGAGCTCCGATGGTGTCGAGCAGGTCGATCTTGTACACGAACCCGTGTCCCGTAGTTTCATGAATGGTGACGCCGGAAGCGTGCACGGGCTGGGCGAAGCCAACCAAAAGGAACTCGTGCGTTCCATTTATTGGGCCAGGCGCCCATGACGTTGGGCAGTCACAGTAGTCCGAGGTGTCGGGAGGACCCAGGGCTTGAGAAGCAGCCCAGGCGGGATCGGAGTACTGCGAGCTGAACCCGATGACTTCGCTCGCCCATTGATCGAAACGCGAGACATCGCACAAATCGTTGACTCCATTTTGGTTGCAGTCGGGCAGATTGGGGTCGTGGCAGCCACAAGGATCGCAGCCCTCGCCGCAGGGATGACAGAGGCATGGATCAAGGTTTCCGCAGAGGCAGGGGTCATATTGCGGGCACCCTGAAGTGCACTCCGGGCTGCAGTTCGCGCCGCAGCGGTCGCAGTTGCATGAATTGCCGCCACAGGTCGCGCTGCACTGGGCGTTGGTGGGATCACCGCCGCAGAAGAGGTTGCACCTTGCGTTCTCTGGGCAAACGCCGGGGGCGCAGAAACCAGGGCAGAGGAAGCTTCCCGCGACGCAGGGGTTGCCACCGCATTGCGCGTCACAATATAAATTGGTCGGGCAAGTCGAATCACAATATCCACCGCAGTCGCGGTAACTGCAAGGGGTGCCGCCGCAAAACGGGTCGCAGCGCACATTCTGGGGGCAAAGATCGGGATCGCACTGGGTGGTGAAGCATCCAAATGCGCAGGGATTGTCACGGCAGGCGCAGCGGAACGGATCGAATACGCCGGAGCATCCGGGATTGCAGTAGGCATCAGGGCACAGATCGGGATCACAGGCCGTCGTGCAAGCCCACGAACAAGGACCGTTACGACAGTCGCACTTCGCCGGATCAAAAGCCAGTGGGCACAACGGATCGCAGACGGCCGCCGGACACAAGTCCGTATTGCAGGCCGAATCACTACATACGTCGTTGCAGCGGTTTTGAGGACAGCGAGTTTGATCGCAGAACCGACCTGCGTCGAAGGTCGCGGCGAGACAGCCCTCGCTGCAAGGATCACCTCCGCAGTGGACCAAGCAGGCCTCGTTTGCGGAGCAAATGATCGGGTCGCATTCATCCGAACAACCAGAAGCGCATGGATCACCGCCGCAAAGGAGGTTGCATTTATGGTTGCTCGGACACTGGTTGGGATCGCAGAACAGGCCAAAGTTTGATTGGTCGTATGCCACACATGCAGCGCCGCATGGATCGCCCCCACAGCTCCTTTCACAAAGGGCATTTTGAGTGCAGAGAACCGGGGTGCATTCATCCGGGCAACCGGAGGCGCACTTATCTCCGCCGCAGGCGAGGTTGCACGTATGGTTCACGGGGCAGCGATTGGCATCGCAGAACTTTGAAAGACCGCTGATGGTGGCCGCGCACGCATCGGAGCACGGATCGCCGCCGCAGGTCTGCTGGCAAGCCAGATTCTCGACGCACAGGGCGGTGCATCGGTTGGCCTCGCAACTAAGGCTGCATGGGGCACCGCCGCAAAGAGGGTTGCAGTCGGGATCTCCGCAGGCGGGGTTGCACAGATTCTGCGGACAGGTGCAGAACGTTGGGCAACCGGCGTTGCAACCGTTGCCGCCGCACACCGGGTTGCATTCCGGATGCGTCCCGCACTGCGCGTTGCACAGGGCGGTGGGGCACGTCGGATCGCAGGGGCCGCGGCACACGCAGGGATTGAACTGCGGGCAAACGGGAACGCAAGCCGGATTCACGCATGCAGAATCGCACGCCGCGGTTGGACAGAGCGGGCTGCAGCGGCCGTTGCACGTGCACAGGTTGAATTGCGAACAAGCCGGGTTGCATTGCGGGTTACAGCTTGACATGCACGGACATGTAACGCACCCGCCACAACGGCAGGGATCAAAAGCAGAGCAGACGGGGTTGCACCACGGCTCGCAGCCGGGATCGCTGCATAGAGCCAGCGGATTACAACTGAGAGCGACGACACTGCTCGTGATGCGGTCCACCGCACGGCCAAGTTCATTAAGCTGCTCGATAGTCATCTTGGTAAGTTCGGGGGCGGGGAGCTTCGCGTCGCCCATGGTGGACGCGACATCGATCACCGCTGCAGAGCCGACCGGCACCGCTTGGGAAGGGGATCCCGCTCTCACCAAACCTGGAAGCAGCAAAATACCCCAACCAGTTATGAAAATAGCTGTAGCTTTCATGAATTCCTCACATCCGACATTTCGCAAATGGCCCCGTTTCAGAACTGCTACTGTTCAGCATAGCCATCCAGTTTCCTCGATACAAGGATTTTGGTGGGGCGGGTGTGTGTCAGAATTGTAGCTACCATATGGCTCCCAGGCCGGAAGTGAAGTCTTTCTTTTCTGTGCATGCGGGCGAGTGTACATCAGGATACCTCTGCGGAAGAGCTCGAACCGCTTTGGCCGCAACGAGGTTGCCCAAGCCATCTACTGCCTGACGAGGGCCTACGCCGCAATAATGAAGAAGTCGACCGAGGACGAGGAAGTGTCGTCCGACTAGGCCGACGAGTCGCAGCGGCTCGTTTTTGAGCCGCTTCTTCGCGGCGTGAGGTGATCGAAATGACGGGATGGATTGAGATAATCAACGAGGAACGGCGGCGGGCGCTGGCGTTGCGGGAAATCGAAGCTGCCGTCGACGAGGTCAGAGGGTACAGCGTTGGTGATCCGGCATGGCGTGCGTGGTACCGACGTATCGCTCTACGACGTCCGACCGATCGCACTGTTGAACAGGACGGGCGATAGGCGACGAACGGATGGCGCCTCCGGCGGTCCTGCAATTTGCTTCGTTGGCGGTTCGCGGTTTTTCAAGCGAACCGCCATCTGAGCTGTTCGACGGAGGTTGGAAACATGCGACATAGAAACGACTCACGAAGGCTTTCCATGGTGAGTTTGAACGGCAGGAACTATTTCGTGGATCAGGAACTCCGGGAGTTTCGGAGTGCCGGCAATCGTTCCGCAGCGGCGGACTTCGTGCGTTTCGATTCGGCCGAGGGACATGCCTTGTGGGACCAATGCCTGATCGCGACGTGCTCGAAGTGCGGGACGGAACGGGTCGAACCGAGGCACGCATCCGGCGTGAAATGCCACCGGTGTGGAGCATGG
>Ga0209777_10005360_pt1 | contig 14817 bp, 12 predicted proteins | sample FrelakmetHBP12HB_FD_187147 | JGI IMG/M metagenome (GOLD analysis project Ga0209777, IMG submission 187147) | Freshwater lake sediment microbial communities from the University of Notre Dame, USA, for methane emissions studies -HBP12 HB (SPAdes)... | ecosystem: Environmental > Aquatic >... | reverse complement strand
CGGGACGTCCTGCACAATTGCATTCAATCGATCGCCGAACAGCTGCACGTCGCCGAAAGCTCCGGTGAGCCGAAGCACGCTCCGCGCCTTCCTGGTGTCGCTGCACACGATCTCCAGGACCGACCCGCGCATCGAGGCGCGGATCCGTGCGGGATGATCCACTGCAAGCAGCCGGCCCTCCTGCATGAGCCCGACCCTGGTGGCTCTTTCCGCCTCGTCGAGATACGGCGTCGACATGAGAATCGTGATTCCCCGGCGGAGGAGCTCGGCGAGGATGAGCCAGAATTCCCGCCGCGATACCGGGTCCACGCCCGTCGTCGGCTCGTCCAGGAGGACCAGGCGCGGCGCGTGGATCAGGGTGCAGGCAAGCGCGAGCTTCTGCTTCATGCCGCCGGACAGGCGGTCGGCGAGGCGCCGCCTGTACGGCTCCAGCCGCGTGAATGCCAGCAGCTCCTCGCGTTTCTCCCGGAATGTGCGAACGCCGTGGATGCGCGCGAAGAACTCGATGTTTTCATCCACCGTGAGGTCGCCGTACAGGGTGAAGCGCTGCGAGAAGTAGCCGACATTCGCCTTGATCCATGCAGGGTCCCGGGCAACATCGTGCCCGAACACTGAGACACTCCCCGCGTCCGGTTTCAGGATGCCGCAGGCGATTCGAATGGTCGTGGTCTTGCCGGCCCCGTCCGGCCCGACGAGGGCGAACAGCTCTCCCTCCTCGATCGACAGATCCAGGCCGTTGACCGCGCGAACGTGTCCATAGCTTTTCGAAAGGCCTTCTACCCGGAGCGCAGGGATCCCGGCCATTCTCAGCCGCTCCCCTCGGCCTGGAGGATCGCATCCGCGGGCATCCCGGGCTTGAACACTCCCTGCGGGTTGGCAATTTCGATCCTGACAGCGAAGACGAGCTTCACGCGCTCGTCCTTTGTCTGCACGTCGCGGGGTGTGAACTCCGCCACCGGTGAAATCCAGGTGATGATGCCGGCAAAACTCTTCCCGGGATACGAATCGATGCTGATCCGGGCCTGCTCCCCGAGCCGGATCCGCCCAAGGTCAGTTTCGGGGACATAGATGGTCAGCCTGACCGTCGAGAGATTGGCGATCACGTACAGTCCCATGCCGGGCGCGGCCAGCTCCCCTTCTTCCGCGAGTTTCTCCGTGACGATGCCGACAGTCGGAGCGTGAACCATGCAGTCCTGGATGCTCTTCTGCAGAAGGCGCACGGCATACTGTGCCTGGTTCACACGGGCGAGCCCTGCTTTGAGATCTTCGGGCCGCGCGAAGTTCTGCAGCTTTTTCAGCGCCTGGTCGGCTGCGGCGGCCTGCGCGCGGGCGTTGGTGACCCGCGTTTCAGCGTCGTCACGCTCCTTCGGGGTTGCCGCGCCTGCCTTGAAAAGGCTGCTGGTGCGCTGGAAGTCCACCTGGGCGGTACGGAGCGACTCGTTCGCCTGGTTCAGAGCCTCCTGCGCCTGTGCGAGATCCTCCCCGCGCGCGCCGTTGGTCAGGAGGTTGAGCTGCGCCTGGGCGAGTTCCACCCCGCTCACCGCCTGCCCGAGCTGCAGGTCGAGTGAGGCGTGGTCGATTTCTGCGAGGAGATCCCCGCGCGCGACTTCACGGCCTTCGCTCGCGTCCATGTGGAGGATTTCCCCCGCGGACCGTGAAGAAACCTGGACGCTGGTGGCCTCGACCGTCCCGGAAGCTTCGATCAGCCGTGTTGGTTTCTGGCATGCCGCCAGGGCCAGGCATACCGCGGCAGCTCCCGCGGCCGCGGCGATGGGCATCAACTTCACGTGTCTCCCTCCCCGGCAAAAAGCCGCCGGCGCCCGTCTTCCGTGAGAATGCCGCCCAGGAGGATCCTGATGAATGTCTCGAAGACCACCGTGGGCGGCAAAGGCAGCGCAAACATCTGGGCAGGTGTCAGCACGGCGCTCACCGCGTTCACGAACAGCGTCGGCACGAGAAGGGTCTCGATGTCGGTGCGGACATACCCTTCCCGAATGCCCTCTTCGAACAGGCCCGCGATCACTACGAACACGTGTTCCCGACGGAACTGATCGATCCGCTCCCATAGCCGCGGCTCGCGGTAGTACATATCCTTCATCAGGCTCTCGCCGAGCTGGGCGAACTGCCGGGCGACAACGCCAAGAATGTCCCCAAGGCGCTGCGCAAATGAACGATCGGTATCGCGTGCTATGGCGTCCACCAGCGCCGCAACCTCCTGGAGGCGCTCCTCCAGGGCCTCGGTGACGAGGTGGCTTTTGTTCGAGAAGAATTTGTACAAGGTCTTCTTGCTGATCCCCTGTCGGGTGGCGATCTGGTCCATTGTCAGCGAGCTCACCCCTTCCCTGAAAAAAAGTGCCCGCGACCCTTCGAGGATCTTTTTTCGCTTTTCTTCGTTATCAATGCTTCGCGTCATTTCCGTATCCATAGGAAACGATTTTTGTATATTTCGTTTCCACGAGAAAAATATATAGAGAGGACTAACTTTGTCAATACGATTCCGAGCTTCAGTCTTTATGCCGAGAGACTCGACGGAGCAGGCCGACGACTAACCCGCAGGCACTCAGGAGAAGAAGCGCAAAGGGAAACCAGTCCCCCCAGCGCGTGAAAAGGGTCTTCGGCCCGGTATGAACAGGCACGGTCCCGGACAGGAAACCGGCCGTAAAGGGCGGCAGTGCAGAGAGGATACGGCCGTTGGGATCGATGATGTTTGTCATGCCGGCGTTGGTGGAGCGCACGACTGAACGCCTGTTCTCCACCGCGCGGAAGACAGCCATGGTCATGTGCTGCATGGCGCCGGGCACGGAGAAAGACCACGCGTCATTGGTGATGTTCACCAAGACATCGGCTCCGTAATTGACGAATCCCCGACAGAGATATCCAAAGGTATCCTCGAAGCATATGGGGGTGGAGAAGTGCACTCCTCCGGCGTCGAACACCGTGTACACGGTACCCTTTTCCCAGAAGTGAGTGTCTGCGTTGACAAGCCAGTCATAGAGGGCGGGGAGGGTTTTCTGGAACGGAAAACTCTCCGTGAACGGCACAAGATGCAGCTTTCTGTACGTGTCCACGATCCTGTCCCGGTCAAAGAGGATGGCCGCGTTGTAGTCCACCCGCACGTCCTGCCCATCCTCCCTGCGCTTGAGCTGCCCGTCGTCGTTTCCCACGACGTACGGAACCGGCTGCGCGGCGAGGAACTCCCTCAGCTCCTTCACCAGCCCGTAGGTCTGGGTGTCCGGACGATAGCGCGTGTGCCAGTCGATTGCGGGCACGAACGAGGTTTCCGACCAGATCACGATCTCGGGCTTCTCCGCCATTGCCCTGGTGCTTTCCCGCTCCAGGACATCCAGAGACGCCCGGTAGGCCGCATATCCCCCTTTCCAGGGGTCGACGTTCTGCTGGACAAGGGCCACCTTCCATTGCCGGTCAACGCGCGTATCCACGGGCGAAAACAAGCCGTAGACGACAACTCCGAGGAACACAACGGCGTAGCCCGCGGCGGGCGCCACGTACCGCCGCCATCCCTCCCGGAGCGCGGGAAGCCCGTCCGCGAACGCACGGCCCAGGAGGCCCGATGGATAAACGACCAGCAGCGAGATTCCCCAGACGCCGACCGCGTCCCCGATCTGGATAAGGGGGAGGAAGTCATACTGGGAGTACCCGAGGTTGCCGTAGGAGTACGCGAGAAACCCGTTGGTCTTCAGGAAATACTCGTAGCAGACCCACAGGGCGGACTGGAGGAGATAGGCATGACGTGGGAAAAGGGTGTCGGCAAGCTTCAGCGCCGGGAGGGTGACCAGGAAGTATGCGGCGTAGATCGGCGGAACGACGACCAGCGTGAGGGGATGGAATTTTCCCAGCCAGTAGTTGAAAAGGGCGTACGAGGCATACCCGAAAAACAAGCCATAGAAAGGGACGGCCGGCCAGGAAGCCCTTCGTACAACCACGAAAAGCGGGAGGAGGCAGACAAATCCGACAGGGAACCAGCCCTGGTCCGAGAAAAAGCTCGGAAAAGAGAGGGCGAAAAGGAGCGAGGAGATGAGGAGGAGTCCGACGTCAACGAGGACACCGGACGGGGATCGAGAGCGGGGCGTGAGGGCCACCTCAGCTCCTCAGATCCCACACCTTCTGCTTCAGCTCACGGCCTGGTCGGAAGTGGGCAACGCCGTGATTGCCGATGACGACAGAGTCACCGGTTTTCGGGTTGCGGGCCTTGCGGCCCTTGCGCGTACGGATCTCGAAGGTGCCGAGCCCGCGCAGCTCGATGATCCTGTCCCCGAGGAGGCCGGTTTTGATCTGATCGAAGAACAGGTCGATGATCTTGTGGATGTTCTTCTTGCTGACCTTGACCAGGGGGAAGATATTTTCGACGATTTCGGCCTTGGAAAGCTTCTCCCGGGCCACGGCGCCAATCCAGCTAGGCTTTCAACCCGCTCAGCAGGTGCGACATCCTGGACTTCTTGCGGGCGGCGGTGTTCCGGTGGTAGACGCCTTTTGAGACGGCCTTGTCGAGGAAAGACGACACTTCCACGAGCATCTTCTGGGCCTCGTCCTTCTTCTTGCCTTCCACGAGCTCGACGAAGTCTTTCACCAGGGTCTTTGCCCTGCTCTTGATCATCTTGTTCCGCAGGCGTCTTTTCTCGCCCTGGCGGTCACTTTTCTCAGCTGAAAGGTTCCTGGCCAATGATTGGTACCTCCACGTATTGCAAGTGCAGCAAGCGCAACAATTTATGAAGCTAACGAAACGGGCCCCATCTGTCAAGTGCCGGCCCGCCGGCTGGCCCTCGCGGCGGCCCTTCGGACTGCCGGCGGGCATGCTGCCATACCGCCTTCGCGTCGCGGTTTGCCATTCCCCTGCCTTTGCTGTATCGTAGAAATGGACTCTCGAATACCCCCAGGAGGCGTGCGGTGGCGGTTGCTCAGAAGGTGTATGACTTTCCCCTTGCAAAAGTAGAGGACCAGCTCGTCTCCTTCCTGAAGCAGAAGCGTGGTGAATCGACCGTGGCGGACATGATCGCAGGCACCGGGCTGCCCAAGTACCAGGTGGAGCAGGCCGCCCGGGCGGCACTGGACGAATACGCGGGCCGGCTGAAGGTCACCGAGTCCGGCGAGCTTCTCTATTACTTCCCCAACGGGATGCGCAGCACGCTGCGCGGTGCCGGCCCCTCACTGCAGAGATTCTGGAAAAGCTTCCGGAGCACGGCTGCGCGGGTTTTGACCTTCCTCTTCAAGATCTGGATTGTGGGCATGCTCGTCGGATATTTCGTGGGGTTCGTGGCCCTCGCGGTGCTTGCCATCCTCGCCTCAGTTGCCGCGAGCGTCGCAGGACGGGGAGACGGGCGGGACAGCGGCCGCAGCCGCGGCGGCGGATTCGGGGGGATGTTCCTGGTCATGCGGCTGTTTGACCTCATCCTGAGGATGTGGTTCTGGTCGAGCATCCTCAAGGACCCGCGAAGAAAACCCCAGAAGGACGGGCGGGCATTCTACAAGTCCGTTTTCGGATTCGTCTTCGGGGAAGGTGATCCGAACCAGGCCTGGGACGAAGCCGAACGAAAATACATCATCTCCTATGTCCGTGCCCACAAGGGCGTGATCACCCTGGAAGAGCTCATGGCGCTGACAGGGCGGGAGAATGATGCGGCCAACTCGCTCCTGAACCGCCTGCTCCTGGAATACGAAGGGGAACCCGGGGTCACCGAGGATGGAACGGTCGTGTATTCTTTCCCGGAGCTCATGCGGACATCGGACCCTGCGCAGAGAGCCATCGGCGCAGTGCCGCTTCTCAACCCCTCCACCAAACACGTTGTCCCGTTTTCCGCGAACAAGCTGCGCACGAACGGGTGGATCATCTTCTTCAACGCCTTCAACCTCGCATTCGGCTCGTATTTCCTGGTCACCAGCCTCGTGCAGGGAACCGAGGCGATCGGGCTGAAAGTCACTTCCTTTTACTCATTCGTGGGACACTTGCTGCTGCAGGCGGGGATCAGCCCCGTGCCCATGATAGAGATCGTCCTGGGCGTCATCCCCGTTGCTTTCTCGATTGTCTTTTTCCTGGTTCCCTTTGTGCGGAAGATCCGCCTGGCTCGGCGGAATGACGCACTCCGGGAAGAGACGCTGCGGAGGAGGATGATGGCCCACGTGCTCTCATCGCCTTCACGCGTCGATCCACGGGACCTGCGTCCCACTGGGACAAATCTGGATCCCCGCGACGTTCCGGGCGCAAGCTGCAGGATCCTGGATCGGATTGCTGCATCACTGAAAGCAGACCCCATTCCCCTGGAAAAGGAAGGGTTGTTCGCCTACCGGTTCAAGGAGCTCGAGCGGGAGCTTGCGGACCTGGAAGCTTTCCGAAAAGGCATCGATCCAAAGCGCTACGAGGTGGGAAAGACGGTTTTCGACTCGGGGCAGTAGCCGCTCGGCGTGCATGGGCGCGAGCTGAAAGTCAATTCCGGTCGTTTGGTCCGGCCCAGACGCCGTTTTCCGCAAAGTGCCAGCCCTTTTCATGGACCACTACCGGCTGCCGGGTCCAGCCCGTCTTCATACGGCCGAGAGTCTCTTCCCAGGAGCGCACCCCTGAAGTCGCATCAGGAGCCTCGACGCAGCAGCCACCCACGGCCACGGCGAGCGTCAGGGCCTCTTCGGCGGAAAGGCCCCTGGAAACTGACGCGAGAAAACCCGCTATCGTGGCATCCCCTGAACCCGCGGTGCCGGCTATCCTCGGAACGGAGAACACCGGGGTGTACAGCTCGCGGTTCGCCCATCCTGAAAGTCCCGCCACTCCACGTGCGCCTGTCCGGAGGTACGCTCCCCTGCCGCCCAGCTTGATGAGAACTGCCGAAACGCCGGCTCCTTGAACGCGTTCCGCAAGCCGGGCCAACTCGGCGAAGGTCACCTGGCGGATGATCTGATCTCCACCCTCCGTTCCCGCGAGACGGGTGAACCCCGGCTTGTCCAGCATGTAGAGAAGTTCCTCGATGCTTGGCACGAACATGTCGACCCGGGGAAGAACACGGGTGAGCAGGGCGCCCCAATCGATCATGCCGGAAGGGCTGGATGGATCCGGGAGGCTCATATCCAGAGAGGTCATCGCCCCCCGCGCCTTTGCGCGTGCGAGGAGCCTCTCCAGCCTCACTCCGCCGTCCGACCAGATCTGCTTCATGAGGGGCGGGTAGCCGAAATGGAAGATCGAGGCTCCCTCGATGACCTCGTCTGACACGTCCTCATCGGTGAAAGTGTCATTCGCGCCGGGGCAGTGCAGGAATATGCGGTCGATGCCCGGGGGGTTCAGCACGACGGTATAGGAGGTGACCTCTCCTTCCGCCCGGCCCAGCCCGCGGGAGAGGCTCTCGTCCATGGCCTGGACCCTTTCGACAATGAGCCTGCCCAGCGGATCGTTTCCGATCTTTGCCACGAGACGAACGGGCAACCCCAGGCGATGGAGGGAAAGCCCCACGTTCGAGACCGCTCCCCCGGTGGAAATGACCGGCGCATCCACGAGGGAGAGCCGCCCGGGCCGAAACCAGTCATGTTCACCTTCGACCGCGGGGAAGCCGGGGATGATGTCCAGGCAGAGATGCCCGCAAACCACGATGTCGCGCGCGCCAGCGGTTTTCATGAGGAACCCAGTGTGGCAAGAATCACCCGCCGGTTCAAGCCCGGGCCCGCGGGGCCCCGGCCCGCGGGGAGGCGTGCCGGCGATAACGGCAGGGCCTCACAGGGCACGTGGCGCATTCAGGACGCGTGGTGCAATGCCTTCTTGCATGCTGGACGATGAGGGCATGGTACTCGTTGTAGAGCGCCGGTTGCTGCTTGAGCGCGTCATGAAAGAGAGCCTGGATATCCTCGTACCTCTCCGAGCCTTCGATCAGCCCGATCCGCGACAGGACCCGCCGCGTGTAGGCATCCACGACGAACACGGGTTTATAAAAGGCATACAACAATATCGAGTCCGCCGTCTCCGCCCCGATTCCCCACTCGGAGAGAAGAGCTTCACGTGACGGCGCGCCGGCAGGAGTGAGGGCGCGCTGGTGCGAAAAGAGCGCCGCAACCGCCTTCAGCTTCTTCGCCTTCTGATTGAAATAGCCGGAGCTCCGAATGAGCCCCGAAAGTCGGCTGTGGGGGAGGGCAAGGATGTCCGAGGGCAACCTGACACCCGCCTTGCGCAAACGCGCAAGGGCGGCGTCTGCGTTCGTCCACGCGGTGTTCTGAGTGAGTACGGCACCCATGATCACCTCGAACCTCCCGGCCGGGGTGCGCGGATGCGTGAAGTCACCGGGGTGGTAGCCGCGGGGATCAAACCCCCGGTGGCCGGCGCTTCCCGGAACGGGCCACCACCCGCGCGGCCCATACGCGGTAAGAATCTGGGTGTAGAGACTCAGCAATCGCCTCTTCAGAGGGGCCTTCGTCGTAGCACGCCTCCAATGAGAAGCAGGGCGAGCCCTGCACCGAGTGAGATCGGAAACCAGTCGCCCCAGCGGGTATACGGCGTTGTGCGCGGAACAGGGAGCGGAATGTCGACCACAAGGCAGCTCTCCCGGTAAAAAGGGGCCCGTGACTGGATCATTCCATGGGGATCGACCAGGCACGTCAGTCCGGAAGCCGCCGCGCGGGCCAGGGGCCTGCTGTTCTCCACTGCCCGGAAAACAGCATTTGCAGCATGCTGCATGCCCTCCGTCTCGGTGAGCGACCAATAGTCGTTGGAGAGATTGAGGATCACCTCCGCCCCGGCCGTCACGAACTTCCGCACGTCGTCGGGAAATACATCCTCGAAGCAGATGGGGGTGGACCAGGAAAATTTCGGGTGCTGGAATACCACCCGCCGGTCTCCGGGTTCCCAGAGATACGCGTCGAAGCCCAGGAGGAGGGCGTACAGCGAAGGCAATTGTTTCTTGTACGGAAAATACTCCGTGAAGGGAACCAGGTGGATCTTGTGATATGTCTCGATTCTTTTGCCTTCAGGGGAGAAGAGGACCGATCCATTGTAGTCGAATCTTTCCTGGGTTCCGTTGTCATCCACAAGGCTGTAGTCGTCATTTCCCGTGAGAAGCCAGGTGTGCATTCCCTTCTGGTAGGCGAGAAAGTCCTCCACCAGGGCGGCGAGCGGGAACGCCTGTGGATCCTCGCGGCTCCAGCGCCGGATATTCGGCACAAAGGCGGTTTCCGACCAGACGACCATGTCGGGGTGCTCGGCAAGCGCGCCGTCGGTGAGCCGGCGCAGGGTATCGAACACCGCGCGGTAGTCGTCCTTGCGCGGGTCGTCGTTCTGCTGCACCAGTGCCAGGCGCACGGACCGCGCAGGGACGCGCGCGCGCGCCGCATCCGAGGCAGCCCTGATGCCGCCCCATGCCAGGCAGAATGCCAGCGACGCTCCGAGTGCGATCGCGGGCGCGAGCCTGACATGCTCGCGCCGCAGCGCTGCGCGCGCGGAGACGGCGAGAACTGAATTGGCGAGTGTCACCAGGAACGTGACTCCCCACACGCCTGTCAGAGACGCCACCTGGATGAGCGGGATCACGGAGTACTGTGATGCCCCGAGCATTCCCCACGGAAAGCCGAGAAACCCCATCCCGCGCAGCCAATCGAAGACGGTCCATGCCGCGGGAAAAACGAGGAAGCCGAGCTTCCCTGTGCGGCGAAAAATCGCAAGGGAAACAGCCATGAACGGGACATACTCCAGCGCCGTGACGACGGTCACGAACTGAAGGGTCAGCAGGTTGAACGTGCCCAGCCAGTAGTTGGAAATCATGGTCTGGAGGACACCCGCGAGCGTCCCGTAGAGTATCCCCCGTCCCAGCGGCACATCGGCAAGGCACAGCATCAATGGGACCAGACAGAACCACCCCAGGAGGGGCAGGCCCGCGGTGCAGAGGAACGAAGGAAACGCAAGGGCGTTCAGAACTCCCGACAGGATGGCAAGGGGCAGCGCCCAGGTCGAGTTCCACCGCTCTGTAGCCAGGGATGGCGAAGGCGGCCGAGGCCAGGGATGGCCGAAAGGCCGCCCGCCGCGAAGAGCTTCCCGGGTGCTGCCCGGCTGCGCAATGCGCACAATGAGGTACCATGCGGAATCGAACGCGAGAAGCGGCAGGAAGTGCAGCAAGGCGGCATGCCGTTCCAGCGCGCTGCTGGGGGCCATGAGGAGGTTCCCGTGCGACGTCATGAACCGCTGCACATAGTCCATGTTCGCGTTTGTCGCGTAGATGAAGGTGAAAAGAAAAAAAACAGTGGAGAGCGAGAAAAGCACTTCCGGGACCCGCAGGAGCAGGATTCTCGAAGATTCGCGCGATTGTTCGCGGAGAAAAAGAATGAGAGCAGCAGCAGCGGAGGCGAGGTGAAGGAAGACGAGAGCATCGTACAGAATCCGGGAGGTCACGCTTTCCCGTCAGGAGGGGATCGGCGGCGGTGCTCCTCCGCGCGGTACCGCGTATAGAGCCTCAGGAAGAGCCCGAACAGCAGGCAGTACACGGCGGAACCCGCGGCCGAGGGAACAAGGAAATACACGGCGGCGGTCGGAAAATCGGCATCGATGTTGGGCGCTACCCAGTGAGGGATCGAAAAAATCCCCTGCACCGGGAAGGCATTCCCGCGCGCACCTGCCTCCCTGTAGCTCCAGTACATGAACGCGGCGCCCAGCGCCGTCACCAGCGCAACGGTGGACCAGAACAGGAGCCACCGCAGCCGTCGTTCCACGAACGGCAGGCGGAACCAGACGAAGTGGGAAACGAGGAAGAGCAGGGGGTAGAGAAGGTACAGGTACAGGGGCGCCGAGCGGGTCATGATGAACGAAGCGAGAAACGGCACGGCGAAAAGAAGGGTGCCGCAGACCTCGAAGATCGCGCGCACGGGATGCACCGTGGCCGAGATGGCGATCGCGTACCGGCCGAGATTCGTTTCCCTGAGCTTTTTCATTCCTTATCAGGACACGATAATACGGAAGTACCTCTTCTTTCCAGCCCTGAGGAGAATCACGCCGTCCTCCAATTCGGCCGTGGTGACCACGGCGTCGATGTCGGTGACGTTCTTCCTCCCCACGTATGCCCCGCCCTGGCTCACGAGCCGCCGGGCGTCGCTCTTCGTCGTGCAGAGGGTCGATCGGGCAAAAAGGTCGATCACGCCGATACCCTTCGCAAGCTCCTCGCGGGGGACCTCGATGGAAGGGACACCGGAGAGGTCTCCCGGGCCGGCATCCGCGCCGGTGCCGCCGGCGGAAAAGGCTGCACGCGAAGCCTCGGCTGCCTCCCGGGCCGCCGCCTCTCCGTGCACAAGCGTGGTGATCTCCGCGGCAAGGCGCCGCTTTGCGTCGTTGATCCGCTGGTCCTTGGCCGCGCACATCTCGTTTATCTCGGCAACCGTCAGGAATGTGAAGCGCAGGAGGAATTGCCGCACATCGGCATCAGGAACGTTCACCCAGTACTGGTAGAACTCGTAAGGACGGGTCATCGCCGGATCGAGGAAGAGTGCCCCCTGTTCCGTCTTGCCCATCTTCTTTCCGTCCGACCGCGTGACAAGCGGCGAAGTGAGCGCAAAGGCCTCGACGCTCTCGATCCGCCGGATGAGATCCATGCCGGCTACGATGTTGCCCCATTGGTCGTCGCCCCCCATCTGCAGGCGGCAGCCATGACGGCGGTACAGCGTGAGGAAGTCGAAAGACTGCAGGATCTGGTAATTGAACTCGATGAACGAGAGGCCGGTCTCCATCCTCATCTTGTACGTTTCAAAGGAGAGCATCCGGTTGACGGAAAAGTGCACGCCGATGTCGCGGAGGAACTCGATGTAATTCAGAGGAGCGAGCCATTCCGCGTTGTCCAGCATGAGCGCCTTGCCCACGCTGAAATCGAGGAAGCGCGAGATCTGCTTTCGGAACAGCTCGGCGTTCGCGGCGATGGCCTCCACCGGCATGATCTTCCGGCTCTCCGTGCGGCCGGTAGGATCCCCGATCCGTGTGGTGCCCCCGCCCACGAGCGCAATGGGCCGGTGCCCGGCGCGCTGAAGGTGCGCCATGAACATGAGCTGCTGGAGGTGGCCGACATGGAGGCTCTCGGCAGTTGGATCGAAGCCGATATAGAACGTGACCTTCTCGGCGTCCAGCAGCTTCCGCAGGCCCTCCTCGTTCGAGCACTGGCTGACGAAGCCGCGCTCCTTCAGCGTGTCGAAAACCGACCGGCGCGGTACCCCGCGCATTTCCTCGCTCACTCCCCTACCCTTCTGTAGTCCCTGATCGCCTTCTTCAGGGTGGCGCTGATGTCGGGCATCTTCACTCTTTCCTGTTTCATCGAGTCGCGGTAGCGGATCGTCACCGTCTGGTCGTCCTTTGTCTGGTAGTCAAGGGTGACACAGAAGGGCGTCCCGACTTCGTCCTGGCGGCGATAGCGGCGGCCAATTGCGCCGCTCTCGTCGTAGAAGGTTCGGAAGTCCTCGCACAGCTCCTCGTCCAGCTTCCGGGCCATTTCCGAGAGGCCATCCTTTTTCACCAGCGGGAAGATCCCCACGGTGATCGGCGCCAGTCGCGGGTGGAAGCGCATCACGACCCTCTTCTCCCCTTCCACGATCTCCTCGTCATACGCATCCGACAGGACGACGAGAACGGTGCGCGTCAGGCCCGCGGATGTCTCGATGATGTACGGGATGTAGCGCTCGTGGCTGACCTCATCGAGGTAGGTGAGGTCCTTCCCCGAAAACTCGGTGTGGCGCTTCAGGTCGTAATCGGTCCTGTTGTGGATGCCCTCCAGCTCCTTCCACCCGAAGGGGAACTCATACTGGATGTCGAAGGCGAGCTTCGCATAGTGGGCCAGCTCGTCCGGTCCGTGCTGGTGGAAGCGCAGCTTGCTCTTCCGCACGCCGAGATCGAGGTAGTACTGGAAACGCTTCTCCTTCCAGTGCTCGAACCACTTCATGTCTTCCGAGGGGTGCACGAAGAACTGCATCTCCATCTGCTCGAACTCGCAGGTGCGGAAGATGAAGTTCTTGGTCGTGATCTCGTTGCGGAAGGCCTTTCCCACCTGGGCGATGCCGAACGGCACTTTCACCCGGCCGGTCTGCAGGACGTTCTTGAAGTTCACGTAGATGCCCTGGGCAGTCTCGGGCCGCAGGTAAATCAGCCCTCCCTCGTCCTCCACGGGGCCCATGTGCGTGGTGAACATGAGGTTGAACTTGCGCGCGTCGGTGAGCTCGCCGCCGCAATTGGGGCACGTGTGCGCCTTCATGTTCTCTTCGGGGATCTGGTCGGCGCGGAACCGGTTCTTGCACTTCTTGCAGTCGATCAGCGGATCGGTGAAATTCTCCACGTGCCCCGAGGCTTCCCACACCCGTGGATGCATCATGATCGCCGCGTCCAGCCCGACGATGTTCGAGTTCAGCTGCGTCATCTGCCGCCACCAGAACTCCTGGATGCGCTTCTTCAGCTCCACTCCCATGGGGCCGTAGTCCCACGCGGAGGCCAGGCCGCCGTAGATCTCGCTCGAAGGGAAGATGAATCCCCTGCGTTTGCAGAGGGAGACCAGCATGTCCATGGTCAACGGCTCAGTTTCCGCCATCACTCAACTCCTTGCATCGTTCTTTTCCAGAATCGCAATTGCCCGGGCCGCGCGCCTGCGCGCCTCCTGCACACCCATGACCCGGATGCTCTCCACCAGCGGCGGAGAGACTTTCGAACCGGTGACCGCCACGCGCAGCGGCATGAGGAGGTCACCCAGCTTGATCCCCAGCTCTTCCGCCAGGGCGCGCAGGCGCGCCTCGGACTCTTCCGGCGTGCCCCCCAGGTCCGGCAGAAGCGCCTCCAGCCGTCGCAGGGATTCCGCGGTTCCAGCAATGTCTCCCTTCTTTGGGAGGAGGTCTTCCGGCGCGGGCGCCTGCGGCTCCTCGAAGATGAAGCGCACCATGTCCGGAACCTCGGAGAGGATCTTCACCCTTTCCTGCACCAGTCCGGCGACTCCTTCGAGCATCGTTCTGTCATCGCTGGGAAGCCCTGCTTTTTTCATGAATGGCGCGATCAGGTCAGCCAGCTGCTGCCTGCTTTTCGACCTGATGTACATCCCGTTAAACCACTCGAGCTTCTGGTAGTCGAACACCCCCGGGGCCTTGTTCAGCCTCTCGATGTCGAACAGCTCCTCGAGCTCCTCCAGGGTGAAAAGCTCGCGCGAGCCGTCGTAGGACCAGCCGACAAGCGCGATGCAGTTCAAAAGCGCATCCGGCAGGTAGCCTTGCGCGCGGAAATCCCGCACGCTCGTCGATCCCAGCCTCTTGGACAGCTTGTGCCCGTCCTTGCCCATCACCATGGGGAGGTGGCAGTACGCGGGGGGTTTCCATCCCAGGGCTTCGTACAGGATCACGTGCATCGGGACGGAGGGCAGCCACTCCTGGCCGCGCATGATGTGGGTGATCTCCATGAGGTGATCGTCCACGACATTTGCCATGTGGTAGGTGGGAAAGCCGTCGCTCTTGATGAGAACAGGATCCGGGCTGATGGCCGTGTTCTCCACGGTGATATCACCCAGCAGGATGTCGTGGTAGCTCGTCGAGCCTTCCAGCGGGATTGCCAGCCTGACCACGGAAGGCGTGTTCGACGATTCCGCGACGCGTCGCTCCTCGTTCGAGAGGGTCCGGCAGTGCCGATCGTAGCCCTGCTGGGAGGGGTCGGCCTGCTCGCCCTGGCGCAGCTTCTCAAGACGCTCCGCGGAACAGTAACAGCGATATGCCCTATTGTTGTCCAGCAACGCCTGGGCGTACTTCGTGTAGATCGAAAGGCGCTCGGACTGGAAGTACGGCCCGCGCGCGCCGCCCACATCCGGCCCTTCGTCCCAGTGAAAACCGAGCCATTCGAACGTG
>Ga0209777_10005359_pt1 | contig 14822 bp, 16 predicted proteins | sample FrelakmetHBP12HB_FD_187147 | JGI IMG/M metagenome (GOLD analysis project Ga0209777, IMG submission 187147) | Freshwater lake sediment microbial communities from the University of Notre Dame, USA, for methane emissions studies -HBP12 HB (SPAdes)... | ecosystem: Environmental > Aquatic >... | reverse complement strand
GACTTCTCTTGCTTCTCACTGAGTCTTCGCAACGTCCAGACAGTGAAAGAATCCATATTACGTAATAGTAATATTAGTATTTAAATATTTCGATATTAAAAAGCAAGGAGGTTTATAGGAATCCTCATGTAAATAGTAGATCACTAGGGAAATGAGGTCTATGTTAGACAAATTCGTATCTGAACATCTCTACGACAAGACGATAGAGGTATATTTTGGCAGCGGGAAAGCGGACACACTCAAAGGCAAAGTTGTTGGGAGTGCCGACGGCGTTCTGGTTCTTGAGAATAACGGGAGAAGAGACTATATAAACGTGAATAAGGTGCTGGCAGCCTGGGAGGTATAATACCCAGGCAGTTTTCAGAGTTAAGCTAGCGGTTGGTGCATTTGGCTGCTTGCAGCAGGTTATGTTCTGCCAATTTGACTTAAGAATTTTTAAAATCGAATTGCTGCAACACCCAAGGGAGATCCGAAGCAAGGGCCTGGTCAGGGTAAGAGACAAGACCCTTGCCTCTAGGTGTTTAATGGACGCATGCATGGAATTCGGACTTATTCCAATGCACTTTACTTTAATCAAGTAGGTTTTACTTAAAGGTTTTGGTAATATTACTCGGATATAGCGTAGCAAAGTACTCTTAGTCGTCTTATGTAGTACAGAATTCAAGATGCGATGGATTCCTTGATCACTCAGGGATTTCATGCTTATGGGTCTAGGGCAGAAATGAACGTCTCAATTTAAAATAAATTAGACATAAAGCTCAGTTATTTCGTACATTGAGCTTCTTCCTCTTTCTATGCTGGAGCAATCGAATATGCTATTGGCACTGTGGCCCCTCTGGTCATGTAAGTTCATGTCGTTCCAGCCGGCTTGACAAATGCAAGGCAGCCACTCATCGTTGTCGGATTGATCATCTTCATTTAGATAAGTTGTTAGATTCATTCTCTTCTCGATGTGCAAGGTTCCAAAGTAATCCTCGTCTACATAGACCAGGAGTTTCCTCCATGCTGATTTGGCAAATGCAATAGTCTCGGGCTCATCTGTATCCGGACTGATTTCAGTTTCTGCTATGGGATCTGGATCACCCTGGATGACCCCAATATGAGCTCTGCCGTTTGTTAGGTCCTCGGAGACGTTCATCAGGGTTGTGCTGGGATCATCCTCCGACTGAAAGACATGGACCAAAATGTCAAGCTTTTTGTCAAGAGCGTGAGCATACTCTATCCCGTTCTGCATCGAGTTCGCACCCCCTCGATTCCAGGGCGAAGGCTATCCAGAGAGGAATAGAAGTAGCGGCATCGCCGAAGTGGTGAATCATATCCGCGAGAAGAGCGATACTTCCAGTATACGAGACAGCCGCCACCTGGATCAGAGCCGTTGCCAGCAGCACAATGAATGATCATTTGACTGTCGAAATCCCTTTTTGAGTAGCCGCAGGGAGGGACCGCAATGGCTTTCGTCATCGTGCATATGTTCTTCATCGTGCATGTGTCCTTCATGCGGCATTACTGGGCCACCTCTGCCGGCTTTGTGGAATCCTTTTGGCTCGATATCTCCCGCCTGTCTGAGCTTACGCTAGATTCTGCAAGAGAAGAGAGCTTGACCGCTTCTATCTTAGCTCCAGACTCTTCGCAGTAAACCCGAATCCTTTTGATGGAGTGGTCCACCATTCCGCCCGAGGTCATTATCAGGGAGTTCTTACCTGTCAGAGCCTTGAGGATGCACTTGTCTATGACGCCGTAGGTGAAGTCCAAGGGGATTCTGGCCTGTTCAGCCATTATCTTGGCGTTCGTTCCCATGGCACCCGTATAACTTACACGAGACTTTTCCAGGATGCCCTTGATCCCTCCTCCGAGGTCTGATCCGTCCATGTTACAGATGTAGATCTTGCCCGGGACTTCCTGAGAGGTTGTACCTCTGGTACTGGACTCCAGGAGATCGGTCAATTCCAGGACGTTCCTGGGCGGCTTAGAGCCGTTGAGCAAACCCCGTCCGACCAGCTCCTTGTAGAGGTCTACCACAATTGGCAGCTTTAGCCTGGCTCTTTTGATCAGCTCCGCGTCTCCGAAAACCTCTTGTCCGGTGCCTCGGTGGAGCACACCACCATCTTCCATGAGGATTACCTCGTCTGCCCAACGGTAGGCCAGGTCCACGTCATGCGTAGAAATGATCATGGTCTTACCTCCATAGTTCAGCTCGTCCAACATCTCCATGATCTCCTCAGAGCTTACCGGGTCCAGGTTAGAGGTCGGCTCGTCCAGAATCAACACCTCAGGCTCCATGGCCAGGATGCCTGCTATGGATACTCTCTTCTTCTCGCCGCCGCTGAGGTGGTGAGGAGGGCGACGTTCGTAACCGGAGAGGCCAACGTACTGCAGGGCATAACCTGCGTACTTCTTCACTTTATCTTCGGGAAAGCCCAGGTTCACAGGCCCAAAGGCTACGTCCTGATAAACCGTAGGGGCAAAGAGCTGGTCGTCCGAGTTCTGGAAGACCATCCCCACCTTGCGCCTTATATCCCGAAGGGAGGCGGAATCGTACCGCAGGGGCTGGCCACGGAAGAGAACTTCTCCCGAAGTGGGCCTTAGAATACCGTTGAACATCAGCATCAAAGTAGATTTGCCCGCGCCATTCGGCCCTACCAAGGCAATTTTTCTGCCTTCTTCGAGAGATATGCTCACGTCCATCAGAGCCTTTGTCCCGTCTCCATAGTTATAGCCAATATTTCTGGTTTCAAGTATGAATGTCATAAAACCTCAAAGCAGCCGAATGTCTCTGGTTAAAACAGCGATGGCAGCAATCATAGCTATATAACCCATCATGGCAAAGATTGCCTTCGGCTCTGCCTTACCGGACTGCTCCATGAGATCGAGCTTGCCGTTGTAGCAGCGGGCATCCATAGCTATAATGAGCCTCTCCCCCTGCTCCCACGATCTCAAAAATAAAACGCTCGAAAGCATGGAGAAGGAGTTCAGAGAGTTTTTGATTCCTGCGTCTCCCAAACGCATCACTTGGGCGTTGTGGATCATGGCAGCCTGATCCAAAAAGACAAAGATGTACCTGTACATTAACATGGAAAGCTCGACCAAGAAATCCGGCAGACCCAGGGACTTGCAGATCGAGAATATCTCGATCATGGGTGTGGTCAGGGCTATGAAGAATAGGGAGCACATGCCCCCGAAAGTCCTGGCAATCAGAAGCAGGGCCAGGTTGGCTCCATCTTCTCTGATGCCTAAATCAATGCCGAAGACGTTAAAGGCAAATAATTGATCGCCTCCGCCATGCATGAAGGCCACCACTACCGCGCTCAGCAGGGAGAAGGAGAAGGGTATTAGCAACAGTGTGGAGTAAAAACGCCCTGGAATTTTGGCCAATATTAAAGTTATGAGACTTATGGTAATGGCTATGAATAAAGGCGCTATCGGCGTAGCTGAGGCAACGCAAAGGAGGATGGCTCCGAGGCCGAGCAGCAGCTTGAGCCTCGGACTTGTGTCCCTCAGAGCATTGGAATGGGCGTAATCATCTAGCAGGTCGTGCATTCAAATTTCCTTCTTGCTCCTCGGAAGTTGCCGCAGCTCTAGCCTTCGCCAAGCCGCGGTAGTAGCCCAGGAAATAGCCGATGATGAGACTACCGAAGGCCGCCTGCAAAGCGAAAAGCAAGCTCTCTATCTCGGGACTGGGTGGAACCCATACACTGTTAAACCAGGGGTGGTAGGACCCATGAGTCAGGTCATTGATGACATTCTCCGGCATATCATCTGAGCCACCCCATTCGTGATTTCCTGTTGAGCTGACATAGGCAAAGGCTGCGATGAATGCAACAATAATCGCAAGGGTTATGTACTCCAGCTTCATGCTGAAGCCTCCTTCAGTTTCTTCATAACGCTAGGAGATGCCACATTGAGCTTTAACAGGACGTCGCTCCTGAGCTGGACGATGTGCTTGAACAAGAGTGCACTTACAGCGCCCTCAACAATGGCCAAGGGAACCTGTGTTATGGCAAAAACGGCCAGGAAAGCCTCAAAAGACGCCATCACTCCACCAGAGGCCGCAGGGAAGGCCAGAGCAAGCTGGATGGATGTAACAATATATGTTAACCAATCCGCGAGCATCGCCGCCAGAAATACGGCGATGTACATATTCACATCCCGTTTCATGCACGCTTTATAGACCAGATAGCCCGCGAATGGTCCGACTATACCCATGGAGAATGTGTTGGCTCCCAAAGTGGTCAGGCCGCCGTGCGCCAGAAATACGGCCTGGTAGATCAGGACTATGATCGATAACACCGAAGTTATCCACGGCCCGAAGAGTATCGCACCTATTCCTGTACCCGTAGGATGGGAGCAGCTTCCTGTGACTGAAGGCATCTTCAGGGAGGATAGAACAAAGATGAAGGCACCGGATACGGCCAGCAAGGGCAGAATATCGCGATTCTCTTTGATCATTATGTTCATTTTGTAAGCACCATAAGCCACCACGGGCAGCGAGAGAACGTACCAAACCACGCACCAGTTGAGGGGCAAGAATCCTTCCATTATGTGCATTGAATCACCGTTCAATGGCAAGGATATTCTGCCATATAAAGTTTTCTTGTTTTAAGACCAACTAAGTTTAATCAAACGACGTCGGCGCACCAGCGCAGCAGGATATATCACCTCACGCGACACTGTTCTCCCACGCGGCTTCAAAATTCGCCCTTATGTGATCTATTAAATCATCCTGAAGATAAATCGTCCCTAGATAATACGGCGGCTCCTTGGGATCGTGGCTCAGCAACCTTCTGAAATCACATGCCCAAAAAGGTCCGTTTTCATCGTATAATATGGATCGCCTGGATGTAATGTAAGTAACCGGTGTAAACCTAACATCCAGTTGACCAGGAAAATCTTCGTTAATTTTTCGATACTTATTGAGCCGCTCTGTAATTATGGGCTCGTATTTTCTCAATGCGGATTCTTCATCTTTAAGTATCTTGCGTTTTGTATTTTTATCGAAAAGAACGTTTATATTTTCATCAAAAATAATTCTCTCTGTAAGTCCTCGCGATAACATTTCCGATATATTTTCAATGTAATCGGGAATGATATACATTTCAAGGCTATTTGTAATCAAATCAAATTTTTTAGCATATTTAAGAATATTAATTCCAGTACGCCACATCCAATAAATATTGAATAGCCCTGTAATGCTCCCAGTTTCAATACCGATCCCATACTTCTTGAAATTTCTCAAGTAATGTTGATATAATTCCTTCACCTTGGCCTTTCGAAAAGCCATTTCATCGGGCGGTTTCCAATAAGTATTTACCTTATCCCGGTTCTCTTCCCAGATTATTTCTGGGTTTGCCGGCAGATACGTTTCGCGGTCGAAGTCTACATCAGAATCCTCTGTGAAATAGGTCCTGCCAATAATTCCATGCCTCTGCAACTCCTTTCTTCCAGCATACAGTGCTTGCCGATTGATATCGGTCCCATAAATTGCCTGGGCCTCGTTTAAAATACCCTGGAGATTTGTAGGGAAATTTATTATTAGGCTAACATAATATATTGCAGCGGCCCTGGGATTTTCAAAGTTCAGGCCTCTGAATATTGGAGAGAAAGTCCTGATGATCTCATACATGGTAGTGCCTTTAAGCAATTGATGAGTTTTTAAACTTATCCAATTCGTAAAATAGCTCTTTTTATCATATTGTCTGAAATCGTGATAATACATTTTGACTCACTCACGGAGAATGTAAATTAGCAAAAACCACAAATATTGTAGCTTAGATCAATTTATAATCATCGTTATGTGATTATTATGTTAAATATTTTGACGTATGGCCGAAAAGTATATGTATACTCAAGACAATGCGATGAGTAAGACATAATGAACCCTGTGAGAATGAATCATCTGCAGAATCGACAGTTGAGAACCATACTAATAGGAGAACCTAATGAACCATACTAAACAGATGACCAACGACACCAAAATTCCGGGATGTGTGCGCCGCCTCTCAAATGGTGAGAGGTTCTGGCTGTGGAGTCCTGCAGCCAATGTGGTCGTAGCCGCCCGGATTATGGGGGATGTATCTGAGAAGGGCCTCATGATGGCCATCAATGCTGTCCGCCGCATGCACCCACTATTGGGTGCGAGGGTTATCTTCGATGACCACCATGACGCATGGCTTTCCACGGATAAAGTCCCGGATACAGTGCTACGCACAGTTCCAAGAATATCGGAGACCCAGTGGTTCGAGGAGATCAGGCATGAGAACAGGATACCCTTCGAGCCTGAAATCGGCCCAATGATTAGGCTTGTACTTGTCTATTCTCCACAAGTCTCGGAGCTGGTTATATTCGCCTCACACAGCATCTGTGATGGAGATGCACTGGCAATACTCATTCGCGATATTCTGGTATGTTATGCCAATCCGGCAAAAGAGGTACAGGTCCTCCAACCGCTCAATTTGGAGGACTGCTTGCCGAAGGAGAGATTCTCCCTTCCGGGATTAATCGCAAAAACATTCATCAATCACTATAACCGTCAGTGGCGAAATAGGCCATATTACTTCACCCAGATGGATTTTAACGAGATTCATAAAGCATACTGTGACAGGACGCTGTTTAACATAGCCCTTATCCAGCTTGAGCCGGAAGAGACATCTGTTTTGGCAGCTAAATGTCGGGAGAGTGGTGTCACCATCACATCAGCATCCACTGCTGCCTTTCTGGCAGCATATCGGGATATCCTTGGGCCGTTTCCCAAGGATAAGAGGGTCATATGGGTAGCCTATGACCTGCGCAGGCACCTTCAGAAGAATATCGGGGACGTATTTGGCCTTTTTGCCGGGGCCATCCAGTTCAAGTTTGATTATAAACAGAATAAATCGCTCTGGAAAAATGCCAAAAAGCTCCACGGCATCATTCGTAAAGATATGGAGAGTAACAGGGCAGTGGGCCGCGAAATATCGCTACTTGACCAGACGCTGATCGATGCATTCAACTTTGTCTTCTCTATGCAGCTCGTCCCCGAGGCCTCCGAAAGGACGAAGAACCTTTCAGCTTTCGTACATGATACCAAGAATGCTACACTAAGACTCTCACAGAAGATCATATCCGGCCTCCCCGGAACCATCATCACCAACCTTGGGCGTTTGAACTACCCTGAGATCTATGGGAATCTCAGGCTCGATCGCATGTTTTTCATTGTGGGTTCAAGCGGATTTACTCCACTGATACTTGGAGGAGTTGGCCTCAATGGCAAGCTGGTCTTTTCCTTAAACTATGTAGAAGAAGTGGGAAATGAGGGTTCACCGCTAGATCGGGATATGATCCGCATCCGAAACCGGGCGCTCGAACTCCTGGGATTCCCAGAGAAGGCCAACGATAGGGCGATGTGAAGCCCATGATGAGTCATGAAAATCAAACGGCGTGCGGTCACCCCAACCTGAAGGTCGGGGTATTCGTGACCCTTTGCGCCCCCGATGTAATAGAGGCATTCCTTATGGAGCGGGGCTTTTCCCAGGTCCATAGTGTGACCAGCCATAATTATAAAAAGGCTTATTTCCACGAGGCGAATGAAGGTCGGTATGTAGAATTAAAACTTGCAACAGATAACAATAAGAGAAGCGTGATATTAAAGCAGGTGGATTAACAATGGAAGGATCGGAAGATGCTAAGAAGGATTTTATCAAGACAAACAAGTGGTTCACGGAAAAAGCAAGATCCAGCAGCAAGACTGCTGAGGGAATCGCAACCCTCAGGTTCCACGAATCGCAACGGCCCGAAGGCGAACGAATCTGTTATGACCCTTGTGCCGTCCATTTCATAAGCCCGGAAATATTGGAATGGATAGCTTGTAACCCAGATAAGGCAAAGGCAAGGTGGGAGCAACGCGAACGCATCCTTCCCGGAATTGACAATTCAGTCATTGCCAGAGTCAGGTATTTTGATGATTTTGTAAAGAGATCTATCGAAGAAGGGCTTGAGCAGCTTGTTATCTTAGGTGCAGGGTATGATTCTCGTGCCTATAGGATTGAGGGGCTGACGAAGATAAAAGTCTTTGAAGTAGACCATCCTGCTATGCAAGCTCTGAAAATAGAAAAGATAAGAAAGATCTTTGGCAGCCCACCAGATCATGTCACGTACATTCCTGCGGATTTAGGAAGAGAAGATTTTGGCCAAACGCTGTTGGAAATGGGATATAGCCAGTCTAAAAAGACTCTATTCCTCATGGAGGGGCTCCTATACTACCTTCCGCCTGAGATAGTGAACAAAATCCTTTCCTTCATATCCAAAAATTCGGGCAAAGGCAGTGCCATCATTTTCGATTATTACTCACAGTCCGTGGTTGATGGAAGCTGCGAACTGGAAGTGGGAAAGAATCTCTATAACCAGCTGATTCAATATGGAGAGCCTTTGCGGTTTGGCATTAAGGAAGGAAGTATCGAGGTGTTCCTCATGGAGCGAGGATTTTCCAAGATCCAAAATGTGACCAGTAATGATTATAAAAAATCCTATTTCCACGGAGCAAATGAAGGCAGGACAGTGTGTAGCCTGTTGAACTTCGCCTATGCAGTGGTCGAATAAGTTTTGACTGGAGCACTCGCAAGAGTAACATTTAGACGAATTATTTGATGAATTGAGGTGACGAAATGAGCCGGAATGAACAGAAGACCTTTGGTATCGATATTTCGGGATGTGCGCACCGTCTCTCCAACACAGAGAGAATATTTCTTTGGGGCGTCAGATCTAAAATCGCCGTAGTCGCTCGGATTGTGGGGGATGTGGCTGAAAAAGATCTTGTACAATCGATTAAAAAGGTCCGGCAGATGCATCCAATGGCGGGCTGCAAAATCATTTTCGATGACCATAATGATGCCTGGTGCTCGACGGAAAATGTCCCCGAAACAATATTGCGCGTCGTGCCAAGGAAATCCGAAAACCAATGGTTCAACGAGATCCGCAGCGAGCACTTGATACCTTTCGAGCCGGAAAAAGGACCACTTGTCAGGTTCGTGCTTGTGTATTCGCCACAGGTTTCAGAATTGATTGCATTTGCCCAGCACAGTATCTGCGACGGCACGGCTGTGGCAAACCTGATCCGCGACGTCCTTGTCTGTTATGCCGAACCGGCAAAGGAAGTAAAGACCATTCAACCGCCAACTCTGACCGACTACGTGTTGAAAGATGAGGATTCATCCAAATCAAAATCTATGGGTGAAGCCATGATCAACAATTTTAACAACCAATGGAGGGAAAGGTCGTATCATTTTTCCGGGGCGGACTTTTGTGAGATCCATAATGCATTCTGGAAAAAGGTCAGTTATGGTATGGCCCTTCTCCAGCTTGAGTCGAATGAAACGTGTGACCTGATCGCTCGATGCCGGGAGAATGGAGTGACCATCATCTCTGCATTGACGGCAGCATTTCTTGCCGCACGCCAGGAGGTCCGTCCTCCTCTTCCCGAAGACAAGAGAACCATCGGCATCCCATTTGACTTGAGAAGGCACCTTGGAGAGAATATCGATGAAGCGTTTTGTTTTTTTGCCGGAGACTTCAACTTGCCGTTCTCATACAGCCCTGACAAATCCTTCTGGGAAAATGCCCGGGAGCTGCATAGTATCATTCAGGAACGAGTGAAGACGCTCGATACATCCGCCCTGGACATGAGATATTTTGATCCGACCCTCGTCGATGCCATCTTCAGCTACGCACAATATGTCCAGAAAATCCCAGAGGGCTTCGACCGGACAGAAAACCTCTCCAACTTTGCTAAGGATTCCAAGAACATCGCTTTTGCCATCTCCAAGAAGGTTATTTCCAAACATCCGAGCATGATCGTCACGAACCTTGGGCGGTTGGATTTCCCGCAGATCTATGGAGACCTTCAGCTTGATCGAATGTTTTTCGCGCCGCCTGCCAGCGAGACAATTCCGATGATACTCGGCGGCGTCGGTGTCGGCGGATGCTTGACGTTTTGCTTAGTTTATTTGGAGAAGAGAGAGATAAGTGGCCAATTGCTCGCTTTGGATATGATCCGCATCCGAAACCGGGTGCTCGAACTCCTGGGATTCCCGGAGAAGGCCAACGATAGGGCGATGTGAAGCCCATGATGAGTCATGAAAATAAACAGATTAAGGAGATATGTTTATCGTAGAGGTGGGAATATAAAGGTCACAAAGTACATAATAACCTCCCCCGAATGCACCGATATCCTCCCTTCAGACATATCCACGATGATCTATGAATCAAAATATGGCGTAAAAGTCAAAGAAACCTGCTTTGGGACGATCATAGAGGGCGAAGAGCAACCGATCAAGTCGCTGGTCGAAGAGATCCGGGCTCTTGACCCATCGGGAATTTTCATTAAGGACCGGGGCTTCCCTCTGGGCGATCCCAGGCGCTGTCGAGGGGTTGATTCTGGTTCTCCTTGCAAATTAGTCTGGCTAACTTCTGGCAAAAGGAGCGGAAGTTTCAGGCCAGGTTGCTACATGATCGAGGCCGAGTCAAAGATGTTGCCCATGATCTCCCGAGCGCTCGCCGCAACAGATGATGTCCCGACAGTCTCAGCGAAGAAAAAGCCCCTTATGCCGAATAAACTTGAGGATATTATCAAAGATGAGTTTTCCTGAGAGGTAAAAATTTTGCTGATAAGATAGGAGTACCATCATACTTCATCCAGTTCAATGCTGTTCGCCCAAGCAGCTTCAAAATTTTCTTTTATATGATTAACCAATTCCTCTTGAAGATAAATTGTACTCATATAATAGGGGGGTTCGTCCGGATCAAGGCTCAGCACCCTGCGATAATCACTGGCCAGGTAAGGGCCTGCCTCATTATAGTATATCGTCTGCCTCGTTGTAGTGTAGACTACTGGCGTGAATCTTACTTCAATTTGGTCATGATAGTCTTCATATAGCTTCATATATCTATGGAGCCTCTGTTCAAATACAGGTTCATATTTTCTAATTTCCGCGTCCTCATCTTTTAATATCTTTCGTTTTGTATTTAGGTCATATAGCACTCTCTCAGTCATTCCTCGTTTCAATGCTTTTTCGAGGTATTCCAAAGAATCAGGTGTCATTAATGGTTCCACATTATTTACCATAATATCTAGTTTTTTGGTATAATTATAATTAAAAATATTAACTCCTCCGCGCCACATCCAATGGACATTGAATAGTCCGGAAATGCTCCCTTTTTCTATACCCAGTCCATATTTTTTGAAGTTCTTTAGATAATATTCATATAATTCATTCACTTTGGCCTTTCGAAAAGCCATCTCGTCAGGCTGTTTCCAGTACACCATTATCTTGTCTTGGTTCTCTTCCCAGATCATTTCGGGGTTCACCGGCAAATACGCTTCACGATCGAAGTCTACGTCGGCATTTTCTGTAAAATATGTCTTGCCAATTAGCCCAGATCTTAGCAATTCTCGTCTTCCAGACTGCAAAGCTTGCCTATTGACCTCACTTCCATAGATTGCCTGGGCTTCATTTAAAATACCCTGGAAATTTGTGGGAAAGTTTATTATTAAATTAACATAATATATTGATGCAGCCCTGGCGTTCTCGAATTTTAGGCCTCTAAATATTGGGGTAAAGGTTCTGATGATTTCGTACATGGTTATGCAATAAGTAATTTGGTATAATTTAAACATATCTCATTACGCAATATTGTGATATAGCAACTAATTGCTGATACATACAAATACTCAAAACCCAATGTATCCCAAAATAGAAAAATATACTCCAGGCAATGTTAACAAATATAGACAAATTTTCTCAAATAACTACCATTTAGAAAAGATTTTAATACAAAGAGATTCAAACGTGTAATAGAACGTTAGCGCAGCAGTTCAAAAGAAGCATGATAATAAAAAGGAGGCTTTGCATTGGGCATAAGCGACGTCATACCTGTTCCGGTCAAAGTTGATGAGGAGATGGAAAATTGGAGCATTTTCGGTCAGCCAATAGCCGATGTGTGGTTCACAACCACAGAGAAGATCCATCAGATCATAGAGATGGGGCCCATAAAAAATATTTTCAACTGGGGCAGAAAAAACTCGATTTTCTTATTCCAGCAGCCCATGGGGTGCTGCGGAGTGGAGTTTTTTGTCTTCGGGGCATCGCCCTATGACTGCGAGAGATTTGGACTGCCCCCCAAGCTTTCTCCCAGACAAACCGATGTGATGATTATCAGCGGCTACATTACCAGGAAGTACCTGCCAGCCATAAAGAATCTCTGGGAGCAGATGCCTGAGCCCAAGTGGTGCATAGCAGTCGGCGAGTGTTCCATATCAGGCGGGCCGTTCTACGATTCCTATAACATCATCCAAAACACGGCAGAATTTTTCCCGATTGATGTTTTCATACCCGGGTGCCCGCCTAGACCTGAGCAGTTTATTGAGGGCTTTCTGAACCTCCAGGAAAAGATCAAGCAGCGTAAAGACAAGCGAGACTATTGATGCGCACCTTTCCTGACCGAAAATGATGGTATGAGATTCATTATAGATGATATGGAATTGACAGAATTGGCAGCTTGAAACACCATGCTTGACAAGGTGAAGAAATGAACCAAACTGAAAAAATGAACGATGATACCGATATTCCCGGATGTATTCGACGCCTCTCAAATGGTGAGAGGTTCTGGCTTTGGAGCCCTCAGGCCAATGTTGCCGTGGCCGCCCGGATTATCGGGGATGTATCTGAGAAGGACCTTATGATTGCGCTTGGTGCCGTCCGACGCATGCATCCTCTGCTGGGTGCCAAGGTTATTTTCGATGACCACCATGATGCCTGGTTCTCAACGGATAAAGTCCCTGAGACCATGCTCCGCGTAGTTCCAAGAAGATCGGAGACTCAGTGGTTCGAGGAGATCAGACATGAGCATCATATACCCTTCGAGCCTGAAATCAGCCCCATGATCAGGCTCGTGCTTGTATATTCTCCTCTGTTTCAGAGCTGGTGGTATTTGCCCAGCACAGCATCTGTGATGGGGATGCCCTGGCAATACTCATCCGTGACATCCTGGTGTATTATGCCAACCCAGCAACAGAGATGCAGGTCCTTCAACCGCCCACTTGTGAGGACTGTTTGCCAAAGGAAAGATTATCCTCTTCAGGATTTATTAAAAAGATTATTATCAATCACTATAACCGCCAGTGGAGAAAGAAGCCATATTATTTCACCCAAGCAGATTTTAACCAGATTCATAAAGCGTACTGGGATCGGACACAATATAATATCGCTCTTATCCAGCTTGAGCCGGAAGAGACATCCGTTTTGGCAGCTAAATGTAGGGAGAACGGTGTCACCATCACCTCCGCATCCACCGCTGCCTTTCTGGCAGCATATCGAGATATCCTTGGGCCGTTCCCCAAGGACAGGAGAATCATACGGGTAGCTTATGACCTGCGCAGGCATCTTCAGAAGAACATAGGGGACGTATTTGGTCTTTTAGTCGGGGCCATCCAGTTCAAGTTCGACTATGAACAGAATAGGTCCCTCTGGAAAAATGCACAAGACATCCACAGCATCCTTCGTAAAGATGTGGCAAAGCTCAGAACAGTGGGCCGTGAATATAAGCTCTATGACCCGACGTTTATCGATGCCTTCAACTTTGTCCTCTCTATGCAGCTCGTCCCCGAGGCCTTCGAAAGGACGAAGAACCTTTCAGCCTTCGCCAGTGATACGAAGAATGCTGCACTAAGACTCTCACAGAAGATCATATCCGGCCTCCCTGGAACTATCATCACCAACCTTGGGCGTCTGGATTACCCGGAGACGTATGGGAATCTCAGGCTCGATCGCATGTTTTTTATTCCGGGCGCAAGCGAGTTTGCTCCCCTGATACTTGGAGGTGTCGGCATCAACGGCAAGCTCGTCTTTTCCTTAAACTATGTGGAAGAAATAGGAGATGATGGTTCATCGCTGTCCCGGGATATGATCCGCATCCGAAACCGGGTGCTCGAACTCCTGGGATTCCCGGAGAAGGCCAACGACAGAGCGATGTAATTTCCAGGGAAGCAATGAACGTTTAATCTCGTTTCAGGGTATTATATTGAAAGAAATGAAGGCTGGACAGTGATCAGCTTGCTATACTTCGCCTATGCGAGGATAAAATAATTTGATATCGATAAATGGAGTGATTGTTTATGGAGAGATCTGAAAATTCCGAGAACGAGCATAAAGAGCATTTTTTTGATAGCAAGTCGTTTAAAGAAATAAACGTGCAGGGCAATCCAACAGCCATGTTTGTTGCTGGGATTCGGTTGGAAGAATCGCAAAAACCCGAGGGAGAACGGATATGTTATGACCCCTATGCCGTTTACTTCATCGGCCCGGAGATATTGGAGTGGACAGCCCAAAACCCGGATAAGGTAAAGGCAACGCGGGAGCAGTACGATCGCATCCTACCCGGGTCCTATAATTCGCTCGTTGCCAGAGTCAGATTTTTTGATGACTTTGTGGGAAGCTCTCTGGCAAAGGGGCTTGAGCAACTGGTCATCCTTGGAGCAGGCTACGATACCCGCGCCTACCGGATGGAAGAGCTGAAAAAGATAAAGGTATTCGAGGTAGACCATCCAGGCACCCAGGAAGTGAAAATTGAAATGATAAAAAGGATCTTTGGCCGCCTTTCAGACCACATCGTATATGTCCCCGTAGATCTGACGACCGATGATCTAGGTCTTAAGCTGCTTGAAATGGGGTATGATAAGTCCAAAAAGACTCTCTTCCTAATGGAGGGGCTATTATACTACCTATCGCCCAGCGCTGTGGACAAGATTCTATCCTTCGAAGCGATGAATGCGGGCAAGGGGAGCAGTATCCTCTTCG
>Ga0209777_10005358_pt1 | contig 14823 bp, 16 predicted proteins | sample FrelakmetHBP12HB_FD_187147 | JGI IMG/M metagenome (GOLD analysis project Ga0209777, IMG submission 187147) | Freshwater lake sediment microbial communities from the University of Notre Dame, USA, for methane emissions studies -HBP12 HB (SPAdes)... | ecosystem: Environmental > Aquatic >... | reverse complement strand
TGCCTACGAACCTACTTGCATCCGTAGCATAAGGGTCAATAGCCGTATCAGCCGTGCTAATTGCCTTAGATACTATAGAACCGCCCTCAAACGCATCTTCAATACCTGGCTGAATTACACCCTTATAAGCTTCACCCATTGATATAGCCCGTTGCTGTGCGAATGTAGCTCCGCCCTTAGTATTGAGCATATCCATTACACTGTCTATAGCCTTAAAACCTTCTACTGACAATTCAGGATTAGCTACCCTTGCGTTTATAAACCTAATATATTGAGCGTCACTAAGTCCTATGTCAGCCGCATTCGCTACCTTCAATACCTTGCCTAAGTTTTGAACGGCAACCTTTACCGCACCTGCGCCTTCAGAAGCCAAACTCATCATAGGCACTTCACCTTGTTTTACCTTAAAATACATTCCATTCGGCATGATTGTAACAGGATTTACTACCCCGCCAGCCGTCAAAAGCTTCTGCCATAACGGACTTGCATTGAAGTCATCGTATTCCTGTTTTAACTCGGCTTGGTGCTTATCAGGGTAGTTATACTTGTCATTCTCAGTTGTATACCACGTTGAGTAATCCTTAATACCCTTAGTAACTATCGAAGGTATGTTAGCTGGCAAGTTCTTAATATACGTTCCCATATCTTCACCGTTGGCCTCTACCCACGGCGTTAATGCCTGCGCTATGTTTTTTATAATGATCGCTATATCTTCCGGCGTGCGTGTTGCTTGTAGATTACCCTGCGGGTATGATGGCGGATTGACCTTGATAGGTTCGCCATAAGTAACTTTAACACCCAATACCTTCTGTTGCGCTTCTGTAGGCATTGAAGGCGTGGTAAACTCGTCATACCCTGCGCCTTGCTTATTCGCTGCGTCTATTTCAGCCTGTGTAGGCTTATATTCCGGTTGCGTTACAGCCGTTACAGGTGACGTTACCGTGACGTTACTCAAATACTCAGCCATCCGCTTATTATACTTGTCAATGCCATTGGCTATTAAGTAATTCTGCTGTGCTAAGTTCAAGTCATTAAATATACCTGCGTCAACATATTCGCCAGTATTGAGTTTAACCGTGCTAATTTGGAAGGCGTTAGCCTGTGCTATTCGCTGTGCGTTAGCTTGTGCTATTGCGTTAGCTTGCGCTTCCTGTGCTATCCGTTGTGCATCTTCCTTAGCCTGTGCGTCCTGATATGCCTTATTGATATTGGCAAGGTTAGTTGATACCGTTTCACCGATCTTAGATAGTGCTGATTGCTTCTGGCTTTGCAGGTCAGCCTTAATAGCGTCTACTTGCTTGGCTATATCATCCAATGATTGACCTTCCGCCGTGTTTACATCATTGCGCAACTTGATTAAATCCGCCTGATACCCTGCTAATTGGCTTAAATCGGGCATTGCAACTTTGGTTACGCCTAATCCTACCACTTGTCGGCGTTGTGCCTTCTTAGCGGCTTCTCTGGCCTGATTTAGCACACTCTGTATTTGCGCTTCCGCAGAACCTATTGAATTGCGGATTGTAACACGGTTAGCCTCAGCATCCGATCTAATCTTATCTGCTGCCGTCTTAGCCTGTGTGTTGGTATCATTAAGCGCCTTATCATATTGGCTCTCAACATCGTTAGATGCGGTTATACCCTGGCCTTGCGCTTCATTAAGCTGATTAGTCCATGCTGAATTATTGACCATTATTGACCGTCCTGCTTAGATACTAACTGCCATATCCCAACTAATAGCAATCCCATTGCAATTACAAACCAGAATATCTTGAATAAGAATAATTGCACATCCTGATAACGGTCTATGCTACCTGTAGCTGATATGTAGGCTGAGGTATTGGAAGTAGCCGCCAGCATCGCAGAGCTATTCTGGCTGATTATAGACATATCATTCACAGGTGCGAAGGTAACTAATAGTAACCCACCTGTAGCTACTAAGAATAAGAAGCCTAAAATCTTATTTTTCATTATTTGACACCCCTTATCAACTGGATAATTCCCCATATGAAGCCTATAGACATTGGGAATAGTATCAGCCATCTTAGCATCATCCAATCGCCAGTTAAGAAGCTATAATCCCATGTAAATAGTCCGGCTATTGCTTTTATCCAGTCCCAACCTACTATTGCCATATTAACAAGGTCATTACCGGAAGCTCCGGTTATCACATAAGCGCCTGATAGCAAGTTTACGAATGTTAATTGTTCAGCCCCCCACCATATAGATTCACATATGTTACTTAGAAGCTGACCGCCCATATAGAAGGCTACATACCACGATATCATTTTTACTGACATTATACTGTCCCTCTCTTCTCCATTATTATTATTCCTGCGCAGATTATGGCTGCTAATATTGTAAGATACACTGACACTAAGCTGGTTGCCGAACCTATGCTCATGCCCATTATCAGCACTATTGCAGTTGGTATAGTGCTATGGCTAACCCTATAAGTAATAAATGTAGATACACCTATACCTATCATAACTAATAAGAACCATAGATAATTTAACGGAACGCCTGTGCTTGTAGCTATATCTGATATATAAGGCGCTGCCGGATTCTTAGCGGCTATGTTTGTTGCATTTGGTTCGATGCTCCAATTTGAAGGCTGAGGCGGCACGTTGGCATAAGTCCCTGTTGTCGCTACGCCTGCAAGCGTTGTAGCATGAATTATCACTGAATTGGTGCTATAGCCTATGGTAGACTCATAACCCCTAACATAGTAGCAATAATCTGTTCCGGCTATAAGTCCTGTATGCACATAAGTTGCTGACGTTCCATCATATAAAGGCGTGCCGTCAGTTTCACTTGCCGGACATGAGTTAGTCTTAAACCTTATGACTGTGTTAGTAGCGCCTGTGCCTTTAGACCATGTAAGCGTTACAGCGTCAGCCGTGGGTATTGCTATGACGTTTGTAGGACTTCCAACGGCTGATTCTGTAGTAAATGACCTTGCCGTTCCTGTAGCCGTTCCGCAGGTATTCTGCGCCTGGACATTAAAATAATATACCGTATTGGCTGTCAATCCGCTTGCAGATAGCAATGGATGTGCGCCAGTTTCATAACTTCCTGAATAGGTTGTGTAGTGGTCATAGGCTGCGATATTAACGCCCTGATCTGTAGTGCCATATCCAAATCTGACCGCACAATAGTTACCGCCAAAGTCTGTTATCTGCGATTGAAGGTTAGCTGTAGTTGTGCCTACCTCAGTTGCAGGTTGCGTTATTATTGTAGGGTCATTCCAGCAAGTAAAGCTACCTTCCGTTGCATACTTATACCCATTACTATTATAGGAAAATGCCCTGTAATAATAAGTAGCGCCTTTGGTCAAGGCTGTAAGTGCCTTATTAAATGTGCCTATTGCATAATCGCCAGTTTCAACATAGTTGCTGGCATACGCTGATACGGCTGGCGCTGTGGCGCTTGAAGGTTCGGCCTGTGAAGTTATACCCCAAACAAAACCACGCTTAGTTACTGATTCACCGCCCGTATTGGTCATTTCGCCATTGATTGTAGCCGTTGTGCAAGCTACGTTCGCTGCATCATTGGTAACTACCGTGGGTAATGCCGATGTATATGTGATATCAAGCTTTGGCCTGTAGCCTGCGCCTTGTTCGTAAGCATAGAAGTTCCAATAAGACGAATCAGAACCAGCCTCGAATACTTGACCGTAGTCAAATTCCTTATTCATAAGGCTTAACTTAGTAGTGCCTGCTGTGTTTATCCATCCTATACCTGTAGCGTTAAGTGTTATAGCCGTATATCCACTTGCGGCTATTCCTGCATATGCTACTTCACCGCCATTGCCTGAATAGCTACCTATCGTCCAGTCACCTGATTGTAACGGGTCATGCGGGTATGTAGGTTGCCCATTGGTTACAAACACTGTCATTGCTGAATTGTGTAATGCCTTGCTTACGCTATATAACGATAATGTAGCTCCGGTTATAGTAACATCGTCCGGCAATGCAGAAGTGTCAAAGTATAGATATGCCCTCTCAAGATAGGTTGTAGGTGGGCATGGCTGACCGCCAGCCGTATTGAACATCCATATATATACAGGCATAGTGGTAGACGAAGTTCCAACATACGAAGTAGTCTTATTGCGTGCGCTCGCTATAGAATCTGCGCCAGTTACACCCGTTCCTGAGTTCACCGCATACCCGTCACTTGCGCTTGTATAATAAGTTGGCGAAGGGTCAATGATGATAGGGAATGCAGCATCTTTCAACTTTGCCGCATATACAGTCTTTCTATTCCAAGAGCTTTCTATTTCAATCCTATTATAGTTAGCGTCCCATGCAGTAGCCGATGCAAAATGTTCTATAGCACCGTTGGCATTTTGCACAATGTAAATATCTGCGTTGGGATTAGTGTCGAACTTGTAGTATTCACATAACACGCCTTCAATAACCCGTAAGTCACGATAGAAGGTTACATCGCCAGCCGTGTAGGTCATTCTTAACGTGTCCATGCCATAGTTAGCGTTGATGTAGTCTTTTATAAGCGCTGTGCCTTGATACTTAGCCGTAAACCGTTTAGTAGTATCAGGGTATGCAAGTTCAATATCCGGCTTCCATGTTAATTTGCCATTATCTATGCTGACATTCTCACCCTTGACTACTGCCTTAAATAAGTTATTGCCAGTTGTATAAGTATCCTTAGATACTTTCCATGTGCAATCAAACTTATTATTGCTATCAACATATAAAGGTGAATCAAGTGTAGCCGTCCATATAGGCTTCTTACTCTTAGCATCATAACCCTTGAACGTGGCCTCGGCACTCTTAGATATCTTTACCTTATCGCCTACCTTGATCTTAGTATCGTATACCTTATCCTTTGACTTGCCATCGTCCGCAGATACTACAGCCGGAATAGCTATAACTGCTATTGCTAAGATGATTGCGAATATCCTATTTTTCATATTTTACCCCTGATGTTCTACGAATATTACCTTAGTTACTACAAACCAGCATCCCATAGCTAATACACATACAACCTGTAGCTCAATTCCGCCAAATACTATACCCACTATTATTACAGGGAAGGCTGCGATTGCGCCGCCAGCCCAATTACCAGACATAAAGAATAATGAGCATATCAGGAATGCTAACCACGCTAAGAATCCTAAGATATCTTTGCCACTTACGCCGCCCATTAAATCTCCGGCTTCCGTCAGAGTTGAAGTTGCCTGCGTGCCTACTCTGTCACTCCACACTATTGCAGCTTGCCCTGCGTGTGTAAATGTTTTGGGCGGTACTGCTATAGATTGATAAGTAGTCTGAAATAGGTCTGGACGCTTTGTTGATAAGTAAGGTATTCCCGTATCGAATATAACACCGCCAGCCGCATTCAACACATTGCCCTTATCAGTCGTAGCCACTAAGTATGTAGCCGTGTAGTAAGTCTGATAAGCACTTGCCAATGATCTAATGTAGCTGTCAAGCCAGAATATACCGCCGCCGTTCCAGTCTGACGGCAATAAGGTATATTGCTCTGCCACTGCGGTTGAGGTCAAGCATTGTATTCTTATAATATAGCCGCTTCCCCATGTAAGCGTCCCTGCTGTTGCAGGACTAAGATATATAGCAAGCGGCTGACGTTCCCACGCCTTGAACGGAGTTGAAGCCTTGATTGTAGTGCCGCTTATTAGCTGTAGTTGGAAGTATGCCTGTGGGTCATTATCAGGATAATAAGGCGGATATACATTATTAACGTCCGCTACTATCAACCAATCGCCAGTAGCCATATATCCAGTGAATACCCGTGCGCCCATAATCTGCAAGCCTTGTGATATAGGACTGCTCCAAATCTCAAATAGTGCATCCTTTGGTGAATCTGTAGCGAAGGTTGCGCCGCTATTAGTTGACTTGCCGTATACAGCGTCCGCAAGTCCGCCGCCCGTGTCAATTCCCCAATAAACGCAATTATTGGTATCTCCGGCTGTAGCTCTTACTATGATGCTATACTGCAATGCCGTTGTCAGTGTAGTTTCACTCACGTTATAGCTATACCAGTCATAGTTAGTTGTCAGTAGGTTGCCGTCAAAGGTTGTGCTTACTAAGTCTACGCCTGTAGGCACTCCGCCCGTTGCGCTTCGCATTGATACTGTAACCGTGCCTGGACTTCCCAATCTTTTAAGATATAGATGTATTGACGTTACTGTATGGGAAGTTGCGCCTACCGTGAATTGCATATCTGACCAGTTAGCGCCGTATATCTTATCGCTGTTGCCATCTTGACCTGTGCTTAACGCCTCATAGGTCAATGGCGCACCTGTGCCGCCCGATGTTGTGAATGATTGGCCTGTGCCGTAAGCATAAACGCCTGTGCCGTATCTAACCCTTGCCCTGTAGTAATAAGTGGTATTCGGTTGAAGTGTAGATAAGTTTGCGCTTATACCGCCTATAGCTGTCATTGTCATTTCAGTTGTAGCGTTGGAATAGTTTGTAGTTGTGCCGTATTGGAAGCTTGTGTAAACCGGCGTGTAATTGCCTAAGCTTGTTAGCGAACCCGTCAACACTGCTGACGTTGAGGTTGTAGTTGGATTAGCGATTGTAGCGACTACAGGGATTGACGGAGCGCTTGCCGATTCATAAGTTATGACAATCCGTGCCGCACCTGCAACGCCATTACCGTTCACTTCTTCATACTGGTATGCGTCACGATAAGCGCCGCCTGCTGGACTGCCATCTTCAGGAATGTGCGCACTCCTATCTTCGTGATCGCCTACAAATATAGCCATATGGTTGCCGGATACCCACCCACTTTGATTGACTATCTCCTGCACAACCGTAGAAAAATCAGGCGTGTCATATGTGCTGCCGAAAACCCACGGCTCTATATTATCCCAATAAACATATGCAGTAGTAAGGTAGTTATTGTTAGCACCGCCTACAATCGTTCCACGCCTGCGCTTGTATTCAGATAGCGCAGAAGATGTAGTGCCAAGAACGCCTGTGTCCGGCTCTTTCACGCCGTATATAGTTGCATTGACCGGACTATAGCTTGTGCCATCATTGCAGGTCAAAACCAACTTAGCTGACGTGATATGTGCGCCTTGAGGTATGTTTACATTGCTAAACCTAACCGCAGAACCATATTTATAGTAGACTGACGACCAATACCCGATAGTTAAGGCATTCGCCGTATTCTGCCATACAAAGTTAGCGCCATCATAGATAACTTTGCAATCATCTTCTGCTGCGCCTACTTGCCCTGTAAACGTTTCATAGCTACAGGCACTTGTAGTAACTGTAGCCTGCTGTGCTGTTAGTGAATAAGATGTAACCCCGCCAGTAGTCCTATAGCAATATACAGAATACTTATAGGCGGTTGCGCATGATGTAGTATGGCTATAACTACTGCCTGTGCCTATGTATGCCTGCTGCCCGTTAGTTGGTGAAGTTGGATATACGCCGTCCGTCCTATACCTTATTACTGCGCCTGTAGCGCCAGCACCGTTAGTCCATGCTAAGTCTACCCTGCTGCCAGTAATGACCGTAGCCGTTAATGCGGATGGCGGGTCTGGACAAGTTACAAATGATACTTCACTGCCATAACCCCAATCATTATTATTATTCTTTGCACACGCTCTTACATAGTATTTGACGGCCTGTGAGAATGCACCGCCAGCATAAGTATATATGCCCGTTGACCACGCACCGTTATTAGTATGGTTGTTAGAATAAGCTGACGCTGCCGGAGTTACGTTGCCTGGGTCAGCCAAAGGCACGGTATCCCAAACGAAGCCCCGTGTAGATATGCTTGCGCCATTAACCGCAGTGATATTTCCGTTGAGCGTAGCCGTTGTAGTGCCTACGTCAGTGGCGGCGGATGTAGTCAATTCAGGGAATACCGAAGTCCATGAAATATATAACGATGGCGGAGTTCCGGTATCTGCTGAGTTGTAACCCCTATAAGTGTTAGCTGTGTGCGTTGACCTGTCTGCGTGATCGTCCCAAAACATGACCATGCTATTGCCGGAAGTCCAGCCAGCACGGTTGACTATCTCTTGCACTATGGTTTTAATGTCCGGTGAATCATAATATTGCCCAATCGTTTCGGCTGGCACTGTGTCCCAATTCACCGTAGCTGTAGTCAAATAGTTGTTATTCGCTCCGCCTACAACCGTCCCACGCCTTGCTTTATAGTCAGCCGTTGTAGAAAACGTTGCGGCATTGTCTACATCTTCACCCGTAAAGGTTGAATCAGTGTTATTTAAAGATAATGTATCTCCGCCGTTATAAAATGTAATATGCGCACTTGTAATTGTTGCGCCTTGCGGTATTGTTATGCCTTGAAAGCGCATACCGCCGCCATATTTATAGTAACTGGAAGTGTAATAACCGACTACCTGCGTCCCTGCATTCAGTTGTAGGTTTACCCAATTTGCGCCATCCCAATAAATCCGGCAATCATCATTCACGCCTGATACTGGTATATCAAGGCTGGCGGCATATACAGGATTGGGCAATAGCGGTATAAGGATGCTGGCTATCAATGTAGCCAGTATTAGTATTGACGATATCCGGCTTTTAATCACTTAAAATTCCCTCACTATATGCCGTCCGGCCTCTTCAACATACATTCTTATCTGAATAAGGATTAGTCCGGCTATTGCATAGCCTACTATCCAGTGTATGACACAGCCAGCCATTACCATAAGTCCTAAGCCGTTCCATATCATAAGATGATTGAATTTCGGTAGCTTATGCCACCTGTTATAGACATACCGATCATACCTATCAAGTATCCTGTTAGCAGCCGTATTAAATTGTTTGAATTTACTAATCATAGCTATATAAACTCCTCTACAGGTTTAATGGTAAATTTTCTACATGACTTGCAGAAGTAACGTTGTGGATAATTGACAATAATGCCTAAGACTGTGGTATCTACAATCTTAGTGCCGTGACCAGCCTTGATTAAAGGCTTCTTTGATTTGCAATGCGGACAATGTAAGCTCATATCCTAAGTATATATAAATATATACCCGTTGTCAATAGGCTTAGATAAAAAGACAGGGACGGCGGAGTAATTACCGTCCCTGCGGACTAAGGAGATATAAAAGATGTAGCCTACCCTCTGTAGGCAATACTATTATAGCTTAGTCACTTGCCACAATCAATATGTGACCGTCTTTGAATATGATAGGTAAGTTTTCCAGCAATGCCAGCCGGAATACTATACACAAGTCCGATCTATCGGCAATCAACGCCTGGACGCAGCGTATCAAGTCCAGCATATTATCGGTATCATACCGAATTTGACCGATAACACAGCCTTTGAAGTATAGGCGTTCCAGCGCTGCCACTTCGTCAGTGTTTAATTGTTTAACGTTTTCCATTGGTCAGCCTTCCATACCTGTAGCTCTTTGCGCTCTGATATAATGCCGTCAATGTAGCCGTCAAATACTTCGTCAGTTATAAATCCCGCCCATACCAGCAACACGGCTAAGTGTGCTATCCCAAGCTTAAACCATAGCATAGTCATTACCATATCAACCTTGAATAGATAAGCTTCGTATTTAAGCATCTTCGGCCTTCCTTTCGGCATACCTTTCACGCCTGCGCCTATTGCGCTTATCTTTGTGGTATTTTATATAGTCCGGCTTCGCCCTTCTTTCAGCGTGTATCTTATCTGCTATTATTTTTATGCTATCAGTGTCAAAGAACAGGACACCATAATCTTTTTCTATTTGCTTCATTACACCTTTGTTTATTATTACACCCTTGAATACAGAATATTTTATGGCATACTTAGCACCTTCCTGAATGTCCATTACAGATAACTTCCAATCTGCATTATTCTTTTCCTGTAACCATTCGGCAAATCCCTTGTGCTTTAACCATCTAACCATATTGCGCCTCATAAGCTTGCGCCTACGTTCCCAATCATCCATTTTTGCTAACCATCTAACAGTTTCTTTATCCATTTTATACCTTCCTGTAGCTATCTATATTCACTATCAGTAGGTTAGCCAATAATATGACCAGCACCGCTGATACCGCCATAGCATCCGGTTGACTGAAAAAGACGTACCCACTGTCATACCTATATATTGATAATGCTATGGTAGCCATCGTGGTTATTGTTACCCACGCCCAATATGTGATCGCTATAGCCTTAACCATTGTTAGCACCTTCCTTATTTTTATTTGCAGCTTCCCTGCATTGCATTTCCTCTAAACTGTTTGCAAATGGTTTATATATGTTCGGTTGCCTGTTGAAGTCTGCAAAGTGGGTAGCCATGTATCTATTTCCGTATTCGTCCAGCACGTAGACTATGCTACGGCTGTTAGCATCGTCTGATGCTTTGCCGTGGCCTTCGGATACCAACTTATCAAGCGCCTGGTTTACTTCGTCCATGCGTCTTTGTTTACTCGTCATTGTGTTTATCCATCCTTGCATAAACTTCCTGATCGGTTTCATTACCAATTCTATGCTTATCTGCAAATTCGCCTTCCATCCTGAGCCATACATCAAAGTTATTTTCATTACCCTTTCGGTTAGCATTAAGAATTTGCCCAATGGTCATTACCCCTTCCTGTTTTAGAATACGCTTTGCCTTATCAATATCAGTTTCCATGTTAGTCACCATCCTTTTTTTTATTTTCTATAGCCATAACACTTTGACCGTCCGGCTTAGTGACGGCCTTGCGTTTGGCAAATAGCGCCCATTTAACAATCTTCTTGACCTCTTCTGAAAAGTCACTCCGCAGAATAAAGTATAAGTATCCTATGTCAACCTTCTTGATATACCAGATATCCCTTCCATTGTGCTTTTCACCGAAGTTGCATATCACTTTACCGTTTACTTTGATAAACTTACCTTCACTATCTATAGCGTTCTTATGTACCGGATGGCATAGGTCATGCAATGCTTTCATATCCTGCGGTAGATCGGAATACATTGATAGTTGACCTTCCATTATTTCAATCACTGTGTTAGCGTCACCTTCCGCCGTGTGCGCCTTAGTAAGTTCTTTGCCGCAGTATTTCAAGTATGCAGCGGCAAGGTTGCGCCGTTCCCTGTTATGGTAAATCATCATGCAATCTACCACGTTCCGGCCTTCCATGTTGAAGTCTATTTTTATGTCCTTAAATTCCCGCCTCAAAAGTGGTAGGTCGTATCTTATGTTGTTGAATCCTGCTATGTCGCAGCCTTCCATAAACTTAATGATAGATGCTGCATACTCTGTAAACTTAGGCTGTCCGGCTACATCAGCATCCGTTATACCATGTATCTCTGTAGCCTCAGCAGGTATTGGTATTTCAGGATTAACCCTGTGGCTCATGTATTCTTTGCTGCCATCGGGATTGACCTTAACTACAGAAAACTCAACTATCCTATCTACCAGTATTTTAAGTCCTGTAGTTTCAAGGTCTATAAATGCTATCGGCCTGTCTATATTGAACATTATTTCACCGCCTTAATAACTGGCTTCCACTTCGGCATTGACTGTGGGTTTATTCCGTACATCTTACATAGATAGGCTATGGCTTCCCTATCTGTGCAGTTAAGCAAGGTAGCCGTAAGATGCACTACTGGCACTCTTTCCTGCAATGCCATGTTTACGCATTTTTCAGTGTATCCATAAGGTTTACCAAACTTAGATCGCCTGATTAGTTCGTCATGTATTGCCTGTAGAGCTTCAAAGTCACCCTCAAATTGGTTTTCCTTTATAACGTCCAGCCAATATAGCAGGTTTACCGTTGATTCTTTCCTTGCATCGTCAAACCAGTTGAGCGCCGGAAGCATCTTATAATAAGGTGTCAGTGTCACAAGTTCTATAAGCGCTTCCCTGTTACCGCCAGTTTCAATCCAATCTGTAACATCTTTGCCCACGCCTGGAAGTCTAACTATCTTAACCATTATGTTCTCAGTGTATAGCTCGTTGGCTATGCTTATTGCGCCCCTCATGCCTACATCGTCTTTATCGGGTAGTATAACCACGTCAGCGCCGTATAAAGCCTTAGTGTAGCTGTCACGCCACTTGCCAGCGCCCATAGCGCAGGTAGTTGTGCAGAAGTGCAATGCTGCTAAATTATCAGCATCCTTTTCGCCTTCGCATATAAAAACCTTCTTATTGGCTCTGATCGCTTTTACTAACGTAGGCAAGTTATACAGCACAGGCTCTATACCCTGTAGGTTGTAGATATATTCACCCTTGCCGTCCGGCCTACGCTGTGTAAAGTCCTTTGGCAAGTATCTTATAGTTTCGTGAACCACTTTGCCGTCAGCGTTCTTGTATTGGTAGGTATTTACTATTTTTCTATTCATTTTCATTATCTCCTGATTCTATTTTTGCGTAGATGTTTATTCTCATTCCCTTGTAACCGTAGTAGCGTTCGCCATCATTCCCCGTTAGGTGCGTAGTGGCAATATTCTGTAGCATTTCCTGTAGCCTTCTATGGAAGGCGTTTATTTCCTTAGCTGCTATACCTTTATATCTGCAATACCCTAAGTAGTCATCGTAAACCTCATGCTTTGCCACAGTTGAAGTTGTGGTAGTTTCGTCACATATTATCCTTTCATACTGGTATGACGCTACACTATCAAGCGAACCTACATTGTAAATCTTAGATACCTCTTCTATGTCCTGATTCACGCAGAAGCCGTTATTAGATAGTATCGCCATCCTTGCCTTAATAACGTGGTTAAGTAACCCTGATAATTCGCTATCCGTTGATAGTTTATCCATCAAGTAGTTATCAATGACTTCGGCCTGATGCGTAAACGGTATGATTATCAACCTTGAATAAAAAGCCGTATCAGCACCCTTAGTCTTAGGTATCCCGTTACAAGTAAAGATCAGTTTTGCACGATTGGTAAATTCTACCCTTTCTTGTATCATCTTCTTTTCTGCGTATAGTGGACTGTTGCCTGTTACCTGTTTTATCCAGCCTATATCGTCCATATCAACCTTCGGCAAATCGTCACATATATTTGCAAGCTTGTTATATAGATTGGCCTTAGAAAACTGGTTGTTAGCTAAGTCCTGCAATGTCATTCCTGTTATGTTTGCGTTACCTAAGAACCTGTGCATCAGTTCCACCACTGTAGTCTTACCTGTGTTGGCTTCACCCAACATTATAAAAAACTTCTTAAATCTATAGTCCGGCAGAAGGCAATAGGCTACCATTTCGTAGAATAGTCCAGCCATCTCACCCATAACTTCCTTAATGAAAGCATCTATAGTGGGACACGTTGCATCTTCGTCATGCTGTATTGGAAGCTGTATAGTCTGATATAGTTCCTTATCGAATTGCATTACATCGCCAGTATTAAGGTTAAGCACACAGTTTTTTAATGCTACTAACTCTTCCCTGCTATTGAATACCTTACGCTCCGTGAAAGTCCTGCGCTTAATCTTATCTACTACTTGGTTTACCATAACCGTAGTTGTATTGCTATCAATGGATTCTACCAGTTGCTTAATAGTATTCTCACCGCTGTTTTCCCATATTTCGCCACCCCATCTATATAGATCGGAAGTGTCCAGCATGGTTATAAAAGTTTCCTTCCGTGCCTCAGTTATAACTCTAACCATTTCCGAAACCAGTTCTCCAATAGTAGGTGCTTTTTCTTCCGCAGCCTGTTTAACTCTTTTAGCCATTACTGCCACTCTACCTTTTCGCCATTCTGTGCTATTGACGCTTTCCTCATGGCTCTGCACTTATTACAGCGCCGTGGGACTGTCAGACCCTTAGATGCAAAGTATAGCTGTTCTCCGGCCTCAAATATGAAGTCGGTATCACAATCTATGCAATGCAGTAGCCTGTCTTGGAATTTTGGTTGATTGTTAGTTTCCTTCATTTCCTTTCTTTTCCTTTCCTTTTTATTTACTGCTGCGCCTTCACAGGTCACAGTCAATATCAATGTTTTTGCGTGCTATGACTTTATACATATCAAGGTTATCCTGCTTCCTAAGACTTACTACATAACCTTCCGCCTGGAGCTTGCCAGCTATGGAATTAGCTACCTGCGCCGTATAGTATCCTGTTTGTGTCCTAAGTTCTATAATCATCTTACCTACAAGTATAAACCATAATTCCCCAAAAGTCAATAGTTTTAGCACTAAAATTCATAATATTTACGGTACAGGTTGTACAGGTTATGTTGCTCTACTCGCTGCGTGTATACGTTATAAAAAAACCCTCTTATGATTAGGATAGAGTAGCATATAATAACCCGTACAACCCGTACTCAACATAGTTTTATTACCAATAATCATTTATCTATACAGCGTGCAATCAAAATATTCTGTAAATATAGGCTAAAATGCTTGACTTTAAGCCTATTGCATGATAAAATTACTATAGTGAATATTAAAAGGATGGTGTAAAAATGGAGATTAAAGACAAGCGTAAAAGCAAGGCAATCGGGGTAATACCTTTCATGGATGATTATAGGATATTGCTTAATATCCAGTACGAAGCAAAGTCTAAGGGAATACGGGTAACAGCACTCATAACTGACATATTAGAGGTCAAGCTGGCGGTAGATACCAGCAACCCATCATTCAAGGCAGTATCAAGCGAACAGCTACATCGTACCATTAAGAAGGTATGCAAGGGTAGTGTGTCTAACTATATCGAAAACGCCTGTGCTATATTCATCGGTGCTGCTGCCAAAGTGGAAGTTCCGGTAAGATATGTTGAGCCTGCTGCAATAGATCAGCAACAGTCACCGCAGGAAGGCAAGCCCGTTGATAGAGGCTACAGGATGCCTGGACTTATGGACTTCTTAGGTAAGAAGAGTGAATAGCTATACTCAACTATCATAATAGGCAATATTTAAGCCATAATTAA
>Ga0209777_10005357_pt1 | contig 14825 bp, 18 predicted proteins | sample FrelakmetHBP12HB_FD_187147 | JGI IMG/M metagenome (GOLD analysis project Ga0209777, IMG submission 187147) | Freshwater lake sediment microbial communities from the University of Notre Dame, USA, for methane emissions studies -HBP12 HB (SPAdes)... | ecosystem: Environmental > Aquatic >... | reverse complement strand
TGAAGAATAAGATAAGGGAAATATTAAAGGGGCTGAAATATAAAAATGATGTGATAGAAGATGTTGTAAAGGTTTTAAGTGAAGTTTGGAAGGTTAATAAACAGTTTGGAAAAGAAGTAAGCGATGCTCAAGTCCGAAGAATGGTAAGAGATTTTGATAAGAAGTATGCCGATATAGTTCAAATATTGAATATGATTTATAAGGGTTATGAAGATTTTGAACAAAGAGTGCAAACACTTGGCGGAGTGGAAGATATACAAAGTCCTTTGGTTAGTATCAGAGGTGAAGATGTAATGCGTTGGGGAGCTAAAGGTAAAGATATTGGTAAGGTATTGATGGAAATTGAATATATTGCTAAAATATTAAAACCCGAAGGAATTAGTGAGGAAGTTATTAAAAGTAAGCTGGATTCGGGCGAATGGAAGGTTGTGAATGGTAAAGTAACAGAAAATGGTGAACCGGTGATTGATAAGCATTGGAAGCATTTGAATGCTATGACGGTTAAATTGAAGAAGATTGCGAATGATTTGGAAGGTTATGGCATGTATAAGGAAGCCAAAGATATAGATGAAATATTACAAATGAGGCAGCATCCGTTATTTAAAAGTATAGCTATGGTGTCTAAGGGTATTAGTATATCTGAGGATGAAGCAAAAAGGATAAGTAAAGCTATAGATAATTTTGTAAGTAAAGAAATGAGAAGTTCTTTACAGCATATTATTCCTAGAATAGGTGAATTATTTTTTGATAAGTCTGGCAAACCTATACCGCATGGAACACCTTGGCATAAAGAGGACATGTTTACTCATGTAATGAATGTAACCGAAAAATTAAATGTTAACGAAATACCCGAGTTGAAAGAAAAAATAATTATGTTTTTAGCTGGCTTGTTGCACGATGTAGGCAAGCCCGAATCTAGAGCTTTTGTGGAAGAATCGGGTGCTGGATATTATAATGAGGATGAAAGAGAAGGAAGATATAAATATATTGGACACGATATAAAAGGAGCCCATATAGCTTCTGAGATATTAAGTAGTTTGGATATCGGCGGTGATATAGCTAGTTCTGTAATTACTTTAGTTCGGCATCATATGAAGTTTCATGAAGTAATTGATAATTATCAAACCAATCCTAATGCCTTGAATTTAAGGTCTTTGAATAAGTTTATAAGTAAACTTCCTGGCGATCCACAAAAAACATTTGAATTGTTAGGGCGTTTGGATAAAGCAGATTCGGAAGGATCTGAAAAAGATGTTGAAATGTTAAAAATAATGGGTCATAATCCTTATTCTAAAGAAAAACCTTTAGATATTGGTGTTCAGATATATAATGCTTATGTTCGTCAACAGGCAGAAGCCTTAGAAAAGCAAAAGTTAGATATGGCTTTAAGACAAACATCTAAAGATGTTTTGAGCGAAGATATATTAGAATTGATTTCAAAGGAATTTGGAAGGTTGGGAGAATTTTCTTTGTCTAATAAGGTAAGTAATGTTGATCCAGATACCTTGACAAGAAGCCAATTAGTAAGTAAATTATATGGCGGATGGTTTAATGAAGTAGGTGTATCGGATAAGGATAGAATGGAACAGTTAAAGCGTATCGTGCTTCAAATTCGTTAAAAATAAATATTTTATTAAATATTGACATCCATCAAATAAGTCGTATAATGTATCACAGGAAGTATTAAAATTCAATTTTTTTGGGAGGCATTATATGGCTAAACGAGGTCGCAAGCCTAAATTACAAATTGATTTAAATGAAGAAATTAAAAAGAAAGGTACAAAAACTAAAGCGGCATCAAAGGTGAAGACTGAAAAAATAGTTATAAAAAGAAGAGGACGCAAGCCAAAAGTCAAAGAAGATGTTAAAGTAGAACCTAAAAAACGTGGAAGAAAACCCAAAGTCAAAACAGAAGAAACAGCCCTGCCAAAAAAAAGAGGTAGAAAGCCTAAAGTTAAAGTTGAAGAAGCTGCTCTGCCTAAAAAACGCGGAAGAAAGCCTAAAGCTAAAATTGAGGAAGTAGCAATTCCTAAAAAACGTGGAAGAAAACCCAAAGCTAAAATTGAGGAAGTGGCAGTTCCTAAAAAACGTGGAAGAAAACCTAAAAATGCTGTAGTACCCGAACAAGAACCAGTCGTTGCTAAAAAAAGAGGAAGAAAACCCAAAGATCAAACGGCGGAAAAAGCCGATAAATCACCAGTATTTGGTTCTAAGAAAAATACAGATTTGGGAACAAGGTCTGTATTTGAAAAAGAAGTTGATAAATTCCCTAAATTCGGGCCTGTTCAGATTCCTAGAACTGGCGGTGGTGGAAACAAAACTATTGTTCACGAAGAAGTTTTTGGTGAGATATGTAAATTGCTTAGAACGAATTATGGTAATTTAGCTTGCTCTGCTCATCTCTGTCAGGTTAATATAAGTTGTAAGAATAGAAAGATTAACCATGGTGATTTTGTGGATAATTTTAATACTTTGGTAAATAAGTATGGCTTGAAAGATATGAATGGAAGAATAGTAATGATGTATGAATTTGACGAGATAGTGTGTAAGGATGGTCAGACTCGTACAGAAATAGGCGAAGGTGAAGACCCTGATAAGGATATAGATAAGGAAGAATAAAAGTGAGTGACCAAAAACAGTTGCTTCTTAAAATACCGCTTAATCTTCATAGGGATTTTAAGTTAAAATGTACTGCTAATGATAGTAATATGCAATCTGAAATTTTGAAATTGATTCAGATGTATGTTGATGATGAAATTATTAAAAAGGAGAGTTAAGTATGAAAAATAGTTTAAATATGATTAGTAATTTGATTGTTGATCTGGGCGCGGCATTGGATGGTAAGAAATTTAAGAGCTATGCGGATTATGAAAAATTTATTAAAAAAGCAGTTGGCGAACAAGGCGGAGACAAGTTACAGGAAGCCTTAAAGAGCTTACCGCCCTTGCCTAATGTAGAAGAACATTTCTATAAGTCTATAGCTAATAAAGTTAGAGAAATGGTTAATATTAAATTTGAATAATGGGAATGATGGTATGGTTAAAAGTCTTGAACATACTTATTATTTCGGTCCTTATGAATTAAAGATGCAATTAAGTTATGATCCAGAATTGGATGTTGCGACAGATGGTTATATGAGTGAAGAATCTTTAGAGGGAACTAAGTTAAGTTTGGAAAGAATGATAGATGTTATATTTAAGAATAGAGTAAAAAGTTTTTTTGTTGACGTGTTGGGAATATCAGAGGGTTTATTGGACAAAGATGAAATAGCAGAAAAGCGTAAGAAAAGTAGAAGTAAAATTTATACTATTAAAGAATTGAATGATGAAGTTATGAAAGATCTTCTTGAGGAAAAATGATAGGACCTTTTGATGGCAAATACAGATGGTTAAGCAATTTTTATGTATCTGATGTTGAGTATGAAGGCGTGATATATAAAACAGCAGAACATGCATTTCAAGCCGCCAAGTCTTTAAACCCAGAAAGAAGAAAATGGGTTGAGGAAGCAGAGTATCCAGCTCAAGCTAAAAAACGCGGTAGGCAGTTGGTTATAAGAGAGGATTGGGAAGATGTTAGAATTTCGATAATGGAAGAAATTCTTATTAATAAGTTTGCAAAGTCTCCGTTAAAAGAAATGTTGCTTGATACAGGTGATGAAGAATTAGTTGAAGTTAACTGGTGGGGTGATAAGTTTTGGGGAGCATGTGATGGATGTGGTGAGAATAATTTAGGTAAATTGTTAATGAAAGTAAGAAATAAATTAAAAATATTAGAGGTGGACGAATGATAGTTTGTGCAACTGGACATAGACCTAAAGTTTTTGGAACTTATGATGAAAACGATAAGGTAATTGTCGGTATTAAAAAAGCTATTAATAATTTTATGGGAGAACGTGAAATATCTAAATTTATTTCAGGAATGGCAATAGGCATTGATATGTGGAGTGCTGAAATTGCATTAGAATTGGGTATTCCTTTAGTGGCCGCTGTTCCGTTTAGGGGTCAAGAAAAGATATGGATTGATTCTGTAAAAAAACGATATGATAATATAGTTAAGAAAGCTTCTGAAATTTATGTAATTGATGTATCGGCTGATAAATCAATAAATTATGAAGAATTTATGAAGTTAGATTTAAATAAGGATACCTATTTTACCGTGTCGGCTAAGTTTAATAAAAGAAATGAATGGATGGTAAATCATTCAGATATGGTAATGGCTGTATGGAATGGAGAAAAGGGCGGTACGGGACATTGCATCAAGTATGCTAAAGCTAAAAAGGTAAAGACTATCAATTTGTGGAGAGAAGAATGGTTGGTTGAATAAATTTTAGAAAATACTTGACAAAATTGGAAAAAGTTCCTATACTTATAATAAGAGGGTATGATGCAAGATAAGTTAATAGGAATAAGAGAAGCTGCTGAATTACTTAATTTGTCCGAAAAGACTTTGCGTAACTGGGATAATTCCGGGAAGTTTGTTGCTGTTAAAACTAAGGGCGGGCATCGAAGATATAGGTTAAGTGATATACATAGTTTTCAAGGAAATAATTTAAATAAAATAGATAAGGAGTTTCAAATGAGAGAATCTATAGAAATTTTATTCACAGTTGGAAGTCAAGAACATAATTTAATGACAACGGAAGACATGGTTAGATGCTCGTTATTTAAAGGTATAATCGACTGTGTGAAAGATAATCAAGGGTATGTGGTGGTCGGTGATAGTTATACGCCATATCAATTGCTAGTGAGATATATTACTCATTGTTCGATGAATATTCAAGATATCAGGGGTATTGTCAGTAAAATTAGTGAAACAATTCAATTACAAGGTATCGATATTAACGAGATTAATGTTACTTATCATTTTGGAATAGAAGTAAATAAATTAAGTTATTGATTTTTATATTATCTGGTGTTATAATACGCAGACAAGATAATGTGGAGTAAGATGGTAATGAAAAATTGGGTTGAAGACAACAAAATTTTAGAATGTCTAGTGGGTTCTCATGCTTACGGATTTGCTAATTCGGAGTCAGATGAGGATATTCGCGGTATTACAATTCCTCCAATAAGATATGCCATAGGTTTTGGCGGCGTTAATTTTGAACAACAAGAGTTTCCAAATGAAGATAAAGTTATTTATGGTTTAAAAAAGTATATGCAGTTAGCCGCTCAATGCAATCCTAATATTTTGGATTATATATATGTGCCTGAAAGATGTATTAGATTTATTAATGAATATGGCAAGAAATTGATTGTGAATAGGGATATATTTTTATCCACAAAAGCTAGACATACTTTTTCTGGATATGCTTTTGAACAGTTAAATAGAATTAAAAGACACAAGAAATGGATTGATGACCCGCCCGAAAAACCAAATCCTAATGATTATCATTTTATTAGGTATATGGTTTTGAATGAACGAGATGGTCATAATATGCCCACTAAAGTAGCTAAAGATATTTATGATAATTTTCCCGGCCAAGTTAAATGGATTGAACAAGGCACCGCTCCCGAATATGAAGTTGATTTAAAACACTATAATCAGTATCTAGAATGGAAGAAGAATAGAAATCCTAAACGTGCTGAGCTTGAAGAAAAATGGGGGTATGATTGTTATGATGATGAGACCACAGAATTTTTAACAAACAGAGGTTGGTTAAAATATGATGATGTTAAGAAAAATGACAAATTGGCTACTGTAGTTATAAAAGATGGTAGTTTAAAATTTGATAAATTTATTAATCGAACCGACAAAGTTTACAACGGATATATGTATGTAATTGAACCTTATTTAAGTAAGGCTATTGTTACTGAAAAGCATAATTTACTGGTTTCATCTGCTCATAGAAGCAAAAAAAATAATTTTTCTATGAAATATTATTCAAATGAATCAGATTGGAAGTTAATGCCTGTTATAGATTGTATTAATGGAAGACGTTCAATGTTTCATGTTATGAGATCTCCTGTTGTTAATAATGCCGATTATGATGTCGATGATGAATATTTATTATTAAGTGGTCTTTTTATATCAGAAGGTTCGGTACAATTTAAAAATAATAAATTTCATAATATTAGATTGAGTCAAAAAAAGAGTGGTACATTTTTTAAATTTATGGATCGGCTTGAAAAATTTTATAAAATTAGTAAGCATCCCTATGATAAAGAAACGGTATGGACAATGCATGGTGATGTAGCAAGAAGATTATATAAAGATTTTGGGCATGGATCACATAAAAAAAGATTACCAACATGGTGTTTAAAGTTATCTAAACGACAGGTAGATATTATGTGGGATGGTTTAATGAGCGGGGATGGATTCAATGATATTAAGAACGATAGAGATGTTTATTATACCTGTAATAGCGATTTGGCCGGTGATATTCAAGCCATGCTAGTATTGAGTGGTATTCCATGTTGTGATAATGGTCCTTATGAAAACAAAACTCCTTATGGCATTGTTAATATGCATCAAGTCATTAGAGGTAAAAATAGTAATAGAATACACCATATAAATTTTAGTACAATGTTAAAATATGGTCAATCTATCGAAGCTAAAAAAGGACACCCTGTAAAACAAATTAAGGTTGAAAACAAAAGAGTTGTTTGTTTTGAAGTTCCGGAAGGTACATTAATAACTAGAAATAATGGTAAGATTGCTATTCATGGTAACTGTAAACATGCCACTCATTTAGTAAGGCTTTTGAGAATGGGTATTGAAATTTTAACAGAAGGTAAAGTTATTGTAGATAGAAATGAAGCCGGTGATGCTGAAGAATTAATTCAGATTAGAAATGGTTATATGAAATATGAAGATGTAGTAGCATATGCCGAAGAGCAAGACGGTGTACTTAACGATTTATACAAAACAAGTTCTCTACCTCACTCTGTTGATATGATGAAGATTGAAGAATTATATGTTGGTATTATTTGCGATAAGTTTGGTTTGACTTGGGATCCAAAATTTAAGTTTGATGAGGATTAAAATTATGTATAGATGTTTTCGTCATGCAAAAATACATAATGCTACTGTTACCGATTGCAATGTTAGTTATGAAGGTAGTATAGAAATAGATAAGAAATTATTGCAAGCCGTAGGAATATCACAAGATGAAAAGGTTCAGGTTTTGGATATTACTAATGGTAATAGATTGGAAACTTATGTGATACCATCGGATGAAGTAGGTAGTATTTGTCTGAATGGAGCCGCTGCTAAGTTGGTTGAAATAGGCGATAAGATTATAATTATTGCTTATTGCTGGATGGAAATGAATGGGATTGATTTATCACAATTTAAGCCTAAAACTATTATTTTAGATGAAGATAATGAAATAATAGAAACTAAATAAGGGAGGATTTAAAGTAATGGGAAGAAAAAAGAATGATACGATTAAAGTTTTGGATAGGGAATTTACGGATGCTATGACGAAGTTGAAGAATAGTTTGAAGGAATATCAGGGTAAAATAGATGTAAAACGCCCTCCGAATCAGATTGTTTTGGAATCTGTGGAATTTTTACAGGGTGAAGTAAATAAGTTTTGCAAAGCTACTAAGATAACTGATATTCCTAAAGTTACTAAATGGAGATTTCCTCCTACTGATGAACAGATAAATTTGTGTAGTAATTGTTTTGTTGGTTATACAAATAATGGAGATTTGCTTTTTATAGTGGATGGGCTGTACCAGAAGTTTGTTGATAGCCGTATGAAAAAGAAATAATTTTAAGGTATTGACAAATTGTAGAGGCAGGAGTATAATGTTAATATGAAAAAGATGACGGATATTAAAGATGAATTGGTTGACATTATTGAAGAGCATGGTGGTGAAATTTCTTTTGATGATTTTTATAGTGCTTGTTTAGCAAAAGATATATATTCAAGAGGGAATACTGATTTTGCGAGTATTATGACTGCCGCTAGGCAAGGAAGATTGCCCATTGTTTATAAAAATGGAGTATATAAGAGCTGGCCAAAAAATTAAATTTAGAAAGGGTTATAGAAAACGAACTGGATTGTATAATATCTGGTTCGTTTTTTGTTGGTGAAAATCGTGGGTAAAAAGGTAGATTTGGATTATTTTATTGTCATAGATGTCGAAGCTACATGTTATGAAAGAAATGACGAACCTGCTAATTTTCAAAGTGAAATTATTGAGATAGGTTTGTGTGTTATTCGATTGGAAGATAGGGAATTGGTTGAAAAGAAAAGCATTATAGTTAGACCCGTGTTGTTCCCTGTAAGTCCATTTTGCACTACCCTTACTACATTGACACCGGCCGATGTGGATAAAGGTATATCATTTAAAGAAGCGTGTGATATATTAGTTAATGAATATCATTCTAATAAAAGAGCTTGGGGTAGTTGGGGAGATTATGATAAGAATCAGTTTTATAAGCAATCGAACAGGGAGAATGTGCAGTATCCGCTTTATAGAACGCATATAAATATTAAGAATTTGTATTCACTGATGTTTAAGAAAAAGATAGAGTGTGGTGTACATGGCGCATGTGAAGAAATGTTTGGTAAAGATAGTTTTGACGGGACACAACATAGAGGTGTTGACGATGCTTGGAATATAGCTAGGATATTTGCGGAGATATTAAAGAAAGGTCAATAAAAATATTTTTAATATAATGTATATTTTTTTACAATACAGAGTATTATATTATTAAGAGGTAAAAATGAAGGATAAACAAGCAATGTCATTTAGATTAAGCGATAAGGCGAGATTTTTTCTTCAAGCAATGTCGGATGAAGATGGTGTGGGTATGACAGGATTATTAGAAAATCTTTTAAGGAAAGAAGCACAAGAAAGAAATATTGAATATAATGTTGAAATAAAAGATAACGAAAAGTTAAAGTGATATAAAAATATGAATATTTTAAATAAAAGAAAAGCGAGAAGAAATATAGATGATATGCAAAATCTTGCCAGTAAACATAATGGCAAATGTTTATCTGAAAAATATATAGGTGCTCATATGCCGTTATTATGGCAATGTAATAAAGAACATATTTTTTCATTAATACCTAATAAAGTTCAACAAGGTGGTTGGTGTCCATATTGCACTGGACACGGTAAAACTATAGACGATATGCAAATGATGGCTTTAGATAGAGGCGGTAGAGTAATATCGAAAGAATTTAAAGGTGTAAAAAATCATCTTAAATGGGAATGTGGAGAAGGGCATATATTTTTATGTACTCCTGATAATGTTAGCCATGGTAGGTGGTGTCCTCATTGTTCTATGAGAGTTAAAAAAACTATAGACGATATGCAAAAATTAGCTACTTGCAGAGGTGGAAAATGTTTATCGGAAGAATATGTAAATAATCATACGGTATTAAAATGGGAATGTTGTAATCATCATATATTTTTAAATAACTATACTAATGTTATAAGAGGGCAATGGTGCCCAAAATGTAAAGTTAGGATTGGGGAAGAGATAACTAGAAAGTATTTTGAAAATATATTTGATAAAATATTTTTAAAGTTTCGTCCAATTTGGCTGAAAAATGAGCGTAGTTATCAAATGGAATTAGATGGTTATAATGAAGAATTAGGTATTGCTTTTGAATATCAAGGTCAACAACATTATAAATTATCATCTTGGTATAATAATAATGATAAGTTACAAAAAAGAATAAAAGACGATAAATTTAAAAAGCGTATTTGCAATAATAATGGTGTTATATTAATTGTAATTCCTTATTTTATAGATTATAACGATATAGGAAAATATATTTATAAAGAATTAAAAAAGAAAAAAATATCTATATTAAAATCTTACGATGATGTTTTGAAAATTGATTATAAAAAATTTGGTATATATAATGTTGAAAAAATAGATAGAATGCGAGAGTTAGCTTCAAAGAATAATGGGCAATGCATTTCTAACTTTTATGTGAATAATCATGTAAAAATAGAATGGAAATGTGATAAAAACCATATATTTTTGACTACTCCTAGAATTGTTTCTAGAGGTTCTTGGTGCCCAATCTGTGCTAATGAAAAACGTAGAAAATTAGATAAGGTGGCTGTATTATGAAAATTAAAATTTCTATTGCACAATTAAATCCAACCGTTGGAGCAATTAGTGAAAATTTAGATAAGGCTCTGGAATGTATAAAAGAAGCCAAACGCAATAGCGTAGATATTTTGGTTTTTCCTGAGATGTATATGACTGGTTATCCGCCAAACGATTTACTTTTAAGAAAAGAATTTGTGGATGCTGTTTCTGATGCATGTTTTAAAAGTATATATAGAGCTAAAGATATATTAAATGAGACTAAAGATATTTGTGTTATTATGGGATCTGTAGGTGATTTTGGTGGGCATCTTAGAAATTGTGCATATGTATTTCAAAATAAAAAATTAATGGGAGTTGCAATTAAATCTTTATTACCGGAATATGATGTTTTTTTTGAAAGACGTTATTTTAAAAGTTCCGAAGCTGATGATATAGCTCCGGTGTGTGTTAAAATACGCGGACATAAAATTGCATTAGGTGTAGAAATATGTGAAGATTTATGGTATACACCAGAAGAATATAATATTAATGTTACAGAGCTACTTTGTAAACGAGGGGCAGATATAATTATAAATGTATCTGCTTCTCCGTTTTATGCGAATAAACTTCCCGTGCGAATTGATCTTGTTAAAGATTATGTAAAACAATTTAAGATTCCGTTTGTTTATGCTAATTTAATTGGCGGTCAAGATGATCTCGTATTTGATGGTGGGAGTTTTATAATGGATGCCAAGGGGAGTATGGCATTAGCTGCTCCGCAGTTTGAAGAATCTATTTTAAGCACTGTTTTAGAAACTGGAAAGTGGTGTAGGACAGATAAAAATCAAGCTCATAAAAAATTATGTAAAGAAGAACAGATATTTCAAGCACAAGTTCTTAATGTTAGAGATTATGTTGATAAATCTAAATTTTTTAAAGGAATTATTATAGGTTCTAGTGGAGGTATAGACTCAGCATATGCTTTATGCGTGGCGGAAAAAGCAGTAGGAGCAGATAAAGTGTTAAGTGTAGCTATGCCCTCTAAATTTACATCCAATGATAGTTTAGTGTTGGCAGAACAATTAGCTATTAATCTTGGAATAGAACACGTTGTTGTTCCAATTAATAAGATACATGATGCAGCATGGGAAGTTTATGAAGAAATTTTTGGAACTACAGAGTTTGGTATAGCTGAGGAAAATGATCAGGCTAGATGCCGAATGATGATTTTGATGAAGCTATCTCATAAGAGGAATTTGTTAGTATGCAGTACTGGTAATAAGTCTGAGTTATCAGTAGGATATTATACTCTGTACGGTGATTCGGCGGGAGGTAAGAATATTCCTGGCGATTTATATAAAACTGAGATATATGATATATCTAAATATATTAATAGATCAAAAGAAGTGATTCCGTGGGGAATTATTAATCGGCCTCCTACAGCAGAATTAAAATCTAATCAGAAAGATACAGATTCACTTCCATCATATGATGTTTTAGATAAGATATTATATTATTTAGAAAGTGACGATATGCGTAATTTATTTGATATGGCAAAACCTCATGGGGTGGAACGTATAGGTTTTGATGTAGTAGATAAAGTGTTGCGCCTTTATAAAAATTCAGAATTTAAGCGAGATCAACTTTGTAAAGGAATTAAAGTGTCTGAAAAGGCATTTGGGATAGGACGCAGAATTCCTATTACAAGTGGATGGGAATATAAGTGTCCAAGACGCTGAAAATAATTAATTAAAAATGAAAGGATAAATATTATGTCATCAGATTCTAGTAGAATTGAAGGAATAAGTAATCTTCTTACTCCGACTATGTTAGAATTGTTTAGTGCTTTTAAAACTAAAAATCCATTGGAAGATTTAGTTGTTATGGCTATGCATGGGTGTCATAACGGAAATATTTTTATAGATTTTTTTGAGGAGAAAAAAGCGAGCAGTGAATTAATTCATTATAAAACAATACCTGTTTTTCTTGATAGTTTGGGCAATGAAAGTTTTATACCAACGGTTTACAGTTTAGATAAAGACGAAGATGATAATTTTAAAGTTCAGGTTGAGCATGTATGTTTTGAAATTGATTTAAAAGACGATGTGAAAATTTTGATTCTTTCTAAGCCATATTTTAATATTGCTAATTTATATAATAGTTGTATTATTGCAGAGAAGAAGAATTTGGAGGTAGTAGGTAATTTTAGTATTGAGTGGTTTAAGTATCTTACTAAGAGATCTGAATATAAAAACAAATGTATTTATTTTGCTAGGGATAGACATGGCAATTTGGTTGAAAGGATTATGAAAAGAACAGAAATGACTATGGAAGATATAATTTTAGATAAAAAAATAGAAATAAAGATCAAGAACAATATTGTGAATTATCTTGATAAGATAGAGCTGTATAAAAAATATGGCGTGAATTCAAATATAGGAATATTTTTGACGGGCGCTCCGGGTAATGGCAAAACAACTCTATGTAAAATTTTAAGGGATACTTATAAGAATTATACATTTTTTTGGGTTATGTCAATGGCGGTTAGAACATCAGATGATATTAATGCTATTTATATGAAAGCCAGGGATTTTTCTCCATCTATCGTGTTGTGGGAAGATGTTGGTCCTCATGTGAGAAGCAGACAAAAAGGCGATATAAGCCGGGGCGATGAAAACATATTAGATGAATTTTTGCAACAGCTTTGTGGACCTTTTGATAATGCAGGTGTCATTACTTTAATGACATCTAATTTGGGGTTAGAGGAAATAGACGAAGCTATATTAAGACCTGGGCGTGTTGGGTATCATATCGAATTTCCAAAGCCTTCGGATGAAGCTATAATTAAATATACTAAGATGGTTTTGGATAAAATTCAACACGATGTAAAAGATAATGATTTGAAGGTTTTAGAAGGTAAGGATTTTAGTTTTGCTAAGATAGGTGAAATATTTGATTGTGCCAAAAGATTTGCTGTTGATAAAGGTAGTTATGATGAATCTGAAGAAAAATTAAATATTACTTCCGAGGTTTTTAAGGATGCTGTTGAATTTGTGATAGATATGGGAGAACGTATAACTGATGAAAGAGCTGGTTTTAGAAAAGGAAACAGTGAAACGTCACAAGATGTTCGTGAGGGACCTTCTAATATTGGCGTTATTAGTAAGGCTTGATTTATACGATGTTATAATAAATATAAGGAGTATAATAAATATAAGGGATATAATAAATATGACAAATATAGATTTTCATAATCATTTAAGGGTTTATTCACCCTGTAGTCAGTTTGATAAGAGCGAATTAAAGATGTTGATGAGCGATATGAATTTGAGTATAGTCGGTATTACAGATCACGAAACTATTAAGGGCGCACAGGCATTAAAAAAAGAAGCTAAGTTTATTGTTATTACTGGAATGGAAGTAACTACTGGGTTTGGTGATTTTCTTGTATTTTCTAAAGATAAGGAATATATGAAGAAGTTGAGTTTTGATTATGAAGAAGAAGGATCGATAGTAATGCCTAGATCTCTTAAAGATATGAGGAGTGATAAAGATTCAGTTATTATATGGGCGCACCCGCATATTAGGGATGATAAAGATGAAATGAATCAACAGGAAATAGATTATATAATGACTACGGTTGACGCTATAGAGTTGTGTAATGGTAGTGTTATGACAGCGTTGTACGCGGGGCGTTATCAGGCAAAAGAATATCTTATACCTTTGTGGAATTTAGCTCAAAAGTATAATAAGCCGTGTACTGGTTCGTCCGATACACACGCTAGTAATCAGTTTATGAAGTGCTGGACTGCATTTGAAGCTGATATTAAGACACAAAGCGATTTTGTTGATGCTATTAAATCAGGTAAGTTTAAGCCTGTGACTTGTGAGGATTATGAATGTTTGATAAAAGACTTGAAGCTGTAGCGAAGGAAGCGGCAAGGCTTAGATATGATAATCCGGAAGAATTTAGGGAATATCTGGCCGCAAAAAAGGAAGCTGCAAAAAAGTTAGGATTTACAGGGATATTACCTCCTAATTCTTTAATCCATCAGTATTATCACGAAATAGCGGATGTGTTTGAAGGTAAGGAAAATAGAGAGCAATTATTGTATGATATGCGTGAAGAAGCTTTAAGGTTTATGACAATATTAAAGGATTTTAATCCGAAGGTTATTGGGAGCGTAGAACGAGGAGATGTTACTAAAAAAAGTGATGTAGATATTCATGTATTTGTAGATGATGATTATGAAGAGGTTTTAGATGTATTGAATGATCATTTGATTCAATATGAATATTATATAGACGAAGTAAAAGAAGGCGATGAGAAGGTGCAGTATCATCATATATATATTAAACACGAATTTGATATTGAGATAAGTATGTATATAAAAGATGAATATAAACAGCAGACTTGTTCTATATTTGGGAAACCGATAAAAGGTATAGGAATAAAGCAATTGGAAAAGTTATTAAATGTAAAGGATTGATACTTTATGGGCGATGTATTAGAATTCAAGTCTAAAGAAGGTAAAGAATATGAAGATGTTAGAGAATCAATGTGTCAAGCTCTTAAAAGAATGGATGAATGGTATGGCGTTACTGCTTTTAAGGATATAAAGATTGAATTGGATTATAGATGGGGTGTAATTAGTAATAGAAAAATATTTGATGCGAGGATTGTTGGTAATAAGATTCCCTTTTTACATTATGTGGATGGGCATAATATAGATATTTTTGAATATAGATGTGAAAGAATGGGTCAGAGGATTCAGGGTAGTTTTCTTTATTACGATGGGTTAAAGACTTTCGATGTA
>Ga0209777_10005356_pt1 | contig 14825 bp, 13 predicted proteins | sample FrelakmetHBP12HB_FD_187147 | JGI IMG/M metagenome (GOLD analysis project Ga0209777, IMG submission 187147) | Freshwater lake sediment microbial communities from the University of Notre Dame, USA, for methane emissions studies -HBP12 HB (SPAdes)... | ecosystem: Environmental > Aquatic >... | reverse complement strand
TGGGAAAAGTCTTGTCCAACTGCGCCATGACGCCGCCGATGCTGATCCCGTTTTCGACCAGATATACTTTCATTCCGGAATTGGCTAAATCGAGAGACGCCTGAATGCCGGCGATTCCCGCACCAACTACCATTACCGCACCAACTTTTTCGTTATCTTTTAGCACCTGATTACACCTCTTTATTCTATATAAAAGAACCTCATTAAATGTTGTCTAAAACAAGCACGAGTCGGCTAACATAATTTATTTATCCTGTCAAGAGCTTAGGCCTTATTTATTTTATTTTCATCGACAACTTATTGATATAATAAAATTAAAAAAATGACTGGCGTTCATTGACCGGCGTTCATAAACACCGGCATAATAATGTTTCCATTTCTCGTTTTCATCCAAACTATTGTTTGATTTTAAGAATTTGGACCCGTTGCAGGACGTGAATTTAAATGATTTTCAATGAATTGATTTTTATAATATCAACCAGCGTCCACCTTTGGAAACGCTTGTCCAGGAACTGGAAAGAGTGAATTAGACTCTTGTTACAGTTGAGCATCTTGAGACCACGGCGCATGTTGTCGCCACTCTTGTATGAAATTACGAGGAATCAAATATCTGCCTCCACTTTAGCATTAATAAGCACACGCCAGCGGGCATCCATTTTTGCGCCTTTTATGCTATTTGACGGCATCAAAGGTATGCGAACAGGCAATTTATTCTTAACGTATGCGGCAATACCCTCGGTCTTATCTCCTTTGACGGTTAGATCAAGCAAGTAACCAAGCCGCTGCACCCAGGCTATCGGTGAAAGTTTTGCAGCCACGACTAAACGTTTGCTGTCAATTTTTTCTGCGAGTTCCGCCAGAACAGTGGCAACGTTGTTTATGCCGCCGCAATGCTTGGCATAGCCGATCAAATCAAGTGCAGTTCCTTCAGGAGTTGATATTTTTATGATACCCGCTGGAGTATTTCTATTCTGAGTTGGGATTTTGGCCGCGTTTTTGCGGAAAATAAAATCAACCCTTATCTTGCCGCATTTGATCGATCTTCTGCTTTTTGCTACCACTACTTGAAAAACCTGAGAACGTTGATGTGCCGCTCCATGATATTCGGCAGCGCTCAAAAGCCCCACATAATAAATCTCTCCTAAGTAATTCATCAAGTCGGGAATAAATTGTTCCGCAGGCAAACTTCCTAACGCCCGGTATTCCGGTGGAACAATGACATAAAATCCCCGATAGGGCATAGCTATCTCACCTTTTTTCTGTAAACGGCGTAGTGCTGCCTTGATCGCCATAGATGACGATTTTATCTGTTTTTCAATATCTTTATAGCTGAAGCTGGAACGCCCCTTGGCAGCCATTGCATTTATAAAATCAACTAGCACAACGCCTCCATTTGTATCTATTGTGTGCATAAACTAACACTTTTCGTCACTTTATGCAAATAATAAATACATCAATATATGCATAAGCGATTGAAGAACCATCCCATGCCGTAAGGCATGGCCGGAAATGCATGATTGGCGTGGGTTTGCGGAAGTTGTAAATTAAATAGACGTCCCCAATATTTCCAAAAAAGGGGGAAAGGTAACTTTAGAAGCGGCCAATCCTAAATATCCGCCAATCATTCCAAAAGAAGAATTACGAATTGCCGGAGTAATTACTGCTGTCGTCCGGAAATACCACAAATAATATAAATCCCACTTTCTTTTTTATAAGGTCATTTTATGAGCGATCAATTATTCAGTCTGCGTTCTTGGCCACGAACAATCGTTCATCTCGATGGTGACGCTTTCTTTACTTCCTGTGAAGAAGCATGGAGGAACAATGTTCCAGAGTTATTAAAATAGTTTCAATCCTTTTTTCTCTAAGGCAGTGGTTCTCACTGAAGGCAGAGTATGATTTGGCCATTAAACAAATCATGTTTCAATCCTTTTTTCTCTAAGGCAGTGGTTCTCACACAAGGAGCTGTTCGGAAATCTCAATGATTATAAATGTTTCAATCCTTTTTTCTCTAAGGCAGTGGTTCTCACAGATGGCGTAGACGGAGTGATGGGAAATCCTTATCATAAAGTTTCAATCCTTTTTTCTCTAAGGCAGTGGTTCTCACGCCAACAAATGGCGTCACAACCGAAATCGTGGTTCTAAAAGTTTCAATCCTTTTTTCTCTAAGGCAGTGGTTCTCACTATGCCAAAGCGACGCAGAAGCTCATCCCAGGCAAGAGTTTCAATCCTTTTTTCTCTAAGGCAGTGGTTCTCACAGAGAAATCGTGCAAGAAATGCTCTAAATGCGCCGCTAGTGTTTCAATCCTTTTTTCTCTAAGGCAGTGGTTCTCACGGTAGAGGATTCCTTTTCTACAGAGTTGGAGAAATACGTTTCAATCCTTTTTTCTCTAAGGCAGTGGTTCTCACATCGGGAGCAAATGGGACGCTCTATTACTACCAAGTTACGTTTCAATCCTTTTTTCTCTAAGGCAGTGGTTCTCACCTATTCAGACGGCTATATCTCTTCACGCGGCGATATCTATGTTTCAATCCTTTTTTCTCTAAGGCAGTGGTTCTCACGTGGCTTGGGGGAAGTGGGTGATGCTATTGGTGAAGAGTTTCAATCCTTTTTTCTCTAAGGCAGTGGTTCTCACGAGGTTAAAATGGCTTCAGAAAATAAGATTTTAGACCTGGGTTTCAATCCTTTTTTCTCTAAGGCAGTGGTTCTCACTGTATGCGATCTTGATGGTTCTAATTTACATATTTTGTTTCAATCCTTTTTTCTCTAAGGCAGTGGTTCTCACCGATGCACACACAGAAGAATCAATTATTCTAGCTTTTGGTTTCAATCCTTTTTTCTCTAAGGCAGTGGTTCTCACATTATTCATTGCATAAATTCTCTAATTAAAGCACCTGAGTTTCAATCCTTTTTTCTCTAAGGCAGTGGTTCTCACATAAACAACCTCCATACAACACTTTTGCTAGAATTGGTTTCAATCCTTTTTTCTCTAAGGCAGTGGTTCTCACGAAATGATTAATGATGGTTATTTAGCAACTGACCCAGAATAGTTTCAATCCTTTTTTCTCTAAGGCAGTGGTTCTCACACAATTACACAATCTACGACCATATTAAATTTGATACGTTTCAATCCTTTTTTCTCTAAGGCAGTGGTTCTCACCCAGTTGCTGATTCAACATCAAAGACATGGGACGAACAAGTTTCAATCCTTTTTTCTCTAAGGCAGTGGTTCTCACTAAGCATGCTCCGATCAGAGACAAGGATGGCAAAGTAATCGGTTTCAATCCTTTTTTCTCTAAGGCAGTGGTTCTCACTGGACTGGCGAGTGTGTTGGGCAAAGAATTGCAGGAAAGGTTTCAATCCTTTTTTCTCTAAGGCAGTGGTTCTCACTGGAACAGCACGATGTAAGTATTGAACAAGTTGTAAGAGGTTTCAATCCTTTTTTCTCTAAGGCAGTGGTTCTCACAGGAGTTGATGGTGTCTTTACTCAGGTTTTAACTGATTTGTTTCAATCCTTTTTTCTCTAAGGCAGTGGTTCTCACATATTCGTTTGGCAATAATTGAGCCACAAAACATAGAAAGGGTTTCAATCCTTTTTTCTCTAAGGCAGTGGTTCTCACGGTTGACTCTTTTTACCATTAATATTCAAAAACTTACAACCCCTGTTTCTGTAAGGTCTATTTTCCCTTTTCATATATACATGTTATTTCACCCTTTATTCAATTGTCAAAGAGCAAAAACGCCAATTGATTCAACCGGCTGCGCACATTTCTGTAACTACTCCCCTTTTTTGCCGCTTTGAAAAGCTCCGTGTCAGAGGATATATACGTCCTTGTCCTGCACTACCTCACCGTGGCCCAAGACGGTTATCGTTTTCTCACAAGCTCTGCATATGTTGTAAATGCGCAAGCTGTCTTCCTCCGACACAAGTTCTGTAATCCGCCGAATCAACTCGCTCACTTGTTCATCCGCCATACGGCACTCGAATACACTGTATTGCACCCTTTGGCCATAATCAAGCAGGATTTTGGCAATCTTGTTCCGGTGGGCATCTTCAATCACATCATAGGACACGATATACAGCATGTTCACACCTCAAGCTGGAACGGCGCATAGTCCGCACTGCCCCTGATGAAGGTTGCCAGTTTTTCGGCCTGAAACCGGTAGCATTGCCTCAATGTGGTTGTGGTGTTATTTTCAGGCCACGTAAACTCTCTGGACAAGTTTTGTTCGTAATGAACAAAATAGGTTTTCTGCGCCTCGCGGGTAAGGTAAACACCACCGTTGGGATTGGCATAAAAATCGGCGGGTTTAATAATGCGATTGTTAATGAGAAAGAGGGTGAATCTGTCCGCGCTGGCCCGGAATTCTTCCAGAATGTCGGATGCCAGCGAAGCCCGGCCATACCGGCTGCTGTGCAGGTAGCCCAGAAAAGGATCAAATCCCAGACCGTCCAACAGCGAAGCAATCTCGTTGAAGAAAAGGGTGTAGCCAAACGACAACAGCGCATTGACCGCATCCGGGGCGGGATGTTTTTTGCGGCCCGTAAAAGTGAAATCACCCAGGATCATTTTACCAAGTCCGGTAAAATAACTCTTTGCCGCCGCGCCCTCGATGCCCATAAGAATATCTATATCGCCGGCTGTTTCCATCTGACCGAGATAGGTCTGCATCGCATCTTTTTCTACTTTGAAGGAAATTTCCGGGTGATTATAACTGAAGGTCTTAATCAGATTGAGGCTGTTTTGAATCTTGCCCTTGACGATGGTGCGCGCCAGATTTAACCTGAAGTTTGTATTATCGTAACAACGGAACTGGGCTATCCGCAGATCGATGTTCTTGGTCAGCGGCGAGTTGATTTTGCCGATGAATCTGCCGTTGCGGGTCAGCAGCGCCAATTCAATGCCGAACTCAAAGAGTTCATGCACGGCCTGTGTGGTAAACTGGACGTTGCCGAAAATAAGGATCGCTTCGATCTTTTCACACGGCACATCAAGGAGAATCTCTTCGTCCTTCTGAACGACGACCCGCTTGCCGGTTTTTCTGAGCACCGCGCCTTGTTCGGTGACATAGATGTTTGCCATTGTTCCATATCCCCTTTAAAACGCCGGGCCGCCTCATGCTTGCGTGCGCCTGCGCTCGAGATAAGCGCCCAGGTCAAAGGGCGGCGGATAAGAAAGCACCCGATGGTTCTTGTGCACATGTTCGAACGGTTTCATGATCATGCTTCTTACGAAAACCACCCCAAGATAGGCAAAGCCCTGATCGAAACTCACCACCTCGGCCTTATCCAGCGTGAGCATTAGTTTTTCAAGGACGTCATTGGTGAATGCAAGCGCTTCTGCGGCTTGTTCCCGCGTTTTGCACAGCACAATAAAATCATCGGCGTAGCGCACGTATCGGCATCCATCCGCAAGAAGGGCCTCGTCAAGTTCGTCGAGAAAAAGGTTGGCCAGCACCGGGGAGACGGGCGATCCCTGGGGAATGCCCTTTTGTGTTGCCGTAAGCGCGCCATCCCAGACTTCTGCGCTAATCCATTGCCCGATCAGATTGACGATATCCTCATCAGATATGAAGCGCCGCACCTTGTCCATCAGCAGACCGTGGTCAACGCTGTCGAAGAAGGCATCGATATCGGCATCAAGCACCCAGCGATAGCCCTGATCGTAATACTCTTTGATCCGGTGGACGGCCTGTTTCACCGAACGGCCCTTGCGGTAGGCAAAACTGCTGTCTTCAAATTCCCGGTCAAGCACCGGTTCCACCGCGTTCAGCACCGCCTTTTGCAGCACGCGGTCCCGCACGGCGGGTATGCAGAGCTTGCGGGCTTCCCCGTCGCCCTTACCCTTGTCCACCAGAAGCTGGAGCTGGGGCAGCGGGAAATAATTCCCGGAGACAACCTCTTGACTCAGCCGTTCAAGATTGTGTTCCAGATTATCCTCAAAACGCCCGATACTAACCCCGTCAATGCCCGGCGCTCCTCGGTTTTCCCTGACCGCCTGGAAGGCGGCAAGAAGAATATCATGTTTTACCTCATCGATAAACATAGTCAGAACGGATCATGATCGAAAATGACGACATCACCGGTGACCGGCGAACGATACACCAACTTTTTTGCTTTTCCATGCAGGGCATGCGCCACCACAAGGTAGAGCCATACAGGGGCTTTTCCAGTGAGAATGACATCCTTGCCTTCGCCAACCATCCCGATTACCGTCGAAATATAATCCGGCAACGCGGAGAGTTTGGCGCTTTCATGGTAGATGGATTCGAGATCAACATTTATTGTTTCAGGCATCGGATTATCCCTGCTTTCTTCTAAACGCTTCCATATAGAGTTCTCTGAGATATTCAGTTGTTTTGTCCATAATCGACATAGGGGTGATCAAAAGAGGTATTATATTGTTTTCCCGGCTTCTTTGCTCAACATACTGAATGTTAATTGATGAGTCCAAAGCGCCAAAAGTCATCCCTACACCCATTGTTCTTGTTCCACCCGTGATGTCTACAATAACATCTGAACTTTTCAGATCCAGGTCGTTTAAGTACTCACGTTCATAAATCTGACAAAGAATTTGTTTGGTTTTCTCGATGACCAAAGCATCGTCTTCCGTGGTTATGAGAGTGTTTATCTCCATACGAATGCTGGCTTTTGTGATAAATTTCTCAAGAAAGGCCTCGATGCAAACAATGTAAGATTCACTGGATTTTTCCTGATCGTTTGTTTTTGTTGTCACAAGCCAGACATGACGGAGGCTTTCTCTATGGTAGTATAATGCCTTAAAACTCTGTCCGATGCTTTTTATGTCATAGAGTGATTGTAATTGCTCTGCCGCTGTATCGGATATACGCTTGCAAATGTCTGCAGGCGTCTGCTGACTGGGTTTGCTGAGTGCCAAAACAATTCCCTTATGAGGAGGAACATATGATTGAGTAATTGTATCAGCTTCTTCACATAATGTCTGTCGTTTATGCATATAAATCAGAAAAAACACCCAGGCTGTAAACAAGATTGTTGGCGATCCAAAAAGAAAGAGGTTTTCCCAATCTGGCGGTGCGAAACTAAAACATAGGACGGTGGGCCATAGTTTCCAAAGTTCAAACAAACCATTCACGGAAAGACCAAAAAGATACAGGGTGATGAGGGCCATAACAATATATTTATTTGGCCTCTGATCAATACCGATGACCTTCAGGGGTTTCTGCATATTATAATCCTCTACTTTCCATGTATAGAAAAAGTACCAGTAATTGCCTTATTCACGCAAAGGTCATTAATCATCTCAATCAACAGGCACAATACTTACAATACGGTATGCATTACCTTCCTTTGCAACTGTAACCTTGGCCGCAACCGCCTTGCGCTTAACGATTACGCGTTCCCGTAACGATTCATGTATGATTTCTTTCCCTTTGCCAAGTGCCGTCTTGTTTTCAGCCCGCGCTTTCACGGTTTCATCACCCGGTGACCATTCCAGGTAGGCTTTGTCCCAGATTTCGTCCTTGGGAAGTGCTTGCTTAACTTGCGTTGCCAACGCTTGGTTTGTATTGCTAACATTTGCGGAAGGTAATTGATCGTTACTCTTTTCATCGTTTTTATGCGCTTCATCCGGCGCGGGTCCATTATTCACATGCACCCAGCCGAAGGGCAGGAGTTTCTCTAGAATGTATGTATCTTTTGATTGAGCCGCAAACCAGAATGTCGTGGAACCAACATCATATCGAGGCTGGTCTCCTCTTTTTTGCATGATCTTAATGTTACGGTGTCCTGCAATGGTGACACACTCGGCACCCGAATGGTGACCTAAACGCAAAAACACTGTCTCATCCTGGCTGCCTGCATAATGCGCTGATATGCCTACATGCTGCATTTCCCCTGCTTCACGCACCTGTTCACTGGCATAAAAGTTTTTTGCGCCAAGAAGGATTTTTTCAAGCGTCAGCGGATTTGTAATACCGGCCTTTTTCAGCGGTTTTTCGACGGTTATTGTACCTTCGAAACAGCTTCCAGACTCAATCACTTCTAGAATTTGATACAGTCCTTGAGGGGGCTTGTTGCTAAGTTTTTTCTTAACGTTTACAGCATAAACAATTTGGGTTCTGATACGCCCAACCGGTTGAAAATCCGAAACTTTAAGCATACGGAGCGGGTCAGTGGCAAAACTGCCGCCGTCCAGGAGTTGCTTCTCTAGTTCAATTGCTTTGCCGCTGTATTGAGACAAGTGCATGTCTGATTGCCGCATGTTCAACCACGCGGTGCGCAAAGCGCCTTTGATTGCCGAGCCTGGAATATATGGCCGCTTGGTATAGGGATCATAAGCTGTGCGGGCGATGGCAAATTTGTTGATCTCATTCTTGATATTTTGAGAACCCTTCAAAGCCAGGGTTTTTTGATAATGATCAAGGACGCCCTTGCTCAAGGACACGGTAGAGCCTGAAAACTTCTTATGGCGCATAAAGAGATATATTTCCAGCAGCGATTCAACCGTTCCCTTGGCACTAATGGCCGTAAGTTTGACTTTTTCGTTCGGGTGTAATGAGCGCACGAAATCGAGCGGATCAAAGGCCGTAAGTAGAGCGTGCTCTTCATCGATAATGAAGGAAGTCGGTTCGTAATCTTCGCCACAGCCAATGTGTATGGGTGATGCGATTTTTATATGAAAAGTAACTTGATTGGTCATTGATTAGCCTCCAGCCTAAATGGTAGATAGACGGTATACCCCTGCTGCACGGCTTTCGGCAGCGTCTTCGATATCTCTGTTACTGCCCGGCCGATGTATGGTCGATTTAGTATATCCTCTGGCTTTTTCGGAATGAAAACCGCCCCCTCGTCAGCCATGATGACTGGGTTTTTAAAAGGATTTGCCGCAGTAGCTAGTTCATCACCATGTCGACCAAAACGTGTGAATGGCGAATAATAAGCGTCTTGCCAGACATCCGGCTCCGGCACGACGGGGCCAAGTGCATAGCATGCATTGTTTGCATTGCTCCGCCGGATATGAATTTCATTACATTCTTCAATGGTAAAACGGCCGCAGCCGGTGGAGGCATCACGACCATAACCGAAGGCACCTATACGCTCCAACGCACATTTTACTTTGTCTATGGAAGTGGCAGCCTCATCGATAAGAACAAAGATCGCCAACTTTGTCTGGGGTACGTAGGAGAAGATTTCAACCGAGTATGGCACGAAGGGAGCTTCGCCTGTTGTCATGGTGAGCCTGCTGATGGTATTATGTTGCAATTCATGCTCTTTGAGGAATGACACTTGCGTCATCCGACTGGCAAGCGGATCATAAAACAAGTTCGCAGCATATTGAATCAGGTCTTTATCACTATTGCAAACAGCGCCTGGTATGGTAAAAGTAAGGTCGGCATACACTAGCATCCATTTTTTTTCCTGATTATCCTTGCGCGCAGCTATACAGGAAGCCTTGTCCTTGCCAGTGGAAGGAAACAACCAGGAAAGAGGCATATCTGGCCGTTTGAGGGCATACAGGAAAGTTTTGGTTTTCCCATCGTAAAACTTCGGCCAGGCTGAAGAGAATATGGCGCAGGGTCGCTCATGGTAACAGGCTATCCATTGATCAAGGCCGCCTGTAAGGATATCCGGGTTATGGGCTGCCTGCCAGCAAAAGCTACCGAATAGTGTGTCGCCCTTGAGCGGGGTACCGAAGACGGACTGGGGTGTGATGGTGATTTCGTAAAGTTTCACGGGGGTTCTCCTCGGTTTTTTAAAATAGTTTGATATCATCGAAACGTTGTTGGACTTGCTCTTCGTCGAATTCGATGTTAATGCGGCCATAGCCCCGGCTACCGCTACCACCTAGGGCATCCAGACTCAGGAGTTTGAGCCCTAATAGTAGGTTGTCGAAGAGGTGTTCTTCCTTTTCGCTAAGGACCTTGAGTGTAACAACGAAATCGAACTCCGCTCCCGATGGGACACGTTCCGTGCTCCTGGGGCCTCCGGCCGAAGCCGTACCCCTTATGCGGTCGATAGAATTCTCGGATTTGGTTTCAAAAAGGATCCAGCGTTCATCGCGCGCCGCCTTTAGCCACGTCTTGTTGAGAAAGCAATCAGCGAATGCGGCACGCGTAGGTCCAAGTTTCTCCATCTCTTTATTATCTGTTCCACCTGTACCGAAGAGTTGGAGGATATTTTCACAATCTGTTCTCTGTTGGCCTTTGAAAAGTTCAAGATGGTTCGCCTGAACCGGTTTGCCGTCGGTTGTCACCATAAGCCCAGCCTTCATCTCCAACAAGGAGCGCACCTTGCCTTTGATGGAAGATCCTGGAATGTAGGGTTCATCCGTATGCGGATGTCTTATCACAGGATTGTCCGTGCCGCCTATATGCATCTCTGTATCGCCCGCGCCTATGTGCAGACCACTTTTTAGAATGATCCGGCCTTTGATTTCTTTTATCTCTTTGAGCATCATAATCCATCCTCCCTAACTGCCGTATTGTCGGTAATAGCCCATAAAGGCCTCAAAAAAGTTGGCGAATATTTCTAAATCGCGTGGCAACTTTACTTGTGATATACAGTCCTTGAGAAAATCAACAAAATCCGTGGAGACAAGTTTCCTGCCTTGCGCGTAGACCGCCTTGGCAATGAGCATGTTCACATATGGTAGGATATTATCCCAGTCATCACTATTTAACTTTGCCGCAGTATTCAGTCGCTGTACCTCATCGTAAAAACGCCGTATCTGTGTACGTTTGTTGGCTTTTTCCCCACCCGACTCATGTATTTTACATGAACACTGCTCCGCTATCTCGGAAAAGAGAATTGGATTAATTATACCTTTATCCCGGTTTTTATAAAAATCACATTTAATATTCATTGCCACCCCCTATCTTTGATTGTATAAAACATCCCACAGAGCTATCCTGAAAGCGGTCCCATAGGTTTGAAGCCAGACCATACTCTTGGAAAACTCGTTTACAAGAGACACCTTCTCCTCGTTCTTCAATTGTTTGCCGATATTCCTCCACACGCTGTATTTGAATATGGCGCGCCATTTCAGGCAATCCAAATCTGTCATGAGAACACTCTCTGGTTTCGCAAGCACGACCTTTTCTCGTTCCGCCAACTCACTGAAGGAGTTCAGACGATAAAGCATTGCGTTATTGACTACGCCTCTTTCGCACCACGTATTCAAATCGTCACGAATAGTCGTCAGATTTTTGAAGTCTACCCATGTTACCGTTGTGCCAAAAAGTGTTATACGGTCTCGCCCGCAATGCTTGGCTGCTTCCAGAGCTTCCTCAGCGCTATCTGCTAGCCGTGTAATTGGTGTGTGCGGTTTGTTTAAGCTGATACCGGCGGAAATATGGACCTCACTGTTATGGCAGGCAAAGATTCCAAATTGCTCGTGGATCACACCTGCCAGTTCAATGATACGATTCCAGGGGCCGATCAGGAAAAGGTCATCACCACCGGCAAAAACCGTGTAAACACCACGGAAACGCTCATCGGTCTTAAGCAAATGAGGAATGTAAAGACAGAAAAAAAGATTAACCTGCCGACTTAAAGAGGCAAGTCGTGAAAGGCTGAACAGCCTATTTTCAATCCCACAAGCCATGATTTTGCCGAGATTGTCAACATCCATTTTCAGTACGCCAAGGGCTTCGATCCCACAATAACCACCATCTCGTTTCTTGTTCTTCGACATGGCGGCAATTTGTTCGAACGTCATTGGACTTACTGCTTCAGCAGTAGGGTCCGCCTCCTTACTCCCATATTTCGCATTATCAGAAATTGGTTCCTCGCAGACGTCCTCTTCACTTAGCATGGGGATATAACCATTGATGAAACGCGGAGTAACACCCTTGGCAATCACACCGTTTTCTGGAATTGAGATATCCCAATATTTAAGGAGCTTTCCTTCATGTGCCAGATCACGAAGACCACCGCTGGCAAATGTAACCTGAAAACAACCAAAGAATGGCTCTAGAAGCCTGTTCTCCAAACCGTGGATATCGGCATCTATTGTTGTTATGGCAATCCGATCTTTCTTGACGAGATGCATCCCAAGAAAAACATGGTCACGACATATTCTACATGCTGATTCCAGCCTATCACCAAATGCATGTTCGGCTTCCGGTACGGATGGACGTTTACCACAGAGCGGACATATTCCAGAGGAAAGCTCATTATTGAACTCATCAAGATATCCAGATACTACACCGAAACTAGATAGCGGAATTTTCTGGAACTTTCTGAAAGTACTTTGTCCATTGAGCCGTTCCCATGCGTCGGAGAAACCTCCGGTATCTTGGGATAAGATGAAATCGCTGGGCGAAACCTCTATTGATGAGAGACCTATTGAAGATTCGCCGAATGAAATCTTCATCATCCAGTCATTGATCATCTTCTCTGTTCTGATAATCGCAGCACGGGTCTTCTCGGTGTTCGGGGTAAGCACTGTAAATTTTCCACCGGCGTTCAGTACAATTGAGGTCGACGGCAAGCCAGCCTCGCGGCAGAGCAGGAAGGCTGCGAGTTCTGAAATGAGGGAAACAGCAAACGACCTACCGCGCAAGATTTTGCTACGATGCTTACCTATCTGTCCGCCTCCATTGAAAATAAACTGCTGGATGCCGTAAAAATCGCCCGTAACAAAAAGGAATTTATTAGCGTTGGCATCCTGAATGGTAGTAATATCCATCGTACCTGTATCGCGGTGGTATAGGTAGAGCGCCGTGGCGAGTGCGGCCGTGGTGCGATTGTGGTCGTAAAGACTAACATCCGGCTCAATTTTGCCGGCCCGAACCGCCGGGATAGCGGCTGTATAAATCATCATGAGAGCCTCAAAATGATCAAACCAGAGTTCTGGATTGGCTGCCCCGTGTTCGAGGCGTGCAATCATACAGACAAACTCATCAAATAAATGCTTGTATTCAGTCTTTGCCTCTTTTTCAGTTTTTGGGCTGGCGTCTCCTTCGCTGACAGGGAATATACTTTCAGGTGATAATGCTTTCAACTGGTAACGATATGTCGCGGAACTACTCCTTGTTTGCAAAACAGTTTCCAGTAAAGGAAGCAGTCGCCTCTTGGGGTAGTCCTCCCATGTAACAGCCTGATTGTAATCATTGAAATCTTTGTTATCCCAACCACTCGACAAGCGGTCCGCCATGGCAATAATCCATTGCAACGGGGTTTGGGATTTGTGATGTCCGGCAGCCAGTCTGATAAAAGAATCATCCAGACCCCAGTTGTCACTGTTGAATGCCGTGGGAAACAATTTTTTAATTTCAACATGATTGATGAAGGCGGCCGTATAGAGTGCATGAGAATGTGTATACTGATTATTGAAATTCGGTTGGTAAAGGTTGGCATTTCGATCTATGAATTCAGACGAGACATCCAATCCTTCCTCTGCGAACTTGCCTATATCATGCATGAAAGCTGCTAGTGTAATTTTTAGAACATCATCATCCATTGTTTGCAACTCCTCCTCAATTTTTCGGAACGATTTCATACCGCCCCAACCCGAACACCGTGCTTTTGCCGATGTGCAGGACTTCACCTGCTTTGAGCAATGGGACGAAGGGAGTGACAGGGCCTTCGAAAGATATCTTGCCCACGAAGCCGCCCATATCGATCTTTTGTTCCTGCCGGCCGGAATAGCGCTCCCAATCATAGCGATGCAAACGCTTGCTGGCGATCTTAACGGCCTTGGCTTTTTCGATAACTTTCTTAAAATCTATTTCCGGGCCTGCCTCCCCGTTGCCATGAAAGTAAGAGAGCAGCGAAAGCCTTCTTAGAAGATTTCTGACAATCATATGGAACTCAATGTTCTCGGTGATGCGGCTGTTATAGGAAATCCGAGTGGGGGTGAGAAAATTGAGCGTTAGCGCGGAAGGTGTGGAGGCAGGATTATCAAATATGATCGGTCCGATTGTCAGGGTATGGGTATCAAAACGATTAAGTGTTCTGGTAGCTGAGTCATAAATTGCGCTTCCGCCATCTGAGGCATCGACACCTGAACCATGATTGAGTACCGTCTTGAGTTCAAAGCTTCCCCGGCCTTTTCCCAGTCCAGTTTTGCCCAGCTCGTCAAAGGTGTAGATGAAGTATGGAAGATAATAAATGGCTTTGCCGATGAGGGTCAGGCCAAAGGTTATCGTATCGCCGGGTTGATAGTCACGTTTCGTTTCGGCGGGCGGTTCGATGATGAAGGGATGCGGCGCGGCTTCATATTTCCGCATGATTTTGGTGTCTTCCGGGGGTGGAGTTTCAAACACATACGAATAAACGCAGATACCTTTGAGCATGCACTGCGCGCATTCCTTGCCTTTCATGACGCAGACCACACGGCGGAAAGCCGAACCGAAACCACCCCGTAACGTCGACCCTTTGTAGGGCGGCAACGAAATAGGCTCGGTCGCTTTGAGAATGAATTGAAACCGTCCAACTTCAATTTTCATTGAAGACCACAAACGGAAACCTTTTGATAATTATTTTTACAAGAGGCTGCTTTATTGTAGACGAAATGTAGAGAAATTCCTTTTGTATGTCAAGCGTTTTCTTCCACGCAAGCTGTTGTGTTTTTGTAAAGGAGAGACAAACTGGAAGAAATTAAGGCTAGCAATAACATGCCCCTCCATCTTTTTAGGATGATTCTATAGAAGAATTCCAGACCATGATTAAGGGGCTGTTCACGGGATTCGATCCCCGAAAAATTTCAAAAAAAGTGAATTACCCCGCCCACAGGGCGGGGCATCTTAAAAAACTGGATGAGGGGGATTGCATCCCCCTTCCCCCCGCACCGCATTCATCCCCGTCCACAGGACGGGGTATTCTGCGGGAGGGGTTCAT
>Ga0209777_10005355_pt1 | contig 14826 bp, 14 predicted proteins | sample FrelakmetHBP12HB_FD_187147 | JGI IMG/M metagenome (GOLD analysis project Ga0209777, IMG submission 187147) | Freshwater lake sediment microbial communities from the University of Notre Dame, USA, for methane emissions studies -HBP12 HB (SPAdes)... | ecosystem: Environmental > Aquatic >... | reverse complement strand
ACGGCCTTGAAGAAAAGTATGACCACATCATCTTTCAAATGGTCGACTTTACCAGCGAGAACACCGACACCATCTTTGCCATGCGCCTTGAAACTTTTGAACCCCTTAAATTTAAATATGAGGGGAAAGTTCCCTACTCGGACTGGTCCAAACCCTTCAGAACCGAGCTTAAGGGGGGAAAAGATTTTCATTACACGCTGAAAGAGGAAACCAGGGAAAGCACCAGCAGGGTTGTTGTGCTGGGGGTTCCGGTCGGGCCGCGCTATCGACCGCACGTCTCGCAGGGCCTGGTTGACTGCATCGCCACCGTGCTGAAAGGGGAAAAGTGGCCGCAGCTGGTACTTGAAGTAAAGGAAAAGAAAAAAGGAATGTTTTAATCGTATTGAACCCGTAACCATAAAACGCTCAGGAGGCGGAATATGCTCAAAAGAATTAAACAACTGTCACTGCTTTTTGGATTGCTTTTTTTATTTTTCTCGGACGCTGCCAGCGCCCATGATCTGAGAGGTTACTTCCCCTTATATGCTGGACGGTTCTGGAATTTTACGGGATCACCGGACGGCACTACCTCAACCTGGTCGGTCAATGGAACGCTCACGCTGAAAGATGTCGGGAGGGTGACTCTGCTGGCACTTGATAACGGCAGATTCCTCTGCCTGCGTGAGGACTGGGAGGGAATCCGTATATATGGCGAATATAGTTCTGATGAGTATCTCATTCCCGATAAGCCGCTGCTGTTTTTGCCCAGCGCTCTAAAACCTGAGGAACCGATTGAAGTATCAGTAACGCTTAAGAAATTTTCTGACCCGGAGGGGAACATTAATTTCAAAGAGACCGGAAAAATCAATCAGAGCATTAAATTCATCCATAAAGAGTTTGAGGATGTGACCGTCTCCGGGCGCTTGTTTAAAAATTGCGCTGTTGTTGAAAAAATTACCAGGGAGCAGACTACGGTTACCGCGGAGACGCTCTATCTGGCCCCCGGCGTCGGCCCGGTAAAAAGGGTCCTCACGAAAGGGAAAGAAAAAGTTGTTTATGTAGTAAGCTCCTTTGCGGGTAGTGCTACGGTTGCAGCTGAAAATTTTCCCCTGAAGGCGATGCTGCCGTTTAAACCGGGCATAACCTGGACTTACCGGGACCAGAAGGGAACTGTCTGGCGGACTACCACAAAAAACAAAGAACCCGTTCAGGGCACGGCGAGCCTGCCATTTGCTGAAGAAACCGGGGATATTTATTATTACACTCTTGACAACCGCGGACTGTTATTGACCCAGAAGTACTGGTCCCTGGTGGGCGGCTGCACTGATTTTCGCGCGCCGGATTCTCCGCTGGTGGTATTTCCGCCCACATTAAAACTGGGGGCCTATTATTCATCGATATCCAACGCAAGCGTTCATACCTGGCCGAGCATGACGCTGATGGAAGATTTTTATCCGGAGATGCTCTGTGCAAGCATAGCTGTTTTAAAGGAAGATGTGACGGTCCCCGCAGGGAAATACCGGGATTGCCTCAAAGTATGCCTTTTCTCCGTGTCAAGAAACTTCAACATGAATAATGAGCAGGTCCGGATCGGTTATATATGGCTTGCGAAAGATACGGGCGTTATCAAGAAAAAGCTGGTCGACATGACCAACTATTTTAACCCCCAGCGCATAAACAGGATAACCTCAATCAAGTTCTGGGATTTAATAAAAATAGACAAAAAGGGAAGTTAGCCCGGCAACGATACAAATCATTGCAGTCGGCGAAAGACTGGTTTAAAAGCTAGAAGCACAAAAATAAGCCGTGCTTCAAGCTTTTTTTAATTAATAGAAAAAGCGTGTAACATAGGCTTGATAAGCTGGCAGTTGTGTGATAGTATCAGGTAGTATGCCATAGAACTACTACAGGCGCCGGCTGGTAACTGAAATAATGATAAAACCGTAAAACAGCTGAAGGAGACGTTATGAAGAGAAGCTGCAAATTCCTGCTGGCGTGCACTGTTGCCGCGCTTATTTTCACCCTGCCATTGGCGTATGCCCAGGAGAGCGGTGCGGGTAAAATTCTTATCCTGTACTATTCCCGAACCAATAACACAAAAATGTGCTGTGAAGCGCTGCAAAAAGAACTTGGTGCAGACGTGCTGGAAATAAAAGACTGCAAAAGCCGCAGCGGCGGATGGGGTTTCTTCACCGGAGCAGTCGGTTCTTTGTTCAATGTGCACACTGACATTGAACCGGCACACCCTGACCGGTCACGCTACCGGAATATCATAATTGCATCACCAATCTGGACCGGAACGCTTGCTACCGCGATCCGCACCCTGATCGATGACAACCGCTGGGATGAAAAAAACGTGGTACTGTTCACTACCACCAATGCCGCAGAGAAAGAAAAGTATATAGAAAAAAGTAAAGCCCGGGTAGCGCAGCGGGGCGCGCAGGTGCTCGGCTACTGCCAGGTTGTAGTAAAAAACGAGGTGAACGGTAAACGGGTTGACAAGCCGCAGCAGGAAATAATTGAAGCTGCTCGCAGGTTTGTCCCGGAAATTAAACAGGCATTCTCTTTACCATCAATAAAAGCTAAACAGTAATTGACAACCGTACTCAAAGAAAAGGAGCACCCTATGCTGCGTAGAATGCAAGCCCGAACAGTAGCGCTATCAAAGGTTTTTGCTTTACTCCTGTTTTTCGTCGTTCTCATCTCTTTTCTTCACCAGGGGAAGCTGGGCGCCCAATCTGCCCAACCGGCAGTTGCAGGCACATCACCGGGCTCAAAGCCTCTGGTTCTCTATTATTCCCTCACCGGTAAAAATAAAATCATTGCCGAAGAACTGAAAAAGCAGTTTTCCTGTGATATGGGAGAAATCAAACTAGCATCTGAGCGATCAGGTATCTGGGGTTTTATAGTCAGTGGATACGAGAACATATTTGATAAAGATGCAGAGCTGCAGCCGTTTGCCATGGATTTGGCATCCTACAATCCGATCATTATCTGCTCGCCCATATGGATGCAAAAGATATCTTCACCGGCAAGAACCTTTTTAAAGAACCCTCAGCTTAAGGGTAAAGAAGTCTATCTTTTTGTAACCTACGCTGGCCGCTGGGGCGAGGACAAAGAACAGGAAGTAAAAAAGGAGCTCCCTGCAAGGGGAATCAAGCTGCAGGGTATTTACCGTATTCTCCTCGGGAAAAAAACTGAAGAAGAAATCAAAAAAGAAGTCATGAATCAGCTGGAGAAAAAGCCTCTCCTCAAAAAAGAGACACCGGCTTCGTGATTTAAATTGCGGTAGATAACAAAAAAAGCCGCACAGAAGGACAAGAGGGGGAAGTCCTTCCGGCGGCTCATGATCCTCCGGTCTCCCGGAGGAGTACCTGGGAAGCATAGCTGCATAGTCAGGCAGCAACGCTCCCTGCAGTTTTATGCAGCCTTATTTTGCTGCTTTTTTTCTGGCAGGCATCACCTTTATTTTCTCAGCAGTGTTGGTACCTGCTTTGAGAATTACCTTAACCATCTCTCCCTGCTTTAAGGTGGCAATCTCTTTGGGGTCTACCACGATTTTCTTTTCTGCGTTGGTCTTCTTCTCTTTAATTACTATTTCATTCTTTGCCGCATCAATGGAAACGATCTCACCCTTTACCACCTCGGCCTTGGCCTTAGGCGCATGGGTCTTTGCTTCCTCTGCTGCAAACCCCACTACAGAAAAACTTATCATGACCAGTCCCGCTACTAATACCATCATTAATTTTTTCATATTGCGTACACCTCCTTTCCTATTTATTTATATTTATTTAGGGATGCATAATAGCATACCTATAATTAACTGAAAATTAGAAGAAGATTAGAAAATTCTAATGTTTTACACTACTGCGGGCAAAGAGACGGTAAAGGTCGTACCCCTGTTCAGGCTGCTCTCTGCTGAAATGGTTCCATGGTGTGCTTCTACAATGGATTTGGCAATGCTTAAGCCAAGGCCAAACCCGCTGCTGCTGCGTGCTTTATCCACCCGGTAAAAGCGGTCAAAAATATGGGGCAGTTCCGCTGCCGGAATGCCAATGCCGGTATCCTGTATGGTAATGTGCGCCGTATCCGCTGCTGCAGCGGCAGCTGACACCGACACTACTCCGTGCGGCGGAGTATATTTTATGGCATTATCCAGGAGGTTGAGAAAAACCTGCTTCAGTTTCTGCTCATCCCCCGGTATCATGAGCACCTCATCCGCCCGGAAGGTCAGAGACAGGGATTTTTCGCGGGCCAGGATTGCCATGTCTTCCACTGCCGCCTGAAGGACCCGCTGTAGATTGCATTCCCTGATGTCAAGGCCTGTTGCCTGATCTTCGACGCGGGCCAGCAGTAATAAATTTTCCACAATCTTGCTAAGCCGCCGTATCTCCTCCAGGCTGCTGCGCAGTACCTCTTCGTAATCGGCGGCCGTGCGAATTCTTTTCAAAGTCACCTCAAGCTCCCCCTGCAGGATAGTCAGCGGTGTCTTCAGCTCGTGCGATGCATCCTGAATGAAGTGCTTTTGAGAAGAGAACGCTTTCTCCAGCCGGTCAAGCATATCGTTAAACGTTGCCGCCAGGCGTTCAATCTCATCCCGGGTGCCGGGTATCTGGATGCGCAATTTCAGATTTTCGGCAGTGATTTTCTGCACCGTCTTTATAATCCGGTCAACCGGGTTGAGGGTAATTTTTGCCAGAAACACGCCAATAATACCGGTAATAACGATAGCCAGGGGCAGCAGCACAAAAAGTATTTCCTTAAAGTCATCAAGTGCTCCCTGTATGGTATCCAGAGGGCTTGCCACCTGCACGATATACATGATGTCTTTATCCTGAAAAACAGGCTTAGTAAAAACCCGCACTCGGAGCTCCATCCCGGCGGGAAAAGAAAAGGTGGTGGTATCAAAGCGGTGTGTTCCCTGCAGGGCGGTGGCAAAAAAATCCCGGGAAAAGGTAATATTGCCGGGGATATTTTTTGAGGAAATCAGAATGGTGCCTTTTGCGTCAAAAATCTGCACGATAATATTCAACAGCTCAGGCGCGTTGGATTCTTCATCGACCCAGAGCCGCGCAATTTTTGAAAAATTAACGGTATCAATTTTTTTTGCGACATCGGTCTTTTCCCCCGCCTTTTTTACCTGCAGTTTTTCAACTTCCCAGTAGGTATCAATTGAATCCTCAATGCCCTCCGCCCGGGATTGCAGCAGGTTATCAACATTGCGGTACAGGTCATTCTGTAATTTATTATAGAGCACTATGGTGAACACGGTAATCGTCAGCGTCAGCAGTACCATGTACAGCAGAATGATCTTAAACCGTATGGTGCGGAACAACATATAGCATCAGTCCTTGATCATGTATCCCCTGCCGCGGATTGTATGGATCAGCTTTTTTTCGTAGTCCGAATCAATCTTATTGCGCAGGTAGTTGATATACACATCGATGATATTAGTGCTGGTATCAAAGTCAATCTCCCAGACATGCTCGGCAATCATGGTCCTGGTAACCACTTTCGCGGCATTCCTCATGAGATATTCCAGCAGTGCATACTCTTTCATGGTCAGAACAATCTCGTGGCCGCTACGCGCTGCCTTATGGGCCGCTACATCAAGCACCAGGTCCCCCGCCTGCAGCCTGGTCTCATGCCTCACGCCTTTTCGCAGCAGGGCACGGATGCGCGCCTGCAATTCCTCAAAGGCAAACGGTTTGGTCAGGTAATCATCCGCCCCGGAATCAAGGCCCTTCACCTTATCCTGCACCGAGTCTTTGGCCGTAAGCATCAGGACCGGGGTAGCTATGCCATCGTGGCGCAGCTGCCGGCACAGCGTTATGCCGTCTTTTTTAGGAAGCATAACATCAAGGATAATGAGGTCATACTCATTTTCCGCTGTCAGCCGGTAGCCTTCTTCACCATCAAGGGCCGTATCAACCGTATATCCTTCTTCTTTGAGACCCCGCTTGATGAAGGAAGCAATTTTACGTTCATCTTCAACGACGAGTATGCGCATCGGTAATACCCTCAGGTATGTGTAATCGTTGGAACCAGCCCGGCACTGTTCTGCACCGGCGCTTTTTTGAAAATAGCAGAGCGGGAAAGGAAAATCAAAGTAAAGTTACAGATGAAACGGGGTGGATCCGAGCTTAATCTGGAACTCAGGAACTCAAAAGAATTTATTGAAACCATTGAGCATAACAACAGCATAAACTTCAACGGTTCTTTATAACCAACATATTTTAATCGTATTTTGAAATTATTGATAATTTATATAAAGGAATTTAAAATAAAAGCCTTGACAGGCAACAGGTTTATTTATATTCGGAGGGCAATAGTAGAAAAAAGATAAAGGATACTGTTCGACCTACAAAGGAGCAGCAAGATGTTGACTCTGCCAGAACCGCCTCGATGCTGGGGAGAAGATGCGATTACGGGATTCATCGACAATACCCGCCTCAACTCGTTCGCGACCTTTGCGAATCTTCGAGCCGAATATGCGAAGCTCGCAGAAATCGATAGCGTGTTCCGTAAGCTCGTCGACAATCTCAACAACACCCGAGACTGGTTCGCCGCATTCTTCCTGCTTCGAGCGCATTCCGCGTTTCTGGCCGGTGTCCAATTGGGGATGTCAGGACAAGCGGCTGAGATGTACGCCTCGTTGCGACTGTGCCTCGAGAACGGCCTCTATGGACTTTACTTGTCGAGAAATCCCGCATCTCGTGAGACATGGCTTCGACGGCACGATGACGAAGCCGCGAAGCGGCGCATAAGAGCCGAATTCACGATTCGCAACCTTTTCGACACATTACGTGGATCTGACACAAACGAAGCCCGGATCGCGGAGGAACTCTATGAGCGCTGCATCGATTACGGCGCCCATCCGAATGAGCGCGCGCTGACCCAGAGCCTCAGGACCGAGACAGGACCTGACGTTGTGAATTTTCAAATTATCTACCAGAGTGATGATCCGCTTGTTCTCCGTGTCTGCCTGAGGAGCGCAGCGCAGATTGGCACGGCTGTCCTTGGGATCTTCCGTTTGGTCTTCCGCGAGCGATTTGACCTGACTGGTCTGAGTGACGAGTTAACTAGAGCACGGCGCGGCATTTGAGGTCGAACATGTCGTTATACTTGACTTCGGGCCTCGCTCCCGGAAAAATCGGGGCGGTTCTAATAATAAATAGAACCGTTTCCAATAGATAAATAAAAAAGACGGCGCAACAATTTTATCCAGCCGACCGCGAATAAGCTTGGCTCGGTTATCATTTTGTCCTTAAGTGGCTTGGCGGCTGATAATAATCGTTATGCCCGAATGCAAACGCAGCAACTAGAGGTGATCATGAGTGGCGAAAAACCGCATGAAACAAGCGACGAAAATATGCTTGAGTTTTTCTGCAGACATCTTGTGGCCCTCTGTGTCACCTATCGACAGGTCAAGAATGGAGTACCAATAGAAGAACGGGGATTCTCTGCATACCCGGGGATAGTGATTTGCATCCGTGGTTTTTGCAGCTTTCTCACGGCAGGACACGCCCTCAAAGTGCTGAGCACCCATCTCGAAAGGGGAGACATTGTAATAGAATCGGCAGTGCTCGCTGACACTTTTGGCCCTGATACTGTCTCCGAACAGCCAATTCCATTCGACCTGCGGAACGAACCAAGGTTCTTTATAGACAACGAACAAGAGGGCCTCGATTTCGGTCTTATCGCCCTGAGACCTTATTATGTAACGCTTCTGGCTAAACATCGAATAAAGGCACTTTTCGAAGAAAACTGGGAAAACCAGCACCACGTAAAATTTGATGCTTACGCAATGTTGGGTTTACCCGAAGAGTTCGTAAAATATGAACAAGATGGTTCAGTCGGTATAGTCTCTCCAACCATGATCGGAGTCAAGGCCCTAGATAATCCTCCAGATGGTACCACGCCCACGACTTATCCACGTTTCATTGGACAGCTGAATGACGGTCTACCCCTTTCAAGTATTGAGGGAATGAGTGGTGGTCCAATATTCGGGTTCAGATATGAACCACCAATGGCTTATTGGGTGGTCGCAATTCAAAGCTCTTGGCTGAGGAGACAGCGAATCGTTTTTGGATGTCCTCTGCCAGTATTGGCAGAACTATTGGCTACTTGGATTGATGACCTATCCAATAAAGATGGGTTCCAAACTTTCAGCGAGGAGGAACAAGATTAAGACTCTCAAGAACAGGCATAATGGATACTGAACCCGATCATGACCCTCGCGGGTTGATCGGGAAGTCATGTATGGCCAAAGGAGGAGGCACTGAATGAGCAAAGCACGCGTATTCATAGTCGAAAGTCCGAATCCGCTTGACCTTTTGGAAGAGCGAGGTGAACGCTTCGCTCTTGAGCAGGTATGCAAACTCGTAGGGCACGATGCCGCCACGTTCCTTGTACGCGACCGCTCGGAGTTTCTCCAGACATGTGCTTACATTAGCTCTATCAAGGGTAAGAAGACCGACAAGACGCCGCTTTTCCTCCACATCAGCGTTCACGGAAATGAAACGGGTATTGCGGTCGGGCGCGATACGGTTGGATGGCAGGACTTGGCGAAGGCCACACAGAATATGTACGATCATTTGAAATACTACCACGGACCGGTTGTTCTAGTCTTCTCCGCGTGTGGTGCAAACAAACAGAAACTCACATCGGAACTCACCAAGAGTAGGCGTACCACCGCTGCGACTTTCGTGCCTCCGGAGTATGTCTTCGTGTTCTCAGACGACACGGTCTTGTGGATCGATGCAGTCGTAACATGGACGATCTTCTATCGAGAGGCAGTGAAACTTGACTTCACCAACAGAAGAGCAGTACAGAAACTCCTTGACCGGCTACGTACGTCCGGTTTTGGAAACCTCAGATACCATCGCTGGGATACGACAGACCAAGAATATAAGTTCTACCCGACAAGGAAATGAGAAGGTTTAAATAAAAAATACAACCACTCCTCAATATTCCTATGCTGCCACCATTGAAGAGGTTCCCTACAAGTTTCAAAAAGGCTGCAACCAGATGATGCGGCTAAGGACCGGAATACTATTGGGGACGGTTCTAATAGAATACAACTCATTTGCCGAGAGCAGAAAAACAAAATGGATTGGTCGCCAGACAATTGGCTTGCGCCCAGCCACGTTGAGACTCCTAACGTGGTTGAAGCTATCGCTAAGTACGTCGATCCTCGAGTAGATACGGCTTTGTACGACGGCATGGATGTCGATACATGCTACAAGCTGAGGGTCTTGGCGGAACGACTGGAGTTTATCGACCACCTTTCCACCATTTCTGCGCGAATTATGACGCACCGTCGTGCGACGACGTCCCACATGCCTTTAACAGGCAACAAAGTAAAGGTCGTCGAGACATACTCAGCTGTAATAAATGGCCACGATTTCGCGGGCTTCGACTACGATTCGGACGCGCTGATCATCTATCTGCTACTGACTTGCGTTGATACAGTGAAAGGACAAACCAAGTACGTCAATCCCTTTCATTGGCTCAAGGGCAGGTGTTCGCCCGGAGAACAAATTAATTGGGACGACCTGTCATTAGAATACGAGCGCGATTACGGATTAAGCAAGAGATTTAGGCAAGCATTCACACAAGACTGTTTCGAACCACTGAGAGATGCGTTGGTGGCGGATTTTGCTGTTGTCAAAATCGCGGGGCAGAAAATTAAGCCTGAAAGTACTGTGGCCTGGGAGAATCGATCACCTGCGGAACAAGTCGAACGCATCGCATCAGAGCTGTACTCAATCAGATCGGGCTTCACACATGTGAGCTCCCGTTCCTTCAGCCCGGCAACCCCGGTTTTTAATGCGCTGGATGCAGGTAAGTCTGTCTTGATACAGCGCGTCGGTGGACGGTCATTGCGAGAACTCCTTCAAAACATCGTCAGAAACCTAGCTGCCAAGCTTCTTGTCGATGTAGCTATGGGGCCAACAATGCGCTGACTAGGCGCGGACAAGCTGCCCCGGTGAGCGCTGACGTTATCCTTGTTTGGGATTGCAGGAACCCATGAACTTACAACATGCCATGAACAGACTGAAACAAATTTTTTTATGGTTATTGCACGGTAAGTACCATCTGCTAAGTTTCGCATCATTCCTAATTACAGTTCTCTATCTGATCAAATTCTTACGATTTTATCCTAACATTGTAGCGCTCCTAATGACCCTGACCGGACTATTAATAATACTGTCGCAACAAGTCATTGACGCTACTAAATTTGGCTCACACAAACCAAATACCTTTACAGACTGGCTGAAGTCCTTTCCCCCAGGCAAGCCGATTACCTTATCTGCGGAGTGCGCATTGTCAGTTGTAGTGTCCGCGAAGGGTCATAGTACAGTTTCAATCTCTGCTGATGCTACTATAGAAAAGAAAGTCGAATTCCTCATACGTCAAGTCGCATCGCTCGATTCTGCCATCGCCAGGGTCGATGACAGGATTGACGCGGTCAATTCATCTCTGAAGAACACCGCAAGTGAATTTCAAACTTCTGTCAGCACCTTAACAACGACCTTAAACAACGTTATTGCCAGCCATGTGGTTGGATCGTACGATTTGACTCTGCTTGGCATCAACATAACTATATGTGGGACAGCCATTCAGGTCTTCTACTCATGAAGTAACTGACAATCAAATGATTCGGCTAAGGTCTGCATAAAGTTTGAAGAAAGATTATTACCAAAACGAAGGTGGCTAAAGGTTGAGTTCTTTAGCCGCCTTTTTGTTGATGCGGGATAAAGGGATTGACAGGAAAGGAAAATTTGGTAATCATACAAACGCAGCAGCCGTCAGCTGTTCGGCCCTGAGCCTTTCGGCAACGAGCTCAAGGCTGAGTTGCTCACGGTCGAGGGGCAATCAGCTTTCAGCTATATTAAAATAAAAGATTACATGTATGGACTTTGAACTAACCAAACAGCAGAAGCTTGCCCGGCACGTAGCGCGGGAGTTCGCACGTCAGGAGCTTGAACCACACGCCCAGGAACTGGATGCAACCATGGTGTTCCCCCGGGAGGCAGTAAAAAAAATGGCCGGCATCGGGTTCATGGGGATTTCCATCCCGAAAGAGTATGGCGGCGCGGGGCTTGACACCGTGAGCTATACCCTGATCATTGAAGAGCTTGCCCGGGCCTGCGCATCAACCGCCATAATTGTTGCCGTGCATAACTCGGTATGCGCCTATCCCATACATCTGCTCGGCACTGAAGAGCAGAAGCAGAAATACCTCATCCCGCTTGCCCGGGGCCAGAAGCTTGGCGCCTTCGCCCTCACCGAGCCGAATGCCGGCTCAGACCCGGCATCGCTTGAAACCACGGCGGAGCTGCAGGGAAAGCACTATATTCTTAACGGCACCAAGATATTTATCACCAGCGGCAGCAGCGCTGACATCGTAATCGTCATGGCATCAACCGACCGCGCGAGAAGGGGCCGGGGCATCACCTCTTTTATCGTGGAAAAGGGCTTAAAGGGATTCTCGGTCGGAAAGAAGGAGGATAAGCTCGGCATACGGGGATCTGACACCTGCGAGCTTATCTTTGAAAACTGCGCGGTGCCGGCTGAAAATGTCCTGGGCAGCCCGGGAGAGGGGCTCACCAGCGCCCTCACCACCCTTGATACCGGGAGAATAGGCGTTGGCGCCCAGGCTTTGGGAGTTGCCCAGGCAGCTCTGGACGAGTCCGTTAAGTATGGCAAAGAGCGCAAGCAGTTCGGCAAACCCCTGGCGGATTTCCAGGCCATCCAGTGGATGATCGCTGACATGGCAACCGAAATCGCCGCCGCGCGTTTTCTCGTGCACCGGGCAGCATGGCTCAAGGACCAGGGCAGGCCGTTCTCAACTGAAGGCTCCATGGCCAAGCTCTATGCCTCTGAGGCTGCCATGCGCGCCGCTTTAAAAGCGGTCCAGATTCACGGCGGCTACGGGTGCATGAAAGACTACAAGGTCGAGCGCTTTCTGCGCGATGCCAAGGTAATAGAAATTTATGAGGGCACATCTGAAATCCAGCGGCTCATTATCGCGCGCAACGTAATAGGCAAAAAAAGTTAATGCCTAAATAAAAATTTCAAAATCCAAATTTTATATGGTGCAGTTGATCATTTGAGTTTTGATATTCATTTGGCATTTGAACTTTGGCCTTTGTCATTACTATTTGTTCAACATACGTATTTAAGAATTTAACCGGAAAAATATAGATGCCCAGGAAGAAAGACCTCCACATCATTGTAACCATCAAGCAGGTCCCGGACACCCACGAGGTACGGATTGACCCGAAGACCAACTCCCTGATCAGGGAAGGGGTCCCGAGCATTGTCAACCCTGAAGACCGGAACGCGATTGAGGCGGCCCTGCAGCTCAGGGAAAAGCACGGGGGCAGCATTACGGTTATAACCATGGGGCCGCCCCAGGCGGAAGACGCGCTTGCCGAGGCCCTCGCCATGGGAGTCGACCGGGCAGTACTTCTTACCGACCGCGCCTTTGCCGGCGCTGACACCCTGGTCACGGCCTTTACCCTGTCCCGGGCGATCCGCAGGCTTGACGCCTTTCAGCTCATCATCTGCGGCCGCCAGGCAATCGACGGCGATACCGCCCAGGTCGGACCGCAGCTGGCAGGGTTTTTAAATATCCCCCAGGTGACCTACGCAACAAAACTCGCACTGAAAGAGAGCATCCTGACCGCTGAGCGCTCTCTTGAGGAAACCATGGAAACCGTACAGGTGAAGCTGCCGGCGCTTGTCACCGTGACGGGAGACATCAACCAGCCCCGGCATATGTCCCTGTATACTATTATAGATGCCTGCAGCGGCAGCCGTATCACCCGCTTACAGGCAAAAGACCTTGACGTGCCCCATGACATGCTTGGTCTCTCCGCATCGCCAACCTGGGTGAAAAAAATCTTTACGCCGGAGCAACAGAAAAAGGGGATGATTATCCCCGGCAGTGAAAAAGAGATGGTAAAAACCCTGCTTGATAAACTGAAAGAACTGAATTTTATTCAGTAAAAAACGAACCACAGAGGTCACAGAGAATACTCTGCGGTCTCAAAATAAAATCATGGAGAATGGGTTCAGTCATAAAATTTATCTTCAGCAGGCATGAATATAATCTATATTAAGGGCTAAAAATAAAGAAACGAAAAACCAAAGAAAATAATTTTCATAGAGCACACAGAGTGAGAAGTGAAGATTGTTTTTAAACAAGGCATACTCTGTGCCCTCTGTGGTTTAGTGTGTAAGCCATGATTAAACTGATTCCCGAAAAATGCGCAGCGTGCAAGCAGTGCGTTAAGATCTGCCCGTTTGGCGCGATACAGCTCGAAGGCAAAACGCCGGTACTGACCGATGCCTGCACAGGATGCGGAGCATGCGTGGACGCGTGCCGCTTTGAAGCTATTATCCTCTCTGCTAAAAAAAGCCCGGGCATGAAACATCTCGACACCTACCGGGGCATCTGGGTCATTGCCGAGCAGCGCGGCAGCACCATTCATCCGGTCACACTTGAGCTGCTGGGAAAAGCGCGCGAGCTTGCGCAGCTGCGCTCAACCGGGGTCGCGGCAGTTCTTCTGGGCGCCGGCATTTCCGCGCTGCCACCGTTTCTCATCCGCCATGGCGCTGACCTGGTAATGACCTGCGATGCGCCGCTTTTGAAGCATTACCGCACCCTGCCCTACGCGCGCATCATCTCCGAGCTCATTGTAGCCCACAAGCCGGAGACCGTGCTCTTTGGCGCCACCACCATGGGAAGGGACCTTGCGCCTCGGATCGCCAACCGGCTCGGCACCGGCCTTACCGCGGACTGCACCGGCCTTGCGATAAGCCCTGAAGACGGTTCACTTTTGCAGACCCGGCCCGCGTTCGGCGGCAACATCATGGCAACCATTGCCTGCCCCGGCCACCGCCCGCAGATGGCAACCGTGCGGCCCGGCGTGATGCAGGCGCTGTGCGTGCCGGCGCGGACCGGTAAGACCGTCAGCGTGGAGGTGAAAGAAAAGCCAGGGGACAGTCTCCTTGAAATTATTAAGCGCGTGAAAAGAGCGCGCAGCACGGTAGAGCTGGAAAAAGCGCGGATCATTGTTTCAGGCGGCAGAGGACTGGGTGCGGCGGGAAACTTTAAGCTTATAAAAAAACTGGCTGCTGTTTTAGAGGCCGAGGTCGGCGCTTCGCGGGCGGTGGTGGATATGGGGTGGATCAACCGCGATCACCAGGTCGGTCAGACCGGGAAAACCGTGCGGCCGATCCTCTACATTGCCTGCGGTATCTCCGGAGCGGTGCAGCACCTTGCCGGCATGCAGAGTTCCGACATCATCGTTGCCATTAATAAAGACCCCAAGGCCCCCATTTTCAGCGTCGCGCACTTTGCCCTCATCGGCGACCTGAACCGCATCATACCTGAGATGATTAAACAACTGCAAAGCAAGTAGATTGCTGCATCCCGATATTCCGGCAGCGGCCATTGCTCAAGCTGAGTGCTTCGATTCGGACCGGCCCCTCTCCTCGCGACATGCTTCATTGTGTGACTGCCAGTACTGCCGTTTGTGTTTTGTTTCTGCCCAGAGTGAACCTCCCTGCTTGTTATTGTTGTGGCTCACTATGCCATAGCGGGAAAGCGCTGTGAAGATACGGTTTATGGTACGCTTACAGCGCACCAGCTATAGACCATGCACAACCTGCGGCCTGCAATTCACAAAAATAGGCGCTGTCCCCATTATCCCCCAGAGTGTGCTGATAGAGGCTGCAAAGCTTGCCCCGCTCTATAACCAGGAGCTTGCCGATGTTTATAACAAGGAACAGCAGCGAGGTAACAATCACAATCAGGCAACCATTACCGTG
>Ga0209777_10005354_pt1 | contig 14828 bp, 12 predicted proteins | sample FrelakmetHBP12HB_FD_187147 | JGI IMG/M metagenome (GOLD analysis project Ga0209777, IMG submission 187147) | Freshwater lake sediment microbial communities from the University of Notre Dame, USA, for methane emissions studies -HBP12 HB (SPAdes)... | ecosystem: Environmental > Aquatic >... | reverse complement strand
GAGGGTTCACCTCCAATTGCTCTCGACCCCGCCTCGCAGCGACGCCGTTATTTTCGGTTACAGGCCGGAGAGCGCATGCCTGGAGGAGACTTTCACTCCTCTGTTCGAGTACACTTTCAGACGCACTTGCCAGGGACTCGAAGTCCCTGGTGGGCGGAGTTTCTTCCCTCTTCCTTTGGCTCCGCCCGGAGGGCGGACGAGCCTTGCAGTCCGCACGCGTCTTACCTTCGTGTGGGCCCATTCCTGAGAAGTGGGTAAACCTAAGGTCAAAGCCCCGGGTTGCGGAACGGGTGACGGGCGCGGAATCCTTCTATTTGCGATCTCAGTACCTCGGCCAGCTTGGCGTCGCCCGTCGACTCCGCGAGGGTAAGGGCCTGTTGACCGGTCTCGGCGGCGGCGGCGAAGTCGCCCGCTTCCGCTAGCGCCAACGCCAGTGTGGCCAGGGCGTGGCGGTCGCGGCCACCGGTTTGCTGTACCACCTTTCGAGCGAGTGCTACCGCCTCGGTCCCGTTGCGGAGCCGGTCCTCTTGAGAGCTGGCCAGGATCTCCGCAAGCGTCAGAGCGGCTCCGGGGCTTTGCGGGGCGTGTTCAACGGTCCGGCGCAGCAATCGAATCGCCTCCTCGATCTTGCGGTTTGCGATATAACGTTGGGCAAGTGCGACGGCCGCGCGGTCGTTGCCCCGATCGGCTTCAAGGGCAAGCTCCAGATGGGGTATGACCTCGTCCCCGCGGTCCTCCTGCGACGCGAGCATGGCCAGCGCGAAGTGCGCCATGCCCTCCGACTTGGGCAGGAGAGTCGCCTGTTCCAATATTTGCTTCGCCTCCGCACTTTGGCCGCGTTTGGTCAGAGCGGTCGCAAGGTTGATCATCGCGTCGCCGTAATCCGGCTGGAGGCGAAGCGCCACTCGGAATCGCTCGATCGCCTCATCTATGTGCTCGCTCCGCAAGTAGGCCACTCCCAGATTGAGCTGCGTGCGCGCGTCGTCGGGCATGAGGTCGAGTACGATCTTGTAATATTTGACGGCCTCGTCGATGCGCCGCGCTTGCAGTAAGGCGTCGGCCAGCGACCGCAACGTCGGACGGTACTCCGGGTCGATTTCCAGTGCTCTCTGTAAGGTGGAAATAGCCTCTTCTATTCGCTGGGTCTTCATATAGCAGTGCCCGAGCCGCTGAAGAATGTCGGACGAGCGCGGGCTGCGTTTGATCGCCGCTTCCAGCAACGGAACGGCCTCGGCGAAGCGCTCGGAATCAAACAGTTTCCGCACTTGCTTGAGGTCCATCATGATGTCGATCAAGTCCTTGGGATCAGGTAGGTTCGGCGTCAGGAACTCGTCGCCCTGCGTTCTCCCCCCCCCCGAGACGTAGCCCAGGGCCTCCAACCCCCGCCGCGCCGATTCGCTAAGGACCACCGCCGACGCCGGCGCCGGGACCATGGCGCGGTAAAACTCCTCCGCCCCCTTCCGTATCCGCGCGACGACCTCGGGCTTTTCCGCCGCCAGATTGCGCTGTTCGGCCCGATCCGTGCGGCGGTCGAAAAGCTCGGGCTTGGTCGACGAAACGAATTTCCACTCGCCGTTTATCAACGCCCGCTGCGGCGCCCAATTGTGCACGCTCATGGCATACTCGCTCTCCGCGTAGCATGTCCGCGGATCCGGCGTAGTTCCCTTAAAGGCCGGCGCCAGCGATTGTCCGAGCAGACCCTGCGCCTTGGGCCATCCAAGTAAGTCGAGAACCGTCGGAAACAGATCGACGAGTGAAACGGTCGTCGTCACGCGCCCGCCCGCGGGTATCTGACCCGGGTACACGAACATCAAGGGCACGTGCAGATTCGTTTCGTATACGAACGTCGTATGCCCATACTCCCCGTGCTCTCCGAAGGACTCGCCGTGATCGCCCGCCACGACTACTAGGGTGCGGTCGGACAGCTCACTTGATGCCAGCCAGTCGATGATCCTCTTAAGCTCCGAATCCATAAACGCTATCTCGCCGTCGTAGGGATCGGGGTGCCGGTCCTTGAACTTCGCCGGTGGGTTGTAGGGGAGGTGCGGATCGTAATAATGCACCCAGCAGAAAAAAGGCTTGTTCGAGGCAGTTTGCAACCACTTCAGCGCCTGGTCGGTGACCACATTGGCCGGGCGCTTCAGTTCCACCAGGTCCTCGCCTTGCTCCGCCGGTCCCATGTCGTCGTCGTACAACTCGAACCCGCGATCCAGGCCGAACCGCCTGTTCAGCACGAATGACGCCACAAATGCCGCTGTGCGATAGCCCCGCTCCCGAAGCATTCCCGCAAGAGTCGGGCGGGCGTCGTCGAGACGGTCGCGGGCGTTCACCCGCAGACCGTGCTCGCGCGGATAGCGACCGGTCATCATAGTCGCATGGGAGGGAAGCGTGAGCGGCGCCGGCGCCTGCGCGTCGTCGAACACCGTTCCCCTTGCCGCCAGGGCGTCAAGCGTCGGGGTGCCTGCTTTCTTGTAGCCGTAGCAGCCGAGCCGGTCGGCGCGGGTGGTGTCCAGGGTGACGAAGAGCACGTTGGCTCCCGCCGGGACGTGTCCTTTGTCGACGGTTTGCTCCGCGGATCGACGACATGCCGCCCAGACACAGAAAGTACAGATCATCGCGGCGATCAGCCGCGTCCAACGAGTCATGGCCGGAACAACCATAGTCTTTGCTCTTCACGGCGGCTAATCAGAAGCGGGAAGTAGGGTCGGCTACCCTTCGAGCATAGTGGCGATTTCCTCGGTCGTGGGGGCCGCGGGGATGGGTCGGATTGGTTCGTTGTGTTCGTCCAGGCGCAGAATGCGGGGCTTGTGCTTGCCCTCGCGGACCACGGACTCTTCAAGCCAGCAGAAGGACATGATGATGATGCGGTCGCCGGCGCAGCCGTGCCTAGCGGCCGCTCCGTTCAGCACGAACCGCCGCGATCCAAACGGCTCGGCGATGGCGTATGTCTCAAGCCTCGCCCCGTTATTGATGTTGGTCACCAGGATTTTCTCGTAGGGAAAAAGCCCGACCGCCTCCATCAATTCGATATCGATGCCCAGGCTGCCTTCGTAGTGCAAGTCGGAATGGGTGACACAAGCCTGGTGCAGCTTGGACTTGAGCAGTTCGATCTTCATATTACTAACGATGAGAATCCTCGCGCCTCGCGCAAATTCTTACACGCAACGTCCCTGTTGCCTCTTTGCCTTGTTGCCTCGTTGCCTTCTTGCCCCACTGCCTTGGGTTGCTAGCGAAGCCCGCGACAGGCTCTCCGGTTTCCTGCGAAGAAGGCCCGACTCGGCGACAAGCTTCCCCGCTGCGCCGCTCGTTGCAAACTCGCCAACCATCCCTGCGGCGCGTATCGGATTCATCCACCGATCACACGATTTTCGCACCCTCGATTGTACTTGTCAAACGCGGGTTACGAATAGCTGCTGCGTCGTTGTTTCGGCGTTTCTCTCCCTACCCCTCATCCCATTGCGGTGCTATACTATTCCAGAGGTGCACGATGACTCCGACGACGATACAGCTTGACCCACAGACGGCCAGAGCGCTGGCCGACCACGCTGCGGCTCTGGGGCTTTCCATCCAGGATTACCTCAAGAAGCACTTCCCCGGCGCCAACGGCGCTGGGATCCCGGACGATCCTGATCGCTGGCTCGACGAACTTGCTGCCGGGCTGCCGGACCTTCCGCCCCTACCGAGTGACTTCGCCACCAAGAACATCTACGCGGATCATGATTGATGCCCATCTTCGTCGATAGCGGGATCCTCCTTCGGGCGGTCCATCGAACGGACCCGCGATACACCGAAGTTCGAGAGGCCATCCGCTTATTGATGAAGAGCGCTACACCCGTGTTTACGGGCCTCCAGCAATTCGCTGAGTTCTGGAATGCCTTCACTGCTCGCCGACCAGGAATATCCGATTCTTCCCCGCCCGTTTCGCCGCCAACAACGCCTCGTCGGCCTTGGAAATCAGCGACTCCACCGTCGCTCCGTCCCACGGAAACGTCGCCAGTCCGCCGCTGATCGTCAGCCGCCCCATGCCCGACGGCCCCAGCCGCGGAAACGCAAGCGTCCGCAGCGCCACTGTGAACCGGTCTAGAACGGCCAGTGCCTCCCGCGGGTGTTTCGACCCGGCCTCGCGCGGTCCGCCCGGATCCCAGAACACCACCGCGAACTCGTCTCCCCCGTAGCGCGTGACTATGTCCTGCTCGCGGCAGTTCCGCCGAAACAGCTCGCCGGTCATGCGGATGATCTCGTCGCCCGCGTCGTGCCCGTACTGGTCGTTGTAACGCTTGAAGTCGTCCACATCGAACAGCAGCACGGTCACCGAAAACTGCTCCGCGCCCGCCTGCCGCAAAATCCGCTCCAGTCGTTCGTGCAGAAATCTGCGGTTCGGCAATCCGCTGCACTCATCGGTGACCGCGAGCTTCCGCCACTGCCGATGCCGCCCCGCGGCCGCGATCAAATGTCCGAACAACGTCGCATAATGATTGAGCTTCTCGACATCGCCCGCCGTATATGGCCCCTCCGCCCGCTCGCCAACAAGAATCTGCCCGACGATCCGATCGCGCCCCGAGCCGCGGACTTCAGTCCGCGCGACCCCTTCCGAGCCGGGAGCGTCAGCGACCGGTCCAACCTCATCCGCCGTCATCGCCGCTGCCAGCACCGGCTTCACCACCGCATCGCCCGCGGTCGCCGCCGTCCCCTCGACTACCACCGTCGCCCCACGGCAGCGCAAAGCAGCCCGCACCAGGCCCGCCAACTTCTCGGTCAATTCACTCGGACGCCTTCCCAGCGACGCCAGCGCATCGCCGAGCATCGCCAGTTCTTCCATGCTCGCCGCCGGGACCACCGTGGTCGCAAACCGCTTGAGCGACGCAACCCCCACCGCCTTGTCAAGTTCCGTTTCGTCCGGCGGACAAATCAAATAGTCATCCGCGCCCGCGCCCAGCGCCTCCCGCGCCAGTGGCTCCGACTCCGGCCCGCAGCACAGCACCAGCCGCGCCCCCGGTCCGCCCGCCTCCCGCAGCCCCGCCACCGCCCTGCCCAGGCGATCCTGCGACGCATCCACCATCGCCAGCACCGCCCGCGCCGGTCGACGCGCCAGCTCCGCAATCCCCGCCAGGTAGGTCTCGCACCGCCCAATCGCCCAATCCGGATGCCGCGTGATGAACCTCGAGAGCCACGGCATGTCACCGCGGATGCCGCGCCCGATCACCAGCAGGCGCTCGCCGTCCAGCGCGTCGGTCTCGATCGTCGGGCCGGAAATCATCGCCGGCCTCCTTCGCCTTCGGCCCCATCTCCGGTGAGCATCTCCCGCTCGTGGAGGCCGAGTCCATTGGGATGGACCTCGTCCGAGTCGAAGTCGTCGAAATCGTCGTTCATCAGCGCCTCAAGCTCCGCCTCTGTCAGCAAAGGCTCGTAGTCCGGCTTGGTGTCTGAGACCGAAGAAGCGGCCTGCGGCTGTGGTTGGGGTGTGGCGTCGGGGTTTATCCCCGGCGCTGTTCGGCGCGTAGTGTCACGGTTTATCCCCGGCGCCATTCGGCCCGTAGCGTCGGGGTTTATCCCCGGCGCAGCCCCCTCTCCCTCCAAGGGAGAGGGTTGGGGTGAGGGTACGTCGTGCTGTGCCACACGGTCCTTTGGTCCCTGTCGCACCGGACGATTCGCATAGCGCAACCACGGCAGGCGAACCGCGTCGTCCGGTTCCTCGTGCCCAACCGTGCCCGACTCGTTCCTTGTTGGCGCGGTTTCTTCTTTGACGCTCCGCTCGCCTTCGAGCTCTTTGCCGTCCTGTGGCTGTTGCTCTGTGGCTCCCTTGGCGCACGGGTCCCGCCTCTCGCTGTCGCGGATTGATTCAATCGACAATCGATCCCGACCAACGGCGTCGGGAACAATCGACAATCCCTGGTCCGGTCGCTCCCGCTCCACGCTCTGATTTGCGGTGTCAGGAATGTCGTTGTCATGCGTTGGCGGCTTCAATGCCTCAATCGCCGCCTCGGTGGCCTCGCCCGTCGCCCCGAGTTCAATCGCCCTAGTGACACGCGGCGACGCATGATCTCGGCCATAGACGTACACGGGAAGATCCACCCGAAACCGCGCGACCAGTGTGAAGAACTCGAACTCTTCAGTGCGGATGTCGTCCACGCAGGCGACGACGGCCCGTAGCCGAGGATCGCGCGTCCGCAGGATCATTGCCAGCCCGAGGTAGACGTCGTCGCAAAGCCGCACATCCAGCCCGGACTCGGCGAGCCACTCCGCAACGTTAGCGGACCCGAGGCGCCCCTGCTTGACCTGCGGATTACGGACGTGGATGATCAGCGGCAATGGGTTGTTTGAGGTGGTTGGCACGATGCGATTCGCCGGCGCACGGATTATGCGCTTTTCCCTTCCACCCCAGTTTATCCCGTCCGCCAACAAGGGTCAATCAAAGCCGGTTTGAAATCAGCAATGAGGCGTTGAGGTCGGCCCCTTGGTGAAACAGTGCGTCGAGGGTTACGATCTGCTCATGCCCGATCGCTCCGACGCAAGTTCACATCCATGTCCGCAATCGGTTCTGGACCTGACCGAGAGATTCGAGCTTCACGCCGAGACGTACCGCCGGCAGGAATACAACGAGACGCAGGTGCGCCGCGAGTTCATTGACCCGCTCTTTGCGGCCTTGGGCTGGGACGTGGACAACGAGGCCGGTCACGCGGAAGCGTACAAGGATGTGATCCATGAGGACGCGATCAAGGTCGGCGGCTCGACCAAGGCGCCGGATTATTGCTTTCGGATCGGCGGCGCTCGCAAGTTTTTCGTTGAGGCGGAAAAACCCAGCGCTTAATCAGTAACGAAGTACGAGTTGCAAGATCAGCACCGACCCTTATGCTTTGCCGCGGTTGTGAGGAGGTCTCAGGATTTCGAACGCTGCCCCTACTATTGCTGAAATTCGCCCGCATCTGGAGGGGTGCGGCTATCGCGCGGACCTGCTACTCGAGAACTACGGCTTCCTGGCCGCAGAGAACCGGTCCGAGACTCTACCCCTCGTCGCCTTCGCTGACTTTCCAACCGACGCGCGGTCTGCCTGTGTCGCCGCTATCCCCGGCGATGGACAGAACACCGCCGCGGTAAGCGGAGCGCGCCAAATCGGCGCGCCATATGTGCTTGCACTCCGTCCCGGTGCCGTCGAGTGGTGGCTACAGAAGCGTGAGGGCCCGGAGCTGCGCGAGACGATCCCGAGCAGCCATCTCGGTCGCTTCTTCGAGGAACGGCGGTCCGACTTCGCACCTGACCGCGTCTTTGCGGCGAAGACACGCGGCCTGTTTAAGGCGGATCAGCAACTGACGTTCGTGGATGCGGGGCTTATGCCAATGGTCGAGGGGGAGATCGGCCAACGCCTAAGCGCGCTTATGGGTCGGGTCGTGAAAACCATGCTCTCCGACCTTGCGCAGCCAGCGCCGAGCGCGAACACCGCCTCCCGCGTCTTCAAGTCGGCGTTCTGGCTGCTCGCGGGCAAGATGTTGCGCGACAAGCGCGTGTCACTGTTTAAGACGCTCGATCTCAAGGATGTTGATGAGGTGTTCAGGCGGGTCGGAAAGCACTATGGGATGGCTAACGGTTTGCCCCCCTCGGGAGTTAGGTGGGAAAAGGCGCTGGCCAACGCCGCCGGGGAATTCGCTGCGTTCGCGCCTCTGGGAAACGTCACCACGGAGTCCCTTGCCTATCTCTATGAAAGCACGCTTGTCCCCAAGCACGTCCGAAAGGCACTCGGAATCCACAGCACGCCGTCCTACCTCGTGGACTACATGGTCTGGCAGGTGGCCGATTGGGTCGAGGCGCTGCCCGCGGATCGGAGACACGTCTTCGAGCCTGCGTGTGGGCACGGAGGGTTTCTTGTCGCGTGCGTTCGCTTACTCCGGGAACTGCTCGGAAACGTAGATGGCGAGTATCGAAAGGCATATCTGCGCAGTCACGTCCTGGGCCAGGAAATCGACGAGTTCGCCATCGAGATCGCCCGTTTGTCGCTGACCCTCGCCGACATTCCCAACCCCAACGGGTGGGACTTGCAGCAGGGTGATATGTTCGCCTCGAACGTGTTGAGGCGAGAGGCGGCAGAGGCGGGCATCATACTCGCCAATCCGCCGTTTGAGAACTTCAGCGAAAGTGATCGGCAACGGTACGGGCGCGAAGGATTTCCGACGTCGCACGTCAACAAGGCCGCCGAGATGGTCGCCCGGATCGTTCCCACGATGAAACCCGGCGGGGTAATAGGCTTGGTGCTACCACAGGGTTTCCTGCGAAGCGCGGGTGCCGAGACGATCCGGCAGGCGATTCTCACGGGGTTCGAGGTTCGTCAGATTGCCGTGTTTCCGGATAAGGTGTTCGCTTTCGCGGACAGCGAGAGCGCGATCTTGCTTGCGCGCCGCCCGGCACAAGTAACCGCGACACGGCCTTTGGTCTCGTATAGCGCAGTCAGGGAAGCAGATTGGGTGGGGTTCCGCGAGCGATATCGCGTCTCGTGGGCGCGGGATGTCTCGATTGCCCGGCTTGCTGCTCAGCCCGGTCATAGTCTTCGTATCCCTGAGTTGGACGAAGTGTGGGAGTGGCTTTCGCCATCGCCGCAATTGTCGTCGATTGCATCGGTCGGCAAGGGCTTAGATTTCCGAGGGCGTGATCTGCCCCAGGGAGTCGAGCCGTACTCTTCGCGTAGGAGAGCATTTGACGTACCCGGTTATAAGCGGGTCCCGCGTGGCTGGCTCATTCATGAACTGCCATCGCCGGTGTGGATGACTTCGCGCAAGGAAGCCATCGGCGCGCTACGGTTGGGTGCGTGGACGGGTAACCCACAAGTGATCGTCAATTACGCGCCCGTGAGTCGAGGACCGTGGCGATTAAAGGCCGGTCTTGACCGGGAAGGGCACGCGATCACGAGCTGCTTTCTCGCCTTACGGCCATTCACCGAGCACATCACCCTTGAGTTTCTGTGGGCTCTCTGCAACTCCCCGGTAGCTAACGCTTTTGTCTATTGCCACCTGATGAAGCGACATGTCCTTACCGGCGATCTGCGCGCGGCTCCCGTGCCAGCAGCGGCGTCTTCGAGCATCGAACGTGTAGCTCGCGCTGCGGCCGCCTACCTCGAACACATGGCGAAGCCTGCTCGACTGCTACAAGCCGGACCAGACATGGCCCACGCGAAGCGCCTCTTGCTCACCATGGACGCGGAAGTCCTTCGGCTCTACGACCTCCCGCCACGCCTAGAGCGACAGCTACTGGACTTGTTCGAGGGACACCAGCGGTCGGGCGTGCCCTTTAGGTTCGCGTCGTACTACCCGCCCGGGTTCCGCCCTTTCCTGCCTCTGCACCTGCTCCTGTCGGAGGACTACCAGCGGACAACGGCTGCCGAACTTCGACAGCGCGCCTCCCCAGAGAAGTCCGCGACCGTGCTCGCGGCCCTTTCGACGGCTGTTGAGGCATTCAAGGAGGACTAATCGCTGGACGGCTATCTCCTTGACACCAACATCCTCGAATACTGGTTTAACGAGAACCGGACCGAGCATGCCGCCGTCGTCGCACGGGTCGCCTTGCTTCGGAATGACGCTCCGTTGTTCGTGTCCCCAATTACGATGGGGGAGATCGAGTACGGTTACCGATGCCAAACGCCCGGTGATGCAACGCGCGAAGTGGAGTTCCGCGGGTTTATTTGTGAGAAAGTGCCGAAGGTCTTGCCAATTGACGACCATACAAGTGAGCCCTATGGGCGACTCCGCGCCGCGATCTTCGATCGCTTCCCGGCGCGCGAACTTCGCTCAAAAACGAAGCGGCCTTGCCAACTCACCGACCACGCGACGGCTACGACTCTCGGCATCGATGAAAATGATCTCTGGATCGCGGCGCAGGCCGTCCAGTATAACCTTGTTCTCGTGACGAATGATGGCATGTACAAAATCCGGGCCGTGTTGCCACAGGTGGCGCCATTGTTCGCGGGCATCGAGAACTGGACCGAACGAAGCACTTGAGCGCCGGTGACAGACGGTCGGGTTGGTTCCAACATCGTCACCGACCGCCAGATCGACCAGCTTGTCAATCAGCTTTACGGCCTGACCGACGAGGAAATAAAGATCGTTGAAGAGGCGACGCAAGGATAGGAAAGACCAAGACGAGAAGCGATGTTATCCACAGAGGACACAGATGTACACAGAAAAAGACTTCTGGGAATCGGTGAGAAGACGATGCCGTTTTTTCTCATCTGTGCCCATCTGTGTAATCTGTGGATAAAATGGGCTGTATTCGGATAGAACAACACGAAACGCGATGCTATCTACAGAGAACACAGATGTACACAGAAAAGGCCAACGAGGGGATTGAAGGCAAGGCCCGAAAGGCGCGTTTCATCTGTGCCCATCTGTGTAATCTGTGGATAGAACTAGCTGTTTTAGGATGGAGCAACACGAAACGCGATGCTATCCACAGAGAACACAGATGTACACAGAAAAGGCGAACGAGGGGATTGAAGGCAAGGCCCGAAAGGCGCGTTTCATCTGTGCCCATCTGTGTAATCTGTGGATAAAACCGTTCTTTCGGAGATTTGACCAATGAACAACGGAGAGAAGGACCCGCAGACCCACGCCATCATTGGCGCGGCCATGGAGGTGCATCGCACGCTGGGACATGGTTTCCTTGAGCCGGTGTACCAGGAAGCCCTCGCCCTCGAACTTTCCGTCCGGGAGATTCCCTTCGAGCGTGAGGTCGAACTGCCGGTTGACTACAAGGGACGCCGCCTCGCCTGTTCGTATCGCGCCGATTTCGTCTGCTACGAATCGATCATCGTCGAACTCAAGGCACTTTCGGCCCTGACCGGCATCGAGCAAGCCCAGGTCATTAACTACCTTAAGGCCACTGGGTCCCGCCGCGGTTTGCTGCTGAACTTTGGGGCGCCCCGCCTTGAAATCAAACGCCTGGTTTTTGATTCTCATCTGTGTTCATCTGTGTCCTCTGTGGATTCCGAGCCGTGACACTGGAAACTGAAAGGACGCCGTCGGACCAGACGACCATCCAGCGGCAGATCGACGCGACCGACCAACAGATCGACCAGCTTGTCTATGAGTTGTACGGCCTGACCAACGAGGAGATCAAAATCGTCGAAGAAGCGACGCAAGGAAAAGAAAGACAAAGACGAAAGGCAATGCTATCCACAGAGAACACAGATGTACACAGAAAAGGCGAGCGACGAGATTGGGAGATTGAGTGCAAGGCCTGAAGGGCGTTTCTTATCTGTGACCATCTGTGTAATCTATGGATAAAACCGTTCTTTGGGAGACTCGGTCAACTTGATTTTTTCGCCAAACGACTACTACCTGCAAAATCTCGCCGCGCTTCGTGCACGGCAATCCGACGTCGCCGAGTTGGTCGATGCCGTCGCCATCCCCTACGGGGTTGCACCGGCCACCGGACGCGACGCGAGCCAGACCTTTCTAGTTCCCACGACGGACCGCCGACCTAAGTGGTTCGGCCAATCGTCCATGCCGCGCGTCAGCGCCGAAGAGATGTTTTGCAACGTCCGCGCCGACGGCGGATCGGTTACCCTGCCGGGTATCCTCACCGGTGCCGAAGTGCTCGCCATTGCCGGCCGCCTCGGACCGCGGCATGCCGTCTTCGTCATCGAGGAGTCGCTTCTCAGCCTCAAGTTGGCCATGCACCTGTACGACTACGCCGAACTGCTCAACGGCGGACGGCTAGTGTTCGTCATTGGGGACGACATCGCCACGCGCCTGAGCAGTTTCTTTACGAACCATCCCGGCTACGAACTCCCCGGAAACATGTACAGGGTAGCGCAGAGAACCGCCGGTCAGATCGCCGAGCTGCAACACCGCATCGAACAGGCCGGCGCCGAAGTTATTCGGGTTCAGACCGATATCGTCGCGGCTTGTCTGCGGACTCTAAGTGCGCGGTCCTACCTCCCGCTGTCCGACGCCCCGCGCGTCGCGGTGCTCGGCGTGGATGGCCAGCCGGCGGCGCTTGCCTCGGGCGAACGCGCGCTCCGAGGGTTTCAGTATTTGGGCTGGTCAACTGAAACTTGTATTCCGGATCGCCCCGACCGAAAGCACCTCGCCGGACGATTGGCGGCAGTTGAGCGGGGCGTTGCGGGACTCGTGTGGTACGTAGGCGGGGCGGCAGCGGGAGAGAGGGGGCGACTTCCACTTGAGCTGCCGGTAGTAAATTGTTACTTGCCTGAACTTTCGCCGCCAAAGTCCTGCCCCCCACAGCCAGGTCCCTTCGATCTCTTCCTGGCCGGGTCGCAGAAACGCTTTGATGAGCTGCTTCAGGCCTCGTTTCCCCGCGATCAGATCAAATTGTTTGAGCCTGCGGCTGATGTCGATCCTCAGCAAGCGCCGCGCGCCGAAGAATTGCTACTGTCTCGTGAGAACTCGTCGGATTCGATAGATATCGGTCGGATCGCGGTGATGATGGACTTGCCGGACGACCGGGCGGAAGTCCGCGGAATCACCCTGCCAAGTCATGTCGCTCTCTGGCACGCGCTGCAGTATCGCGTTCTCTGCGATGCCGATGGTTACGACGACGCGGAGGCGGAATCGGTCCTTGCGCAGGCCGAAAAGGCCAGCGGAACAATCCTCACCGAGCAAGGGCTCCGCGACCAGTTTGCCGCGATGCTGCAAGCGGTCGTCGCTCCGGCCGCCGTCGCCCGCTCGATCGCGCAGACGCTGGTGAAGCGAGGCGTGCGAATCGGGTTGTGGGGGGCCAACTGGGCGGCCATGGGGCGCGGCGAGGACGTGCGTCGCGGCGCAATGCCTGTCGGCGCGGCGCTGCGGACCGTGGCGCGCGAAGGCGGCCTGATCGTATTGCCGTGGTTTTCGCACACGGCGGTCCAGTCGGCTATCGACGCCATGGCCGCAGGAGCGGTCGTTGCTCTGCGCGGCCGCGAAGCGGAGTTCGTTCGCGAGTATCCCGGACTTGCGGGGATTGCGAGCTATGTACGCTTTTTCCGCACAAGCGCGGAGTTGGTGGACATTGTCGGCAGGGTTGAGACCGAGCGCGGGCAGTTTGAAGAGGCGTCGCGCGACGCGAGGCGTCTGGTACTCGAAGAGCATACGGTTGCAGCGCGGTTGAGGAAATTAGGGACAGTCACCAATTTTCATTAGACCGCTCGCGAGCGGTCTATCAAAAATAGGTGACTGTCCCTAATTTCAGTTTCTGCCCTTCGATGTCAACGGTCGCCGAGGGGGCTGAGGCGGCCAGTGGTTGGGAGATGATCTCGGTCGCAAGGGTCTCGCCGGCGATGTAGTCGCGGAACTGGTCGATGGCGGCGCGGAGCGCGGGCGAGTCGGTCACCAGGCTCAGGCGGATGCGGTCGGCGATGTCCAGTCCGGCGTCCTTACGCAGATTCTGAACGTTGCGAATGATATCCCGCGCGATGCCTTCGTTCTTCAGTTCGGGGGTGATCCGTTTATCGATGAGCACGATGGTCGCGCCGTCGGAGGCGCCGGCCCAATCGTCGCCGTAATTCTTCGTGATGATGATGTCTTCCATCGTAATGGCCGCGTCGGCACCGGGTACGGGCAAGGTGAACGACTCGCCGCGGGTGAGTCGGGCATCAAGTTCGCGGCCGTCGATGGCGGCGATAACCTTCTTGGCCTCATTAAGATGGCGGCCGAACTTCGGGCCGAGCGTTCTCATATTGGGCGCGACGGAAACGGTATACAACCCGTCGCGATCATCGCGGATTGCCACCTCCTTGACATTTAGTTCCTCGAGGAAGTGATCCTCGAAGCGTTTGACGGCCTGGCGTTCGATGTCATTGCCCGGCACCACAACCAGCCGAGCGAGCGGCTGGCGAATCTTCAGGTTCGATTCCTTACGCACCGAGCGGGCCAGGGAGACGAGCCGGATCGACGCAGCCACCAGGGAGGAGAGCGACTCGTCAATCAGCGATGGATCGGCCTGGGGAAACGGCACGTGATGGACGCTGGCGGGAGCATCGCCGAGCTGTCTGGCGACGAGGTTTTGGTAGATCGACTCGGCCATAAACGGCACGATCGGAGCGATCACGCGGTTGAAGGTGGTGAGGACTTCGTAGAGGGTCGCGTAGGCGGCGCGCTTGTCGGCGGGCCAGCCATCGCCGTAGAAGCGGCGGCGCGAGCGGCGCACGTACCAAGTGCTGAGCACGTCGATGAAGCGCTTGGCCTCTTCGCACAGCCGCACGACCTCAAACCGACTGTATGACTCGTTGGCCACTGCAATCAGCTTGTGCAGGTCGGACAGAATCCAGCGGTCGAGCAGGGAGCGTTCGTCGCCCGCGGCCTTGTGTACGCCGGGCCGAAAATCGTCCACGCGGGCGAGGTTGCAGAAGAAAGAGTAGACGTTCCACCAAGGCAGGATCACGTCGCGGCGGACGTCGTCGCAGTGGTGCGGGCCGAAGAGCACGTTGCGCTCCGGCGGGGTGGCGACGTAGAGCCAGCGCATGACATCGACGCCGATGGAGTCGGCGGCCTCGTTGAACTCGACGGCGTTGCCCGCCGACTTGTGCATGGGCTTGCCTTCGTCGTCCATGACCAGCCCGTGGCCTTTGAGCACCTTGAAGGGCGAACGATCGACCATCATGGTGCTCACCGCGAGCAGGGCGTAGAACCAGTTGCGGAACTGGCCGGGCAGGGCCTCGACCACGAAATCCGCCGGGAACCACTGCTCCCAGTACTTGCGGTCGGAAAAATAGCCCATGGTCGAAAAGGGCACGATGCTGGCGTCGAGCCAGGGGTTGCCGACGTCCTTGATGCGTGCCATGTTTGTGTCACCGCATTGCGAACAGCGGAGCCTGACTTCATCGACCCAGGGACGGTGCGGCGAGCATC
>Ga0209777_10005352_pt1 | contig 14834 bp, 12 predicted proteins | sample FrelakmetHBP12HB_FD_187147 | JGI IMG/M metagenome (GOLD analysis project Ga0209777, IMG submission 187147) | Freshwater lake sediment microbial communities from the University of Notre Dame, USA, for methane emissions studies -HBP12 HB (SPAdes)... | ecosystem: Environmental > Aquatic >... | reverse complement strand
CAATGGGAATAGGATGAAATTTAGGATGGACATAATCTACGTTTTGGCCAAACCAGCCGATCAGTTTCGGGTCGTCAAGGTATTGTGCATACTTTCCAGGGTTTGCATAATCACTATGGTGGGAGATAAGAATGTATCTTGCTTTGATTTTTGGATGAATTTTGGTAAAAAAATCCCCAATGAAATCAGTTTTAACAAAAATAACACTTCCATCGGTAACCTTTTCGGGAGAAATGGTGCCGTTCTTCGAAACCCAATGAAAATCACTCATTGAGTTGAATGCTCCGCCGGAAATAACTTCCTGAGCCTGTAGGCCGGAAAAGGCAAAGGTGAAAAAAACCAGTATTGCTTTTGTGAACCACTTCATATCTCCTCCTTCCAAAAAAAATGGAGAATAAAACATAGCACAGTTGATTTTTAAGTCAATATGAAGGGGCCATAAGTAAAAAAACAACTTCGCCTTGTTGGTATCGTCGTATTCTCAGAAATAGCACAAGTTTATTGCGCAGCATATGAGCGAATCAGCTTGTTCCAATAGGGAACGTAAAGTTTATCGAGATTGTATGTTTTTTGGCTCATCTCCTCATATTTTTTGTTGAGGAATTCTGCCGTGATTTCATTCCAGTCTTGCACGATGACCACTGGTAAATCGTCATAGAGAGGATCTAAAAGAGAGGATGTAACGATAGGGAAAGAACCTAGCAGTAAAGCCTCCCATGTTCTATGACAATCGAGGCCATTTCCCCGTGGACTTAAGACAAACTGCGACTTGGCTAAATCAATGAGATAGTTTTCGAAAGGCTGAAGTGCTGTCTTATAGCAAAAGCTTTTTGTTGCAAACATGCCATAAACCCGTCCCCGTTCATTAAGATAGTTGCCTTGGGTGAAATTCATATAGAGCAAATACTCTTTTTTGTATTGTGCAGTTTGGAAAATAACCGTGGTGAGGACTTTTTGATTTCCATGGGTCCATCTTTCATTGGCCATGCCAATAGGAATAGGATGAAATTTTGGGTGGACAAAATCAATATTTTGGCCAAACCAAGCAATCAGTTTCTTGTCGTCGAGATAGGATGCAAATCTTCCAGGATTTGAATAGTCACTATTATGAGTGATGAGGACATAGCGATGCGAAATTTGTGGATGAAATTGAGTAAAAAAGCTGTCGACATAATCAGTTTTGACAAAGATAAGACTGCCTTCTGAAACCGATGAGGGAATAATGGTGCATCCCGTTTCGTCCAAATAAAAATCACTCATTGCTTTGAAATCATTTCCAGAAATAATTCTTGCACCGTCCACGTTCGAAAAAAATAGTGAAAACAGCGTCATGACGCCTATTGTGAACCACTTCATATCTCCTCCCACAAAAAGCGGAGAATAAAACATAGCACAGCTAATTTTTAAGTCAATGTGCAGACTGGCTAACCTTACTTGTAAACTCAGGTTAAGAGGGGTTGGCGTAGTGCCAATCTGTAGCCCAGTCGTAGAAGTCAGCCTCTTTCATGAGAAGAAGACCATGGTGATTTTTGCAGATAGCAAGGCCTTCGTCGATGATTTCATGAGCGCTTACTTTTGGGAGAAAAAGGGCGTCGATGCGAAGTTGTGTGGATGAGAGGTTGCGCAGAAGGTGGAGCCCTTCAAGATACTCCTCGCGGCCCTCGCCCTCTTCCTGGACTCGAAAATAGAGGATCGATTTTCCATAAAGAATGGTCTGAATGGCAAAGTAGAGCCCTTCTGTGTCGGTGGGGGGCTCTCCGAAATCCATATAGAGATCTAAAAGCGATTTATACAGATGGAGAGGATTATGGCACTCTTTTTGTGAAGTGCCAAAAAGAGCCAGTGTAGAAGCTGAACTTTCCATGGACATAACTCACCGTACGATCATGTCCTCATCATAAGAATAAAATAATTATTTACACTAAAAAAATTTACCCTTTGAATTGGGCGGCTTGTCCAAGCTCCTCTTCGATCTCAAGAAGGCGGTTATATTTGGCCACTCGCTCGCTGCGAGAAGGAGCGCCTGTCTTGATTTGGCCGCTATTGGTGGCAACCGCCAGATCAGCGATGAAGCTGTCTGGAGTCTCGCCAGAGCGATGGGAGATGATAATCTTATAATTGGCCGATTGTGCCATTCGGATCGTCTCAAGCGTTTCTGTGAGGGTCCCGATTTGGTTGACTTTGATCAAAATCGCATTGGCGATTTTATTTTCGATCCCCCGTCGCAAAAATTTGGGGTTCGTGACAAAGATATCATCGCCGACAAGCTGAATGGAGGAGAGTTTTTCAGTTAATATCTTCCAGCCTTCCCAGTCATTTTCTGCTAGTCCATCCTCAATGGAATCAATTGGAAATGCCTTCACAAGGCCTTTTAGATAGTCGACCATCTCCTCGGATGTTCTTTTGATGGCTTTTTCGCCGCGAATCATCTTCTTTTTTTCGATGTAGCATTTTGATTTGGCATCATAAAGCTCGCTTGCAGCACTGTCGAGGGCCAAGCTGATCTCTTTTCCCGCTTTATAGCCTGCCTTTTCGATGGCATTGACGATCAATTCGAGTGCCTCTTCATGCGATTTGAGGTTGGGAGCAAATCCCCCCTCATCGCCGACAGATGTGACATGGCCAGCCTTTTTTAATATAGCTTTCAGGGTGTGAAACACTTCCACGCCAGCTTGTAGGGCATCTGAAAAGCGCTTAAAGCCATGCGGCCGGATCATGAACTCTTGAATATCTAACGAGTTGTCTGCATGAGCGCCACCATTGATGATGTTCATCATGGGGCAAGGAATCCTGACAGCATTCATGCCCCCAATGGCCCTGTAAAGGGGAATTCTTTTGTTCCAAGCAAAAGCGCGCGCGCACGCCAGTGACACGCCCAAAATGGCATTCGCACCAAAGCGAGACTTGTTTTCTGTCCCGTCTGCTTCAATCATCAAAGTGTCAATGTGCTCTTGCGAGTCGATACATTGGCCGATAAGGAGCTTTTGAAGGGGCCCAGAAATGGCGGCGCAGGCCTTCAGTACTCCTTTGCCTCCATAATACTTCATGTCGCCATCGCGCAGCTCGAGGGCCTCATGTTCGCCTGTTGAAGCCCCAGATGGCACACACGCTTCACCCCAATCGCCGCTATCGAGTGAAACTTTGCACCAAACCGTTGGATTGCCGCGAGAATCCAAAATTTGGCGTGCTTCTATCTTTTCAATTTTTGCCATAAGAGCTCCATAGGTTAATATGTGCAATATTAACAATGGTTATCATTTATGAGGAATATATCGCAATCTGATGGAACGCTAAAAAGCGTGCTCTCCATCTTATATCCAGAAAATAGTCTTAACTCCTTCCGTCAATGGATTTCAGAAAAAAGAGTTCTGATAGATGGTTGTGAGGCCATTTCATTGAATCAGCCTGTCAAAAAGGGGCAAGCGGTTGCCTTCATTGAAAAAAAACCGAAATTTGAAAAAGAGCTCGAGATTGTCTATGAAGATAGCCACCTTGTGGTCGTCAATAAACCTGCAGGGCTTTTGAGCGTGGCACGAGATGAGGGATTGAGCCGCTCAGTCCATCAGCTTTTGAAGAAGCGCTATTATCCCCACAAAGTATTTGTGATCCATAGGCTCGATGAAAAAACATCCGGCCTCATCCTCTTTGCTCGAAGCCAAAAGGCTTTTGAAATTTTAAAAGAGGATCTCAAAGCGCGTCATGTAAAGCGGATTTACATCGGTATTGTAGAGGGGATTCTGCAAGGTGACGGCTCTTGGGAAAATTATCTGTACGAAGACAAAAATTATTTCGTTCATGTCAGCCCCAATTCCAACAGGGGCCAAAAAGCGGTGACCCACTTTACGGCAGGGCCCACCTTCAACAACAAAACCTTTGCCTTTTTCCAACTCGAAACGGGCAAAAAAAATCAAATTCGTATTCAGGCCTCCTTTGCAGGCCATCCAATAGTTGGTGACGAAAAGTATAATGGACAAAAATATCTGCGCCTTCTTCTCCATGCTTATCAGCTTGATTTTGTGCACCCAATTACTAAAAAGCCGCTCTCCTTTATCTGCAGGCCAGAATCTTGCTTTTTAAAAATCCTCCATTTACCAAAATTACCCCCTCTGCCTATAGTGCGGCAAAAAAGGTAAGTGCTCGTCTGCGACTTTTCGCAAGCACGATCATTTACTGAACGGGTATTCATTTATGGAATCGCTCCCTGAGCGCCACCTTGAATGTAGTGGCTGCAAAAAGCCTATTGCTGTGGTCTATACAGAGATTGTGGGAAAGTCCGTCTATCGACTGGGTATGTGTGCCGATTGCCCCGTTTTGCGGCAAAAGCTCTATGGCCATGCTCAAGAGGCACTTTCTGAAAAAGAATCTCAAGTTGCCCACCTGAGCTGTGGAAGCTGCGGCACGACAGCCGACGAAGTGAAGATGGGGGGCCCTCTTGGCTGTAGTCTCTGTTACGAGGTGTTTGAAGAGATATTAATATCTGAGCTCATGGCGCAAAATAAGTTGGTTCAAAAAGTTTTAGGACCCAAGAAAATGGAACCGCTGCATCTTGGCAGAATACCAGGACAGCCGGGAGAAATTAGTCCCGCGATGAAACTGCTCTCTTTGCACCAGGCGCTTCATGAAACGCTCAGTCGAGAAGATTATGAACAAGCAGCTTGGCTCCGCGATCAGATCAAGGCCTTGACAGAAGAAAAGCAACAAAAATCTACTAAGGATGAGAAAAATGGAAGAGCGCCTTGAAAGTGTAAAAATTGCCACAACCCTGGCACCTTGGGACAAAAATGAGAATGCGATTTGGCTTGCTTCGACGGTAACTCTTCTGCGCAACGTTGAAAAATTTAAGTTTCCCCCGAAGATGGAGCCAGAGCGTAAAAAGCAGCTTTTGGCCCTCTTGACTCAAGCCCTACTTTCTTTGCCTGGCCTTCAAACGCCTCGAGCTCTTAAGGCAGAGGAGCTTTCTCCTCTTGAAAAGAACTTTTTACTCGAGCATTTTCTTATCTTTGAAGGGATAAGCGAGGCCCAGACAGGCCAGGCCTTTGTTCTTGATGATAGTGGTCGGTTTTTGGCTCTTCTGAATTTCAAAGACCATTTGCGCCTCCATTTTCTCGATATTGCAGGAGATCTTGAAAAAACATGGGGCGAGCTCATTCAAGTTGAAAATGCACTCGGTGCCTCTTTGAACTTTGCCTTTTCTGAAAAATTTGGCTTTCTTGTTTCAGCCCCAACGCTTTCAGGAACAGCTCTTGTCGTCACAGCCTTTTTGCACCTGCCAACATTAATTCACACCAATACTTTGTCAGAATTTTTAGAGAAGGAAAAAAGCGACACGGCCATCTACACAGGGCTTCAAGGTAATCCTGAAGATCTGATTGGCGATATTCTCACTGTACGCAATGCCTATACTATTGGTGTGAATGAAGAAACTATCTTTTCAAACCTCCGCAGCGCCATTTTAAAGCTTGTCGTTGCTGAAAAAAGTGCCCGCAGCCAAATAAAAGATGGCGGCTCTCCCCATTTAAAAGACAAGATCAGTCGAGCCCTTGGAGTTGTGAAGTTCTCCTATCAATTAGAAACGGTAGAAGCCCTCGCAGCGCTTTCGCTGCTAAAATTAGGCGTGGAACTGGGACTCGTAAAAGGAATCAATGTCGCAGAGGTCAACTTTCTCTTTTTTACCTGTCGCCATGCCCACTTGGCCATTCAATTGAAAGAAGTCTCCTCTACAGAAGACATGGCAATCAAAAGAGCTCAAATATTGAGAGAAAAGTTCAAAGATGTGACCTGCGATCTTCTTCAAAAAGCAGCGACTTAGAAAAAGGTATCTGTTCTAAGCTATGAATAGCTGAGAGCACATACTAAAACAGAGTTGTTTTCTTCAAGGTACTCTCGCAAACAGTTCCTTCAGGAAGTGGATAGTTTTTCACAACTGGCAGTGAGAGAAACGATGGCGATTTTCCTCCACTCACAATCGAAAAACAGACACGGGATGAAGGGTCTTGATTGGGAGCAAGACTGGCTTCATAAGAAGGAAAGTTCGATCCAGAGACTAAAAGCCTGATTTTATGATTTTTTGCAAAAACCATGCTCGTTGACCAGAGATCGACATCGACTCGTTGAGCCTTTCCTGCTTCTTTTGGGGTAATGTGGGCAATGCCTTCGGCCACAAGGATACTTTGCCCTGTTGGATACAGGTCGGCCAAGCGGCAGCAAATATCGCGCTCTTGTTGGACTCCTGTCACATAAAAGGATGCATGAAGGCGCCCAGTTACTTCTGTATCTTCTAACAAAGGCTCAGTTGTAAAAAGAGCTACGTCATTTCTCGCTTCAATGGAATTGAGATTTTTCGGTCCGTCGGCACTGAAGAGATTGCGCCCTCCAATTGTCGGTACCGGGTTTTGGGAATCGAACAACACATCGATCACGCTTTCTTGAAGCGAGAGTTTGCTTTCGTCGACGAGCGTTTGTCGAGAAAGAAAGAGGGAAATGCTCGTTGCATCTGGAGGCCATTTATGGGCTGCTTTCCAGCAGTTTCCGCATGAGGATGTCCCGTCAAAAGGGCCCATCACATAGTACTGGACAGAAGGTGCTTTTGTGACATTGTTTTGAGCTCCCTTCATATGAAAGTCAAGCCAGTCACAGAAGGTAATAGGAATAGGTGGTTGTCTGCCATTTTGAGGAGAAGGAAATTCGCCAAGAGATGTGGGTGCCTCTTTCCAGCGATGGCCCCAGGGGCCGATAATGAGCTTGTGGTAAGGGCGAACTGCTGTTGCAGATTGCTCCTGAGCTGCACTGAAGGCATCAATAGTTCCTTGGAGGAAGATATCATACCAGCCTCCAACATGGATCTGAGGCACATTAATAGAGCTTGCTTTGGTGAGCGAGTTAAATTGAGACCAGAGATCATCATAGGTAACACGATTTGTCAGTAATTGAAAGACTGAGCTCGAGCGGTTTTGGATTTTGAGCCAGCCTTCGACCTGCTCTTTTCGCAGCTGTCCGCCAGGACGGACGACGTAGTGATAGAGCGATGGTGCTCCCACTTCGATATACTGACAGGTGAGATGGGGAGGCCTTGTTGGGGCCAGTAAAAGCTGAGTGATCCCTGTTGCAGAGGTGCCAATTGTGGCAACCTTGCCATTACACCATTCTGACTTGGCAAGCCATTCAACGGCGTCATAACCATCTTCAAGTTGTCCCCAGCCATCGGTGAAATAGGGAATAGCTGTACCAGTAGTGTCACAACAGGCGCGCGTTGACTGGACCGCAACCATATAACCCTGCTCTGCCAAATCAGTCCAGGACTGTTCTGCCATCTTTGCCCCGAGGGGATGGCGAATTAAGACACAAGGATATTTCCCTGCTTTATCCTGTGGCAGAAAGATGTAGGTGGGCAATCGAGTGCCGTCGCGCATCGGCACGAACAGCTCAACATCGGGAATTGCTTTAGAAAAAATGCAAGCAGGCGAGCTCGTTGCTCCAGCAGCCAGGATGGGAGAGGCAAAAGCGACTATTATTATGAATATCAAACGCAAAGTTTTCATGACGAAAAGATCCTTTTTTCTTGTATGTGTTCACAGGTATGTACGGGGGGCGCCTCTCGATGCAGCTGGACCAGATGCAAAGATCGCCCCCTGGTAAATAGCCAGAGGCTCTTTACCAGGGAGCGATCTGTAGCAGATGCTCCGGCTCCATCCGAGGCGCAAGCTTTAAATACCTGTGAGCACATACTTTTTCTTAAGATTTTTTTTCAACTTGAGCGAGCTGAGAAGCAAGTCTCGACTTAATGCGATTGGCTTTATTACGGGTAAAAACCGATTTTTTAGCCCCTTTATCCATGAGTTTATAGATCTCTTGGAGAAGCTTTTTTTGTTTTTCTGGGTTTTTTTCTGTAAAGCTGTCTCGCAACTGCTTCATGGTAGTGCGCACACTCGCGCGAAATGCACGATTTTGATGGCGCCTTTTTTCACTTTGAAGCTGGGCTTTTTTTGCTGATGTGCGTCCCAGCTCTTTTTTCTTTTCTGTTGGTTGTCCTTCTTCGGGCATAACTCCTCGTTAGTACTTAATTTATTGAGTGAAGTAGAATAACAGCCCAAGCTATTATTTGCTACAAAGGGTGCATATGAAAAAAACAAAGCCGATCGGGCAGCTGATCATCATACTCTACTTTTTCCCTCTCATAGCGACGCTGTTTTTTGCTTTTTTCGAGGGGCCAAAATCAAAAACAGGATTTGTCTGGGCAGTTCTTGCCATCACCTTGGCGGCCCTCACCTTCTTTCTCACCCTGAAAAAATGGGAAGATGAGTGGAAAAAAGGCACCTTGCAAAAACCTGCCGCCCCGCCCCAGCCAGCACAAAATCCAAAACCAAACGAAGAAGTGGCAGAATTAAAGAAAAAGATTGCTTTGGCCTCTGAAGAGCTTTCCGCCCTGAGGAATCAGCGTAAGGCTTATTTAGAAGAAAAGGAAAACACTCTTTTGCTCTGGCGCCAAGAAAAAGATGAATTGCAGCGCTTTCTTTCTGGAGCCCAAAGAGAAAAGCTTGAGGCATTGCTACACCTGAAGATGAAAGAGACAGAGCTCGACGTCCTGCAAAAACAGCAAGAGCAGCTCAAAACTGACATTTCAAATCTTCACTTTGAGATCAAGACGCTTCTTAAGATCGGGAGCAGTTCCGCAGAAAGTTCCACATCCAAAAGGCTTTGATGATTCTGCCGAGACGGCCAAGACCGTGAAAGGTCGTATGGCCTTTTTTGAGCTCCTCCTCATATGAGAACACTTCGGGAAAGGAAAATCCTTTTATGGCACCATCGACAAGGTCTCCTTCAATATGAATTTTCCAGCCCACCCTTTTTTGAAGGGCTCGAGGGAGTTTTTTTTCGTCTAACGGCAAGGCGGCTTGGATTTTCGACGGATCTAAAGATCGTTTATAAAATGTCCTAAGTCTCTCCTCTCCTTCAGTGACAGAACAGATATCATAGATCTGATTGGCATGGAAAAAATAATGGGGGCGGTTTCCGAGGGCCTCTTCGGCCAGGCTCATCCCTTTTCGACAAAATTGCATGTCATCTAAAATCCAGATGATCTGCCAGCCAATCCTTTCATAATCAGCAATACGAGAAAGTACCTCTTCTGGTTCAATGGGCGAGCATTGAATTTCAAAGACGATTTTAGGGCCCTTCCAAGCAAGGTCGGCAATACGTCCAATTTCAGGAAAAGGACATTCTTGTTCGCAATCATGCCCGCACAAGGTTTGAATCACTTTTTGTAAGAGAAGATGGTTAAAGCTTTTATTATGGAGGCTGCAGCCTCTCTTGGGAGTTGCGTGGTAGAAATGGGGCCGCCCGAAGGGCGAAAGGCGAGGGCGCACGACTTCTGAGCACTCAAGACATATATAGTCTTGGCCTTTTTGCGCCTCTCTGATGTAAATTCTCTTCCCACTTCGGTTTAAAGCGTAAACTTGCATTGACAGAAAGTGCTCAACTGTAAGAAAATTTTTACCAAAAATCCCAATGTAGAATCACATGAGCCGTCTTAATTTTAAAGAGATCTTTTCTCCGCAGCAGCAACAAAAGGTTGAAGAACTGATTGGAGTTGCGCGCGAACAAGGTTTTCTCACCTATGAAGAGATCAACGAAGTGTTGCCGCTGTCGTTTGATTCGGCAGAGCACATCGACCAGGTGTTGATCTTTTTAGCAGGCCTCGACATTCAGATATTAAACCAAGCCGAAGTTGAAAAACAAAAAGAGCGCAAAAAAGAGGCCAAAGAGCTTGAAGGGCTGCCCAAAAGGGTCGAAGGCTCCTCTGACGACCCTGTTAGGATGTATCTCAAAGAAATGGGTTCTGTCCCACTTTTGAGCCGTGAAGAAGAGGTGGAGATTTCCAAAAGGATTGAAAAAGCCCAGCTTCAGATCGAGCGTATCATTATGCGTTTTCGCTATTCTGCTCGCGAAGCCATATCGATTGGAAACTATTTAATTTCGAACAAAGAGCGGTTCGATAAAGTCATTTCAGAAAAAGAAATCACCAATCGCCCAGAATTCGTTCAGCTGTTGCCTAAAATGGCCTACCATCTGAAAAATGAAGACAACATTCTCGAAAAGTTTTTGGTTGACCATGAGCTGAAAAAGACAAAAGAGGGCGATACTAGCCGTTTCTTGGACGACGTTGAAAAATGCCGTATTCGCACCCAGGCCTATTTGAGAAGGCTGCACATCCGCTACAACATCATGGAAGATTTTGGCGAGGTGATTTTGCGCGCCTATGGCCGCTTCTTGATGCTTGAAACAGAGATCCAAGACATAGCTCCGAGGGCTCAGCGCAATAAATTTGCCATGCAGAAAATGCTCGCCGCCAAACGCCGCTTGAAAAAGCTAGAACTGGCTGCAGGCCGCTCCCTCGACGACTTTAAAAAAGACGTCAGGATGCTCCAGCGCTGGATGGATAAAAGCCAAGAAGCCAAACGAGAGATGGTCGAGTCCAACTTGCGCCTTGTGATTTCAATCGCAAAAAAATATACCAACCGTGGTCTTTCCTTCTTAGATCTGATTCAGGAAGGCAATATGGGCCTGATGAAGGCCGTTGAAAAGTTTGAATATCGACGCGGCTATAAGTTTTCAACATATGCCACCTGGTGGATCCGTCAGGCCGTTACGCGTGCCATTGCTGACCAAGCCAGAACGATTCGTATTCCTGTCCACATGATTGAGACGATCAATAAAGTGCTTCGTGGCGCCAAGAAGTTGATGATGGAAACAGGCCGTGAGCCAACTCCTGAGGAGCTTGCAGAAGAAGTTGGTATCACCCCTGATAGAGTTCGCGAGATCTACAAAATTGCCCAGCATCCTATTTCGCTTCAGGCAGAAGTTGGCGATAGCGGCGAAAGCCAGTTTGGCGATTTCATCGAAGACACATCGGTCGATTTGCCCTCAGAAGCTACTGGTTACTCGATTTTGAAAGATAAACTCAACGAAGTACTCGACACCCTCACCGATCGAGAGCGCAAAGTACTCATTCGCCGTTTTGGCCTGCTCGATGGAAAACCAAAGACCCTCGAAGAAGTGGGTCTGGAGTTCAATGTGACGCGAGAGCGTATCCGTCAGATTGAGGCAAAAGCTTTGAGAAAAATGCGCCATCCAACGCGATCGAAGCAACTCAGAGCATTTCTTGATATGATGGAAGAAGAGTAGAGATTGGAGCGTAACGGGGTCGAACCGTTGACCTCAACAATGCCATTGTTGCGCTCTACCAGCTGAGCTAACGCCCCAAAAAGATCAATAATTTTAGAAATGTTTCGCCATTGTTTGCAATGGAAAAGCTTCGAGAGCTTTGACTCAGAAGTCCTCTTTTTATTAAAATCATTTTTTAAAATCACAAAAACAGCTATTTGTGCGGTAAGGAATTTTTTAAGGATTTACCGTGTCTACTTCTTCTATTAAACCCTCAGATGAGGGGCATATACCTTTCAGTTTTCCACGGGGGAAAGAAGATCTCCCGCTCACACTTTTCCAAAAAGCGGTGCAGGCAATTAACGAAAAAAAGTATGACACAGCTTTTGATCATCTAAAAACCATCACCGTGATTCCCAAAGAGGCAAAGCAGGAAGAGATCAGCAAAGTTTTTTCGACTCTTGTCATATATGAAAAAAAGGAACTTGCTTCGAAGCTGCTTGATCAGTTGCCAGAAGAGAGTATACAGCTCCTTTTACAAGGAGCCAATGTCCTTATTCCGACGCAAGAAGCAGGGAGGCTATCACTCCTACTTCCGAGCTCGCTTTTTGATGTTTTTGGCGTAGCAAACGCTCAAACACTGGCAAAACTTTTTCGGAAACCGTTGCAGCAAAATTCAGCTCTTTTTCTTCAAAAAAATAAGAAGCTTGGCACCTCCTTTGCTGCTTTTGCGCTGAAAAAGGCCTTTTCATTGGCTCGGTTTATTCTTGAAAAAATTGATCTTGGCCAACTAGCCGTTTTTATGAATAGCCGAGACGAATTTGGGCTCTCTCCCCTCGAATATTGTCCTCAAATGAGAAAAAACGAGTTTGAAAAAATTATAGAGGCAAGGAGAAAGGAAGCATTCTCTTATTTGAACCAACGCCCTTCCCTTGAGACTTTTGAACAGTGTCTTGCCCTGTCTTCGAAAGAGGAGGAGTTGCAACAATTAAAAGGCTTCATTCAGAAAATATCGGCCTCGACAAAGGAGAAGGGGTTGTCCATTTTAAAAGCTCTCTTCAATGAAGTGGAAAAATATGGGCCCACAATTGCTCTTAAAACGAAGCTGTCTTTAGCGCTTGCCTTGTCACAAGATGACTTGGAAGCTATATCCAAAGCCCATAATTTGATGAAAGGAGTTAAAAAATTAGTCGATGAGAAAAGTCAAGCTGCTTTGCAAGCGTGCCAAGAAAAGCAGCAAGAAAGAATCATGACGGCCTATTTGAAATCTCATCCTCTTTCTTACCATGGATGTGAGCGCCTTTTTTCTTTGCCTCTCTGCGATACAGAGGTGAACAAACTGATCACCCAGATGCAGGGTTCGCAGGATGAGACCCTTAAAAATATTGCCATCCGCTATGACGTTTTACAACAGGACTGGAATATAAAACTCGAGTGGAGGATTCCTCTTTTATATGTCATCCTTTCAACGGCAGCTTTTATTGAACGCCAGATTTTTGCCGTCAATGCCATAAAAGAAGGAGTGTGGAAACGACGAGAAACGGGACTGAAAAGGGGGTTGCAAATTTGGAAAAATGAGAAAGGAGAGGTGCGGGTTGCCATTCTGGCAAAAAAGAGAGCGGAGCAAAAATACGGGGAGGGGACATACAAAATAGTTACTAAGACCATGATCGTCTCGCAAGACCGCTTGACAAAACCTCGTCTCGGAGCGCGTAGCTTTACAAAAGTAAGGGCAGATTCTGAAGACATTAAAGGTACTATACAAGAATTTGAACTCATGAGGGAGCTCGTTAGCTTTCCTGGAGCAGAAAATCTTATCGTTCAAGTCCATGCAATTGCAAAGTACGAGCTAAATCTTATAAAGGAAAACAAGCTAGTCAAAAAAGAAAAAGCCAGCGCCATTTTAGAGGCCTGTGAAGGCGATGGCTATGCATTACAAAGAGAGTTAAGGCAATCTTTGAAAAGCAAATTTGTCCATGATTTTAGAAAAATAGTATTACATTTGACACAAAGTATTGCCATATTACATGCCAATCAAATTTTTCATAATGACCTGAAACCTAACAACTTGCTTTTCCTCAGAGAGGAAGATGAGCTACAACTCAAGGTCGTAGATTTTGGACTGACGCAATCTATTAAAGGGTTAACAGCGCTGCAAGCGAACAAACTATGGAACACTACTGGTTCCCAAAAGGCTGCTCATGGTTATTATGGATCCGGCTGGTGGACAGCTCCAGAATTTTTTGAAAAAGAGATCCAAACGTTTCCGAAAGACTTTGATAAAATTGAAGACTTTGCCGTCGGATATATTTTGTATGAATTGTTTTTCGGAGAACCGCCCCCTTGGAAAAAGGACGTTGCCGAAAGTTACGCGAGCTGTCAAAGTTGGCTTCGAGACAAAACCCGACAACGCCGGTATTATCGTAAAAGTGTTGAGGAGAGTATCACTCAAACAGTTGAGGCGGCTGCAAAACAACTGCTGAAAAAGTTCATCGACAAAGACACCCTATTTACGGGGCCGGAGGCCTCTCTTTTGATTATGGCGCAACTCATGCGTTTCGATCCAAAAGACAGGTGGTCTTGTAAGCAGGCATTTGACTGCTGGCAAACTTTGGAAGCTCAAGGAAGAATTGTGGATGTAACTGTTGAGAAATTTCAAGATTTTACAGGAAGTTTGGCCGGGCAGCAGGGTACCGATTCGATAACTCGAGCTGCCGAATATTTTGCCCCACCGATAGACATAGACCCAAAAGCGATGAAAGATTTTAGAGAGGCGATCGGAGGCAAACACTATAGCCGAGCCTATCAAATCTACCATCAAAAAAAACTGACAATTACCTCCCTACTACCCCAATTTTTTCAAAAAGATCCATTTGGGATTTTCAACTGGGCTGAAACTCACAAGAGCGAACATGAAGAGCTTTACGTGTCCATTAAACAGACCATCAATGATACAACCTTTCATGCCGCATGGCAAAATGTGATAGCGGAGCAACTGGATAAGTCTTTCCACTATCCTCGTCTGCTGAGCGTTTTACGAGAGGCGACAGATCAAAACCTTGCAAAAATTTTTGCCCCTCTTGCTGTAAAAGGAATCGCGCCAAGCTTTTTGCGATATGCTGTAGAAAATGATCCGCGTGTAGCACAAGCCATTATCGATTTGCTCGACGAGCAGAAAGTTGCCGCACTTGTCGCCGAGAAAGATGAAAAAGGCAAATTCTTGATAGATTATTGTCCCAAAAAGAATCGAGAAGATTTTCAAGCCTTCCTATCGAAAAAATTGCAACGTAAGGAGGCGCCTGTCCGAGGAGAAGAAGTCGCGCTACCTTCCGCTGTTCCAATGGAGGTTGAACCTCCTGTTGCAAAAGCAGAAAAAAAACGCAAGATTACAGAAGTCGCACCCACAAAAGAAGAAGGGCTTGAAGCGAAAAAATTAAAACCTTCATTGCTGCAGCAGGGTGCAGATGCCGTCACAATCGCGGCAAAAAACGTGTTTAAATTTTTTGGTTATTGACTCTTCTTTTCGTCCTCATCATCAAGAGCAAGAGAGCTTAAGGCATCATCATAGGAGGAAATTTTCTTTATAGGCCTCATGACGGAACAGATGAGGGGATCACTGTTGATGAGCCGCATTAAGGAAGAGCAAGAAGCGCCACTTGCGGTGAGAGGCAGCT
>Ga0209777_10005351_pt1 | contig 14839 bp, 15 predicted proteins | sample FrelakmetHBP12HB_FD_187147 | JGI IMG/M metagenome (GOLD analysis project Ga0209777, IMG submission 187147) | Freshwater lake sediment microbial communities from the University of Notre Dame, USA, for methane emissions studies -HBP12 HB (SPAdes)... | ecosystem: Environmental > Aquatic >... | reverse complement strand
TCGGGATTAACCGCAGGGTTGTTGGTTCGAGTCCAACCTGGGGAGTTTCCTCAACAAGGCAAAGCATGTCCCGATTTATCGGGATTAACCGCAGGGTTGTTGGTTCGAGTCCAACCTGGGGAGTTTCCTCAACAAGGCAAAGCATGTCCCGATTTATCGGGATTAACCGCAGGGTTGTTGGTTCGAGTCCAACCTGGGGAGTTTCTGATATGTTTTGGACTTATATTTTGGAGAATTCCTCTGGCCGCTTTTATATCGGCCATACTAATGACCTGGCGCGAAGGCTATCCGAGCACAATTCTATTCAAAAAATCGGACACAAGTACACACACAAATATGAGGAGTGGAAACTTATTTGGTCTGAAACCTTCTTTACGCGCGCAGAGGCGATGAAGCGGGAAAAAGATCTAAAGAGATTAAAATCCTCTAAATGGATTCGTGATAATTTACTCAACAAGGCAAAGCATGTCCCGATTTATCGGGATTAACCGCAGGGTTGTTGGTTCGAGTCCAACTTGGGGAGTTTTGCTGACTGCCTGATGCCAACCAATACTATTTTACCTTTTGCCTGCCAATTCATATAACAAATCGGCAATCTTTTGAAGTGTTTCCGGTCTGGGCATGGGAAGCTTGAGGTATGGTTGTCCCGTCTGGTCCCGTTCGATGAAAGCGGAAGTAATGCCTCTGTCGGGGGCGTTTTTTTGTTCTTTTTGTCCCGCTACAAGTGCTTGGCCGAGCTTCTCTAATAGAGCAAGCCCCGCTGTTGCGACATCAGTCCAAGTCTGTTCGCGGACATCCTTTGCTATTTCTTTCGTCTCCTCAACCGCAACCTCTTCCCTGCCCTCTTTTTCCATTGCGGCCTGCGGCTCCTGTTCAGGCGCTGGTTCCGGTATAGCGCCTGTAATTTTTTCAACGGATTCAATAAACTGTTTCAGCCTTGTTCCACCGAGGAATATTTCGTCCTCGCCCTTGTCGAGAACGCCGGAGAAAAGAGATTTTTTAAAAGCGAGCAGCGAGAGCATTCCATGCTCGATTGTTCTATCTGCAATGTAGTGAATTACCCTGACGGGGCGGTGTTGCCCAAGACGATGGACCCGCCCAATGCGTTGTTCAAGGACAGCAGGGTTCCATGGCTGGTCCATGTTTATGACTACGCTTGCAAACTGTAGATTCAGCCCCAGCCCGCCCGCGTCCGTCGAGAGAAACAAGCGGCATTGGGGGTTTTCACGGAACTCTTTGATCAGATTTTTACGTTGAGGGCCGGGAACACCTCCGTGAAATAGCACATAATTCCACTTCTTAGCTTCGATTCTTCTGATAAGCAATTCGTGAGTGCGAAGCCATTGGCTGAATACCACAATTTTTATATCCGGCTGCTCAAATATTTCCTCCATGAGAGAAATAGCCTCATCTGCTTTTTGTCCAAAATCGGTGCTCTGATCAAGCAGGTAAGTGCTATTGCACGACATTCTCATATTCTGAAGAGCGATTTGCAGTCGTCGTTGATCTGTGTCGGAAAGAAAATGATAACGACGCCATTTGGCGACAAGCCGCGCCACTACGTCACGGTTTTCTTCGTGATGGGTTAACTGTTCCTTAGTCATTGTCACAAAGAATTTTTTATCAAGTCTTTCTGGAAGCTGCTTAAGCACTTCGTCCTTTGTGCGGCGGATGAGGATCGGCTCAAGCGATTTCGATATCCGGGTTAGCTTCTGGTATCCAACAACTTTCCCGTCATCGTCTGTAATCTGATGTTCATGAAGAAACCGGAATAAAGGGCCAAGACGGAAGCGATCAACAAATTCAACGATCGAATGAAGCTCCTCGAGCCGATTTTCGAGAGGTGTCCCCGTTAAAACGATTGTATAGGGTGATTCAAGTTTTTTGACGCTTTGCGCCCTTCTGGTTTTCCAGTTTTTTATACGCTGCGCTTCATCAAGAATAATAACGTCTGGATTCCACTTGCGGATAAATTCCATATCACGATGCACAACGTCATAATTGGCTATTTTGAAGAATGAGTCGGTTTCGTAACATTTCTTTCGGGCGGCGAACAAGCCCTGGATCACCTCTGTTTTTCGACCTGAAAACTTTTTAATTTCATCTTCCCACTGATGCTTGAGAGATGTCGGACAGATAATCATCGCGCGCTCGATTCCTGAAGCATGAGCGAGTATCTCACATGCGGCGATAGCCTGGATGGTTTTTCCAAGCCCCATGTCATCGGCAATAATGCTGCGACCGGCCTTGGCCGCAAAAAGCGCTCCCTTCCGCTGATAGGGATACATTGAAATCTTAAGCAAATTATCAAGCGCTTTGCCTTCAATTCCATCGGGATATTTTTTATCTATAATTTCATTTCGTCGTTCATCATCTCGAACCTGCGCTATAAATCGGATCGCGTCCTCGTAGCAGCGCAGTTCATGGCCATCCATATTCGCTCGTTTAAGGAAAACATCGAACCGCGAGAAGGATTCGGGTTTCAGAAAGCCGTTTTGGTCAAAATATTGAGAGGCGAGCAACGATAGCCATTTCGGACATTGAGTTCCCGGCTTGAAAACCGCTTCCCTTTTCTGACCATACTGGAGATAAACCGATGAATAAGCAGGCTGAAAACCTTTTCTGAAGACCGCTTTTGCTCCACGCTTGCGCCTGAGCCTGGCAAGAGTGAACTCAATATGCTTGCATGTACCGAGCGTATTAACGGAATAATCCGGGCAGGAGCAATAGTTGATACCGGGCGTTTCGCCCCTTATGGCGATACGGTAATTTCCGCCGGTTGTTGGGTTTGAGACGATAAATTCCGAAAAAATCGGCTCATTGCCAACATTTTCCATTTTAAAATTCTGAACCGCCCCAAACTCCCTGCGCAGAGCGGTCTGCCATTCCTCAAGCGTCATGCCCTCAGGCTTGTGAGTGCGAGGTATTTTAATATTAACATTTGCTCGACTTTGCTTATCCATCTTTGGCTCCCGCGATAAAAGTTTATCTTGCGCTTCTTCAAAAGAAAAGCCCCAATCCCGATAGGCTTTTAATCTTAATTTAAATCATCACTGCCGCTTTTGTCAAAGGCAGGATCCCCTTAGGGCCTGCAACATAAAATGGGGTTTTGCAGGTTTGCATGGTCGTAACGCAGGCGTCTCGGACGAGCCGTCTGGCCCGCCTGCAAAATGGGGCAGGCGAGACGCCTGCGTTACAATTCCCCCCTTTTTATGGATGTCGCAGGCCCATTCCCTTATCTCCTTGACATTTAGATATTATTACAGCTATAATAAATTGTAATCATGTTGGTATTCGATTCTTCCACACTTATTCTGCTGGCCAAGGCGGAGATTCTTGATAACTTCCTCGATGATTATGAGGGGAAGGTTCTTGTGCCGAAGGAAGTAGAGAAGGAATCCTGCAACAGTAAAATATGCTTCGACGCGCTACTCATACGGAAGAAAGTACAGGAAAATATGATCGGCGTCGTCAAGATAACGGACACTTCATTATGCGCCCGGCTAATGGGGGACTTCCGCATAGGTCGGGGAGAGGCGGAGGCGTTGGTCCTGGCCATTGAGAGGAAGGCAAAGCTCGTTGCCACTGACGATAAAAACGCCATCAAGGCTTGCAAGCTTCTTAGGTTATCGTTTACATCGGCGATTGCCATACTGGTAAGGTTGTCAGAGAAAGGGGCGATAGATACAGGGAAGGCAAGGGCCGCGCTTAACACCTTGATCAAGTATGGAAGATACAGCGGCGAAATAGTAAAAGAAGTAAAAAAAAGGATAGAAACAAAATAGGAGGAGAAGAGATGTCCTACAAGACTATGAGCATAAGGATAGACAAGGAAGATTACGATTTTGTAAAAAATCTGGCAAGGGAAGAAAAGGATGACCTCTCCAGCACGGTCAGAAATCTAATAGAAAAAGGGAGGGTCCAACTCGCCATAGAGGAGTATAAAAAAGGCAACATATCTATCGGCCGGGCCTCCCGCCTCGCGGGGGCGTCAATAAGCGAAATGATAGACATACTTTCCGAATACGGCGTGAAAAGCAATCTTGACAAAGAGGACTACCTCAACGGGCTTAAGAATCTGGAGAAGGTCTATTGAAATAAATTCGGATAAAAGGTGACCCACACAACGAGTTGCCAGGTTAACCCGCTAACTACCTATACACGCTTCCCCTGAAATCAACTATGTCAATAAAAATTGTTTTTAATTTGCCGTCAACCTTTAAGATAATCCTGACCTTTCCTTTCCGGATGCGATAATAGCCATCCCAATCTCCTTTCAATTTTCTGGCATCTATATTTATATTGGCGCCTGTTATCTTGAGAGCAAAGCTCCTTATTAAGTCCCTGACATTATCTTTTATTCCGTGTTCCTCAACAAAGACGATTGCCCTTTTTGAGTATTCAATGGTCCATTTCATAAATCAATTTTCTCAGAGTATGCGGATTTCTTTTCTGGTTTTTTGTAACGGCTGGCAATGTCTTGCATTTCTTTATCCGAGACCTCGGGAAAGAACATAAGGCGTATCCTTATTAATTCTTCTTCCAACGCCTCTTTCACGGACTCCTTGATTATCGTTTTCAGTTCCTTATGACTTACAGTTGGCATGATCAAACTCCCTTTTGCATCGTTGTTATAATTACGAAAGATAACAGATTTTAAAAAGTCTTCAATTAACGGGCCGGAGGGAGCGTTTTATCAATTACGCCGAAGTCCGCCCTTGTTTCACGGGTCACCTTTGCCAATTGAAGCCGCGGAGTTTTTTTATGCGGCGGTATTCTCTTGCGCCGTGGAAGTTCTGGTAGGCCCATGCGGTGCGTAACCAGAGGGGCATTTCGGGAATCCAGAATCGGGGGGGAACCGGATCGAGAGGCTGCGGCTGGCCGAGGGTAAGTTTTGCAGTCACGATTCCCTCGCCTTCCTCGAAGGTTCTCCGCGCGAGTATCGCGCCGTCCGCCGCAGTGATCTGCGTTTCTCCGAGGTAGTATGAGCGGAAAGGAATGAGGGGCGCATAAGGTGTTTTGCACTCGAAACGCGCGCAGTGCGCGGCATGGATGACTGGCGCGCCGACGAGTCTGGCGAATTTGCCCGGTGTCCGCCGCATAATCTCGCGGTTTTGCGCATCGAGCGAATTGAGGAGCGCCTGGGCCGGCCCGGCATGGGGCGTTGACCACCAGCAGGAGCCGCCGACGATGAGCCTCACCCGCCCGCACAACCGCTCCACTGTGCGAACTCTCACAAATTCCCAGCATACCGCGGCGCCGACCGGGCCGACCGGCGTTTCGATTATCCCATCGTCCCCGCCGCCGATGTAATAGGCGTTTTCCCACATAGTAGGCTGGTCTTTATCGTGAGTCCCGATTATGCCGCCGGGGCCGACGAGGAAGAACCTGTTGAACGCGTCGCCGTTTTCCGCCGTAATGAACGATCCGCCGATTATGCCGTTATGCTCGCGGGCCACGGCCATCATCATTTGCGTCGCGGGGCCGTCCGGCGGCAGGGCCACGTTCTTCAACGCGGGGTGATAGCCCACCGGGCTTGTGAAAAATTCCGGCAGCAAAACCCACTCCGCGCCCATCCCGAACGCCTTCCGCGCAAGTTTCTCCGCCTTCTCGATATTCCCCGCCACGTCCCCCATGCGCGCATCCATCTGGATCGCCGCGGCGGCTATGGTAACCTCATCAACCATGTGACTTGACTCTTTTAGTTGACTTTATTATCAAATTGCTATAAAATTATATAATTATCGGGAATAATTGCGATAAGGTCGGGGCCATAAAATGATAATACAATGCTCCAAGTGCCAAAAGAAATACAAAATTGACTCCGAAAAGGTCACCGAAAAGGGCGTCAAGGTGACGTGCCAGAGTTGCGGAAATGTTATGGTGATTCGCAAGCCCCCCGAAGACGCCCAGAAGGAAATAACGCCTTGCAGCGTTTGCGGTCATCCTGCCACAAAGGGGTTGGATACAGACGCCCCGCTGTGCAACCGGTGTTACGACATCGAGCAGGAAAAAACCGCGCGATTCGTTGAATTCTCCAAGCCAAAGTCAGGCCCCGCCACCCAGGAGCGGGAGCTGGATTTGACCTCGGGAAAGGATTTCAGTTTCGATTCGATTTCGGGAGGCGATTTCGCTCCCTCGGCCTACTCGACCGATGTATTGCCGGGGGAAGGAAAGGGTTATGTGCCGCCCGAGAGAATTCCTCTTACGTCGGTTGTAGGGGGCGACGGGTCTGTTAATTTTTAAGATATCGGCGACAGCCAGCAGGAACCCTTCATGGGGTCTGCTCAGGTTCAGGAAAAGCCTCCCGCGGCGCCTTTAAAACCGGGTCCTCCTCCAAAAACAGCATCTCCCGTTCAGACGCCTGGAGGCAAGGCGCCGCCTTCCCAGGCGCCGCCAAAAGACGCAACGCCTCCCCCCAGACCAATCCCCCGATCCCCTACCCCGCCCGCCGGCCCGGCCGGGAAAACTTCCCCAGGCGGCGTAGGCGTTAAAGACCTTACACCTCCCCCTTCAACCGCAATTCCGAAGCCCAGACCCGCTCAAACTGAGCCGACGGATCATCCTGCGCCGGGAAGCGACAAAAAGAAACCGCCAAAAGCGGAAGCCGTTACGTTAGAGCCTGTGGATGAAGGGAATGAAGAAGCGGCGCAGGTGACCTCGGGGGCCGAGGTCACTTCATTGGGTGTCATAGTGGAGGAGCAAGAGGCCCCGAAACGGGCCAGCATAGTCCCTATCATACTCAGTTTCCTTTTATTGCTAGCGTTGTTCCTGTACTTCTTCGCAAAATTTGTTGATACGGGCAGTCTCTGACACGGGACCGGGATTGACGCCCGCACAATAGAAAAGAAACTTTAACCTAAATGAAGGTAACAGCACTAGGAAGCTCCGGAGGAAGGACCCCCGGACATGCGCTCAGCAGTTTCATGCTGGGCAACGATACGCTGCTGGACGTGGGAGGCGCCTGCTCGGTTCTCGATGAGGCCGCCCAACTTGGAATCAATCGAATCCTCATTTCCCATCCACACCTCGATCATATTTACAGCCTCGCGTTTATACTTGAAACCATGGCCGGACACGGTCGCGAGCCGATCGAGATTATAAGCTCTCGCGAGGTGCTCAAGATCATCGCTTCCGATTTCCTCAACGGCGAGGTGTGGCCGGATTTTGCAAAGCCGCTCTCCAAAACACAGCCGGGGCTGGCCAATTACAGGCCTATAGAAGCCGGGAAAAAGATTCGCGTAGGCCCTTATCAGATCGAGACCATTGATGTTAATCACCCCGTCCCCGCAGTCGGTTTCATCGTCAACGACAACGAGGGAACCCTGTTCTACACTGGGGATATGGGTCCCACCCCGGCGGTTTGGAAAAAGATCCGCTCCATGAAGACAAAGATTAACGCCTTGCTCACCGAATTGAGCTTTCCCAACCAGATGGAAGCCCTCGCCATGATGTCCGGGCATCTGACTCCCGACATGCTCGAAGAAGGCATGATCGAAGCGAACATTGTGGATATTCCCGTTTACCTCACCCATTTGAAACCGAATTTCATCGAGACGGTCATTATAGAACTCGACAGGCTGCCCCGTAAAAATATCCACATTCTGCAGGACGGAAACACTTTCAGGGTGAAGAAGCGTTAGTTGGCCGGTACAACCGCGCCTCGTGAACCCCGATTACCCCACGTCTATGTATAGAGTCGGCGTAAAAAAGCGTTTCAGCGCCGCACATCGCCTCCGCGAATACAGCGGCAATTGCGAACGATTACACGGTCACAACTGGCTGGTCGAGGTAATCTGTGCGGGCAGTGAAACCGGTCAGGCGGACATGCTAATAGATTTCAGGATATTAAAGAAAGCGCTTGACGAAGTGCTCGACTCACTGGATCACCAGTACCTCAACGACCTGGAACCCTTTAAAGACCGGAACCCCTCAAGCGAATTCATCGCCCGCCATGTATACAAGGAAATCTCGCGTCGCTTGACCCCTCCTCCCACGCTCGCCGAGGTCAGGGTCTGGGAGAGCGAGGACTCCTGGGCCTCATACTCGGAATAACGGCGGAACGTTTAATAGGTTAAAATTCACACGCCCCGATGTGGGGCTTATTGCGGAGCGTTCAGCGGCCGGAATCGCCTGCGTTCCATGCCACTATGGCAACAAAGGTAACATATATTACTATAGTTAGAACAAGGGGCAAAAGCACCGCCGGAGCGGGGTTTGGCCACTGCGATTTGTAAATGCCTCCGCTGTAGGTCACACCCAATATGAAAATGAAGGCTATGAAACCGAATATCACCCCGCGCGCGGAACGCCCCATGAGCAGGTGACCGGAGCCGGGCAGGATTATAGAAATTATCTGCGCAAGGCGGCCCCGATGCGCCATGTAAAGGCGAGCCTCGGCCCTCACCCTCTCCCTCGCGCGAATGTCCATCCCCGCCGTCTGCTCAAAGGCAGAGTAACACCTTACGCACACATTGCCTTTGGGCGCCACAGTCTGGCAGCGGGAACAGTAAGTCTTTCCGCACTTGTCGCACAACTTTGCGAGATCAAAGCGGGTGGAAAGCCAGGTGAGAATTCCGAAAGCGGCAAGCAGCCCCACGGATAAAAACGGAACGATAAAAAGAGGAATCCCGCCGGACAGGCGGCTGAACATATTCTGGGTGACTGTCTTGCGGTATGGTGAAGGCTCAAAAAGATTGTTGTATAACCTGTTGAGGGGGAGGCTGGCGTCTTCTATGATGCGGCCGGGGTCGAGATGTTGGTAGCGGGTCAGGGTTTCCATCCGTTGGGTGTCCAGTTGTTTTATCTTATCCATCTCTCTATCGGCGTTATCAAGATACTCCGGGTGTAAATTAGAAAGCTCGGGCCTTAAGAGAGCGGCGGCCATGTTGAAGTGAGCGGCAAACGATTGGGGCAAAATATTCTGCGCAACGGCGTATTGCTTCAGCGCGTAGTCATATTTTCCCCAGCGATAATAAAGGTTCCCGAGCATCAGGGTCGCCTGATAAGCCAAATCGGGTTTGTTGGTCAATTCCCGGAAAAGCTGCTCCGCCTCCTCGAAGCGGTCGGAGTAGGATAATGCGGTGGCAAGCGAGAAGGTTATGTCCGCCAGCCTGGCTTCATCGGCGGCTGATTTGCGCGCCGCATCGAGCACCCCGATGTCTTCATCGCTCCACACACCCTCCCGAACGCGAATCATTGCCCTGAAATCAGGCTCGTTCGGAACCGCCAGGCAGTGGCCGAGCACCTCGATCGGGTATGGAATCACCATGAGGAATAACGCAAAAACTGCCGCGATTATGCGTTCCCGCATACTCATGTATACCCACAACATCAAAATTAAAATAAAGGCGTACATGGCCATGTCGGGCAGGAAAGCGATGGGGAAAAGAAGTATCGCCGAGGCGAGGCCAAGCGCCTCCCTCCCCGAAAACCCCCGGATGCGCTCCTGCAAATCGTGGGCGACCAGCTTCGCGTAACGCGCCATGAGCACGCCCGCGAATAACATCAAGCTCCAGAACAGAGATATAAGCACTACGCTCAGCACGTTGAAAAGCACTGGAACCGAGCCGATGAAACCCGACATCTTGCGCTTGGAACCTGCGTAATATGCACTGATCGAGTTGCTGATCTGGCCCCGCCCCAGACTGATCCTGCTCTCGCATAAATCGGCCCCTGAGAAGTCGGGGGCAAAGTCGCGCGCGCGATTGAGAAGGTCGCTCACCTGCCCTGATTTCCCGGCGCCCTCAGCCTCCTCTGCCTCGATCACAAGCGCCGCGGCGTAGGTATAAAGATTGTCTATCCCCTTCGAGAGCTTGAGCTTCAACATGGTGTCGAGCGCAGTCGCCCCGGCCTGGCCCGAGGCGTTCCGTAACTCCCAGTACGCCCGAAACTGATCCTCCTCCCGCGGCCCCGTCACCCTCTCCGAACCCGCATCGGGTTCAGCCCTCGCGCCCCCCGCGACCGCCAGCGTGAACAACGTAAGCAGCACGATAATCTTATATTTACAGATAGCTTTCATCGCTGACAATGGCTCTGCTTTCCCAACATTTTATCATTTATCATATATAAGCAAATATTGCAACGAGACACTTCCTTGAACTCTTGGGTCTTTGATGCTAATTTCAAATAAGCCGAAAAACAAAATCTTTAAGTTTCCCTGAAAATAACGAACAGCCCGGAAGATAATCTCTGAGTAAATGAATCATCTGCTAAATAACCCCTTTGTCGAGGAATTGATCAAAGCGCTTGCATGGGGCCCTCCATACTGGCCGGAGACGGGTCTTGGCCTTGCTTTGCTGGCTTCCATTCTATGGCTTGTGCTCCGCATCTCAAGAGAGCGGCCGGAAGAAGCGAGCCAACCGTCACCACGGGTTGAGGTCGCCAAGGATGACACTTACGAGGCTGCTGTCGAGGAAATGCTCGCAGAGCGCAAGCTCGAGGAAACTCTCAAACCGCCCCCTGTTTTCGAGGCGCCGGAAATGCCCGTCCCTCCTGAAGAGGTGGAAATTCCTGAAGAAGAGATTCCTGAAGAGGAAGAAATTGCAGGCGAGGCGGTGGCGGAAGAGGAGATCGCGGCTGAGGAGGCCCTAGAAGCTGTTTCCCCTGTTTCCCCCGCGCCCGGGGTCGCCGAAGCGCCGCCAATCGAGGAAGAGGCGCTTATCGTCGAGGAGCCACCCGCCGAGGATTTCCTTTCCCGCCTCAAACGAAGCCTCAAAAGCACCCAGGAAAGCCTGCTCGGTCGCATAGATTCCCTTTTCCGCGGCGCCAAGAAACTGGATGAAAACCTCTATGAGGAGTTGGAGGAGACGCTGGTAACCGCCGACCTCGGCGTGGAAACAGCCTATAAATTGCTCGGAAAAATCCAGAAAGAGGGCGAAAGGGGCGCACTAAAAAACCCGGAAGCCGCCCGGGACCTTCTTAAAAATGAAATATTGAAAATGCTGGAAAAGGTTGACGCGCCGCTATCAATCGGCGATCAACGACCTTTCATTATAATGGTTTTGGGGGTGAACGGTACCGGAAAAACCACCACCATCGCCAAGTTGGCATACCGGTATCGAAAAGAGGGCAAAAAGGTTCTGCTGGCCGCCGGCGACACATTCCGCGCCGCGGCCATCGAGCAACTCGGCATCTGGGCGAAACGGGTAGGCGCCGATATAGTGAAGCATGCGGCGAACTCCGACCCCTCCGCCGTCGCTTTTGACGCGATACAGGCGGCAAAAGCGCGAGGCGTAGACATCGTAATCGTTGACACCGCAGGGCGCATCCACACCCGTGTGCCCCTCATGGAAGAGCTGAAAAAGGTGAAGCGAATTATCGGCCGCGAACTCGAAGGCGCTCCCCATGAAACGCTTCTCGTACTCGATTCCACAACCGGACAGAACGCTGTCAGCCAGACTCAGGCCTTCAATGAAGCCCTCGGCGTAACAGGCCTTGTGCTCACCAAGCTGGATGGCACCGCAAAGGGGGGAATTCTGGTCGGCATTTCGGATAAATTCAAGATACCTATTCGCTTCATAGGCATCGGCGAAAAGATGTACGACCTGGCCGAATTCAAGGCGCGGCCGTTCGTTGACGCCTTGTTCGAATGATGAATTCGGCTGAAGAAGAATTTCACCACAAAGGCGCAAAGAACACCAAGTTTTTATTTCTCTGAATTCTTTGTGGACTTTGTGTCTTAGTGTTTAATCTTATTCTACACGCTTTGTTCTATAACCTGCAATTTTCTGGCATAGAGCAGAGCGCCCAGAACACAGGTTGCGCCGCATATCACCATGGTGATCGGCGCCCCTATCGCCGCCGCCAGGGTGCCCGCCAACAGGTTGCCGAAGGGCGCCATGCCCATGAACGCCACCGTGTAAAAACTCATGACCCGCGCCCTCTTGTCATCTTCCACGATGGTCTGCAAAACGGTGTTGCTGCTCGCCATCTGCACCATCATTCCAAGACCGGCCACGACAAGAAAAGCAACGGAAAGCAGAAAATAGCGGGACAGGCCGAACGCCATCAGGCCGACCCCGAAGGTGGTCGCGGCCATGGGAATAACCCTTTCCAGCCCGTGGCTGCTCACTCGGGAAGCCAGATATATCGCGCCAATCAGCGCCCCGGCGCCGGCGCTGCCCATGAGAAAGCCCAGAGTGTGCGGGCCGCCATGAAGAATATCCGCAGCAAAGATCGGCATGAGCACCATGTAGGGCATGCCCATTAGGCTTACCAGGCCGAGGAGCAGGATAATGCTTCTTATCGGCACAGATCGAAATGAATAAGCAAAACCTTCCTTCAGACCATCGAGAACATTGGCGCCCGTTGCATCCCTTTTAACTATCTTGATTCTCATCGCCAGCAGGGACGCAATCACCGCAATGAAGCTGATTGCGTTAATTAAAAAGCACGTTCCCTCTCCCCTGGCGGCGACGATTATGCCCGCCAGCGAAGGGCCAATGAGTCGCGCGATGTTGACCATCGTCGAGTTCAGGGCGATTGCGTTCCCCAGGTCCGCCCGATCCTCGATCATCTCGACCACAAACGACTGCCGTACGGGCATGTCAACGGCGTTCACAATGCCCATGAATACGGCTAACACAATCACCTGCCAGATCGCAACAACTTCCGATATCACAAGCAGCCAGAGGGCCGTGGCCTGTAAAAGCAACAGGGTTTGAGTAATAACCAGCATTCGATGCCGGTTATACCTGTCCGCCACCACACCGGCCACCGGCGCAATAAGCGCCGTGGGAATCTGGCCGGCAAAGCCGACCACCCCCAGCAAAAGCGCCGACCTGGTAAGACGGTACACCAGCCAGCTTACGGCGACCCGCTGCATCCACGTTCCGATCAGCGATATGCCCTGGCCCCCGAAAAAAAGGCGGTAATTTCTATGTTGCAAAGAACGAAAGATCATGATTTAAAAATTTCGATTTCGGATTAAACTCGACAGTTCTAAGATCGTATCAGGCTATCATTAGAAAAGGATAGCGCAGGATGGGGCATGTTTTCAACTTTGTTTTGCTCTTGGAGAATTATATCAGTTATCAGGTAATTTGCAAGAAAGATTATATTGGATTGGATGATATCTGGGAGGGCGGTTTCTGTGATGAAGTCTGAGGGGATATTGCCGCATGGTGTGCTGAGCCAGCATTGTGCTTTGTTGTTGATTTCCTATATAATATCAACTCCGCGATTTGAAACTTTTGCGCGTCAGTTTCGAAGTGTTTCATCAGTTTAAGTTTTTTCCCGTAAATTTGCGGCATGCCGCCCAACTATAAGACTGCTTGAAATCGTTGAGGAAATGACTACTCTGAATATGAAACTCTTAAAAGAGTCCAATGGTTCTTGGCTTAAATTCGGGGCAGATAGCTTTTGACTATCGAGAACCCGTAATAGGGGGGTATTTCAATGAGACCGAGAAACCTCGTGGTGGTTGCGGTACTGATAACGGCGGCGCTGGGAGGCGGCAAGTTTATACTACCTCATAAAGTTCTCCCCACTCTCTTGAGTTTCATTATCCCAAAATATAAAGACTCAAAGAAATGCTGGCGCTACGATAAAGCCCATGGTATTGAGTGTGCTTGTAATCGGGAATGCTCTAAGAGTGCAATGACATTGGATGAGTTGTATGAAGCAGCGGAGGAAATGCAAAAAAATTACAGTGGCAGAATGGAAGTACTCGATGATTCTGCCGACCTTTTATGCCGTGCTATTTGTATAAATTCTCATTTCGGGCCTGCATACGCCGGTATATCCAATATCATCCAAATCGAAGGAATGCGGCGAGGCGGGAACTGGGGTTATGATCCGGAAATGTATAAAATGGCCAGATGGTGGCTGGATCGCGCCAGAGAATTAAGCCCAAACGATGATCGCTACATCATAACCGAGTGGGGATATCTTGACGTTACAAGAAAGACCCATGAAGAATGTCAGAGGGCACGCGAGCTGCTTCAGAAGGCAATAGACACAAACCCTAATGTTGCATCCTATTATCGCTACAGGTCGCGCCCTAATTACCGAAAAAGTTATGAAGGAGCTATCGCCGATCTGAATACTGCCGTTAAGCTTGCGAAAACCGATATTGAACGGTCAAAGGACTATTGGGAATTAGCAGATCTCCGCGAAGAACGCGGCGAATACAGGGAATGGGAAGAGGCATGGCGCAAGGCTATACAGTATGCTCCGGATAACGCGTGGTTTCGCAGTAGTTTCGCATGGCGACTGGCAGATATAGGCAGGTGCAAGGAAGCGAAGGAAACTCTGGAAGATGCCCTCCGCCTTATGGATTTCGGGATGGCCCACAAAAATCTTGCCGATGCCGAAGAATGCCTTAGAACTCAAAGAAAATATGGAACACCTCCGCCGGAATTTTCAGAAGCCATTTTCATGATGAAAGCCAAACGGAAGAAGGAAACATTGGGGCTGCTTCAAAAGGCTACAGAAGCAAAGCCCTATAACCCTTATATGAGCATCCTGTATGTGCTTGTTGTTTCCGACATCAACAACTTTTCCAAAATAACAGATCCGGACGTATATGTCGTTGCGAATCAGCAATTGAAAATAATTCTGCAAGAAACGGGAGAAGGATGTGAAGCCAAATACCTCAGGGATTACATAAAGCTGAGAAAGGCCTCGCATCCAAAGGCCACTCCAAGCAGGCCGCCGGGTGAAAGGCCTCTCTTCAATGAATGTGATTATTCATACATGTTCCGGTATAGTCGCTGCGACCTGCCCCCATTTTGAGTACAGCCTTTAAAGTTAGAATTCCCCTGTTGAAAGTTGTTGGTTGTTGGTTAAACTAATTCCTGCCTGCGCGGAGGATAGGGCAACGCTGGAGAGCGACCCG
>Ga0209777_10005350_pt1 | contig 14843 bp, 14 predicted proteins | sample FrelakmetHBP12HB_FD_187147 | JGI IMG/M metagenome (GOLD analysis project Ga0209777, IMG submission 187147) | Freshwater lake sediment microbial communities from the University of Notre Dame, USA, for methane emissions studies -HBP12 HB (SPAdes)... | ecosystem: Environmental > Aquatic >... | reverse complement strand
CTTTCCCAGGAAAAGGTGTCCCCACCCCAGGTCAATAGCAATAAGAATGTTGACAAGGATATGGTCAGGGCTACCATGCCCGAATAATCCAGGGGCCTGCTCACGTCCCTTTGTTGGTTGGGGAATTTCATCGAGGTCACTGCGAGGGCGATTATCCCAATAGGAAGATTCACATAGAAATTCCACCGCCAATTGATATTGTCGGCGATGAATCCGCCGATGAATGGGCCAATGATACTGGCTAGGCCGCCTATTGCCCCTATGATACCTTGGATCTTGCCTCTGTCGGTGGGAGCATAGAAGTCTGCCACGGTGGCCACGGCCACTGGTAATAGCACTCCGGCCCCGATTCCTTGGAAGAAACGGAACGCGATCAGCTCATCCATGCTCTGTGACATTCCCGATAGAATGGAGCCGATGAGGAATATTGTTACTCCAATCAGAAAAATTGGCTTACGGCCATAACGGTCGCTCATTTTTCCGGCTATGAGTGTCGTAATAGTAGAGGCAAGTAAATACGAGGTGATGACCCAAGCATATAAACTAATATCGCCGAGGTCCCCGATAATCTTTGGAAGACTTGTCCCTACAATCGTTTGGTCTAGACTTGCTAGAAGAACTCCTAAGGACAACCCGATCATGATGAAGGTTCGGGTCTTTTCCTCGGTATGACCGATAGCATCAGATGGACAATTGTCTGTCATTTCTTCGGTAGGTTTTTTCCTTCCAGACATTGTTTATCACCATCTTTTTTACACGGCAATTTATCATGCGGGTCTAGGTGCCGTTGCTTCTCTGTAATGTATTAATTGAAGACTTGACGGATTTAGTACGAATTTATTTATAAGCTTGATGTTACTACAGTAGTAACATGAATGACCCAATCACCGGATTGATGCGGCTTGGCCTTACAGAATATGAAGCACGAGCCTATGTAGCCACCGTATCCATCGCTGAGGGTAGTGTTGGCGACATAAGTCAGGAAAGCGGAATCCCTCGGGCTAGAGTATATGATATTATGGAAAGGTTGGCAGGAAAAGGATTCGTGGAAATCGGGAGTTCAAATCCACTTAGATATAGAGCGAATGATCCAAAGAGGGTTATACCAGAGATACTAGCGGAATTGAAGCTAACCGTGGATGATATTGTCCTCCAGCTCGATAAAAAGAAAAAGAGGATTTCAAAAAGTCTCACCCTGGTATGGCTTATCCCGGATGAACGGGGGATCAATACCAGGCTCTGGGAAATGCTCGATTCTTCACCCAATCATGTTACATTGATTGCTTCATCCAGAAGCCTGCTCTTGAAATATGCTTCAATGCTATCTGATATTTCCAACCGAATAAAGATCACCGCCATTATTGATCATGATGCAGAGAGCTTCCGAGGCCTGCTCGGACAAACAAAAATCATGAAACCAAATAAACCAGTATTATTTTCTAAGGGAAGGTTGCGTGTTCTCAATTTCCCATCCAAGAAAGGTGAACGGGCCGTAAAAATCGAACTCATCGTCATTTCAGATTGCGAATCGATGTTAGTCTATGAAGAGGATGGAGAACGTATGGCGATGTGTATTGAAGATTCGATAATTGATTCGGTTCTCCGATCTTCTTTGAAAGATAATATTCAAAACGCCAAACCCATATAAAATAATTAATTGAGAAAAATTTTCAATCTGTGCCCTTAACCGGCCCACCAATTATTTCATAACGAATACCTTTCGCTTAAATCTTTAAGCGAATACCGGCGTGTCCGTCTTTTTCTTATTTTATAGTCGATAGGGCAAATCAAAATCCGCGGGTTTATTTTAGCCGTAAGTTTTATTTGAAGATAGGCCCATTAATAAAAATAAGTTTCACTGTTTCCAAAGAGAATGAAATCAAATAATTCCGTATAATAATATTCCGAGGCAGTTTGATATGAGTAATAGATATTCCTACGAAGAAGGGGAACAGTTGGGAGGTCGGGTTCTCCGAAAATATAAAGAAAATCGGGGTTATCGCATCCTATTTCTTTTTTATGCTATTCCTTTATTTATTCCGGCAATCGCTTGTGGGCTTGGTGTTGTTAAGATAATCCAAAAAAAAGGTCTCACCGTTCATGATTATTATGTGGGGTTTCAATGGTCTTTAGTCCTCGTCATGATAGGATGTGTTATTCTTATCGCAGGTTATTTCTTTTGCAGAATGATAACTCCAATAACGATTTATGAAAACGGTATATCTTTTGGGACAGGACGCAAACCATTCTTGAAATTCTCCGACATTTCACGAATCAGCAGAAAATATAATATCAAAGGGCTGCAGGAATTATATTTTCATTCAACAGATGGTGCAATAACTTGGTTGAATATCGCTCCAATCGAATGTGATGATGTTATTAATTTAATTAAGGAATTTTTACCTCCAACAGTAATCATTGATAAGAAATGGTAGAGGGGCCCCGGTCGCCCGAGGCCCATGCATCCATGAGAATTAATCCGTCCTTGAAGATTTACAAAATGTCACACGTCTCTCTCCAAGATTTTCCTTTATTCGACAACTCAGATTATCTCGGTCAGCTTCTGAGCTGGATTCCACCATCATCCAATTCTCCGCTTCATTAGTACGGAGGTCGAAGGTAACTCCATCATCCCAAAATTCAAGGGTGAATTTAACATTCTGACTTAACTGCATTAAGAAAATCCTCAAGATTGTAAACACACAGTCCTCGGAACAAGTAGAATAAGGCGTACTATCGAACATCGTCTTTTTTCTAAACCCGTTAATATGTTTTCCTGCATTCCACCAGTAAGATGTCGAATATCTATCGCATTTGTCACAGAATATCGAATGACAAACATCACATTCTATTGACGTATGTAAGAATCCCAGTTTAGTTTTGCATCTGGGACAAATCTTCGACTTGATTTCAGATATTGGTTTCTGGTATTTACCACTGCATTTCAAACATTTATTTTCATAGTATTCATGAAATCCCCCATTAGAGCATTCGATAATGCTAGGCAAATGTCAATCCCCCATCAAGTTGGAATCCTTTATTGAATATATTACCTTTAACACATAAAGAAAAAGGGATCAAGTTCTATATTTTATTTACGATATGAACTGGAAAAGGGGGCCCCAGTCAATGACCAAGACCCCGAAACAGCCCTTTCGGGCCGATGGGGATGGGCGAAACGTCATTTAACTCGTTAATTCTTTTTTCACCCTCGACGGATAAACAGGATAATACGGTCCCCGGCGGGTCCGTCTGTTTTATTTTTTTTGTTATATTGATAGGCCAAGGAACGTCCGGGATACATTATTCAATATCTATTTATACTTGGACATACAATGTCCAAATGGTCTAAAAATGCCCAAATTCAAACGCCTTCAAATTCCGCTTTCCCTTGATGATGTGCTTGAAGTACATCTCACACTGGATGGTCCCGAACTGAAAGAATTCAGCATCCAATACAAAGCATACATACATGGAGAATGGAAACGGGTGATTCGCTATGATACCGCACACGGCTTTCTTCATGTCCATAGAGCATGGCGTCAAGAAGAAGACCATGACACGGTTCCCCAGGTCGATGGTCTACCTTATGCTGCAGCGCTTCGGTGGGTGGAAAAGGACCTAAAGGGGAATTGGGCAAGATATCGCAGGTATATTGAAAAGATGTTTTGGGAAAAGGAAGAAGAAACGGGAAAAGATGGTGAAGAAGAATGACACAAAAATCAAAGAAGCAGAAAGCCAGAAGGATTGAAAAGAACATTGAAAATGCCTTTAATATAATCCATAATGCAATCAGAGATCCGGATAGGTTTGGAGATGATTCGATCGTCCTGCTCTTAGATGATGATGAGATCGCGGCACTTTTCACAAAGGAACGTCTGCGCCTTATCCGGCTTATTCGAGACCGGTCCTTCTCGTCCATATCGGAACTGGCCCGGGAAGTCAGGCGAGATGTGAGCCGTGTTAAAAAGGACCTAGGGCTCCTTGAAAAGCATGGGATCGTCCATCTGACGAGGGATAAAAACTGCGTGACGGTCCATACGATGACCAAGGGGATATACATCCCTTTGGAAATCGCCTAAAGACCTCAATTGACTATAAAACGGGTCTAATGAGTGTCGATCATCTTATTACGAATCCCTTTCGCTTAGATCTTTAACCGGACCCCGGCGGGTCCGTCTGCCCGTATGGTTTAACTGGAAAAAATGAGCGGCATCTAACAGTTCGATCCAGGTTCGAGCCCTGGTGCGGGCGTCTGGGCGCGTAGCTCACCTTCGAAGTCGTGATATGTGGGTTCGAATTCTGCCGCGCTCGTTTGTTCAGAGCTTAAGGCACTTCTTGATTCTTTTAAGATCAAAGAGCTCGATATCCTTAGGCGCGGAGCCTTTATGGAACCCTCTTGCAAAGATCGTATAATGTTCTTTGCGGTCCTTTTGGTGCCATTTGACCATCAAAGCCTTGCGCTTGAGCTCTTGGGCGATCCTCTTTGCGTCCGCCTCCTTGCTCCACTTGCACTCTGCGAACAAAACGGCGTTCATCTTCTCACTGATGGCCACGATATCGATCTCCTCTTCTCCAAACCACCATTTGCCTACTTTGAGGTCAGGAGCCTTCGAGATCGGCGTGTCCATCGACCTTATAACGCGCTTGCAGTAATCCTCGAAGACATGACCCATGAACTCTGGAAGGTCCTTGTCCAAGCGGGCAAGTGCCCCGTCGATATCCTCCTCGATGTCCTCTTTGTTGGGATAGACATACCGCAGCCAGAAGCTGAAATAATTGTCACTGACCTTGTACAAGTAGTTCTTCATCTTGGGCGGCTCAGTGATGGCGCTTTCCTTGGTGATGAACCCCAGGGTGTTGAGGGTGTTGAGATATTTCGAGATGTTGGTGATGTTCACGTAGGCCTTGGTCGCGATATCTCCCGGGTGCGTCTCACCGTCCGTGATCGCCTTCATGATGTTGAAGTACACCGTGACCTCCCTGAGCTCCTCCCGCAAAAGGATCTCGGCCTCCTCGTAGAGTATGTTCGACTTGTTCAGGAAGGTTGCCTTGATGTTCTCAAGAAAGCTCTTTTTGTCCCCGAACTCCTTGAGATAGAAAGGAACACCGCCGACCGCGCCGTAGACTTTTATTAGGTCCTCTAGGTCATAGCTTGGCAAGAAACCCTTCAAATGGACCGGTCCCATAGGCTCGACCTTGAGCTGGCCGGTCCTCCTTCCATAGAGCGGGGAGTTGTAGGACAACAGATCATCTTCCATCATCGAGACGGAGGAGCCCAAGAGGATGAGCAGCAGATTAGAGTTTGACAGTCGCTCGTCCCACAGGTGCTGGAACTCCGATAGAATGGGCCGGTGCTTCTTGACCCAGAAGGGGAATTCGTCGATAACTAGGATGAACTTCTCCTTGGGGTCGACCTTCGCCATCATTTGAGTGAAGGTATTGTCGACATCCTTACTGACCTTGATGTGCACATTGAACTTTTCCGAGAACCGCTCGCCGAGCCGCTCGATTTCTTGATCAACTGGCTGCTCTTTAGCCATGAAGTAAAGGTGCGGCTTTCCCTCTACGAACTTCTTGACGAGCTCCGTCTTGCCGATCCTACGCCTACCGTAGATGAGGAAAAACTCGGGCTTTGTGGAGTGGTATGCAGCCTCTAACGCACTTAGTTCTTGTTCTCGGTTAATGAATTTAAGTATCATGATACTGAGTATCGTGTTACTTATATATCAATGTTCCGTTTAGTCTTTCGAACATCCGAGCCTTCGATGGAATGCACCCTGAAAAATGGACCCAGAAAATAGGAGTCAAATCATAACGAACCCATATTGATTAGATCTTTAACCGGACCCCGGCGGGTCCGTCTTATTTTTTTTCTTGGTCCTTATCTTAAAGATTTTTGTTATTTAATATGACGAACGGCTCATCGTTTATTGCTAATTTTGACTCATATGTGAGTTAAATTTATATATTATTAACTCATATATGGCACCATGGAAAAGGCCAGATTGTTAGAGATACTCGTGGATTGGAACCTTTGGGAGAATGAGCTGGAGGAAGGGATCCCTCGAGGGAAATACCTCCGACCCTTTGTAAGCATCAGCAAAACGGGTATGGTGATGATTCTAACCGGCCCTAGACGATGTGGGAAATCCACATTGCTTATCCAATTTATGAAGAACCTGGTCAAGAACGGTACGAACCCCAGGGACATACTTCTGATAAACCTCGAGGATTATCGGTTCTCGACAACGAACATCGATCTCCTCGATGAAATCTATCGGACCTTTCTTGAGAAGGTCCACGGATCGAAGACCCCGTACATTTTCCTTGACGAGGTCCACCGCATCGAAGGATGGGAGCGTTTTGTGCGCACCTTGGTCGATGGGAAGAAGGCGACCGTATGTGTCACTGGCTCCTCTTCGCAGCTATTGAGCAAGGAACTGGCGACCGTGCTTACCGGACGGCATCTCGATATCACGATATTCCCCCTGGATTTCAGGGAGTTCCTGAAGTTCAAGGGATTCGAGGTGGGAGACGAATTAAGGGCAACAGGTCAAAAAATTAAAATAATCCGCTTCCTGGAAGAATATCTGGAATTTGGGGGATTTCCTGAGGTCGTGCTCAACAAGACCAAGAAGCAGATCCTTCTCCGGTACTACCAGGACATCCTCATGAAGGATATCATTGGCCGATACAAGGTCCGCGTTATTGACAAACTGAACACCCTTGCTGGGTTCTATCTAGCAAATGCCGGTAACAGGATCACCTTCCAGAGCATGACGCGTTTCCTGGGCATCTCCCTCCGGACCGTTGAGCGTTTCTCGACATATCTCGAGGAAGCCTACATGATCTTCCTGATCAAGAAGTTCCATCCGTCCTTGAAAGAGCAGGAAAAATCCCCTCGAAAGGTCTATGTGGTCGATAATGGGATAGTGAACATGGTCGGTTTCAGGATCTCGGACAATTACGGACGTGGTCTTGAGAACCTTGTGTTCCTGGAATTGAAACGCCGAATGGCGATCGAGGAGGACCTCGATATCTATTATTGGGCGGATACAAAGGATCGCGAGGTTGACTTTGTCCTGAAAAAAGGGAAATCCGATTATGAATTGATTCAAGTGTGCTATGATATAAGGGATCCCTCAACGAAAGAAAGGGAATTGAAACCTTTATTGAAGGCGATGTCGGAATTCAACGTCAAGACTGCAACGATAATCACTTGGGATTTGGAACAGGTCGAAGTGATCAAGGGAAAGCGTATTCTATATCGCCCGGCCTGGAAATGGCTCTTGGGCCTTTGATTTAGTTACTGTTAAGTTTTTCAAGTTAACAGTATTTAACAGTAGATTGTACCCTGACGAATACCTTTAGCTTAAATCCTTGATCGGCCTCCGCGGGTCCGTCTGTTTTTTTTTCAATTTTTTAAATCCCCAACGAACGGGGTGGACTCTAGAATAAAACAATTGAATAATATTTAATATACAGGAACCAGTATCTAATTCGATGGACGCAACGGATATCCGTCTATGCCAGCTTCTTCTACAGGATTCTAGAACCCCGTACCGAGACCTCGCGGAAAAGGTCAACATCACCGTGCAGGCGGTCTATAAACGGATCCAGGTGATGCAGGAGATGAAGATCGTCTCTAACTTCCATGCAAGCATCACGGTAGGCTACCTGAACGCGGTCAACACGGTCATGGTGGGCAAATCCGGGTCCCTTTCCAGAGATGAGACGGCGAAGGCCCTCAGCAAGGACGATCGTATCCACAGAGCGATGCCCTTGGCAGGGAACCTATTGCTGGTGGAATCCGTCCTCAGGGACATCTCCGAGCTCGAGCCCCACATGGAATTCGTCAAGAAGGCGGGACAGATGTCCACAATGATGATGGGGATAATGGGCACTACCCAGTTCGGCAATGTCCCTATAAATCAGCGTCCCGAGGAGCGGTTCGAGTTCACCCCCTTGGACTATGCTATAATCGCATCCTTGCAGACCGATTCCCGCAAGGCGGTGGTGGACATAGCGGGCGAGCTCAAGGTCTCCGCAAAGACCGTGAAACGAAGACTGGACCGGATGGTGGCCGAAAAGGTCATCGAGTTCAGCATGACTTACCACCCTGGCTTTGCCGGGGGTGCCGCTGCCGTTGTTATCCTTGACCTCAAGTCCGGCAGCGACAAGAGCACGGTCAGGAGAGGGGTCCTTGAGCTCATCGGGCCCAAGCTCATCTACATGACGACGTTCGTCAACCTGCCCGATACGGTCCTGGCCGTCGTCTACTGCGGAACGATGATGGAATGCAATGATATGATGGAGAGGGTCGCCAAGATCGAAGGGGTCGACAAGTACACCCAGCATATAGTACAATTTGGATACGAGTTCGAGACCTGGCGGGACCGTATGCCTAAGGAATTCCAAAGAGAAAAAGTAACACGCCACGGTGGGACCATTTTAACGACGGGAAAATACTAATCCATGTATCTCCCTTGCTGGTCGATCCTTCATGGATGAGACGGACCTGCGCATCTGTGCGATGTTGAATGCGAACTCGAGGATCTCCTTTCGAGAGCTGGCCCAAAAGCTCGACCTTAGCGTTCAGGCCGTCCACAAACGTGTTCAGATATTGATCGAAACGGGGGTCCTTGCAGGTTTCATGGCAGACCTCTCGTTGAATTTCATCAAGGCCTTCCCCGTGGGGGTCACCGGGGTCTCGACCGCCAAATACGTGGATCGGACGGCAAGGAGCCTGGGCGAGGACGATTCGACCTATATCGTGCATGCTTCGGGAGATGTCATTTCGGTCCTGGCCCTTCTTAGGTCCTCCTCGGACCTGGAAAGATATCTCGAGTTCGTCCGGAAGAAGGCATCGATGAAGGATCCTATCGTTGCCCTCATCACGGCCATGGGATATCCGGACCTTGTGAAAATAAAGAAGTTGGACGAGGCCTTGGAACTTACTCCGCTGGATCTCAGGATCGTCAGATCGCTCCATACGGACTCACGCAAAGAGATAGTTGATATCGCAAAGGAGCTAGGGATCTCGGCCAAGACGGTGAAACGCAGGCTCAAGTGCATGATCGATGCTGGAGCGATCGATTTTTCCGTGGATTTCAATGCCAGTGCTCAGACCGGCCTAGTATCTGTGGCCTATATGCAGCTCAAATCGGGGTCCGAAAAAGGGCCCTTCTTGGCCGGCATGAAGAGGCTGTTCGGTCCCCGGATCCTGTTCGCATGCACTTTCAGCAACATACTAGATAACATCTCATTGTACATATGGTCGTCCTCCATCAAGGAATCGAGGGAAGTGGAAAAGACCTTGAGGGAGCAGCCTCAGACCGAGGCCCTCAAGATCGTTCTCATGCAATACAAGTTCCAGTTCCCAACATGGCGTGAGAAACTGCTCGAGCAGAAGGCCGATGTGGCCCAAGGATAAGGTGTTCCGGTCCTCCGTCGAGCTAGTCCCTTTTATCAACCGGGTCATAGAAGAAAGGGCCATTATTTTGCAGGATTCTTCCGGTCTATATCCAATAGTGTTGACATAGCCAGATAACACCCGGCCACCTTAGTGTGGTCACAGGTGTGTAAGATGAGCGACATCATGACGGTGCTGAGGGGACGGAGCGTTGACAGGGCCTTGGGGCAGACCGAGGCCCCGGAGGGTTTGGGCGCCCAGGAGGGCACATCGGGCACAACGCCGATCATTTCCTCCAGGAACATCAGGAAGGTCTATAACGGGTCCAGTGTCAAGGTCGAGGCCCTCAAGGGCATCACCCTGGACATCGAGCATGGCGAGATGGTCGCCATAATGGGACCCTCCGGCTGCGGGAAGACGACCTTGCTCAACTGCCTTTCGACCATCGATGACATCACCGAGGGAACGGTGATCATCGAGGGCAAGGACATCACAAAGATGAACGATGACGAGAAGACCGTGTTCCGGGCCAAGCGCATGGGCTTCGTGTTCCAGTTCTTCAACCTGCTACCAGTGCTCAGCGTACAAGAGAATGTGGAGATCTCGCTCCTATTGGGCGGTGCGGGGGCCTCCGAGGCCCGCAGCAGGGCCCTCGAGGTCCTTGAGATGGTCGGCATCGCGGAGAGGGCGAAGCAGAGGCCGGCGGCGCTGTCGGGGGGTGAGCGCCAGAGGGTCGCTATCGCAAGGGCGCTGGTCAACCACCCCGCGATCGTATGGGCCGACGAGCCCACCGGGAACCTGGACAGGAAGAACACCGAGAGCATAATCCAGCTCATGAGGAGGCTAAACAAGGAGCACGGCCAGACCTTCGTGATCGTCACGCACGATCAGATGGTCGGCAGGTCGTGCGACCGCATCATCTATATGCGCGACGGGGAGCTCGTGATGGATGACGAAGACCTGCGCCAGGTGGCCCGGCAGATGCAGCAGGAGGCCTGAGCGACATGTCCGGGTGGGCGGGGGTCAAGGAAGTGGCCGTCTGCGGCCTCCTGGTCCTTCTGGCGTTCCTTTTTTTGCCAGTGGCCCTGGCCCTTTTGGCGACCATCCTTTGCATCGTGGGGCTCCTACTCTTCGATGCAAGGAAGAACAAGATGCTCCTGATAATGGCCTTGCGAAACATCTCGAGGAAGCGGTCCACGACCGCCCTGGCCGTGGGCGGCCTCATGATCGGCACCGCCATCATCTCGGCGGCCTTCGCGGTCTCCGACACGATGAACAACATGACCTACAAGGAATACGCGAACGATTTCGGTGAGGTCGACTACACCATACAGTCCCCAGGTCAGGGGAGCCTCAACAATTTCAATGCGACGGCCCTGGGGCCCATCGTCGCGCAGATGAAGGAGGTCCCCCATGTCGAGACCGTCGAGACGGTCGTAGAGCTGAACCCGGGCGCCATGGACAACGGCACCGGGCTGTTCTCGACCTCGTTCCTTGTGGTGGGCATGTCATCGCAGAACCTGTCGGACCTTGGCGGGGTTTATGACACCGGCGGCCACAGGATCACCCAGGCCCCGGCTGGCGGGACGGTCTATCTCAATCAGAAGGCCGTCGGGGACCTCGATGCCCATGCGGGTGACACCATCATTCTCGTCCAGGGCCACGACAGGGTCCCCTTCACGCTCACGAAGGTCCTCAAGGACCAAGGCCTCGGATGCCTTGGACTGCAGGAGATCGCGCTCATAGACCTGGGGACCGCCCAGGCCATGTCCGGAGGGCCAGGCACGACGAACACGATACTAGTGTCCATCGAAGGCAAGGAGCTGTCCGGACTGGGCCATGCAGGGTCGGTCCATGACGGCATCAACGGGGTGCTCAAGGCCTCTGCGGCCATGGGGCTTGTGATCCAGGGGGACCGGGCCCAGATGATAAAGAACACGCAGACCTCGGTGAAGTCGCTGAGCGACATGTTCTTCATCTTCGGGACGTTCTCGATAATCTCGGGCGTCGTCCTGATAATCAACATCTTCACGATGCTCGGGGAGGAGCGCAAGTCCGAGTTCGGGACCTTGCGCGCGATGGGCATCGTCCGGGCCGAGCTCCAGCGGGCCTTCCTGTACGAAGGCCTCATCTATGCATCGGTGGCCTCGGGCATCGGCGCCCTTCTGGGCATCGGCCTCGCCTACGCAATGATCGTCTTCCTCGGCACCACGGGCATGTTCGGCACGGCACAGAGCGTGGTGACGTACTTCACCTTCACCCAGACCTCGCTGATGCTGTCGTACATGTTCGGCTTCCTGCTGACGCTGCTGACCGTGTTCTTCGCGACCAGGAGGATAACGCACCTCAACATCGTCAGGGCGATCAGGAACATCCCTGAGCCCGTCATCGATCAGAAGGACCGGAGGATGCTGGCCTACGGGGCCTTGTGCCTGGGCGGCGGGGGCCTGCTGCTGATGCTGGGGGTCCTAGGGAGCATCGAGTCCTTCGCGATGGCCGGCCTGAGCCTTGTCACCCTCTCGCTAGGCCTGCTGCTGAGGTCCAGGCTCGGCGACCGTGCCGCCTGGAGCATCGCCTCCGTGCTCACGCTCATCCCGTGGCTGCCCGGCGTCAGGATCTTCGCCTACCCGTCCGGGCTGGAGATGTTCGTGCTGTCGGGGCTGTTCCAGGTGACCGCCATGCTGCTGCTGGTCGTCTTCAACCTCGAGTCCATCGTCGGCTTCTTCACATGGGCCCTCAGGCTCAAGGGGCCGTCCAGGGCGGTCCTTGTGACCTCGATGTCCTATCCGACCAAGTCCAAGTTCAGGTCCGCGATGAGCATCTTCATCTTCGGGCTGGTCATGTTCACGATAACCTCGCTGTCCATCATCGGCGGGGCGACGGACCTTACGGTGGCAAAGGAGGTGGGCAGGGGCTCGGGCGGCTACGACCTGTTCGCCTTCGGCAACCCCGGCATACCGGTCGATGACATGTGGGGCGAGATCAACACCTCGACCCATTACATGCACAAAGGGAACGTGACCGACCTGGTCGCCATCAACAGGGGCGTGGGGACCCTGGTGCACATAGACACCAGCGGCGACTTCAACCAGCCGTGCCCGCTCTACGGCGTCGACGGCGGCTTCTACGGCCATGGGAAGTTCCCGCTCAATAAGTGGAACCGGACGCAGTACCCGACCGAGCAAGATGTCTGGAACGCCGTGATGGCCAACTCGTCGCTCGTCATAACGGACGGGGCCTCGAGGCTCCAGGGGGTTTCCTCCAGCTTCATGGGCATCCACGGGCCGGCCGTGAACATCGGGGACACGATAACGGTCAAGGCCTACAACGGGACCACCGTGAACATGACACTGGTCGGGATCATGGACCAGTACCTCATGCAGGGCCTGTTCATGTCGAAGGGGACGCTGGGCAAGGACTTCGGGGTCCGGGGAGCGTCCTTCTTCCTCATACAGCTCAAGGGCGGCCTTGACACTAACAAGCAGTCCATAATGCTGAGGAAGGACTTTTTGGGCCACGGCCTGCAGACGATCGCGATAAAGCTCCAGATAAAGGCCTGGACGGGACAGATCGAGGCCCTTTTCGGTCTGCTCAATGCCTTCCTTGCGATCGGCCTAATCATAGGGCTCGCCGGATTGGGCATCATGACCATCAGGTCCATCCAGGAGCGCAGGCTCGAGATAGGCGTCATGAGGGCCATCGGGTATCCCAAGAGGATGATCGTGGCCAACTTCGCCTTGGAGTCCATATTGATATCGGTGCTGGGCCTGCTCTTGGGCATCGGCATGGGCATCCTGTGCGGCTTCAAGGTGTGGACCATCACCATGAACCTGCCGGGAACGGAGTTCTTGGTCCCATGGCTGACCATCGTCACGGTCTCGGTGGCCTCCATCGTGATCACGCTGCTGAGCATCTTCCCCGCGGCCCGCGGGGCCTCGAAGGTCTCGCCCGCGGAGGTGCTGAAGTACGAATGACGGGAGGGAAAAGATGTCACCTAAGAAGACGGAAGGACCGGTGGTCCTTGATATCGGCAAGGAGATCGAGGCACTCGATGGGAAGGCCCGGCGCAGCGAGAGCAAGGAGGCCTATCTGCAGGTCGCCTCTGGCCCCGACCACAGGATCGGCGTCACGGCAACGGTGCTGCCCGACGGGCCCGTGATCTATTCCATCGAGTTCCTCAAATGCGTGCTGGGGCCCAGCTGCGTCATCGATGTGCCCTTGCTGGAAGAGGCCATTTGGATCTCAAAGGAGCTCAAGAGGAGGGGCTACGAGCCCTTCCATCAGGACGACGGATGGATATGCTGCGAGAAGGCCCTGGCCAGGGAGGACATCCCAGGCGAATGCGAGATACTGGCCAACATCGCGAAGGGCCGCCCAAGGCCGGGGGGCAAGAAAGGATAGGAGAGGACAGGTCCCGGTGGTGGTGCAGAAAAAAGGCTCAGAGCTCGCAGGAGCGCAGCCTTCTGATTGCCTCTTTCTCGGCCACACCGAGAGCGAGGTCTAGGAATTCGTTGACCTCCTCGAGCCATTTCAGCTTGTCCTCGGTGGAAAGGGCCATGTACGCCCGGATCTTGTCGTCCTCGATCGTGTAGGAAAAGCCCTTCCTCATCGCGCTCCCTCCAAGAATTTGCGGACCTTCTTCAGCATCTCAATATCGCTGAGGTCCTGGGGCCGGCCACTTTCTTTCTTCGTCCTCAGGAGATCGTCCAAAGACGCGAGGAAAATTTCCACATCCTTGACGGTCTTGACGGTCCTGTTCTTGAACGCTACCTCGAAGTCCAGTGGATGAACGAGGACGATGTCGACCACCTTGTAGGCATCCTTCTTGTGATAGAAACTGAAGGCCTTCATGTTCCTGTTCGTGGTCCAGTCCTTGACCTTTGCGGGATCGGCGAGGTCCTCCGGATCCACTGGGACGCGCGGGACATAGCCGAGGTCCTTGAGAAGGGAGACTATCTTGAGGACGTTCGAACGGTCCGTCGAGATTATCAGGTCGATGTCCTGGGTGAGCCGGGGTACGCCATAGAGGTTGACGGCAAGGCCTCCGATGATGAGGTACCGGACCTGCTTGGACTGCAGGGCCTTTAGGACATCGAAGTAGTACATCACCCACCACCGGCTGGCCGCTCTTCGGGCAACATTAATATTATCGAATAGTGGTATTTAAATTCTATTGGCCCATCCTCCACTACCTTTTCCTGGAATGTGCCCCGTTCGGTGGACTGTTCGACCGGCGATTGTAAGGGAAAATCACAGAATTAAAGTCCAAGGATGCCCAGGGTTTTAACCCTGGGAGGAATTGGAGGCCCTGTTTTTATGCCTTGGGAAATACTATCGGTTAGAGTGAAACTAAAACCATTTTATCGACGATAAGCAAAACTGACACTACCACCGGACCCTCCCCTTTCCTTATATACCTCCGTTGACA
>Ga0209777_10005349_pt1 | contig 14843 bp, 14 predicted proteins | sample FrelakmetHBP12HB_FD_187147 | JGI IMG/M metagenome (GOLD analysis project Ga0209777, IMG submission 187147) | Freshwater lake sediment microbial communities from the University of Notre Dame, USA, for methane emissions studies -HBP12 HB (SPAdes)... | ecosystem: Environmental > Aquatic >... | reverse complement strand
AGTTCCCTGCCGCTTATCTCGGTCAATGCTTCCCATTTGGTATTGAAAGTCCCTAAGAACATCTTCTGGATCATCCGCAAAAAGTAAGCTGCAGTTATCACCACGCCCAAGACCGCTAAGGCGACTATCACCTTGAAGACCGGGAATGAGCCGATAAAGACCATAAACTCGCTTATGAAACCGGACAGACCTGGCAGCCCTAAGGATCCCAGACAGAATAAAATCATTATGCCAGTATAGACAGGAATTTTTGCCCACAACCCGCCAAAAGCATCTATGTCTCTGGTATGTGCGCGGTCATATAAAACCCCGACTAACAAAAACAGGGCGCCTGTGATAAGACCGTGTGAGAACATCTGGAATACGCAACCGGAAACACCGGTAACTGTCAGGGCAGAAATTCCTAGTATACAGTAGCCCATATGAGATACTGAGGAGTATGCCACCATCTTTTTCAAATCCTTCTGTGCCATACAGACTAAGGCACCATAAACGATATTGATCAAACCTAACAAAGCCAAAGGTAAGGCATAATATAATGCCGCCTTTGGGAACATCGGAAGGCTCACCCTCAGAAGTCCATAGATTCCCATCTTTAATAAAATTCCAGCCAGGATGACTGAGACCGCAGTGGGTGCCTCAACGTGAGCATCCGGAAGCCAGGTATGGAACGGGAAAATAGGGACTTTGATAGCAAAAGCCAGGAAAAACGCTACAAAGACTATAAGCTGAAACCCTTTGCCTAAAAGAGGAGCCTGGGAGATAAGCTCCATCATATTCAGGGTATGAGGCTGGGAGGTGAAATATAAAGCTAAAATCCCGATCAGCATAAAAACGCTTCCGAACAAAGTATATAAAAAGAACTTGATTGCCGCATATTCTTTTCTGGGACCTCCCCATATCCCGATCAAAAAATACATCGGGACCAGCATCACCTCCCAGAAGATGTAAAACAGGAAGAAATCCAATGCCGCAAATACTCCCATCATCCCGACTTCCAAAAGGAGAAAGAAAGCGAAATACTCTTTCACCCTGAAATTTATGTTAAAGGAGGCGATTATCGACAAAAAGGACAAAAGCGCGGTTAAGAAAAGCATCGGCACTGAAAGCCCATCTGCTCCCAAAAAATAAGACACGCCTAAGGAGGGTATCCAGTTATGCTTTTCCACAAACTGCATGGTCGCAGTTGAGGAATCATAATGGGCTAAAAGGAAAAAGGAGAGAACCAGAGGGATAAAGGAGAACAAAGCCGATGCCCAGCGAATAGCCTGAACCTGCTCCTTTCTTAAGAGAAGCACTGCGATTATCCCTGCAAAAGGGATAAATATCATGTAGGAAAGAATCGGAAAATTCATTTTATTTTTTGCCTCCTTAGTTTACTTTCATTAAAATATCTTCAAAAGTATGATCAGCACTATCCCGAAAAAGATTATGAAGGCATAGTTCTGCAATTGTCCGGTCTGAACCCTTCTTATGCCTGCACCGGTTCCCCTGACCACGTATCCCACGCCGTTGACGGCCCCATCCACGATATAGGTATCGAAAAGCTCCCAGAACCAGGATAAGAACATGGTGAAATTCCCGGCCGCATTCACCAGCCAGTCTATGACCCCCTGGTCGAATTTTTTGAACAGGAAATCGGCCAGCTTGAATAACGGTCTTATGATGATGGCATTGTAAAGCTCATCGAAATAATATTTGTTGTATAATAACTTGTGAATGGAAGAGAACCTGTCTTTCAGCCTTTCAGCCGAGATCGTTCCCTTGTAATAGATGACATAAGCTAAATAGATCCCGGACAAAGCCACCAGAGTGGCAACTATCATCAAAATGAAGCTCGGCTCCAGATGATGGACTTCGTGATGATAGACAAAAGAGGAATATCCTTTTGAAAGCCAGGGAATCCCCACCCATCCGGCGAAAATGGAGAGGAAAGCCAAGATAACCAGAGGAACAGTCATCACTTTCGGGGACTCGTGTGCATGCTCGAATTTGTGCTGGTCCCTTGCTTTGCCATAGAAGGCAATAAAACACAGACGGAACATATAGAATGCAGTCATAAAGGCAACTGCCAGACCAACCAGCGCAAAGATCGGGCTTTTATTCCAGGCAAGGAGTAAAATCTCGTCTTTGCTCCAGAATCCTGATAAGGGGAAGATCCCGGCTAAGGAGAGGGATCCGAGGATGAAGGTTATGGCAGTTGTCCGCATTTTCAGATATAACCCTCCCATCTCCCAGATGTCGTTGGTATGCATCGAATGGATAACGCTTCCTGCTCCCAAGAATAAAAGGGCTTTGAAAGAAGCATGAGTCATCAGATGAAATGTCCCGGCAGTGTAACCTCCCAAGCCTAAAGCCATAATCATATAACCAAGCTGGCTTATGGTGGAATAAGCCAAAACTCTTTTTATGTCGTTCTGCACCAAAGCAATGGATGCGGCTAAAAAGGCAGTGAATGCGCCGATAATGGCAACCACCAAAGAGGCAGGAACAGAAAGCGCATAAATCGACATCAACCGGGCAACTAAATATACTCCGGCTGCGACCATAGTTGCCGCATGAATGAGTGCGCTGACCGGTGTGGGACCTTCCATTGCATCCGGCAGCCACACGTGTAAAGGAAATTGGGCAGATTTCCCCACTGCTCCTCCAAAGATCAGAATGGCCGAAAGCGTCAGAAGCCCGGATGAGATGGCTCCAGATTCGACCTGGTGGAAAGCTTCCTGAAAATTCAAGGTGCCGACAGTAGTGGTCAAAAGAAATATCCCGACTAAGAAGGCTAAATCGCCTGTCCTTGTGGTAATGAAAGCCTTTTTCCCAGCATCGGATGCCGTTTTCTTTTCAAACCAGAACCCAATTAAAAGGTAAGAGGTCAATCCCACTAACTCCCAGAATATGAAAATCTCAAAGAAGTTATTGGATAAAACCAGTCCTAACATCGAGAAAGTGAATAAGGATAAGAATGAGAAATAGCGAGAGAACCTTGGGTCACCAGCCATATAACCAACCGAGTATATCTGAACTAACATCGAGACAATGGTGACCACCATCAGCATCACTGAGGTCAAGGGATCAATCAGCATCCCGGCTTCGACTATGAACCCGGGCAGGTCCAGCCAGTTGATCTTGAATTCTGAGATTACCGGATTCTTAAGAACCGTGACCAAAACTAGGCAGGAGAAAATAAAAGAAAGGGCAACTGCCCCAATCGAAATCAAAGACGAAAGCTTGGGCTTTTTAATGGTGAAAAAAATAATCAGGGCAAAAGACAAAAGCGGAAAACTCGGTATCAGCCAGCTATAGGGTAACATAAAGTTTTATTTGCTCCTTACCATTTCATTATATTGACTTTGTCCACCTCCACCCCCTTATGCTGTCTGTAGATCAGGATGATTATTGCCAGACCAACTGCCGCCTCTGCTGCTGCCACGGTGATGATGAAGATGGTGAATACCTGGCCGGTCAATCCCTGAGGATTTATGAATCTGGCAAACGCCACGAAATTTATGTTCACCGCATTAAACAAAAGCTCGATCGCCATCAAAATCCCGATGGCATTCCTGCGGGTCAAGACCCCGAATATCCCGATGCAGAAAAGCAAAGCGCTTAAAGATAAATAGTGATATAAAGTCAGCATCCTACTCCTTGCGCGCGATTATTATCGCGCCAATAAGGGCTGCTATTAAGACTAAAGAGACCACTTCAAAAGGCAAAACATAGGTGGTCAAAAGAGATTTTCCAATAGAGACAGTTGATTGTCCTTCTATTCCCTGGGTGCTTATCCTCCAGCTTGTTCTTCTTAAGACCGAAAGAGTAACTATTAAAAGCGCTCCCACGATAATAAGTCCTGGAATTACCTGTTCGTTGGATTGTCTGATACTGGGGCTGTAAAGCTGGGCAGTCAGCATTATGGCAAAGATCAAAAGAACTGTAATTGCCCCCACGTAGATTAAAACCTGAACTGCTGCCACGAACTCGGCTGAAAGCAGAATATAGATTCCGGCAACTGAGAAAAAACAAAGAACTAAAAACAAAGCCGAATGAAAGATATTCTTCAGGCTCACCACCATAAAGGCAGAGCCCACGATCAATCCTGAGAGTATGTAAAAAATCGCTGTTTGTGTTCCGTTTTCCAGACTTAACTCCATTTATTATATTTGAAACCTCTGCCGATCTCGGCTAATCTTTCCTTTTTATGAGTAAGCTGTTTTTTATCGAAAGTCGAGAACTCGTATTTTGGAATCATTTTGATTGCATTGAAAGGACAGGATTCTTCACAGATCCCGCAATAGATACAAAGGCCGGCCTCGATTGTGAACTCATCCGGAACCCTTTTGCCTTCCTCGTCTTTTTTCTGGGTGATCTGGATTGCCCTGACCGGACAGTTTCGCATGCAGATCAGGCAGGCAGTGCAGTTTAACTTACCGGTCTCGGGGTCAGAAAGCAGGCCCACCATACCCCTGGACCTTTCCGGCATAGTCCATTTTTCTTTAGGATATTGAAGGGTAATGGCTGGTTTAAAAAAATATCTTAGGGTGACCTTCATCCCCTTCAGGAGATTATATATTCCGTCAAAAGTTCTTTTTATGATGTTCATACCTTTAAGCTAAAAGCCCGGTTAAAATTAAATTTATAAAAGCCAAAGGCAGCAAAAACTTCCAGGCAAACCCCATCAGCTGGTCAACTCTCAAGCGCGGGAAAGTCCACCTGAACCACATTATAACAAAAACCAAGAAAAAGCTCTTGATGAAAAACCAGACCCAGGAAGGAAGAAGGGGCCCGTTCCACCCGCCTAAGAAAAGGGTGGTGGCAATGGCGGATACTAAGAAAAGGTTGCCATATTCGGCAAAGAAGAACATGGCGAATTTTATCCCTGAATACTCCACATTGAAGCCGGCTACAAGCTCCTGCTCAGCCTCGGGTATATCAAAAGGCACCCGGTTTATCTCTGCAATGGCTGCGACGATATAGATCAAAAATCCGAGTGGCTGCCTGAAGATATACCATTCCCAGATATGCTTTTGAGAGTTTACTATGCTCTGCATGCTCAGAGACTGGGTCAAAAGGACGACTCCCAAGACCGACAAGGTGAGAGGAATCTCATAACTTATGATCTGTGCGGCAGAGCGTAACCCGCCTAAGACTGAGAATTTATTGTTGGAGCACCAGCCAGCAGCTAAAAGCCCGATAACCGTGAAGGTGGTTATAGCCATTATGTAGAGAATCCCTATATTCAAATCCTTGACAATTAGACCTTTGCCAAACGGTATACAGACATAAGCCATAAAAGCCGAGACAAAAACGATCAAGGGCGCAAAAAAATATCCTGCCTTGTCCGCCTTTTCCGGGGTGGTATCCTCTTTGAGTATAAGTTTAATGGCATCGATGATAGTCTGAAGCCAGCCATGCCAGCCGGTACGCATTGGTCCAAACCTGGACTGCATATGACCGGATACTTTCCGCTCCCACCAGACCATAAAAAGAACTGATAAAGACATAAAGGCAAGTATTATGGCAGCCACAATGAGCATTCCTAAAAGCTCCAGCCAGAATAAAGGTACCCCCCATTGGGTGAAAAGATTTTCTCCCCACAGGTAGATATTTTCAAAAAGGGTTCCTAACTCTAACATATTTTTATCTGTCGACTTCTGGTAAAACCACGTCCAAACTTCCGAAAATTGCCACCAGATCAGCTATTTTCCAACCGCGGGAGATTATGGGTAAAACCGTCAAATTGGAAAAAGAGCCCGTCCTTATTTTAACTCTATAGGGTTTAGGTGAGCCGTCTGAGACTATGTAAAACCCCATTTCTCCTCTGGGTGCTTCAATCCTTAAATAAACCTCTCCTGCTGGTGGTTTGAAAACCGCAGGAATTTTGGTCTTGATTGGGCCTTCTGGTATACTCTCTATAGCCTGCAGAGCAATCTTAGCAGATTCCCTCATCTCCTTTATCCTGACTATATACCTGTCCCAGACATCTGAGTTTTCGCCAGTCGGTATTTCGAATTTGAACCGGTCGTAAATCGAATAAGGCTCCTCTTTTCTCAAATCCCACTTGAAACCTGTTGCACGCAGGGATGGTCCGGTGACTCCATAATCTATGGCAGTTTTTTGGTCTAGTAATCCCACACCTTTTGTCCGGCTCAGGAAAATCGGGTTCTGGGTGAGTATATCCTCATATTCATCCACCCTGGGAAGGAAATAGTTGACGAACTCTTTTACTGCAGGCACAAACTCAGGTGTGATATCTCTGGACACGCCTCCAACCCGCATATAATTGAAAGTCATCCTCTGCCCGCAGACCATCTCAAACAGGTCTAAGACCTTTTCCCTTTCACGGAAGCAGTAAAGGAATGGGGTTATGGCACCTAAATCCAGAGAGAATGTCCCCAGCCAGATCAAGTGGCTGGCGATTCTATTCAGTTCAACCATTATTATTCTGATATATTCAGCTCTTTCCGGAACCGGAATGTTGGCTAACTTCTCCATAGCCATACAGAATGCCTGGTTGCAGAACATCGCGGAGACGTAGTCGATTCTATCAGTGTAAGGGATATATTGATAATAAGTCCGGTTCTCTGCGATCTTCTCCATAGAGCGGTGTAGATAGCCAACATGGGGAACCATATCTAAAACTACCTCACCGTCCATCTTCAAAAGCAGTCGCAGAACCCCGTGGGTGCTGGGATGCTGGGGTCCCATATTCACGAAAAACTCTTCTGTATATATCTCTGATATCTGCTCGTTCATTTCATATCCGGCAGCTTGATAAAGTCTTTTCCAGTCCAGTCTTTTCTTAAAGGATACCCCTCGTTCCAATCCTCAGGCAAAAGCAGGGGCCTTAAATCTGGATGGTTTTTGAATTTTATCCCGAAAAGCTCGGCTGTCTCCCTTTCATACCAGTTAGCCCCATTCCAGACCGCAGTTGCAGATTCAATTTCTGGATTATCTTTAGGCAGTTGAACCTTTATACTCATCTTATGCTTGTGGGAAAACGAAAACAGAAGGTAGACTATCTCGAACCTGTCAGGATAATCAGCCCCTAACATACAGGAGACCAGGTCAAAGGAAAACTCCTTTGATTCCTTGACGAACCTGCAGACTTCTAAGAGAGCATCCTTTTCCAAGATAAAGGACGGCTCGAAACCAAGTATCTTTCCTTCTTTTAATTTATCCGGAAATTTTTCGGTGAGTATTTTTTTGATATCTTCTGGACTCATCTATTTTTTAAGCCCAATCCTGAATTTTCTGCTTTTTTATTTTTTCCTGCAGTTTCAAACAGCCTTCCATTAAAGATTCCGGACGAGGAGGACATCCTGGTATGTAGACATCAACTGGAATTAGATGGTCAACCCCTTTTTCCACGCTGTAGCAGTCATATCTAAAAGGACCGCCGCTGATAACGCACCCGCCCATAGCGATAACGTATTTCGGCTCAGGCATCTGGTCGTAAAGTCTTTTCAGACGGGGCGCCATCTTTTTGGTCAAAGTTCCTGCCACGATCATCAAATCCGACTGTCTGGGTGAAGCCCTGAAGATCATCCCGAAACGGTCAAAATCGTACCTGGATGCACCTGTTGCCATAAGCTCGACTGCACAGCAGGCAAGTCCAAAAAGCAAATACCACATCGAGCTGGCGCGTGCATAATTGAGCACATCATCTAATTTTGCAGTTATAATCGCGCCGCCCGGTAATTTCTCTACATAAACCGGGACTTTATTCATCACACCCATTTCAAAGCTCCTTTTCTCCACACATAAACCAAGCCAAATATAAGGACAGCGATAAATATTAACATCTCAACAAACGCGAAAAATCCTAGGCTCTTGTAAACCACAGCCCAGGGGAATAAGAAGACGACCTCAACGTCGAAGATCACGAAGATTATTGCAAAAAGATAATACCTGACATTGAACTGGATCCACCCCTGCCCGATCGGCACCTCACCGCATTCGTAATTCGCCTGTTTGACAGGGTTGGGTTTATACGGGGCAATAAGTTTCGAAAGAAGAAACACAAAAAGGACGAAAATCACCCCGAACACCAGAAAAAGCCCTACAAACGCATAATCACTCGGCATATTAATTAAACAGGATAAAATTAGTCTTGATTATTGACAACATCTATAATACGCAAAAAGCGTTAAAATATATGAGGTTCACCAGAAAAGTGAAATCCTTCACAAGCAAAATTCTTAGTAAAAAACATCAAAAAAACTTTTTGTCAAGTCATTTTTGAAAAAATTCCAGTTAAGATCGAGCGTAGAGGCGACCCTCGTGGTCGCCCGTGGGACAGAAAAAAGCGGGAGGAGACAAGCCCCTCCCCTACAAACAACCGGTAGTCTCACCTTGCCCTCAAGGTGGGACAAAGGGCATCGTCACGAACGATACACCCCATATTTTTGCGACCCGGATCCCGCATGCTGCGGGACAAGCAAGGTCGCGCTGCAAGATAAAAATCGTTCTTCTATTCTTCTCAATAGAGCTTGACTTTTAAAACGTAAATTTAATAAACTATCAGAAGTAACGGTTGAGCCAGTCAATAAATCCGGACATTTTTTAACTCAAAGGGCAGAATAGAATGGACCGCAAAAAAGAGCCTATTTCTTCATCCACCCTCATTTTACGCTATTTTATCCTTATTATAATGACTCTGAGCTCCCTGGCTATGGTAGGAGCTTCTTTCTGGACTGTTCGCCTGTTCGTCCATTATGCGAATGTTTTCCCGGGGTTTACCGGAGAAAAGCTCAATCTCGGTGTGTATCAGGATATCTCTCAAATAAGGCAAAAAGGTGGAGTTCTTGTCTCCCGGGTAGAACCTAACAGCACCGCAGGAAAAGCCGGGATTAAACCTGGGGATTTGATTATAGCGATGGACGGAGCCAGTCTTAAGGAAAAACCGCAAATTTTCTACACCAGTTTTATAAGAAAAACTCCAGGAGCGCAAATTCAAATTGACCTGATCAGAGCCGGACAGAGCAAACATTTAACTCTGATCCTCGAAGAAAACAGGTCAACCAGGCTAAGCTGGACTTACCTCGGTCTGCCGATAAAAGGTTCTGCGAGCAGGGAGATTACTACTCTTTATCTGCCCTGGCTGATATTACAGCTTCTTTTTCTGGTGGTTGGTGCACTTATCGGCTGGCTAAGACCCAGAGACCCACTGGCTTTCCAGTGCTCCATTTTGTTATTATGTGCTGGAGAAGCCACATTTTTATTTGACACTCCTTTTCTTGCCTCCTGGCCCTTCTGGGCATTAGCTGCAGTTCTGACCTTCCAGAATATCTCTAGTGGCCTGGTGCTACCTTTGATCCTGCGGCTGCTTTCAGTCTTTCCCAATCCTACCAGTTTGGGCCGGTTTCTTAAGAGATGGCAGTGGGTGGCTTTTCTGCTGTTCGTTCTCTACCTTTTTGCCGAAAGCGCTGATGATCTTTCGGGTCTTTTCGGTTCGAAATCTGCCTGGCTTGTTGCCAACCCCCTTTCGCATTTTTTTGCCAGCATTGATCAGTGGCTCGTGGTAGTCTTTTTTGCACTTTCCGGGCTGCTGCTTGTTGCTCAGAGAATCGAGACCCGCACTCATCCCCAGACCAGGCTCAGGGTAATCGAATTAGGTTTTCTTCTGGGAATCCTGGGAGTATTCATTTTTCTGGTCGCCAGACCAATAATCCTTCGACTATTGCCTGAATCCTGGTATCGAGCCCATGGCATATTACTCCTTTTTCTTTCGGTGGTCTTATTCATTGCCACCCCTCTTTCCTTTGCTTATGCGATTGTTGCCCGGAGGGTATTTGGCATTCGTCTAATTTTAAGAAGGGGGCTACAGTATCTCCTTTTATCCAGGGCAGCCCTTTTACTGGAGGTGATTATCGTTTTTTTCATTATCCGACAGGTCATTCTCAAGAGCGGCATGGGTATTTATAACTCGTTTACTGTGATAAGTCTTTTGGCCGTAGCAAGTGCCTTTCTGGTCATCGCAGTCTTGAGCCAAGTCAATCGTAAGCTTATGCCAGCTATTGATCGCCGGTTTTTCAGGGAAACCTACGATGTCAGGCGGCTGTTACTGGAGTTAAGCGAACAGTTGTCAGTATTGCGCGTCCGTGAAAAGATCCTGAGCCGGTCAGCGGCAGTCGTGCTAAAGGCGCTGCACTCTTCCAGGGTAGTGCTACTCTTAAGAGAAAAACAAACCCGAGCTCTCAGAAGCGTTCTGGTTCTCGAAAACGGCCGTTCCCGGTTAAACCCTGTTGAGCAGATTGAAGTGGAAGCAAGGTCCGCATCTTCTTTTGAACTTAAACCCGAGGATTCTATGGTTCAACTGCTGGAAAAGGGCGAGCCCTGGGTGAATGTTTATCCTGAGGAGTTAAACCCGTACCTGGAGGAAGAGTCAAGATTAATCGAGCTTAAGGCTGAACTTTTAATTGGGCTGCCTGGAAGCTCAGGGCTTCTGGGGGTGATGGGACTTGGTCCAAAGCTTTCCGAGGAGCCGTTCAGCAGCGGCGATAAGGAGCTTTTGCTCGCCGTAGCCCGGCAGATGGGACTGGCTTTAGAGAATGCAGAGCTTCTGGAAGTGGCTAAACGCGAAGCAGAACTTTCCCGCGATCTGGAAATTGCCCGTCAGGTCCAGCAAAACCTTTTCCCCAAAGAGCTGCCCATCTCGCCAGGGTGGAACTTTGCCGGGATCTGTCGTCCCGCACGTGCGGTCGGAGGGAATTATTACGATATCTTCGAAGTAGCTCCCGGTAAAGTGATTCTGGCATTGGGGGACGTTTCAGGTAAGGGACTCGGCGCTTCGCTCCTGATGGCTGACGTTCACGCCGAAATCCGAAGCCTGGCTTCCTTGCTCATGGACAAACTCTCTGTATTGATCCAGGAGTTAAATCACCGGCTTTTGTCGGAAACCGCGCCTGAAGATTATCTTACCCTGTTTGTGGGTATTCTTGACCTTAATACAGGCGAGCTTAAATATATAAACGGCGGTCATCCTCCACCTGTATTGATCAGGCAGGAAGGCAAGACTCAGGAAAAGCTTACGGATGGAGGACCTATTATCGGGATTCTGGAAGGTAACGTTTATCAACAAGGAATTTGCAGAATGGCGAAAGGGGATATTCTGATGGTCTATAGCGACGGTGTAACAGAGGCTATGAATGATCAGGGGGATATGTACGAGGAGAAAAACCTGGTTCAATTGCTAAACGATTCATCCGGCTTGAAAGCTTCTGATGTTATGCAGTTGATATTAAAATCTGTGGATGATTTCAGGGGCGATGCTGAACAGGGAGATGACATTTCACTGGTAGTGGTTCAGAGGTACAGTGAAATATAAAGATTGAATGAGATTCCTCATCAGGAGCTTGTGAAATTGTCAGGCAAACGCATAATTCTGCTCTTGTACACTTCAGATCCTTTATAGCACTGCAAAAATCTTCTCAATGACCTGTCATAGGTTTTCTCCACTTCTTTGGGGAAAAAGCAGGCAGGAAGCTCTTTTGACTTCTGGTGATACCTGAGGCATTCGCAGCACTTGCCCTTTCTTTCGCAAGGCTCATAGGTGCAGGTGCAGAAAGCTAAATTATCTTTTAGATTATCACATTGTTTCATTGAGACTCCTTTTCTATTACTGAAGAAAGAGACGCATTCAATGCGTCTCTACAAAATTCTTTGCGACCCTGAAAGGGTCGCACTACCAAAGAATGGGCGGGGTGACCCCGCCCCTACATTCAGAATACCTTAACCGATATCTTGGTTTCTTTTTCCGCCTTCTCAGCGATTTTTTTCAGTACTTCCTTTGGTACCTTTTCGATTCCTTTATCCGGGACCGGGCGATCGCAGGTGTAGATCTGGACCTCATTTGGCCGTATCTGTTTTAATCTCGAAATCCACTGATCTACTTCCTCGTCTCTTGTATTATCGACCCTGCCTTTGACGAAGATGGTCTGGATGATTATCCCTTTCACTTTTTTCAGGTTCTCGACGGTTTTCTCATAACTTAAGGTTTTGAAAGGATGGTTCAACTGCCTCCAGGTCTTCTCGTTACCACAATCCAATTTCATTATCCTGAGATCTATTTTCTCCAAAGCCTTCCTTATCTCTGGCTGGTCCACAGTTGAGGAATTTGAAAGAATGGTAACCTTGACCCCTGGAACATACTCATCCCTGACTTTCTTGACCAGATCCACGATCTCGGAGAAATGAGGATGAAGAGTCGGCTCGCCATTCCCGGAAAAGGTGATATAATTTATATTTTTATCTTTTTTCAGATAATCCTCCAATGCCTGTTTTACCTCTTGAGGAGTGGGCACCTGGTCGGTCTCATCCTTCAGCTCTAAAGTATGAACATCGTTAAACCCGTAATGGCAGTAAATGCAGTCAAAAGAGCAATATTTTTTATCCGTGGGCAAAAGATTTATCCCCAGGGAAAGCCCTAATCTTCTGGAATGAACCGGACCGTAGATTATTCCTTTTTTTAAAGGCAGAACGTTCATGTTATCCTCAATCTTTCAAGTCAATTAGTCTCTAACTCCAGAAGAATATAAGTAAATACGCAATTAAAATCAATCTTAAAACCTTTGTAAGACAGTGCGAGCCGGTTTGAGGATTCGCTCCCAATCGAGATTTTTCAAAATTTGAATTTGTTTTCCCTGATTTTAATCTTATATTAAATCATATTTTAAATCTAAGGAGAGATATGAAAATCATCCATTATAAGAAGGTAAAAGCCGAAAAAATCGATGATCCGCAGACGAAGGGTGTTAAGATCAGATGGGCGATTAAGAAAGAGGATGGCGCGCCCAATTTTGCCCTGAGGGTATTTGAGCTTGAAGCCGGCGGATATTCACCTTATCATTCCCACAAATGGGAGCATGAGGTCTTCATCAAAAAAGGGAAAGGAACGCTCTTGTGGGAAGACAAGAAAATACCTTTCAAGGAAGGGGATGTGATCTTCATCCCTGGCGGTGAAAAACATCAATTCAAGAATAGCTCCAGAGGAATTTTGGAGTTTCTCTGCATGATTCCGGTCTAAGTTTTTTATAGTGTAATCCTTCAGGTTCACCGTAAGATAAAGCTAAAGTCTCGAGACCTTGAGGCTTTATACTCCAGATTCTCTGTAATGTAAACTTTTAGGTTTACCAAATTTAGTGAGGTGAAGATGAAAACCAAAATTGTTTTTTTTCTTTTCCTTTTTTCCATTTTCAGTTTTCAATTTACCTTAAGTCAAAAGGAAAGGGAGGTTGACTTGAAAAGCAAAGTAATGCAGGTTCAGAAATATCTAAAGCAAAATGACCTGCCGGCCTGGCTCTTATATGATTTCAGGGGGATAAATCCGATTGCAGTTGATTTTCTCGGATTGAAAGGGCTGAAGACCAGAAGATGGTATTACCTGATTAAAGCAGAGGGAGAGCCGGTGGCTTTAGTACACAAAATCGAGGAGCAGGGTTTCAAAGATATTCCGGGTAAAATCATACCCTACGTAAGCTGGGAGGAGCAAAGAGAAAAGTTAAAGCAGCTTCTATCTGGACTCAAAACAGTAGCGATGGAATATTCCTTTCAGAATAATATCCCCTACATATCCAGAGTGGATGCCGGAACCATTGAGCTGATAAGAAATCTGGGAGTGGAAGTGGTCTCTTCAGCCGATTTGGTGCAGTATTTCGAAGCCCGCTGGGATGAAAAGCAGTATCTTTCTCACAAGGAGGCAGTTAGAATCCTGCTGCAGATAAAAGATGAAGCTTTCAAATTTATTGCTCAAAGAGTAAGAGAGAAAAAGACAACAGATGAATACGAGATAGCTCAATTCATTCAGAAAAGGATGAATGAATCCGGAATGGAAACAGATGAGACTTTAATTTGCGCGGTAAATGAGAACAGCGGTAATCCACATTACACCCCCAGCCGGACTGAGAAGGAAAAAATAGGTCCAGGCGATTTTGTGCTCTTGGACATCTGGGGAAAGATGAAAAAAGAGAAATCTATCTATGCGGATATAACCTGGACTGGATATGTGGGAGAAAGAGTCCCGGAAAAATATGATAAAATATTCGAGATTGTAAAAGGAGCAAGGGATGAAGCTGTTAATTACCTCAGACTGAGATGGTCCAAAGGAGAAGAGGTCAGAGGCTGGGAAGTTGACAAAACCTGCAGGGATTACATTCAGAAAACAGGTTATGGACCAAATTTCACCCACCGCACCGGGCACAGTTTAGGCACAGAAGATCATGGAAACGGAGTCAACATCGATAATTTAGAGTCCAAAGACGAAAGGAAAATCATCCCTGGAATTGGTTTTTCAATTGAACCGGGGATTTATTTGAAAGATTTCGGTGTGAGAAGTGAGATCAACGTCCATGTAAAAGATAAAGAGATCGAGGTAACCACATTGCCCTTGCAGGAGGGGATAATCCCGATTTTGAAGCCTTAACATCCACATCTTGAGGGTAAGATAGGAATATCATGGATTGGAGCGCATCAGCTTGCTGATGTCTTTTAAGAAATGCAAGAGCAAGCTCTTGCACTCCCATCCCCCTACAATTTTTCCAGGACGAATCTGAAGCGTGGATAAGAAGCTACACAGGGCGTGGGAACCATACCCCTACAGGAACTCCCAATGCAAACAGAGTTCAGCAGAATCGAAAAAAAATACGGAAAACCAAAGTTATTAAAGATGTCATCTCTTTTAGGTCCGAGGGAATTTATAAACCTGCAAGAGAGCATGAAGGATGGCAGAGATTCGGATGTGACTTTGTTTATTTTCAAGGGAGAAAAAGTAATCCTCATCTCCAAGCCCTGGTACCCGCCAGGACTTTACAGGGCACCCAGTGGAGGAGTTAAACCTGGAGAGAGCTTGG
>Ga0209777_10005348_pt1 | contig 14846 bp, 13 predicted proteins | sample FrelakmetHBP12HB_FD_187147 | JGI IMG/M metagenome (GOLD analysis project Ga0209777, IMG submission 187147) | Freshwater lake sediment microbial communities from the University of Notre Dame, USA, for methane emissions studies -HBP12 HB (SPAdes)... | ecosystem: Environmental > Aquatic >... | reverse complement strand
ATATGGTATTTAGGTAATATCTGGGAATTTTTTAATAAAACTGCCCCTAAACAAAAAAACAGGCAGAATAAAAAAATATTGGATCTTAATTCTTTCCGGAATGATAAAATACTCAAGGCCAGAAATAGTAAAGCAATACTATAAACTAATAGGAAAGGGATTTTTATGTTACGGGCAATAAATATCCCTGAACAAAAGGCAAGAGTTAATGTTGCTAAAGGCCGCTTCATGGCACAAACAATATCTCCTCTAATTTCTCAACTCGATTGGCACCTATGCCTTTTATTTCTTTTAGTTCTTCAAGGCTATTGAATGTTCCGTGGCTGGCGCGATAGGCAATAATTTTTTTGGCTAAGCCGGGACTGATTCCTCCAGCATTCAATAAGTCTTCATAACTGGCTTTATTGATATCTATTTTGACAATCTGACTATCTACCTTGACTAATCTTTCCATATTTGCATTCACTTTTAAGGCGAAATTTATCCCTATCCCTACTAAAGCTGTAGTGAGGAGAAATAAAATAACCTGTCGTTCCTGGCTAGTGAAACTAAACATAAAAAATCCTCTTTCTACTAGTAATAGACGTAAAAAGAGGGTAAATCTAACAGGAAATTTTAAGGAGCACTTTCCTGATTAGCCCGGAAAGCGTCTGGTTATATGGTTATATTATGGGTTATAGCATATTGCCTTCACCTAAGTTTTAAGCTCCCCGTATTCTCCTATTTCTAATCAAAATACAGCGACTATAACTAATTTAAAGTTTATTACCTATTACCTCCCTCCTAGCCAACCTCGCGGCTCTTATCTGGATATCACCTAGTCCAATTCCCTGGAAATTGAGGAGTAACCGGTGGAGTATTGTTATCGCTATGTCTGGTAATCCTCACAAAAGTACCACCACTTCCCCAGAAGTTGTTTTTCATGAAATTGACTACTCTTGAACCAATGGTCTGCCCCCCTACCTTAATCTCAGTGGTCCTTTTGCCTGCTAGTGCCACTATTCCTCCAGGTATTCCTCCAACTACTAGTCCAATCGCCCCTGTTATTCGGTTCCCATTGTCTCTATTAACATAATGAACCGCGGCTTTCCCAGCTCTAACTATGGTTCTCCCAGCTTCAAATTCTGCTTGATAACCCCTAACCGCGGGTTGATAGAAGTGTCTATTGAGCCAATCAGAGGCTCCGGCATAGGCAAACTCAGTACCCAATAAAAGTATAACCATCACTACGGCTAAAATCTTTTCTCTTTTCCTCATCTTTATTCACCTCCTCCTTTTGCTGAATCTGGCCCTAATGTTATCTAAAGCTTTTTCTTAATCTGTGTATAACAAAAAACCGAATTGCCTTTATATTCGGCAACTCGGCTATCTTAAGGTTATAAAAGAATCAAAAAAATAACAACTCTTTACCTTTAGACCCGTGGCTTTGCGTCCTAAGGTTCCCCTTAGTTTGCTTTTTCGTGCAAAAGATAAAGAAACTGATAATTTAAGGTTACATTAAAAGCATACCTTACCCCTTAGGTATTTTCAATACTAAAGCAGCATATTTAGAAAACGCTTTCTTTGCGCAAAAGGAGGGAAAATCTAACAGGAAATTTTTATCCCAATTATCCCAAGACCCGGTCTCAAACCGTGCTTAATCGAGACCGGGTCTTGACATACTTCTGATAAATTTTAGTCTTTTTGCTGGAGCGTGCATAAGAAATTTTTCGGCAAGAGTGCACAAGGGATTACGGCGAGTGAATGCAGAAACTGACCACTCTTACATACGTAGACGGGGAATTTCTGCAAATGAACGAGCCGTAAACCGTAGTGCACGGCGAAAAATTTCAGCACGCGTAAGCAAAAACCTAAAATTAGATGACGATATTGACGAGTTTTTGGGGGATGAGGATGAAGTTTCTGACGGGTTTGCCTTGGAGCCAAGGCTTTATTTTTTCATCAGTAAGGACAAGTTCCTTTAACTTATCTTCTTTTATATCAACAAGGACTTCAATTTTAGAGCGTAATTTTCCATTAACCTGGATGACCAAAGTAACCACCTTTTCCTGCAATAATTTCGCATCAAATGACGGCCATCCAGCTTTCAAAATACTCTCTTGATGGCCTAATTTCTGCCACATCTCTTCGGCTAAATGCGGAGCAAACGGCGAAATTAATATCACTGTAGTCTTCACTGCCTCAGTAATATCGCAAGTAAGATTCTGATAAACCTCATTCACCAATTCCATGATACGGGATATCGCGGTATTGAATTTGAAGCTTTCAATATCTTCGGTTACTTCTTTAATCGTCTGGTGAATCTTTTTTTGTAAAGCGGGATTGGTTGTTTTTTCTACTGGCTTTTTTTCTTGATATTCGAGCATTCGCCAGACCCGATTTAGGAATCTGAAGGCACCATCAATGCCGCGCTCTGACCACTCCATCTCCACCTCCGGGGGCGCGGCAAACAATATATATAATCTTAAAGTATCTGCGCCGCATTTTTTAATAATGGCATCGGGGTCAACAATGTTGCCGCGCGATTTAGACATCACCTCGCCGTCTTTTAAAACCATACCCTGGGTAAGTAGGCGAATAAATGGTTCATCAAAATCCACCATTCCCAAGTCCTTAAAAAATTTGGTAAAGAAGCGCGAGTACAATAAATGTAAAATCGCATGTTCTATGCCGCCGATGTACTGGTCAACGCGCATCCAATATTTAGTTTCTTCTCTATCAAAGGGCTCCTGAGTAAATTTCGGGGAACAAAACCTTAAAAAATACCAGGAGGAATCAATAAAAGTAGCCATGGTATCGGTTTCCCGACGGGCAGAAGCCTTACATTTAGGGCAAGAAACATTAACGAATTCTTTCACTTTACTTAAGGGGCTGCCTCCTTCTCCGGTAAAATGCGCATCTTTTGGTAATTCTACGGGCAAATCCGCGTAAGGCACAGGTACAATCCCGCATTTTGCACAATAAATAATCGGAATGGGTGTCCCCCAATAACGCTGGCGCGAGATCAACCAATCGCGCAGCCGCCAATGGGTTTTAATTTTACCAATACTTGTTTTTTGCATCCATTCAGCAATCTTGATTTTTGCTTCCTGATTAGCAAGGCCGTCAAACTGGCCGGAATTAACCTGCGCACCATCCCCTTCATAGGCTTCGGTCAATTCGTTTGGAGCTGGAAACTTGTCTGCCTGAATGACTATCCTCATCGGCAGCTTATGCTCTTTTGCGAATAAGAAATCTCTTTGGTCGTGTGTAGGCACAGCCATAATCGCCCCAGTGCCGTATTCCATCAAGACATAATCTGCCACCCAAATAGGTATTACTTCATTATTCACCGGATTTATGGCATAAGCTCCGGTAAATATACCCTCTTTTTTCACATCCGTAGCCGCGCGCACAACTTTACTCTCTTTGCTCACCTTATCCATAAATCTTAAAACCTCTTTCTCCTGGGATTTTCCTTTGATAATCCCTTTGACGAGAGGGTGCTCCGGAGCTAAGACAATATAGGTGGCGCCAAAAATCGTATCTACTCGAGTGGTAAAAACAGGAATTACTTGACTGTTGTCTTGTAGGCGGAAAAATATTTCTACTCCCTGGCTCTTGCCTATCCAGTTAGACTGCATGGCAATCACCCGTTGCGGCCAATCTGAAAGCTTGCTTAAATCTTCAAGCAAGCGTTCTCTATAATCGGTAATCTTCAAAAACCACTGCTCTAAATCTTTCTGCTCAACTTTAGCATGGCACCTCCAGCATCCGTCATCAACAACCTCTTCATTGGCTAAGGTAGTTTCGCAATCCGGGCACCAGTTCACATCAGCTTTATTTTTATAGGCCAGGCCGCGCTCAAACATCTTTAAGAATATCCATTGGTTCCATTTATAATATTCACTATCGCAAGTAGAAACCTCTCTCTCCCAATCATAGGAGAATCCCATTTTCTTAAGCTCCAACTTCATCCATTCGATACATTTACGGGTCCAGATATCCGGCTTGGTTTTATTTTTTATAGCGGCATTTTCTGCCGGCTGGCCAAAGGCATCAAATCCCATTGGGTGCAGCAGATTATACCCCTGCATCAGCTTAAAACGCGCTGCCACATCCCCTATCGTATAATTACGCACATGGCCCATATGTATTTTTCCTGAAGGATAAGGGAACATCTCCAGAAGATAGTATTTTTTCTTCTTGGCTTCGGCACGGGCATTAAAGATCTTCTGCTTCGACCATTCCTTCTGCCACTTTTCTTCGATTTCTTTAAAGGGATAGCTCATAGGTAAATTCCTAATTTATTCTTGCCGGAATCAGAGAAATCATGGTTTCTATCCCCCGTAATATCTTCTCGATACTGCAGGGCTTAGTTAAATAATGGTCTGCCTCTAGGTCATAACATTTTTTCAATGCTTCAAGTTCATGTTGGGCGCTGATAATAATAATCGGCCTCCATTTATCTTTATATTTAAGCCTTATATCTTTTAATACTTCAAACCCGTTGACTTTAGGCAACATCAGATCCAAGAGAATAACGTCAGGATTATGCTCTTTTACTTTTGTCAACGCCTCCTCACCATCAAAAGCAACGCTGACGTCATAGCCTTCCCTGCGCAACCGCGGCCCGAGGGAATCGACAATCTCTTTATCGTCATCTACGAGCAATAATTTATAGTTCATCTTAGGCCTCCATTTTACTCATTTTAAACCTTAATCTCTTAACCGTATTTAAATTTATTGCATCATCTTCATAGCTTTTCTTAGGCGTCTCTAAAATAAAAGGCAAATCCTTTAACTTAGGGTGATTAATAATTCTTTTCATGCCTTCCAATCCGATTTTACCTTTTCCGATATGCTCATGCCTATCGTGCCGGGAGCCCAATTTATCCTTGGCATCATTTAAATGAATAAGCTTAATCAGATTTATACCGACTAATGCATCTATTTCATTAAGCATTGCCTCAAGGCCATCTGGCGTAGAAATATCATAACCTGCCAAATAGGCATGCGCAGTATCTAAACAAAGGCCTACGCGTTCCTTATGTTCTAAGCCCTGAAGAATCTCCTTTTGATGGATAAACTTATAACCCAGCCACGAGCCGCTGCCAGAAGTATTCTCTAATAATATCCCTACTTTAATATCTTTAGTTTTTTCTAAAATTATATTTAAAGCCTGGATTAATCTTCTTATGCCGTCTGTCTCCGATGTCTTTTTATGGCTGCCCATATGGGTCACGATGTAATCTACTCTTAAGGTGCCTGCTTCTAAGATATCTTCAATATAGGCCTCTATAGAAACCTCATATAACCGAGGATTGGGAGAGGCAAGGTTGATCAAATAAGGTATATGGATAAAGACCGGTTTTATATTAAATTCTTCTTTTTTATGATTAAATTCTTCTATATCTTGCGGAGCTAAAAAATGATCCCGCCATCTCTTGGGGTTACGCGAAAATATCTGCATGGTATTGCAGCTAAGTTTGTGCGCTCGCTCAACAGCCTCGTAGATTTTCCCTTCGCTAGATACGTGAACCCCTAATAGCATGGTAAGCTAACTTATACTCCTCTATGAAATTACCATCAACCCCGCCATTTTAATAATAATCATCCTATTATACGCCCTAAAAGGGCGGGGTCAAGGTCAAGTTAAAATAAGAAGGCGGCGCAAGCCGCCTTGAATTATTTTTTGGTGCAGGCTAAAATTACATTAATTCGGCACCCACCAAACATTTTGTTAAAACACTCTCTTAGATTCCGTTTTACATTAAAACGGAATCCACAAGCCATTTCATTAAGCTGCTTAAATAGATACCAAAACACATTGTTAGATTCCGTTTTACATTAAAACGGAATCCACAAGCCATTTCATTAATGAAATGGCTTGTGGAGCTGGAGGGATTTGAACCCTCGACCTATTGCATGCCATGCAAGCGCTCTCCCAGCTGAGCTACAGCCCCATTTAAATCTTCTTTATTTTTATCAATGAGTGCTAAGGTTTTTTTCTAATTTTTCCCAGGTCCTGCTTCCCACTGCACCGTCGGGATTTAAGCCGTTTGCTTCTTGAAATTTTTTAATTGCCTGTTTGGTTTTAGAACCTATCTGCCCATCAACATCTCCTTTATAGAAACCGGCATTTTTTAATGCGGTTTGTATGTCTTTACCGGTGGGCAATTTGAAAGGTTTTTTATCAAGCTCTGCTATTTTTTCCTTGAGTATTAAGTTCTCGTCTTGCTTCAGCCTTAATTCGGAATCCAGCACATCTGCTTTATTTTGCAGACGAGCGATTTCCGGATCGGGAGCCCCGACATTTCCTGAAGTAGCACAACCAGAGAGAATAAAACCCAGCATTAAACTGATCGCTAAAATTAGACGCATAAAAACCCTCCTTTTTGGTTTTTATATTATACATCGGTTTTCTTAAATTGACAAATAAGATTTAAGATGTTATCATCTTTATTAACTAGCGAAACATGCAAAAATGGGCCGATATATCAAAATCCTATGGAAAAAAAATGGGGATTAACGGTTTTTGCCTTGATAGAGATTATAATCGGAGTGGTAACTTTGGCTGCGGTCAGCGCAAACCTTCTTTTAGGGAATTCTGCAAAACCACCGGAAGTAACTGTATTTGTTTTAACGACGGCCACTATTTCCGCGGCTTTGGGTTTTGGGATACTCGGCGGCAATTTAACTAGCTACCGTTTGTTACTTTTTTTATCTAAAACGATAATTTTAAGTAAAGTTCTTATCTTCGCTCATATTATCAGCCTTAACGGAGCTCTAGAAACAACTATCCCCTCTTCCGTAAAAAACTTAATCTCTATTGCATATCATAGCTTGCTCATATTTTATTTTACGCGTCCACCTATAAGAAAGGTTTTTGAGTAAGAGACATAAGGAACATATATGCCTGATAAAAGTAAAGTGCTAGATGGTATTGAATATTTTTTAGGATTAATCGCTTTTGTCAGCTTATTTATTTTTATTCATCTGAATATGAGCATTGAGTTACAGGATCCGGATATCTGGCTGCATATAAAAACAGGCGAATATATTGTCGCTCACCAAACCGTACCGCATACAGATATATTTTCATCGACCGTACCCGGTAAGGAATGGATTGATCATTCCTGGCTAGTCCAAGTCATTTTTTATTTAGTCTTTCACTACGCGGGGCCGGATAACTTAATTTTACTATCCTCTTCTGTGGTTCTAATTGCATTTTTATTCTTATTTTTCAGTTTTTATAAACAACGCCGAAACTTAACCTTTGGGGTGGCAATATTAGCGATAACTATTCTTGCTTCAAGACTAAGGTTTAATATCAGACCAGAAAATTTCTCTATTATGTTTTTCTCCATTTTCCTGTTTTTATTGACCAGGTGCGTGCGCACGAAATGGGTGTTTTTATTGCCCCTGATACAGCTTTTCTGGGTTAATTGCCATGGTTTTTTTATCGTCGGCATAGTTTTGGTAGGATTATTCCTGATAGCGGAGAAATTAAAAAGAATAGATGCGCTCCCGTGGGAATGGTCAAAGGTTGACATATTAGATAATGCCTCTTATAAAAATCTTTTACTTGCATTCTTATTGTCCTGCTTGGCTCTATTTTTAAACCCCTATGGTTACAAAGGCGTAATATATCCTTTTTTGGTAACCTTTAATTCGATAGGCAAACTCAGTATTTTTTATAAATACGTACTTGAGCTGTTGCCCACCTGGCAGATAGATTATAAGCTGATTTCATCATATTATATCTTAATCGCTGTGTCGGCATCTCTATTTTTATTCAATTTTAGGAGAATAAACCTAGCGCATCTTTTTGCGTGGTTAGTTTTTCTGGGGATATCTTTACGCGTAAACAGAAATATCATTTTCTTCAATTTTATTGCTTTTTTAACTACAACAAATAATTTAATACAGGGATTCATTTTTAAAAAAACCGGGCTGATTAAAAAACCTTTGAGTAAATTAATATACTTCATAAAGTTTGCCATACTTGCTATCATCATCTTTTGGTTTTCAAAAAATAGTAATTCTATTTTAAACAGTAAGCATTATATATTCGAAGAGAACCGCTACAAGAGCAGCCTATTCGGCATTGCTGCTAAAGAGTATCCAATTAATGCGGTAAATTTTGTATTAAATAATGAATTGCCGGGCAATATATTCAATCAATTTAACTACGGTTCATATCTTATCAATCGGATGTATCCTAAAAAAAGAGTTTTTATTGACGGCCGTACAGAATTATACGGGGAAGAATTTTTTAAAAACTACCAGAAAATCGGGAACCTAGATGAGGATACCATAAACAGCCTATTCGCTAAATATGATATAAATACTGTTTTTGTCGCCGGGACAGTGCAAGAGATCGGTTATTTCGCAGCTTATTTCTTTCATAAACCTGGCTGGGCTCTGGTTTACTTTGAAGGAGAAAGCCTGATATTCTTAAGAGATACTGCGCGAAACAAAAAGCTTATTGAAGAACTTAGAATCGACCTGAAAAAATGGCAAACGCAGAAAGCAGATCTTGATAAACTAGGAATGCAAAGGGTTTTTCCTGAACCATATATAAGACGCGGTTGGATGTTCTATTTCTTAGGCCTTGATGAACAGGCAATTGGTGAGGTAAGGCAGGCTTTAAGAATTCTACCTAGTGCCGCCGATGCCTACAATATCATCGGCAGAATTTATATCAAACAAAAATCATATGACCAGGCTTTCGAGGCTCTGCGGCTTGCCCGTATTTATGACCCCGGCTCTAAAGAAACTTTGATCAGCTTAGGGGATTATTATGCAGAAACAGGTAAAATTGATCTGGCAATTGAAAGTTACAAAAATTTGATTTCATCAAATCCGCGTTATGCTGAAGGATACTATCTATTAGGCCAGCTTTATTATAAGACGGGTGATATGAAATCAGCGATTAAATTAATGCGGATGGCGATAAAAATAACCCCTTTTTGCGCAAAATACTATAGAGAATTGCGCGATCTGCTTGATAAGAATAATGATCCTAAAGGAGTAACGCAGGTTTATCAAGAAGCTGTTAGTTTGGGATTATCAGGAGTGCCTGCAAATTAATTCCTTATTTTAAAATAATCATGCTGGAGTGGTGGAATGGCATACACGCTAGTCTCAAAAACTGGTGGGGTCACACCCGTGTGGGTTCAACTCCCACCTCCAGCATTTATTGTTGTTTTATCTTGCGATTTGCTTTAATACGGTATTTTGATTAAGGTATGCCATGATGCCGCGGTAGATACGCTGGGTAACTATCTTATAACCTTCGGCATTAGGATGGAGAAAATCGCTTTTTAGGCTGGGATTAGTAATTATACCATTTAAAATCCGCGGAATAAAAATAGCCCCTGATTCTTTGGCAAGATTATAAAATGCTGTATGGTATTCTCCAAGAAACATACCCGCGCTTATATCCACAATAGCTACCATTGCTCCTTTTGTCTGTGCCCGTTCAACCATTTCTTTGATATTATTTACGGTGGTTGTTTTCGGTATTTTTCTTAAAAAATCATTCCCTCCAAACTCAATAATCACTAAAAGCGGGTCTCTCTCTAAGACATCGGAATCAAAGCGCCTGAGCGCTTCAGTGGTAGTATCTCCGTCGATACCGGCATTGATCACCGGGGTCTGAATCATTTTGGATAATACTATAGGATAACTCTCTTGTGTCTTTGCGCCGTATCCAAAAGTGATACTATCGCCAAAACAGATTATTTTCGTGCCCCTTGAATCTATATTTCTAATTTCTCTCTTGGCGCAACCTAAACAAGTCACAAGCCACAAGCTACAAGCCACAAGTAAAATATCTTTGTGCAATACGCTATACGCTCTACGTTGTACGCTATTTCTTTTCATGTCTTACCCTCAATTGCCCGCAAGCAGCTTCGATATCCTGCCCTCGCGGCCTTCTTAAAGTAACATTAACGCCTGCTTTTAAAAGATAATCTCTAAACAATAAAGTCTCCAGCTTATTCGGAGGTTCTACCTTTTGCTCTTCTATCGTATTACAGGGAATAAGATTAACCTTACAGTTCAGGCCTCTTATTATTTTACTCAAATTTCGGGCATCTGGCAATGCAGAATTTATATTCTTGATCAAGACATACTCAAAGGTAATTTGACGATCTGTATTTTTTATGTATTCTCGGCAAGCTGCCATGAGGTCCAGGAGAGGATATTTTTTATTTATTGGTAAAAGCCGCGAGCGCGTTTTATCATCTGCGGCATGCAATGATATGGATAATTCTATCTGTAAGCCCTCTTTGGATAATTTTTTAATCGCTGGAATAATGCCGCAAGTCGAGATTGTAATCCGGCGCGCGCCGATATTAAAAGCGTAAGGAGAATTTATAATCCTGATCGCTCCTAAAACATGATCATAATTATCCAGCGGCTCACCTGTCCCCATAAAAACAAGATGGGTAATTTTCTTAACTTTCGAATCATTCTTCAGATACAAAACTTCTTCCAATATTTCGCCACGGGTTAAATTTCGTTTAAAACCCAAGATGCCGCTGGCACAAAAATAACAGCCAAATTTACAACCAGCCTGCGTAGAGATACAGCCGGTAATTCTTTCTTCAGTCGGTATACTTACTACCTCTATAAAATTTTTGTCTTTTAATGCAAAAAGGAATTTCTCGGTTCCATCCCTTGAACTAAGTAATTTAACTAAATTAAAACCAAAGAGATAAAGCCTCTCTTTTAACCGCTTTCTTAAATCTAAAGGTAAATCGCTCATCTGGTCGAAATTGCGCGCACCTTTTTTATAAACCCAAGAAAAGATCTGTTTGGCATGGTAACTATTGCTTCTCCAGCTCCGTAAAAGCTCTTCCAGTTCTCTGAGGTTTAAGTCTTTTATATCTTGCATGGGATTAATATTATACCACAAAAAAGGGCACCCTATTGAAATAGGGTGCCCTGCATTAACACAAAATATCTCTCCTTAGAAAGTGTATTTTATCTGGGTGTAGAATTGGCTGACATCGCGGAATTGACCGTTACTGTCCACCTCTTTCCCATAAAAATAGTGTGCCCCTAATGTAAACCAAAGATTATCATTTATCTCGTAAGTTGCCTTCGGGGAAATTCTTCCCTGATTATCATCAGTCCAGCTCCAGAGAACTTCTGGCTTCAGCCTTTCATGCATAAACTTAGTAGAAATCTTTAAGGAAAATATATTCTCTACTGCGTCCTGCGCGCCATAAGTATAGGAATTGAGAGTCTGATAATTACCTACTCCCGGACTCTTATGTTCCATAATATATTGGGCAAACTGAAAGCTTGCCAGCCATGTGGTAGTCACATTTCTGTCTATGCCGATTAACCAGAAGATGTTATTCCAACGTTTAACCCCTACGCTTGCACCAGTAGCAGGATCCCCGTAATATGTGGGTTCATTCAGATAAACCGCAGCATCGCTTCTTAGGGTAATTCCTTTAAGCAGGCCTTCTTCAGTAAAGGTATGGTTTAAGGAACCTCCAGCCATCTGATCCAGTTTAAATCTACGACCGTAGTTTGCGTCCAAAGGAGGAATAGCATCGGGTCTTTCTGAGTATGTCCGAGCTAAATAATCGTAGCCATAGAGATAATTTAAGGTATAGTCCCAATCACTAATTCTATCCTGCCATTGCACGCCAATCTTTGAATTTTCAAATTGCTTTGCAGGATAATAAATATTTACATTTACGTCTCCGCGTAGGGATGGTGGTGGATAACCAGTATACCAACCTGAAGATTCCCAACGTTCTTTAAAATCCATAAATTTTTTATACGACCGAAAGGCAAATGGTGCTCCCGGCGGCGCAGCTGTAGATTGTTCAAAATCCGGGATAATCAAAAGCTGCAGATTGGAATTAAGCTTTGGTGAATAATTGATATTCGCCATCCACAGCGGAATGCGTAAGTCCACGGCATCGGGTAACCAATATTCGGTCAAATCCACGGGGTTGACTCTATCTAAAATCGCAATTCCGTCTGCCTGGCCCCAAGCGACTTGCTGTTTTCCCAGCCTTAAAAACCAAGAACCATTAGTATAATCAAGGTAGCAATCCCTTAACCAGTCAGTGCGCTGGATATGGTCCATGTAGTGTCGCGCTGCATCATATTTAGAATTCAAACCATAAATGGCATCATACCAGTATTTAGCAGAAGCAAAAAACACCGATTGGTCGCTAAATTTGTATTCTCCGGAAAGCTGCAAAATATTCTTAAACTTAGTGACTTCATTAAAGGTTTTTAACCCTAAGGAAAATTCATCCTTAAGATACCCTGCAATGGTCAGATCCCCTTTAGATAGCTCGGCAAAGGCCAAAGAGCCACTAAAAACTAATATCATTAAAATCAATAAAAATCGCTTTAACATTTATTAACTCCCTCCTTTTTACCAGCGTGAACGGCTAAGCGCGGTTTCAGTAAATTCATCTTCAGCTACTCCCTGATCCAGGTTAGCTGTTTCATTGATAATCACCGTAGTATGGCCAGATCTTAAATCCCGGCCTTCCAGAAACATCTGCAGCGGGTATTCTTTGCCATCCACCTTATAAATCTCATGGCCCCGCAGCAACGTCATAAACTTCTTACCATTAGTATCGTATTTCTCTTCATAGATATTGACCCCGTAATTCTTATCTATCCAGACAAGCCTTTTGGCATAATACCAGTTTGCTCTTTTAGGAGTAGCCTCGATCACAAAACAGGGCGTATCTTTGTAATAAGTTTTTTTCATAAAATCCGAAGTGTACCCGGCAAAATTCTCTTCTTTGAGTAATTTGTAGGTCTCGTCATCAAAGCGCCTAGTAGTAATATCCTCGACGCTAAAATCGCCGCCCAAAAATGAGTCATCAGAAGCAGATTGCGATACTTTCCTGATTTTTTTCAATGAGGGTAACCAAAGCCAGACTTCTTGTTCTTTTTTTACATTAAGATAGGTCCAAACTAAACTGCAAAGCCCTTTTACTTGTGTCGGGCCGGTGAAAATAGTCAAGTCTTTATAGGCAATGCCATCGGATTTCCTACCTAGGTTAATCCTCTTTCTGGCAGTGCTTCTTTCTCTGGTGGCGCCGGATTTATCAATAAAATAGGCTTTCCCGGTATAACTTACATCATGGGCAAAAAGGGCATACTTGTTGAAATACTTGATCTGCATGATTTCATCCGCACTCATCCCCTCTTTGGGTTTATAGACCTGGAAATATTCTAATTCAGCAGCATAGAGATAACTCCAGGCCAGAATTATCCCTGCCAGTAATAAAACCGCTCGCTTCATCTTTCTTCCTCCTTTTAACGTTGTAAAAATTTCGGGTTAATCGTCATAATAATCGAAGGCAACACAATCAGGGTACCAATAACATTAAAGAAAATTAAAAAACCCAAAAGTGCGCCTAATCTTACCTGCATTAGAATAGGGGAGAGCATCCACGCCACTATACCGGTGGTTAAGCTAAGGCCGGTAAAAAATACTGCCTTGCCTGATGTGGACATGGCTTCGGTTAACGCATCTTTTAAGCAACCACCTCTTTCTTTTAGCTCATCCATCACCCGTGATAAAATATATATCCCAAAATCATCGCCAAACCCGATACCTAAAGCAATCACCGGGATAATCTCCGCGGTCAAGCCGATTTTTAAGAATCCCAGTATCCCCAATAAAAGCGTAGTCCGAAAGATCAAAGGTAGAAATAAAACACCTGTTCCTAATACCCAACCGTAGGCCACAATAAGGCAAAACAATACTAGCGCTGCTGTTACTATGGAATTTCCGCTTAACATCGGTCTTACGGTCTGATTGACCGCGGCTAACATACCAATAGTTCCTCCGGCATACAAGAAATTTACCTCTTTGGTTTTATGATTTCTTTTAATCCATTCTTCGGTTTTTTCCAGTGTTTCGTTAATAGTATTTGCTTTGTGGTCCTTCAGGTCTATTTTGATATTGGCGTATTGATAATTCTGATTAACTACCGGGTCGAAATCTCCAGGAAATCCGGTTAGAGAATATAAAAACAAATATTCGGCAATGGTCTGGTCATTATCGGGAATTCTAAATTCTTTACGATTCCCCGCAAACATCACCATATTCATTCCCTTGACATATTCTACTAAAGAAAGGCTACGCCCTACGCCTGGTACCTCCTTTTCCAGATAACGCTGCAGGCTATCCATCTCTTTGAGTACTTCGCTGTTTAATAAAGTATCCTGCCCCTTACCCTCGACAAATATATAGTAAGGGTCTGAGGTAGAAAATTTTTCACTGATAAATTTCTCTGCCTGATTATAGGGGTCTTTACTATAAAGCAGGGATGTTCCGGGTAATTTATCCCCCACCGTCAATTGACGAATTCCTAATATAGAAATAAAGGTTAAGATAAAAAAAGAAGCAATCACTATCAGGCGAGTGCGTCTATTTACGGCTAAGCCGGCAAATCGAGCCAAAATCCTATTAGTCAGAGTGGTTTTCTCTTCCTTGATGACCTCCAGGCGCCGGGGTGGTTGCATAAAAGAAAGCAGATTCGGAACTAAAATTATGGTGCTGAAAAATATACTTAATATGCCAAAACCTATGCCCACGGCTAAACTCTTTACCATGCCTAAGGGCACGAAAAACAAGGTAAAGGGCGCGATACCGTCGGTAAGTAACCCGGTAAATGCCGGGACAAATAAATTATGCGTAATATGAATGGAGGCGGCTTTGGAGTTACGCTTGTGCTTACTCATATATTCATAGTAAAGCTTGATAAATTGCACAGAATGGCTCACTCCCAAAGCAAAAACCAAAAACGGAGCCAGCACCGTTGAGGGGGTAATTTTATAACCCAAAATAGCGGTCATCC
>Ga0209777_10005347_pt1 | contig 14846 bp, 24 predicted proteins | sample FrelakmetHBP12HB_FD_187147 | JGI IMG/M metagenome (GOLD analysis project Ga0209777, IMG submission 187147) | Freshwater lake sediment microbial communities from the University of Notre Dame, USA, for methane emissions studies -HBP12 HB (SPAdes)... | ecosystem: Environmental > Aquatic >... | reverse complement strand
ATGGGCTGAAGCTTTTAGTAAATATCAGGGAAGTATTGTTCCTCAAATATCTTATGGATCAGAAGGCTCAAAAGGTAATAACGGTGCCGCCGAATTCATGAATTTTATGAGCATGAATGCAGCTAGGCAGTTGTCTCTTGACATGAATATTCCAAAAGGGAATAATAAGTAATTTTTAAACAAAGCCTACCCAAAATTACTTGGGTAGGCTTTGCCCAGTGGCTTTTCGAATAACAGTAACCTACATTAAAAGGAACAGGATAATTTATGGAAACAAAAATACCCAGTGAAGCAGATATTATAGCCGCTAGGGATAAGCATTATAGTGAACTTCTTGTCTATAATGAAAAATCAATATGTAATAAGTGTGGATGCAAGGACATAACAACTAAGTGCCAAAAAACAAGCTCCTTTGGAAATTGGTGGTCTACCAACGATGTTGACAGAGCCCTTTATGAGAAGAGTGCTTATGTAGTTTTGAAGCGTTCTTGCACAAGATGTTCACATTATTGGCTGGAAAAGCCTCTTGATTTAATCCCCCCCTCTTCTGACGACACCTTTCCCTGTCTAGACCAAGAAGTCCCCTTTCCCGAAACTCCTGCACAATGCACCTGTACTATTAAAGAAACCGCCCTAACTAACATGCTATTACTATTTGTGAAACGTCTTTGCCCTGTACACGGAAAGTTTTGGAAACCTTGAATTTAAATCTGCTATGGAATTAACTTAAAAGCCGCGTAAGCATGAATCTTAAAGTCAATTATATTCTTCCCGGGTCAAAGGCTAACGGCCCAGGTACCCGGTATACTATATGGACCCAGGGCTGTAGCATTCATTGCCCTGGCTGTTCTAATAAAGATACTTGGCCTTTTGAAGGCGGGAAAGAGTATAGCGTTGATGATATAATAGAAGATATTATAGTTAAGAGCTCTATACAGGAATTAGATGGTGTTACAATTACTGGAGGGGAGCCATTAGATCAATTTGAAGCTGTGTATGAATTACTAAAAAGACTTCCTGATATCAGTAAATTTTTAACTACAGGGTATACTTCAGATCAAATAAAAGAGAGGGGCTATTGGCCAATCATTAATTTATTGGATATTATATGTACTGGCCCCTTCAAAGCTGATAAGATTTGTTCTGGAGAGTGGAAGGGCTCTTTTAATCAAAATGTGACTTATTTAACCAGTCTTGGAGAGATCCAATCTAAAATGCCCGTGATATTAAAGGAAGTTTATATAGGAAAATCAGGCCAGGCTATAGAAACCGGTTTTACTGTCTAATTTCCTGAAAGATAATTATTAATTACCTTATGAAGAAAAGCTGTTCTGGGCTTGGTTCTGGGGCTCTTCTTCCAAAAAGGGTTACCATGTAGGGCATGCTGTCGAGGGTGGTCTCTTTTTGTGGAAAGTTCCAAATTAGAAAGACTATCGTCTGCTTTATTTTCATTCTTATGGTGTACTTCTTCACCTTTAGAGGGTTTTATATAGCGATTTAATTTTTGTTCCATTTTAATAATATGTAATGGAACGTATGTTTTAGTATGCTCAGGCATTTTAATTCCGGATTCTCCAGCATAGTCGGGCGTTGTGGTTACATAGATGTACCCTGCCCCAGTACCTTTAACTTCACTATCTGGATCAATTTTATATTTAGGAAAAGTAGCCATGACTATAAAGCTAATATTAATAAATTATTAAAAATAACTTTAAAATAGCTTTTTAAAAATGTATAATACCATTGTACGCAGGCTGACCCTTAAAATTGTTTGAAAGGAATGGTTCATGGTTGGTGGAAATGTAAGAAGTTTTATCAGACTGATATGGCCTGCTAATTTTATCAGACTGGCCTGCTAAATGGAAATTATATGAATGTTTTATGAACATAACATTGAGTTGGTTAACATAATGGGAACTTTTATGGTTATAGGCGCGAGCTGAACGCTATGGAGGTTCCCATTACGTCAACCAACAAATAAAGGTTGTCATGCCTTGCATATATGGCATCTCGGGTATCCGAGTACGGCGTTTGCCTTAACAGACATCACGCCTGCAATAGCGGCCAATATCAACGATATGTCATGTAACAAATAAAGGTTGCCATGCTGTGGCTCGAAACAGGGCGAAAGCTTAAGGCACGCCGTAAGGCGGTTCTGAAAACGATAGTGGTAGGAATCCACTCAGCACGGTGCAGATTGCTTTAAAAGTAAAAGTAGAAGGAGACGCTGCAATGGGAATGCCTAACGCTTACATTTTTCATGGATTTCCAGGGTCTGGAAAGTCTTATTTAGCCAATAAAATGGCTAAAAAGTCCTCTGATTTAGTAATAATTGGAGCTGACGCCATAGGAGCCATGCTAAAAGGTCAGTACAGTACTTATTCCGATAATTTTATGTTTATGAGAAGTCTAGCTGGAGATATTGTGCAGGAGTCCGTTAAAGTAGCTATTAAACATAATCTTTCTTTTATTATAGATGAGACAGCTTTAACTAAAAATATTCGGGAAAAATGGATTAATTTTATAGAAATTCAAAGTAAATTACATTTTAGGAAATATGCTATTTATGTTGTTCTTTTTCCAAATTTGGGCTTAAAAAAGTCTCTTGAGAATAGAATGAAAGATCCAAAGGGAATTTCAGGAACTAAATGGAAAAAAATATTGAAGCGCATGCAGGAAATGTATGAACCTATAGAATCGCCTGAGAATCATCCTGGCGTTCATTGGATAGATGCAAAAGATCTTAAAGTGAAAGATTTGAAAGGAACATTCTATGAATCAACCTAAATTCAGAGCATGGGATTCAAAAAATAAGAAGATGCTGTATTCTGGCTTTTGTATTATTCCTACTTTGCCACATTGGGGAGTAACAGAATATTGGGATGAAAGCAATGAATTAGGTTTTGATTGTTCAGCTTTTAATTGGGCTGATAGTGATTTAATTACTGATACATATGTTTTAATGCAGTTTATTGGCCTTACTGATAAGACTAAAAAAGATATTTATGAAGGGGACATAATTAATTTTGATCAAACTTTAATTGGTGAAAAGTGTATAATAAAAGCTGAAGTAGCATGGATAGATGATTTGACCTTAGCTCCTATGCCGGGGTTTGGGCTATGGGTGGCCCCTAACAGAGGTTGGCGGCCCATGGATATAGGTGAATATGAAATAATTGGCAACATTTATGAAAATCCAGAGTTATTAAAAAAGGCTAAGAAAAATGCTCCTGAAGCGAAATGGGCTACGTAATGAACTATACTCAATGGTTCGCCCAAAATGGTAAATTTCAAAAGCATGAGCAATGGCTAGTTAACAATCTCATGCTGGAGACTATTGTTGGCTCTCATGCCTATGGATGTCAGAATAAAAAATCTGACTATGATATAACAGCTATTATTCTGCCTAAGCATGAACATCTTTATCCTCAAAATTATGGATTTATTCTAGGTTTTGATAATTGTCCTAATTTTAAAAGGAAAGAATTTAAGGGCAAAAAAATACAAATTGGAAATCAACTTGTTGAGGCCGAATGGATTTCTTTAATCGAATTTTTTATTGAAGCTGGATTAAAAAGTTCTCCGAATTTAATTGAATGCCTTTTTGTAAGAAGGCCTTTAGTAACTGTTGGAACAAGAATGGGCTGGTACTTGAGAGATAATAGACAGTTGTTTTTATCCATGAGAACATTCCATGCTTTCAAAGGTTATGCAAACGGCCAAATGCACCGCATCCGGCAAAGAAATCCTGAAACAGAGGAAAGAAGAGCCCTGATTGATAAACATGGATATGACTGCTATATTGAAAAAACTGAGTTTTTAACAGATAGCGGTTGGAAGGTCTATGATGAAATAACAAACGAAAAATTAGCAACTGTAGAAATTTCAACTAATAATTTAGAATTTCAATCCCCTATTTCTAGAATAAAAAGAAATGGCAAATTTAAAATATACAAGGTAGAAAATAATTTTACGAAATTTTCTGTTACAGAAAATCACAATATTTTGAATTCTCCTTGTCATAGATCAAAAACTATAATATATGATGATAAAACTAGTAATTGGACTTTAACTCCAATTAAATATCTTAATGAGAATAAACAAAGTTGGTATCACTTAAGAACTTCAATAAATAACAATAATAAATCTTACGGTAAAGATATAGATGAATTGACCTTTATAGGAATATATCTAGCTGAAGGTAGCATTTGTTTTAGAGATAACAAAATTAAAGACCTTCGTATTTCTCAAACAAAAAACGGAAAAAAAGAAGTGTTTGATTTTATGCGTCGTGTTAAAAATAAATTTGAGCTCAGAGAATATACCTATAGACATAAAAGTGCTTTCGGGGATGAGGTTGAGGAAACAATATGGTCAACACATAAAAAACCTTGGATAAATGAAATATATAATGACTTTGGAAAAGTTAAAACAAAAAGATATCCCGCATGGATATTAAACTTATCTGAAAAAGAAGCTGACTCTTTAAGATTTGGGATGTTCATTGGAGATGGCACTGAGAAAAAAATATATAATCAAGAAATTTATTATTCTACTGTAAAAGCTTTAAATGATTTATATCAATTACTCGCTTTATTATCAGGATATAATTCAAATGTTAGGGGGCCCTATTATAGTAAAGATAAAAATGGAAAAACCATTATTACATATCAAACTTTGGTAAATGTAAGAAAAAAAGCTGTCCCCAGGGGAGTTTGTTTTAATACAAGGATTAAAAAAACTAAAAAAATTAAATTAAGAGGAGGTAAAATAATTAATTATAAGGGAAATATTGTTTGTTTTGAAGTTCCTAATAAAACCCTTGTCACAAGACTAGATGGAAAAATAGCAATTCAAGGTAACTCAAAAATGGCCTATCATGCACTTCGACTCCTGGATCAGCTTGACCAAATTCTTACGGTTGGGGATATTGATTTGATGCGGAATAAGGAAGAGCATAAAGCTATGAGAGCCGGTGAATGGGGAGATTTTGATCGTTTTGATAAAGAATTCCAAAAAAGAATGGATTACGTAGAAGATTTATCACGAAAATGTTCCTTACCTTCACAACCTCAGGAAGGAGCTCTTAAAAAATTATTGGCAGAAATCTTAGAAGAACATTATTCGTCTGAAAAATCAACCCAAATAGTTAATGACGAGTATATCTCCGTTAAAGATATCAACAAAAAATTCGATACTATTATTGACCTTTTAAAAGGAAAGCAAAATGAACAAGAATATTGACAGGGCATTTGAAAAGTTTAATGATTGCATGAAACTTTTTGAAAAAGGCATGAAGCAAATATTTAAGAGTAAGATCTATGCTACTTTGTCAGACGATGTTGAAGCAATAGTTAAGACAAACCAGTGAACTTACAAATTTCAGAAATTTGCAGAAAGGCTTTAAAATAATGGACAGAATAGATATTAGAGGCCTAGCTGTCTTATTCAGCATATTTACAATACTGGTCATTTTTGTAGTGACTGCAATAGCCTTGGCGGTAAAATTATGTGGTGGATAACGTGGTATGGATTATGTGCCTGGCTTGATGCCTTCTGGCACAAAATCAGGCACCCGTGGCATAAGGTCATATGGCGGACAGCTCCTGATGAACTTTGCTCGGGAGACATTATTTGTGAGACATGCAGCACCTTATTTTGGTGCCGTGCACATGATAGGAACAAAAAAATTTAACATAAGGGGACATTATGAGTCTATGCTATCGTTGTGAATATCGAGCACAGTTCCTTGAAAAGGGACATGGCCCTAGATATGAGTGCGGGGACACTCAAAAATCGATGCATTCCTGTTATCAATACCATCCCGTGAAGCCCTTAATTCTTATTAAAGATGAAAATGATGACCGGCCACAGTTTGGGGGAGCTCTGTTTTCCTCTAGGAGCCACTCAGGAGGCCTTCCAGAGCTCAAACTAAACCTTGAGGGTGCTCAGGAGGGGTCAATTATTTACTGGACCCCTAGGGTCTTAGATGAGCTACACATTAAAGCTAGAGATATGCTGTGGTTCTTGAATTATCATCCTGCTCTAGGAGCACCTACTTTTGATCTTATGAGTCTGCTTAATATAGAAATAGCTCATGTGTGTAAACGGGGGCAGACGGAACCTCTCAAAGGAGAAGTAGCTTTATATTATACTCCTGAAAATTATAAAAGATTTAAAAAGGAATTTGATGAAGAATTAAAAGAATATACTAAAGAAGAGCTTAAGCTACAAAGGCCCCTTGTGTCCATTCATGTACCTTATGAGAAGTTACATGGAGAAAAATGGTCTCCAGATCATATTGAATACTGGGGAGAGCTAGATTTTGTGGCATATATGGGTAAAAACTTTAAAAAAGGTATGGATAGGACTAAGTGGCAGACTTTGCAAGGCATAAATAGTTATGGCAGGACTTTTGAGGAAATGGTTGTAAACATAGGCACTAAATTTAAGAAAATTTTTGGTAATTTTAATGATGATAAGCTTATGACTCCTTTTGAAAAAGAGAATAATAAAGGGAAAATGCCCTTCTTTTTTAAGAAGATTAATGATCCTAAATATAAAAACTGTAGTACCATGGTTAGAAATAGAAAATATATTTCTATAAGCCATGCTGAAATGAACAGGCGCTGGCTCAAGTGGTTTTCTAAGACCCCTTATTGTAAGAAGAATTGGGCTAAGGAAATAAACGATATCTTGGCCGGAAAGGAAGCGTTCAGATGAGTAGTCACAAAGTGGGCATGCCATTAGGCAGAATTGCATGTCCTCATTGTGGTACAGTAACGAATGAAGTTATTATGTGACAAATTCTATTGGAAGGATTTTAAAAATGAAAAAAATAGTCACGTCTGAAAAAATTCCAATTAAACTGTGGCTGGATGACATTGAAGAAGGAGCCCTTAAACAAGCCCAAAATCTTGCTAATCTGCCCTTTGCTTTTAAGCACATAGCTTTAATGCCGGACTCTCACGAAGGTTTCGGAATGCCCATTGGCGGGGTTCTGGCTACAAATGGGGCTGTGGTAAGCAATGCCGTTGGAGTTGATATTGGATGTGGCGTTTCCATATTAAAAACAGACCTATTAGATCTTTCTATTGAAGATAGAAAAAGTATCATGAATAAAATCAGGGAATTCATTCCTTTAGGATTTAATCATCATGAAAAGAACCAGGAATGGGAAGGCTTTAGTAGAGCTCCAGATATTCAAATAATTCGGCAAGAATTGGATTCCGCTCGGAAACAACTTGGAACGCTTGGTGGTGGTAATCACTTTATATCTATAGAGTCGGGAAAAGATCTTAAGACTGATTCTAAATTTGTATATTTAATGCTACATTCAGGCTCAAGAAATTTTGGTTTAAAAGTAGCTAAAGCATACCATGAAAAGGCCCAGCAATTATGCGATCGGTGGTTTTCAAATATTCCTAGTCGAGACCTTTCTTTTCTTCCCATAGAAACTAATGAGGCTAAGGAATATTTTGAAGCTATGAATTATGCATTAGATTTCGCTAAAGAAAATAGGGCTCAGATGATGGAAGCCATGAAAAAAGCAGTCTCCATTGTTAGACCTGGAACAATTTTTAGTGACTTTTTAGATATTCATCATAATTATGCTGCTTGGGAAAATCATTTTGGCCAAAATGTAATAGTGCATCGTAAGGGGGCCACTTCTGCTCAGCTGGGTCAATTGGGCATTATTCCTGGCTCTCAAGGGACTAAAAGTTATATTGTTAAAGGCAAGGGAAATCCTGAATCCTTTATGTCCTGTTCACATGGTGCTGGTCGAGCAATGGGACGTAAAGTTGCTCAGAAAACTTTAAATTTAGAAGCTGAAATTAAATTACTTAATGATCAAGGCATTGTCCATTCCATCAGGCATGTTAAAGATCTTGATGAGGCCACCTCGGCTTATAAAGATATTCAAGTAGTGATGAATAACCAAGAAGATTTGGTAGATAAAGTTGTTGAATTGTCCCCTCTAGCCGTGATAAAAGGAACTTGAAGCATGAATGAAATAGAAACAAGGAATGACGAGACAAAAAATTCTATTTTGCAGGCAATTGCAGAAATTAAAAGGCATCTTACAGCAGAAAGGGAAACTAATGAGAATCTGCTGGCTAAAATGAAGACTATTGAAGAAGAAAGGTCTCAATTTGCGGCAGATATTAAAAAAATGCGTAAAGAATTGGAATCCTCAATTCAGGAAAACTTACAACTTCAGGCTGAGGTGCTTCGTTTAGTTGAGGAAAGCAAAGTTCTCAATGAGATTTTGCAGGCCTTGAATGACATTGTGCCCACATTAAAAAAGTAAATGAAAGTGAAAAATTATGAAAATTAAATTAGAAATGGACAGAGAAAGAGCTATTTGCCTAATGAGGGCCTGTGAGGTAATGGCTCGAATAGGAATGGGCCAGTTTGGCGAAATGGTGGAATTCCTGAATCCTGAAAAAACCTGGGACGAAAGGCAAGCTATTGAAAGATATTTAAAGGAAAAACTTAGCAGTGATCTATCTCCTCATGGTTATAATAGCATGCACAGTAAAAAAGTTCCAGAAGATTGCCAGGTAGCATGGGACGCTTATCAGCATATCAGGCGGGAGATCGCTTGGTACGATAAAGGTCTAAATTGGAGGACAGATCATCGAGATTTTACTAAAGATATGATGGGCGTTAATTTTGACGAACCGTTTAAAGCAGCCAAGCTGAATGGGGATTTTAAAACGGAAAGAATAGATTGAAAATTCTTCTTCAGAAAATAGATAAAGAAACTTTAGATAGTGAAACAAAATTTATGAAAACAATTCAAGAAATAAAAAACTTAAATACAGATTTATATAATTTTCTTGTACCTAAAGTTAAAAAAATTAATATTCTCGTCGATGGGCGAATATGCAGAATTGAGAACAGCCCTACATTTTCTTTTTACAAACCTAAATTGGGCACCTGGGTTAAAGAAATTAAAGAGCGAAAATGGATATACCCGTCGGCAATAGGTTTTAAATGGACTAATTTGAACGAGCTTAAATTAAAAATTAATGAATATATGGTAGACAAAAATGTCATAATTTATATTTATTTGATAAAACCTGACAGTAAGGAAATAGAAGAAATAGAAAAAGTAGAAGATATTCTTAAAAATGCTGGCATTATTAAAAACGTTAATATTAAACAACATATTAGAGAATTCTCATTATTTATGATAAAAGAGGATTAAAATTGAAGACTCTTCTATCAGAAATAGATAAAGAAAACTTCAACGTCTTTGAAAAAAAGATTGCTGATGAGACTGTGTTTTTAGTGTATGCCCAGGCGGGCACGGAATGGTCACAAAATAATATTATATTTCGTTCTTCTGTGTGGAATTCTGAAGGTGAATTAATTTCTCCTTCATTTAAAAAATTTTTTAATTGGGACGAATGTCCAGACATAGATCCAAAACCTTATCTTATTTCAAGCTGTCAATTAATAGAAAAAATTGACGGTTCCACTCTTATCGTTTCTAAGTATAAAAATAACTTAATAACAAGGACCCGAGGAAGCATTGATATATCTGGATGTGAAAATTCTGATGAAATAGATCATTTTAAGACTCAATATCCAAGGGCTTTTGAAGTACCCGAGGGACATTCTTATATCTACGAATGGGTGTCTCCAAAAAATAGAATAGTTTTAGACTACAAACAGCCAGAATTGTTTCTTATAGCTGTAATTGAACATTCCGATTATAGTATGTGGAAGCAAGAGGACTTAAATGAGCTGGCTGTAAAATTGGGCGTACCAAGACCTAAAATTTTTAATTTTATTACAATGGAAGAGATGCTTGGCACTGTAAAAGCCTTTAAAGGCATTGAAGGCATATGTGCTTATTACAATCATGGTCAGAATATAAGAAAAATAAAGTCTGCCGAATATTTGACCCTGCATAGATTTAAATATGACCTGAGTATGGAAAATGTCCTGGAAATGTTTTTAAAATACAACCAGCCAAAATATAATGATTTTATATCTAAAATCGCTACAGAATTTGATTGGGAATGCACTCAGTTCATTACGGGCTATGCTTCAAAAATTTGTGATGCCTCTATTGAAGTAAATAAAATAATTGATGCAATGAAAATATTTGCAGATTCTTGTCGAAACCTATCAAGAAAAGACGCTGCTGCAAAAATAATAGCCGCTTATGGTAAGACTAATCGCTCTGCTTATGTATTTAATTTTCTGGATAATAAAGAAATTTCACAAGAAGGCTTAAAAAAACTTTATTTTCAGGTTCTTAAATGACTAAAATAACTGAAATAATTTGTTCTATCTGTGGGAGAAAAACTCCTAAAGAATATGCAGAAAAGCACCATCTTGTTCCTAAATGTAAAAAAGGAAAAGATATTATTCTTTTATGCTGCGACTGTGGCGATCAAATTCATAAATTTTTTTCTCCTAAAGAACTGGCAAGACATTACAATAGCTTAGAAGCACTTAAAAATGCTCCTCAAGTACAAAAATGGATAGAATGGATCAGCAAAAGAAAAGAATTCAGATTTTGCATGAAAGGAAAAAAAAAGAAAATAATGGACAGATATTCTTTAGCTTTGGGTAAAAAACCTCCTATAGTCCCAGGACATATCTACAAAAATTAATTTACGAGCTATGACCGAGAACGAAAAACTTAGTGCCCTTTCGAGGGCCTTATTAGGAGACTTTGCAGACTACGAAAACTTACAAACTCGCAGACAAGTTGGGCAGTCTCGCAGACAAACAGGACGTGCCATATGATAGTTGGAAAAGCAATTTATGCCATAGTAAAAGAATTTTTGCATTGGCTTAAAAATTCAAAGCAAAAATGTTTAATTTGTAGAAGGCCCATTAAATCTGACGGAATTCTTTGCAAAGAATGTTCGGATAGAATAGAAAAGGACAATCTAAATTGGCCAAAAACTATCTGAATCAGATCATAAATGGGGACTGCCTGAAAGTAATACCCCATCTTTTAGATAATAGTATAGACCTTGTAGTCACGTCTGTACCCTATAATACATCTCATACCTATGACATTTATAAAGATAGCAAGCCCCACAAAGAATATATTAAATGGCTTGAAACAGTCTTTGGGGCCCTTTATCCTAAACTTAAAAAAGGAGCCCGGGTATGCATAAATGTAGGGGACGGCCAAAATGGCCGGATACATACTCATGTCGATATAACTGAATTTATGGTTCATAATTTACAATATCTTCATATGTCTACAATAGTATGGGATAAAGAAAATACATCCAATAGATGTGCCTGGGGCTCCTATAAATCCCCCATAAACCCCAGCCTTCCCTGCTCCTTCGAATACATTATGGTCTTCGCTAAAGAAACTTATGCCCTTCAGGAAAAAGGAGAAAGTGACCTTACCGGAAAGGAATTTGTAGACTGGTCGCTAGCTCTATGGAGATTTCCTAAGACAGCTTACGCTAAGTCGACAGAACTCATAAAAAATAATATTCATCACGCCCCCTTCCCTGAAGAGCTCCCCACTAGGCTTATAAAGCTTTTTAGCTGGATAGGAGCCACCGTTCTAGACCCCTTTAATGGCTCAGGGACTACAAGTCTTGCCGCCAAAAAACTTGAAAGAAATTATATAGGCATAGAACTTTCTAAAGCTTACTGTGAGTATGCCAAAAACAGGCTTAAATATGTTTTGAAGTCTGATCCTCTATTTGAAGAAGAAGGGACTGAAAATGGATCGTTATGACATGGCCCTCAAAAAAGAGGCTATTCCAGATTATAAGGAGCCAGAGCCCGAGCAAATAGAAATAGTGAAAGGCCCTGAAAGTTCTAATTTGATGCTGTCAGGACCCTGCGGGACAAGACTTATAGTCCCACTAAGCCAGTTAAGATATTCCTATGGAAATGGGTGCTTAGATATAAAGATCAATGGCTCGGGTGCTCATCAATTAGCTGAGGACATTAAAAAGGGATTTGAAGCCTATGGAAACCTGATAGGCACTATGATGGAACAAGATGTTCTCAGAACTTTGAATGAGGGATCTTTGCGATCGCGCCTTAATCGTTCGATAGGATAAAAATGGATCGCTATCAAATAGCTATAGAAAAGATAAAGGAACAAAATTTTAGATTCCCTGCTACTCGTAGCACGGCTAAAATTATTCAATATATAGATTATTGCTTAGAGCATAATGGCTCATTTAAGGCTGATAACATTCCTGTAGCTTCTTTGGAAGTGGCCTTGTTTAAGGTTAGCCAGAGGGACCGAGCCCCCATAATGGTCCAGACCAAAGAAAATGCCCGAATATTGTCCACAGTTTATTCTAGCATGGTCTATTCTTTAGATAGCCCGCCACATCCTTTCCTGGATTTTATCTTCTATAACTGTCTCCCACCTAAAAATTTAAAGGTTTATTTTTCAGTTATTCTTTAATAATCTACTAATTTAAGACCTATTTAACAATGTAATTTTAAGCCACTTACAACACGATTGGATTATCCTAAATGTGGAAATTTCTTTCTAGTTTGCCGTCAGATTTGTCTTTCATACTCCTGTTACTTGCATTAATAGCTATAGTAGTTATATCTTTAAGAGGGCATATCAGGGCTATTTTTGGGAAAAAAGTAATAGAGATTGGGTCTGAAAAAGAGGAACAAGAGAACCCTTCTATGAAATCCCAAAAGAGGTCCTGTAGTGACTGCATTTTAATGATGATGGGAGAACGAGAGAAATTTGAGATTAAAATACGTCTTGAGGCCGATAAAGTTCTAAAGAATCAAATGAACTTTGTGGAACAAAAGCTTATTGAAGTACAAAATGTTGTTATGAAGAGGATAATAAATAGTATTCATGAATATGCAGATAAAAATCCTGGATCAGTAGATGGGACTATTCAGCATAAGCTCATATATGGCTTGTTTAAAGATGCCCTTTTGAGCTTAAAGGATGAAACAAGAAGATCCCTTAAAGAGAATGGCTTTTATGATATGGATAATTCGGATTTTATAATTTTTGTTAAAGATAGAATAGCCATTTTTAATTCCATTTTAAGTCAGTATATTAGAAATATTTTTCCAAATAATGTTGGAGTAATAAACCCAGAGATGATAATAGATGTGATAGAAAGCGAAAAGGACTTTTTATCCGTCACCTTCAGCGACATCTATTCCTACTCGCGCTCGGCTAAAATAGATGCAGATAATAAAATAACCACCCTCAAAGAGGATTTCACTATTTGGATTGATAATTTTACTAAGAATTTAAATCATGAAAAAATTTTGTTCTAAGTGCCACATAGAAAAAAATAATTATGAATTTTATAATGAAAAAGCTAATCGAGACGGATTGTCTCGGTGGTGCAAAACTTGTTCTAAAGAATGTCTTAAAACTTACAAAATTATAAATAAGGAACAAATTTCAGCTTATAATACAAATTATTTAAAACAATATTATCTTAAAAATTATGAAGAAATTAAACAGGCTAGTAGAAAATATTATTTAGAAAATAAAAATAAAATAAAAGAACAAAAAAAGATATATAGATTAAAAAATAAAGACAAAATTTCCAAAATAAATAAAGAATACAGGCTAAAAAATAAAGATAAGATTAGAAATATTTCTTTGAACTATGGCCGGAAAAAAAGAAAAGATCCAAATTACAAGTTAATGGCCAATTTAAGACTTAGAATTTACCACGCCGTTAAAAATAATACAAAATCAGACCATACCATTAAATTGATTGGCTGTACGCTACAAGAATTAAAGGATCATTTACAGCAGACAGCTTTTAATAATGGCTATTTAAATTTTGACATCAACAATTATTCTGGAAAAGCATATCACATTGATCACATAATTCCCTGCAGTCAGTTCAATCTTAAATGTTCCTACCATCAAAAACTTTGTTTTAATTATAGAAATTTGCAGATTTTAGCTAGAGACAAAAATTTAAAAAAGTCAGATAAGTTCTTTGAGGGACTTTAAATGAATGAAAATTATCTTTATTCAGAAAGTTCTTTTGAAGATTTAGTCAATTATGATGAAGATGGTGAAGCCCTAGATGGGCCTTTTAGGCTGTTCGACAGGGACAGGCCTTTGGATGAGCAGTCCTTTTACAAGGATGAATTCTAAGTCTGATTCGCAATTATAAGCCTTTGGATAGCCTTTGGGTGAGCAGTCCTTCTACAAGGATGAATTCTAAGCCTGATTCGCAATTATAAGATTTAACAAAAAGTCTATAATAAGTCTTATGCCGATTATAAAATATTTCAAGAATTAGTTGCTTTTGTTCTAATAATTTAATTGTTTCCTCTGAATAAACAAGTTGTAATTGAACTGAATTTTCTGAAGAATAAATTTGTTTTACAGGCAAAAGGGCTTTTGTAGCTGGGTCATATATTTGAATATTGAAAGACTCGGATTGTTTGGCTTTATCAGACTTTTCAGACTCTTCAGGTTTTTTACCCAAAGCTAAAGAATATCTGTCCATAATCAAAAGGTAAGTCTGCTAGTCATAGGATCCGAGATGATAAAAGTTCCTGAATTTGATAATCATCTAAATCTTGGCCAACGCAATCCTTTAAGCTTGCTATATACGGCTGGGCTTTAGCCAAAATGTCGTCTTTATTTTTTGCCCGTTGCCACAGTGATTCTGCATTATCTATTTTTTCTATAGTCCAAGGTCTATACTGCTCATCAATTTTAGTAAGAAGAAAGTCATGACTAGCTAAGGGCATAATAAGATTTAAATTTCCTATCGCCCTATAGACACCTTTACTAAAAATAAAAGGCGCTATTTTATATCTTTTAAGGATTAGATCCTTGTCAGTTTCAAGGCTTTCTAAAGCATTATCAGCAT
>Ga0209777_10005346_pt1 | contig 14848 bp, 16 predicted proteins | sample FrelakmetHBP12HB_FD_187147 | JGI IMG/M metagenome (GOLD analysis project Ga0209777, IMG submission 187147) | Freshwater lake sediment microbial communities from the University of Notre Dame, USA, for methane emissions studies -HBP12 HB (SPAdes)... | ecosystem: Environmental > Aquatic >... | reverse complement strand
GTGACATGGGCGAAGGTCGCGCCGGCGCCGGCACCGGCGCCCGAGACCCGCGGCCCCCGGTCCCCGGCGCCCGCGCGACGAGCGTGGCAGACTCCGCCGGTGAATCCCAGCGCCCCGTCCCTGCCCGACCTCGCCGTGCGGACCGAGGGCCTGGGACGTCGCTTCGGGGAGCGCTGGGCGGTCCGCGACCTCTCCCTGGAACTCCCCCGCGGCGAGGTCTTCGGCCTGCTGGGGCCCAACGGCGCCGGCAAGACCACGACCATCCGGCTCCTCGCGGCGCTCATCGGGCCGTCGGCCGGGCGCGCCCAGGTTGACGGCCTGGACCTGGTCCGCGAGGCGGACGGGGTCCGCTCCCGCGTGGGCGTGCTGACCGAGGCGCCGGGCCTCTACGAGAAGCTCTCGGCGGTCCGCAACCTCGACTTCTTCGGGAATCTCCAGGGCCTGCCCAGCGCGATCCGGGCCGAGCGGATCGAGCGGTTCCTCCGGCTCTTCGACCTGTGGGACCGACGCCACGAGCCGACCGGGACGTTCAGCAAGGGCATGAAGCAGAAGCTGGCGATCGCGCGGGCCCTGCTCCACGAGCCGCCGGTTCTCTTCCTGGACGAGCCAACGGCCGCGCTGGACCCGGAGGCGTCCGCGATCGTGCGCGATGCGATTGCCACGCTCCGCGGGCAGGGCCGCACGATCGTCCTCTGCACGCACGTCCTGCCCGAGGCGGAGCGCCTGTGCGACCGGATCGGCTTCCTGCGCACCACGCTCCTGCGCGTGGACACGCCGGCGCGGCTTCGGACCGCCCACTCGGGTGGCCGGGTCCACGTTCGCCTGGCGGCGCGCGCGGAACCGGACCTGCTGGCGGCCGTGGGGGCGGCACCCGGCGTGGCGGCCGTCCAGGCCGCGGCGGACGGGCTGGTGGCGGAGCTGCGCGATGCCGAGTCTGGCACGCCGGTGCTGGTCCGGGCGCTCGTGGCGGCCGGCGCGGCGATCCTCGAGGTGCGGCGCGAAGCCGCGACCCTGGAGGACGTCTACTTCGAGGTGATGGGCACGCCCGCGGACGGCGAGGCGGCGGCCTGATGCGCGTCGCCCGGATCGCGGCCGTCCTGGAGCGCGAGATCGCCGAGCTGCTCCGCAACCGGCTCCTGCTGCTCTCGATCCTCGGCCCACCCATCGTCATCGTGATCGGCCCGGTCATCCTCGGGAAGCTCGTGGCCGGCCGGCCGCTCCCGACCGGGCTCGCTGCGTCGCTCGTCGCCGGGCGGGCGGAATGGGCGTCGCTGGACCCAGGCGACCTGGCGGCCGCGTACAGCTTCCAGCAGTTCCTGCTCTTCTTCCTGATGCTGCCGGCGTTCATCCCGCTTTCGATCGCGACCTTCTCGATCATCGGCGAGAAGCAGAGCCGGACGCTTGAGGCGGTGCTGGCCACCCCGATCCGGACCGCGGAGCTCCTCGCCGGCAAGGCGATCGCGGCGGCCGTGCCGGGGATCGCGGGCGGGCTCATCGCGTATCTCGCCTTCGCGGGCCTCGTCCAGGTGCTCTATGGGCCGGCACTCTTCGCGATCGTCAGCGCGTCCGACTGGCTGGCCGCGACGTTCCTTCTGGGCCCGGCAATCGCGCTGCTCTCGGTGGTACTGGGCGTGCTTGTCAGCGCCCGGGCGAACGACCCGCGAACGGCCCAGCAGGTCGGCGCGGTGATTGTCGTGCCTCTGGTCGGGGCCGTGATCGCCCAGGCCGCGGGCCGCCTCTTCGTCGACGCGACGGGCTACGGCCTGGCGGCCCTGGCCGTCCTGCTCATCGCGCTCGTCGGGCTCCGGGCGGGCAGCTGGCTCTTCGCCCGCGAGGCGATCCTGACCCAATGGCGATGAGCGGCGGCTCCCCGCGGGCCCGCGTCGGCGGCTCCCGGCGCGCCCAGGTCGGCGGCTCGTACCCGGCGCTCCTGGGCCTGCTCGCGCTCATGTGGGGCTCCAGCTACCTCTTCATCAAGATCGGCGTGGAGACTCTCCCGCCGCTCAGCCTCGTGGTCCTGCGGCTGCTGGTCGGCTTCGCGATCCTCCTCGTCGTGGTCGGCGTCACCCGCACACCCCTGCCGCGCGATCCCCGGACCCTGGGGCACTTGGCCATCCTGGGCGCGGTCAACATCGTCATCCCGTTCTGGCTGATCGGCTGGGCGGAGCAGCACATCTCGTCGGGGCTCGCGGGGATTCTCCAGTCGACCTCGCCGTTCTTCACCCTGGTCCTCGCCGCGAGCTTCGTCCACGACGAGCACATCACCCGCGGCCGGCTGGCGGGGATCGCGATCGGGTTCCTCGGCATCCTGGTCCTGTCGGCGCACGACCTGGCCGACGTCGGGACCGCGGCCGGGGCCCAGCGCCTGCTGGGCGAGCTGGCGGTCATCCTCGCCTCGCTTGCCTACGCGTCCGGCAACACGTACGCGCGGCGGGCTCTGCGAGAGGCTCGACCGCTGGTCCTTGCCACGGGCCAGGTGGGTTGGGCGCTGGCAATGGCGGTCGCGCTCGCGTTCCTGGTCGACGGCGGGATCACGCTCCCCAGCGTGCCGGAGGCGGTGTTCGCCGTCGGCTGGCTGGGCGCCGTCGGCACCGGGGCCGCCTACGTGGTCTTCTTCCGGCTGCTCTCGGGATGGGGGCCGACCCGTGCCTCCCTCGTCTCCTACCTGCTGCCGGTGGTGGCGGTCGTCCTTGGCGTGGTGGTGCTGGGCGAGACGGTGGACGCCACGTTCCTCGCGGGCGCCGTGCTCATCGTGGGCGGCATCTGGGTACTCAACCGGCGGGGTTGACTCAAGGGTCCGCGCGGGTCATCCGCCCTCCGCCCGGATCTCCTCCCCGGCCGCACACCCGACCACGTGATCGTTGACCATCCCGACTGCCTGCATGAACGCGTAGCAGATGGTCGGGCCGACGAACCGGAAGCCGCGCCGGACCAGCTCCCGGCTCATCGCCTGCGACTCCGGCGTCTCCGCCGGGATCTTGCCGAGGTTCGCCGGCCGGCGGTCGAGCGGGACGCCGTCCACGAACGCCCAGAGCAGGCCTGGGAGCGACTCGCCGGATTCGACCAGCGCCACGATCACTCGCGCGCCCGCGATCGCGCTCTCGACCTTGCGGCGGTTGCGCACGATCGCGGAGTCCGAGAGGAGGCGCGCAACGTCCGCCTCCCCGAACGCGGCCACGGCCGCCGCGTCGAAGCCGGCGAACGCCCGCCGGTAACCCTCGCGCTTGCGCAGGATCGTCGACCAGGACAGGCCGGCTTGGGCGCCCTCCAGGACCAGCATCTCGAACAGGTGCCGCTCATCCCGGGACGGGCGGCCCCACTCCGCGTCATGATAACGGTGTACAGTTAGTACATCGCGCGATACCGTAGGCGCGAACGTCCGTTCTGGACGCCGAACGGGAAGGATCAACCGTGCCAGCGTACGCATACCTCAGGAAGTCAAGCCTTCCGCCGGGCGCGAACTCGATGAGCCCGCAGGCGCAGGAAGACGCCGTCCGCGCGCTTGCCAAGGTCCACGGCGACGAAGCCGACATCGTGCTGCTCGCCGACTGGGACATCAGCGGCGCGGACAAGTTCACGGCCAAGCGCCGCGGGTGGCAGGAGCTAATCGCCGCCGTCGAGGACGGTCTAGCGACGGCCGTCTACAGCTACTCGCTGTCACGGCTGGCGCGATCCACGACCGAGGTGCTCGCCTTCTTCAAGACCTGCGCCGCTCACCACGTGCCGGTCCGCATCGTCGCGGACTCGGTCGACACCTCGACGGCGAGCGGGAAGATGATGCTGACCATTCTCGCGTCGGTCGCCCAGTTCGAGAGCGACGTGTCGAGCGAGCGACGGCTCGCGGCCAACCAGGCGCGACGCGACCGCGGCGAGGCCATCGTGACCGACCGACCGTTCGGCCAGAAGCCCGGCGAGGACGCGGCGGCGGTGGTCGCGGCGTTCCGGGAGACGCGGTCCTATACGGCCACGGCGAAGCTGCTCAACGCCCGGGGAGTGAAGCCGCGGCGGGCGCTGGCGTGGCGCGCGTCGTCCGTCATCAAGGTCATCGCCCTCAACGCCCCGGACCTCGTCGCTCCGCGGACGGTAAAGCGGGTGAAGGCGGGCGGGCAGTCGTTCGCCTTGGCGCGACTCCTCCGGTGCGGGGCGTGCGGCGGGTTGCTCACGGGCCGGCACGTCTCCGGAACTCGTCGCACCCAGTACTACTGCAGCCGGGCCGGGACCCTCGCGCACCAGCGCGCGACCATCAGCGAGCGGTCCATCCTGCCCGCGGTCCGCGCCGAGGTCGAGAGGATAACCGCGATCATGGCCTCCACGAAGGACCACGGCGACCCGAGCGCTCGTAGGCAGATCGAGGCCGAGCGCGAGCGCATCCGCGACGCGTTCCAGGACGGGCTCATCGACAAGGCCGACCTCGCGAAGCGGCTCCACGCCCTCGCGGAGCGCGATAGTCGCCTCGAGAGTCGACGCATCCTGAAGATCGCGCGGTTCCCCGTCTTCGAGTCGACGGACGATCCGAGGTCATTTGAGGCCGTCGTGGCCGACCCGCCCGCCGTCATCAACGTCTTCCTTCGTCGCCTGTTCGACCGCATCGACCTGGACGCTGCGACGTTCCAGCCGACGCACTTCGAGTGGACGTTCCCAGAGTGGCGGCGAGCCTAACCTGGGATTGACGTCCACGTAGTCGCACTAGCCCGGAACCCCCGAGAGCAACCTCGGCCGAGCTGAGCCGGGGATCAGCTGCTCGGGCGCGCAACGCAACCCGTAACGCAGCCTAGAACGGGCGCTTGCTGGCCGCCTATTCGGCCCGGCGCGCCTCGCCGGGTCGCCGTGGTAGTCGCTTGTGGGGCACGAGCGCCTTCCGCACGAACCCCTCGACCGATCCATGGGCCTTCTTGATCGCCTCCTGCCTATCGGCAGCGACCCGCCGGAAACCCAGGAACCGCGCACCGATTAGCTCTCGATGCGGCCAGACAGTCGCCCAGATAGGCCATACCTCATCGAAGGCGACGATCCGACGAAGGTCGATGCCCTGATCCGACCCCCAGACGCCGCTCGCGAGCGTTTCAGACTCGACCGTACTTGCGACACGCGCGGCGATAGTGATGAACCCCATCTGATAGAAGAGCATCCAGTCACCCGGGCGAATGCGCTGCCAATGGTTCGCGAGCGTCGGCGAGTCCCTGATCGACCAAACGTGTAGCCGCCCGTCGGGCTGCCGGTTCCTATCGACGAACGCTTGGTCCGTAGGGGCAACTGCGCCGCGCAGACTCTCGACGCCGGAGACAACGAGCCGCTCCGCTCTTGTCCTCGCGAGCCGTGACGAGGCTGCGACGATGAAGAGCGCCGCATCACCCTCACGAACCGGCTGCTCAGCCAATGGCGAGCTGGAGTTGTTCGGGCTCCTCCGAATGCGGAGCAAGTGCAGCCCGTACCGCGGCCTCGTCCCCGACGAGGAACAGGTGCTCCTTGTTCCGGAGGTGAGACACCTTCCCCACCTTGTCGCCGGACGGGTTGTAGATACCGATCTGCGCTCCCACGTACCGTTTGAAGTCCACGGCAACGTCTTGAACGTAACCCCTCGGCTCAAGCAATCGGATCAGGGCCTCCTGGGAGACATAGCCCTCGTTGTTGAAAGACACGAGGATGAACCGTGACTCGATGCCGTCGAGGAGCCGCTTGAACGCCGCGGGGAACTGGCGCTTCGAGTTGAAGACGCTTCGGTTCTCGTTCGTGTCCACCCGCTTCTTCGCGATGCCATAGACCTCGGGCATGTCGTGCCGCATCAGCGACTCCCACACGTGGTAGTTGCCAAAGTAGGAGTGCTGGTTGTACGGCGGGTCCACGTAGGTAAGGTCGACGTCTCTTGTGCCGCCCGCCTCGACAAAGGCGATGGCGTCCTCGCAAAGGGCTTTCCCGGGCCCCGGAAGCAGATCAGGCAGCCGAAGCTCAAGCGGGTTGTGGGCGCGCGGCGCCCACTGTTTAAGGTAGGCCATTTGGAGACCCGTCGTCGAATCCACTCGGTCCGCTGCCAGCATGAGGCTGACCAACAGGATGGCTCTCTCGTACCGATCGGCGGGAAGGTCATCGATTGCGTCGCGGATCGCGTCGATCCGCATCCCGTTGAACGGCTGGAAGTAGCGCGAATCCTCGCAGAACGTCTTCGTGTAGTAGCCGCGGTACCCAGGGACCGCGTCTAGCTCCGTGATCCACCTGCCGAGTCGGTCCAGATCGAGCTTCGCGCGGTCGGCCTCGATAGAAGCTAGCGCTAGCTCGTAGGAGTAGGTGGCGATGTCATTAGCCACCACGAAGAGGCCTCGAGATTTGAGAGCTTGGGCGACGCGCGTAGTGCCGGTAAACAGGTCACATACCCGCGAGACAGCGGGGAGGGCTGTCACGATGTCGCCAATCCTCGGCACGAGGGTCCGCTTCGACCCGATGTACTTGATCGTCACCGCTCCTCCTGAGGCCCGCTAGTCCGGTACTGTACTCGGTGAGTGACGCCGCGAGGGCGCCCGAACCGGAGGGACCGATGGATAGCGCCCGTCTTTCTGCCCGTCTCAAGCAGCCGGGCCACGATCGGACCTTCACGACCTCGGAGGCAAACTTCGTCAAGGCGCTCGGGTTGATCCTTCCGTGGGACGACTACGAGGTCATCGACCACCCGAAGAACCTCCTCGGGATTTTCGCCTCCGAAGCCGGTATCCGGGATCTTGGGGTCCAGCCCGAGGCGTCGATCAAGAACCGCGCGACGGGGCGCGTGATGTACTTCGAGGTCAAGAAGCAGGGCGACGCCGGGAACGCCGAGGAGCGAGCGTTCAAACACCACACGGTGCAGTTCTACAAGACGCTCCAGGCCTTCACGCGGATGCCCTACCACGCCTACTGCACCATCTTCTGCGAAAGCCTGGCCACCAACCCGCGATATACAACCAAGTTCAAGTACCTGATTGAGCCTGGCCACTACTTCCTGTGGGTGGACTACGCGCTGGAGCCGCTCCGGCGCTTCATCTTCGACGAGATCTGCGCCCGCTTCCTGGAAGGTCCTGTAGGCGAGCAGACGGTCCCGAAGTAAGTCGGGACCTACTCGCCTCCGACGCGCTCCTCCATACGGACCCAGAGTCGCGAGCCGACCTTGAACGTCACGAAGCGCCGGCCGTTGACGGTGTAACCCCGCTCCTCCGCGCGCCAGAGCAGCGAAAACAGGGTGTTCTCGGGGGTCAGACCGGACGTGGTAACACGGCCTGTTGCGAGGACTCTGCGCGCCAGCTCTCGAAAAGGCAAAGGGCTTTCCGCGGCTAGAACCTCGGCGGCGGCGCGGAGAAACGTCGACTGCGATTCCGCCTTCGATCGTGGCATGCAGTACATGGTAGATGGCTCGCGCCGCTCGGAACTCGTCGTCGCCCATCAACTCGTCGCCCCGATAGCGTTCGGTCTGGCGGCTGGGTCTGTGCTGGGGCCCGCTCACTTCGTCGCCGCCTCTCGCGGGGCTCTATTCCGAACGGGCGTTCGGTTCGTGGTCTATTGTCGCCGAACGGGGCCCCGAAGTCCACTCGAAGATCGCGGGCGGCGTCGCCCCGGACTGGGCTGGTCGGGCGAGCCCGAGATTGACCGTCCGGGCGCGGAGCGAGGCGGGTGGAATCGTCTGCCTGTTGAAGAAGGAGTAGAATAGGTACGGTCGTTCGGGCGAGTTCTATGTAACACCCCGACCGGCCCGGTGGCCAGAAGCCGCAAATGTCGGCATAAACCCGTGAGAGGTCACGCAGCTCAAGGGAGCGAGCGTGACCTCTTCGTCTTCTATCTCCCGTCCCGTTCCTCGCGGCGTCAGCAGGCGAGGTGCGCCGACCTTTGACGGGCGCGAGCTGAAGTACTGGCGCGAGGCGCACGGCGTCACCCAAGGGGACGTGGCCGACGCCCTGCGGATGAGCCAGTCCTGGGTCTCGAACATCGTCGAGTGGGACGGCGAGCCCGCGGCGGTCCAAGTCAAGTCCGTGGTCGAGTATTGCGGCACGGTTGAGGCGATCGCCGCCCGGCGCGCTCAGATGGCCGCCGACGGCCGCGCCAAGCTCGAGGCGTATCGCCCGACGCTCCCGGCGCCGCTAGGCGCGGAGACGCTCGCCGCGGCGCCGAAGCCGCGAACCCGGACGGCCGCCGAGACCCAAACCGAACTCATCGCCGAGGGTCGGGGCGGCGAGGTTTCCCGGTGAGCACCGAGCTTCCTGAGATTCGCTGTCGAGTCGCTGTCGATGACGAGCGCGGCCGTCTCCGTCGGTGCGGCAAGGAACCGATCGCGCCGGGATACCTGACCTGCGCCGACCACTTCCCCGAGTTCGAGGACGCCATTAGGTCGTCCACGCCAGACGCCGAGCGGTTCCCGTCGCTCGATGCCTTCTTCGACTACATCGGAGGTGAAGCGTGAGCATGACCGAGTGCCCGGCCTGCGGGTCTATGGACAACCTCCACATGGGGCCAGGGAAGGACGAGCACGGGTGCGAGCTCGCCCACTGCTTCACCCCCGGTTGCGTCATCAAGGACCAGCACGACCTCGCCGCCTACCTCGCTGGGGGCGTGACCGTCATGCGATCGGTGGTCGCGTACGAGCAGCCCCCCGCCTACCCCGTCTCGTGGTGGGCTGACCACTGCGGCGTGCCGGTCAGTTTCGTCCAGACGCTTCCCGTCGTGGACTACGACGGCGCGGTGGGATTTGCGTTCGCTGGCACCGACGCCGTGAAGACGCGGCCGGGCGAGGGCGACGCCCCGTTCGGGTGGAACGCGGAGGACAAGAAGCGGCCGCCGATCTGGCCGGTACCCGCCGACATCGTGCCTCCGGCCATGCTCCTGACCGAGGGCGAGGGCGACGCCACCACGATGGCGTACCTCGTCGCCCGGTCCGGGATCGATCGCGTGATGACGGTCCACTCCGTGACCAAGGGCGCGGACACGGTCGTTCCCGTCCGCGCGTGGCGGGAGTACAAACGCCGCGGCCTGGAGCAGGTGCTCGTCCTCTTCGACGAGGACGGCGCGGGAGACGTCGGTGCCGAGAAGAACCTGAAGACCGCTCGGGAAGCCGGGCTGGAAGCGGTCCGCGTCCACCTTGACGGTCTGGACCCGCTCATCGGGGAGAAAGACGCCCGCGACCTCTGGCTGCGCCGCCTCACGCTGCCCGAGCGCGACTGGGACGGCCGCAAGGTTCTCTGCCCGTACGCCGACCAGGCCATGAACCTAGCCGACTTCTCGCTCTCCGAGCTGGGGGCGAAGGTGCTGGCGGAGGTCGAGAACGTCAAGTCCCCCGACCTCATCGAGGGGATCATCGACCCCGAGGGGCACACGATCGTCTACGGCCAAGGTGACGTCGGCAAGGGCGTTCTCGCGAGCTACGTCATCGCCCGCCTCACGAGGCTCGGCCACCGCGTGGTGATCGCCGATTTCGAGGACCACCCCAACGAGTGGCGACGGCGCATCGAAGGCTTCGGCGGCGACTTCTCTCTCGTGGCGATCGTTCACCCGACCAAGCCGCTCTGGGACGTGGCTGACGACCTAAGGGCCATCCGGAGGGCATTCGGAGCCGAGTTCGTCGTGATCGACTCGATCTCGACGGCCACGTCAGGCCAGGAGAACCCCTACAGCCCCGACACTCCGGTCAAGTACCACGAGGCCCTTCGCCGCGTCGGCGGCCACGCTCTCTCCCTCGCCCACGTCACGAAGGCCAACCCCAACCCCGAGTACCCGTTCGGAGCTATCGGCTGGCACCACCAGGCCAGGACGACGTGGAGCCTCGCCGACGTGGACGGCAAGAAGGTGCTCGAGCACCGCAAGCAGGGCAACCGCGCCTGGCAGGGCAAGCACGACGTGGACATCGAGTTCCACGACGACACGGGCCTCATCGACATCTCGATCACTCGCCGTCTCGGAGCAGTCCCCACGGTCCAGGTGACCGGCAAGGCTCAGCGAGTCGAGAAGCTCGCCGTGGTCGCGCGAAACGCCGCGCCGCAGGTCGTCACCGACGCGGTATCGAGGAACTTCCTCTGCGGCCTCATGGGGAAGGGGGCGAAGGACGAGAAACTCGACGGGATCACGCTCGCGCTCGCGCGCGGGTGGGTCGCCGAGACCCCCGAGAAGCGCGTGTGGTCGGGCGACGGTCCACGGTCCAATGCGGTCCAAAGCGGTCCATTGGACCGAGTGGACCACGACCGATCCGCGGTCAACGGGGTCCTTGACCCCGTGACCGGGGGCGGTCCAACGGTCCAATCCGTAGATACCGTGGACCGTGGACCGCTACTTATCCCCACGGCGATCGGGCAGAGGGGTGAGTCGTGAGCACCGTCGACCGCGGACGGGCTTCCATCGATCCGCTTCTATCGGGTGCGCGCCGTGCGGCGGCAGGGCGGGGCAGCGGTCATTCACGGTTACGTAGATCCGTGTACGCCACGATCCGAGTAGTCGCGTCGAGCCGCGTTCGAGCGGCGTGGGGCGAGCGCCGAAGACGCGCACGGAGCGATCGCGAGGACGGGTATCAGCCCGGCGGGCCGGCACGTCGGCTCCGCGTCTCTTCCTATCGGCGTTCGCTTCCGTCGCATCCGAACCACCCGGCGAGCCGGTCCGATTCCGCGGGGGGCCGCTGATGCCCGGGCGCTGCGTGGTCTGCAACCACGACGACCGGGCCGCCATCGAGCGGGCGGTCGTGTCGGGCGCCGCGATCCGCGCCACCGCGATCCGCTACGGCGTGGACCGCTCGTCGCTCGGCCGCCACTACCGCAGCCACCTCTCCCCCGCCACGGTCGCGGTCGTCACGGGCGAGCGGGTGGGGACCGTGATGCGCCGCGCGGAGCAGCTCGTGGACGAGGCCGAGGGGATCATGCGCGACGCCAAGGCGCAGGGGCGGGCGTCCCTCGCCCTGTCGGCAATCCGTGAGATCCGGGAGAGCTTGAAGCTCCTGGGGACGCTGACCGGCGAGCTCCGCCCCGAAGGGTCAGTCCAGGTCGCGGTCGTCAACATCGCCGAGTCCAAGGAGTGGCAGGAGACGAAGGCGACGCTGCTCGACGCGCTCCGCGCGTTCCCGGAAGCTCGCGCTGCCGTGGCTCGGGCGCTGCTGGGGCCGGGCTCGTGAGCAGCCTCGCGCTCGACCTCGCGCGCACGGTCGATCCCGCCACCCTGTTCGCCGTCACGGGCAAGGTCCCCGACGCGTGGCAGGAGCGCGCCGTCCGGAGCGCCGCTCCTCGGCTGCTGCTCAACTGCGCGAGGCAGACGGGCAAGGGCGAGGTCGCGTCCGTCGTGGTCGTGCACCGGGCGATGAACCGCCCGGGGTCGCTATCGCTCCTCGTCGCGCCGGGTCTCCGGCAGGCGCAGGAGCTGGCCTACCGCGTGCGCTCCCTCGCCCGGGCGCTGCAACTCGTCACCTCCAAGGACAACTCGCTGGAGCTGATGCTGGAGAACACCTCCCGCATCGTGACCATCCCGGCGACGGAGGGCACGGTCCGCGGCTACGCGGCGGTCGAGTTATTGGTCATCGACGAGGCCAGCCGCGTCCCCGACGAGCTGTACGCCGCCGTGCGCCCGATGCTCGCCGTCGCGGAGGACGCCCGCGTGGTCGCGATGTCCACGCCGTTCGGGCGCCGCGGCTGGTGGTGGGAGGCGTGGGACCAGGGCGGCTCGTCGTGGGAGCGCTATCGGGTACCCGCGACCGACGTCCCGCGCATCTCCCCGGCGTTCCTCGCCGAGGAGCGGGCCGCGCTCGGGACGTTCTGGTACGCGCAGGAGTACCTCTGCGAGTTCGTGGACGCCACGGGAGCGCTGTTCCGGGGAGCGGACATCGAGCGCGCGTTCGACCTCGGGCGCGGCATCCCGTCGCTGGCCCAGGAGTTCCCCAGCATGCGCGGCGCGCAGGAGGCGTCATGACAGCACTCAGCATCGGCCTCGACCCGGGCAAGCGGAGCGACCCCGCGAGCCTCGCCGTGGTCGAGTTCCAGTTCGTCGCCCGCGACGGGCCGCGCGACCAGCAGGGCGAGCGGTGGATCGTCCGCGACGCGCGCCAGTGGCCGCTCGGGACCCCGCACCCCGTCGTGGTCGAGGATTCCGGCGCGGTCGCCGACCAGACCGGCGGCTACCTCGTCTTCGACCAGACGGGCGTCGGCGAGACCTACCACGACCTCTTCAACCTCGCCCGCAAGCAGAAGCGGCTGGCGTCGCGCACGCGGGGCGTGCTCATCACGTCGGGCCAGATGCCGTCCGACATCGGCATCCCGAAGGAGGTCCTCGTCCGCCGCTTCGAGGCGAAGCTCTCGTCTGGGCGGGTCGTTGTCGCGGAGTCGTGCTCGCTCAAGGAGGTGCTGCGCCAGCAGTTGGAGCGGTTCGGCTACGAGTTCACGAAGCGTGGAGCGACCACCTACGAGGCGCTCAAGGATGCCGATCACGACGACCTCCCGCTGGCCGTGATGCTCGCGACCTACTTCAAGAAGTACCAGCCAGGCGATCCGAGGTACCTGGCCCGCGACGGGCAGCTCTACCCCTACCGCTCGCTCAGCCACGACCCCTACTAGGAGGGAGAGATGGGGTATCCCCACGCCAGGAGATCAGCACCGCAACCCGCGTCTTGGGCGGGCATCACGGGACCACAACAGGGAGGCACCACACAGGCCATGGCAACCACCACACTCGACGCGCTCAACGCGGCGGCGCGCGACCTCTCCGCCTTCAGGGCGGAGGCGAAGACCGGGCGCTTCCCGGCCGACTACGCGACCACGGAGATCGCCCGCCTCACCCGAGCGGTCGCGGCGGCGGACGACGTCTTCCGGGCGGCGATGAGGAAGGACCAAGCCGACGCGCTCCAGCGCGCACGCACCCTGCGCGCGGCTGCCGAGGCAGCGAAGGACCCGACCACGCGGCTCGCCGACCTTACGGAGAAGAAGGCGCTCGTCGAGGGGCCGCTCGACGCCGACGCCCTCCTCGCGCGAGCGCAGGAGATGCTCGCAGCTGAGCAACCCGCTCGCGCCGCGCTGCTACTCGACGCAGCCATCGCGAAGGGCGTCCGGGGGCTCGGCCTCCACGACACGATGAGGGCGGTCGAGGACGCGCTAGACGCCGACGGCCCGCGCTTCGAGGCGCGGACCATCGAGGTCGAGGCCGAGCGCGCCGACGCGCAGGCCGCCGCGGCGCGGATGAAGGTCCTCACCGACTCAGGCGTCGGGATCCTCGCCGACGGATCGGTCGGCCGCGGAGCACCAGGCCAGGCGGCGTCGGCCGACCTCGCGGCGAAGGTCGCGGCGTGGTACGGCGGCCAGACGAAGTTCCCTGTCGGGGATGGGGCCGGCGAGTGACGCCGGAGGAGTACGCCGCCTCGATGGTCGCGGACCCGGCGCGGCGCTTCGGCTCGGACCCGACGAGCGCGATCAGCCACGCGACCACCGCCGCGGCCAACTACCTCGTCGGGACCACGGCGACGGCTTTCCAGGGCGCGGCCTACCGCCGCGCTCCGGGCGGCATCTCGACGTGGGACGCGTCGCGGTGGTGGACGGAGGTGGCGCTCGCGCTCTGCGTCGCCGCCGGGAAGCCGAGGGGCGCCGTGCTCGATGACCTCGCCGCGAAACACGACCTGCCGTGAACTAGACACGTCGGGGCAAAGCTCCCGCTGGCCCCGACCAGCGTCCGGACTCGTTGTCCGTTCGCGCCTCCGCCCCGCCCGGAACCATGGGTCCGTCACCCCGCCGGAGCGGGGCGGAGCCGTCTCCGGCGCACGCTCAGGCGGCCGGCGATGCGACCTACCGCTGGCGGTGTTTCCGGCCGTCTGAGGTCATTCCGGACGCCCCGGGGCGGTTCAAGAACGGCGTCCTGAGCTATACTTGTGGTCCGTCCGGCGCACGTCCGGACGACCACGAGAGGAGCGCAGGTCCCTGTGCCGGCCTGGCGTGTCCCCAACTATGGGGGCGCCGAAGACCGGAGCAAATCTCTCTGAAAGGAGAAACATGTCACAGGTCAACCGCGCAAACGAAACCTCCGAGGCCGTCCGCGAGGCCCAGTCGCTGCTCCGCCTGTCAAGGCAGATGTGGGCGACAGCCGGGCGAATGGGTTGGGCCTTTCCGGACCGCTACCAATGGCTCCGCGATGACCTACAGAGCGCTTCGGGCTCAATCGAGCGTCGAGCTCACCGGATCATCGCGGACATCACCATCCGGTAGCCCCGAGTGAGCGACCACGACGCCGCCACCGTCAAGTTCCCATTCCACGAGACGCGCTTCGAAGATTGTTGGGTGTGTAGTTCGGTCCACGCGCCGAAACACTGCCCCGCCGGGTTGGACGTCGCAGATTGCACGATGTGCGGGCCGAGGCTCGAACGGGCCAAGGCCACGCACGCCCGGCACGAATGCGTCCGCCGAGAATCGTGGGAACGCTTCCTCCGAGGGGAGCCCGACCTGCGTAGAGCGCCCAAACGCTAGGCAGCAATCGAGGCCCGTCGGGATCACCCCCGGCGGGCTTCTCTTTGCACACGGAGAGGCCACGGGGAACCCAAACGCGCTCCGCCGGTCCCAGTCGCCAGACGCGACTACGTATACACAGTCGTTGGTAGGCACGGTAGAGCGGGTCGTCCTCCACGCCCCAGGCGCATCGGGCGATGCCGTCCGGCCCGACCGTGACGGTCCGCGATGCCCACGGGTTGGCGGGCGGCGGGGCCTCGGCGGTCGTCGCCGGGCGCTCCCCCATCAGTCCACGTCGCGCCGGGACATGCCCCATGCGCCGACCAGGATGCCGCCGACCGCGATGACGAGGCAGGCGACGACGCCGTCGCGATCCCAGACCCCGACCATCGGATGGCCCATGTGCGCGGTCAGGGCGATCTGGTGGATCCAGTCGGGCAGCT
>Ga0209777_10005345_pt1 | contig 14853 bp, 15 predicted proteins | sample FrelakmetHBP12HB_FD_187147 | JGI IMG/M metagenome (GOLD analysis project Ga0209777, IMG submission 187147) | Freshwater lake sediment microbial communities from the University of Notre Dame, USA, for methane emissions studies -HBP12 HB (SPAdes)... | ecosystem: Environmental > Aquatic >... | reverse complement strand
CAATCAAAAAGATGTAATCTGGACTTCGCATATATTCACCGCCAGATATCTTTCAGGAAAAATCAAGCCAGTTGACACCAGGGAGATAAAAGAAGCTAAACTTATGAGCCTAAAAGAGCTTTCTTCTTTGAAACCGCTTCTGTTGAAAACAGGATCGGGCGGTCTTGCCTATCGGGTTGCTTTAACTGAGAAAGCGATTGAGGAGATAAAGAAACGTAGGGGCACGATGTGTCGTGCCCCTACAAAAAAATAGGGCAGGAGTTCAACTCCTGCCCTAACATTTTTGGATTTTATTCTGACCTGTCTACTGTATGCCGTCTGCTACTTAAATCTCTTGGGTGACCATTTCTCCCATTCCAAAACAATCGGTGCAGCCACGAACCAGGAGGAATAGGTTCCCTCTAAAACCCCTATCAGCAGAGCTAATGCAAAATCATGCACCACTTCACCAGCAAAGAAGTAAATAGCCAGAACCGCTAAAAATACTGTTCCTCCGGTGATGATAGTTCGGCTTAAGACTTCATTGATGCTGTTATTTATCGTTCCGGGAAAATCCCCTTTTTTACGGAAGACCTTCAGGTTTTCCCTGATCCGGTCATAAACTACCACTGTGTCAGTCAGGGAATAACCGGCTATGGTCAAAAGGGCAGTTACAATAAGGAGGGTTATCTCCTTGTGAAGGATGAAAAGTATCCCCAGAATTGATAGAATATCGTGAAAAGTAGCGGCAGTGGCTGCCACCCCGAAACGGAAATCGAATCTTATCCAGATATAAACCAGAATGCCTAAAAGGGAGATCAGCACAGCAAAACGAGCCTGCTTTTGTAAGATCTTCCCCACTGCTGGTCCGACCTCATCCACAGAATCTTTGCGGAAGTTATTATCCGGGAATTCCTTTTTGAGAATACCTATAACCTGATCTGCAACCTTGCTGCCGGTCTCCGAGGTACTTCTCAACCGGATCATAAAGAAATAAGGGACCCCTCTTTGCAGCTCGGTTATCTCGGCATCTCCATAGCCGTTTTTTCTCAGGGCATCCCTTACCTGTCCGATCTGCATTGATTTTTCAAAACTTCCCTGGATCATAGTCCCGCCGGCGAAGTCGATTCCCATATTTGCCTTGCCCATGAAGATGAACACGAAGGCGATTATCCCCAGGACCATCAGGATTCCGGAAAAAGCGAAAGCAAAATACCTCATCCCGACGAAGTTGATATTGGTCTTTTTAATTAGCTCAAACATAATTTATCCTCTGGATAGATAGAAGTTATATACTCAATGTCTGGTAGTTTTTCCGGATGTTGAAAATCAGCTTGGTGACCACCACCGCGGTGAACAGACTGATTATCACCCCTAAGCTCAAGGTAACTGCAAATCCTTTAATGGGTCCGGTTCCGAACTGGAAAAGTACTGCCGCAGTGATCAAAGTGGTTACGTGCGAGTCGATGACCGTGAGGAGCGCTCTTTTGTATCCAGCATCAATGGACGCCCTGATGGTCTTGCCGGTTCTTAACTCCTCCCTGATTCTCTCGAAGATCAGCACGTTGGAGTCAACTGACATTCCCATGGTCAAGATAATTCCAGCAATTCCAGGCAGGGTCAGGGTAGCGTGCAGACCAGCCAGTGCGGCTAACAAATAAACCAGGTTCAAAATCAAGGCAAAATCAGCTATTATCCCGGACAACCTGTAATATATTGCCATAAATAAAATGACCAGACCTATTCCAATAATCCCTGCCTTCATACCTTTATTGATAGAATCCTGTCCCAAAGATGGACCCACCACCCGGTTCTCGATTATCTTAACCGGAGCTGGCAAAGCACCAGCTCTTAGCACTACAGCTAAATCGCGCGCATTATCAATCGTTGCTCCACTTCCCATCTCTATTACCCCGTTCTCCCTGATCTTAGCCCGAATTATCGGGTTTGATTCAACTCTTCCGTCCAGCACTATTCCTAAGGGTTTATCGATATTTGCCCCGGTAATCTGGGCAAACCTTCTGCCCCCTTCTTTAGTCAGGGTGAACCTTACTTCTGGCCGGCGATACTGGTCAAAGTCTTCCCGGGCATCTGTCAGATATTTGCCGGACAGTTCTGACTTTTTCTTTATAAGATAGAGTTTCTGATAATCTACACCCTTGAAAGGCTCCGCACCGGTTGCCCAGGCTAAGGTATCATCTTCTGGAATCTGCTCCCAGATTTTGGGGTTTTTAAGATACTGGTCTATCTTGGGTTTATCCTCTAAGGAGACCAGGTAAAAATCTGATCCGGATGGCTCCAAAAGAGAAGTGAAAGGTTTACCCGTTATTCCTGCTTCTTCCTCCTGAGCTGTTGTGTCAATAGCTTCCTTGGAGAAAAGGTCTTTGGCTATTTTCTTCTCTTGTGAAGTATCCTTCCCTTTGGAAGGCTTTACCTCTGTCTTCTTCGGAGTTAATATCTCATCGATCTTTGCCAGTACTGTCTTAGTGTTTTCAGGAGTCTCAAATAGCCTGAACTCTAACTGGGCAGTCTGGCCAATTAGATTCTGCGCTCTCTCCACATCCTGTAGTCCGGGTAGTTCAACGATTATCCGGTCTTCTCCCTGTTTCTGGATAAGCGGCTCAGCCACTCCAAACTGGTCCACCCTATTCCGGATGATCTCCAGTGCACGCTCCACAGCATCTTTGCTCTCTTCAGGTTTAAGCTTGGTCTTGTCCACCTGCAAAACCACGTGCATCCCGCCCCTTAAATCCAGACCTAACTTGATTCCTTTCTGCTCCAAGCTCAAAAGCTTGGACGGGTCTTTCTCTTTCAAAAGCGCCTTCTCAGTATCAGAAAGGCTCCACAGGCTCAGGGAGGGGTAAAGATACCAGACCGAGGCGACTATCAGAAAGACGGTGATCAGGGTAAGCCAGAGTTGTGATCTTTTCATTTTAAAATTCTCCTTAATTTAATTCTTTATCTCCAAAACTGCCGTTCACAATAAATTAATAAAATATACCAAAAATTCTGAAAGTCAAATATAAAATGACGAAATTTACCTAAATTTGCACTAAATTCTAGCCAGGTGTTTGTGGGTATTGCCACTTAAGAATGCAATACAAACCTTCAAGTTTCCCATCGTGAATTTACTTTGTGCCCGCCGGATCCCCTGACCTGACGGTAAATCTCTGTCGAGTCAGGGAACCAGCTAAGCTCTAAGCTCGTCCCTTATATCTGGATTTAATAAAACAAATGTCGGCATAAACTTGTAGGGGCGAACTTATGTGTTCGCCCAGATGGTTAGGTCAGACACGCAGGTCTGCTCCTACAGCTCCATTGCTTCTTATATGTCATCCCTGCTGGTCGAAAGCCTCTATTGACTTCAATCTGTCATTTGTCATTATTTTTCTACGACCTTGACAATATGGCTTCTTGGCTATATAATCTGACTAAATGGAATCGAATCTTCAGGAAAGATATTTTAAACGCAACTTCGCCTCCGGGGTGATAAACGGGATTTTCTTTAATCTGGCTTTAGCTTTTATCAGCGGCTCGACCATCCTTCCCCTTTTTGTCAGCCAGCTCACCTGCTCGGACGTGCTGATAGGACTTTCCTCAACCCTGGAGACCATTGGCTGGCTTTCCCCTCAGCTTTTTGTGGCTGGAATGACCCTGTATCAGAAAAAGCAGCTTCCGCTTTATATTAAGACCGCTTACGTCAGGGTGCTTGCCTTTTTAGGGCTGGTTCTCTCAGTTTTCCTTTTTGGGGCGAAAAATCCTTCACTTCTTCTTCCTCTTTTCTTTTTCTTCTTCGCTGTCTATTCGCTGGCAGGAGGCTTTTCCGGGGTTGCCTTTATGGATATCGTGGGGAAAACCATCCCTTTAAACAAGAGGGGAAGCTTTTTCGGGATGAGGATGTTCGTTGGAGGAGCCTTAGCCGCCCTGGCAGGGATTCTGGTCAAGCAGATTCTGGAGCATTCTCAGTTCCCCAATAATTTCGGGATCATCTTTTCCCTGGCTTTCTGTTCCATTCTCCTTGGAATATCAAGCTTGCTGGCTATTAAGGAGCCTCCATTAACTGAGACTAAATCCAGAAAAAGTTTAAAGGAAAATCTTTTACAGGGAATAGAAATATTCAAACAACACCGGGAGTTCAGGCTTCTTTATTTTGTTCAGATTGTAATCGGGGCTTACGTTTTAGGATTACCATTTTATGTAATCTATGCCGAAAGGTTCTTGAAAATCCCGCCTGAGCTGGTGGGCATATTTTTAACCTCCCAGATGGTCGGATTTGTCTTGTCGAACCTCCTCTGGGGTTATCTGAGCAATCGGGGGAAAAACAGGGAGGTATTGCTGATCACCGCAATAATGTCTTCTTTCCCCCCGCTGATCTTTTTTGCCTACCACTTCTTTACGCTTCCGATATTTCTCTACTCCTCGATTTTTTTCTTTTTGGGCGCAATCAATTCGGGCTTGAACATAGGTTATATGAATTATCTTCTGGAGATCTCGCCAGAGCCTGAAAGGCCTATCTACGTTGGTCTGCTGCATACCCTGACTGCGCCAACAGTATTCTTGTCCGCCGTCGGAGGGATAATAATACAGGTGAGCTCTTTTACTTTCCTCTATATCCTGGTTCTTTTGATTTCTTTTGGAGCAATTTATATATCGTCTAAATTAAGAGATAAAACCCTCTTCTCTCAGGAAAGGGTGAGGTCATACAAGCGATCCTGAAAGGGTCGCGCTACGAAATGCAACTCATATAGGCAGGCAGGAGGGCCTGCCCCTACAAATTTAAACTTTTTTCACATAGATTTCCCTAGCGATCTCTTTGTCTATGGCGATCTCGGTCTCATCCACCTGGATCACAAAGGACGGGCTTTTCTGATGAAGACGAAGAACCTGCCCGGGACACACACCTAAAACATTTAATCTGTCTAAACGAGAATGATATTTGGGAGTGATGAAAACTATTCCGCCTTTTTCACCTAATCCTAATTCGGTCAAGGGAACTACCAGAGGCTTCATCTCCTTATGATTCTTGAGGCAACAGGGACCTTTTGGGATGGGTTTCCCGTGGGGACAGGTTGGCGGGTGCCCCAAAAAAGTGCAGATGCTTTCAGTCACCCCTGGTTCCAGGATATGCTCAAAAGAACAGGCTGTGGATTCGTAATCGTCCTCTTTGAGTCCGAATACTTCTGAAAAAAGTCTTTCTGCTAACCGATGCCTTCTGATTATCTCTTTTGCCTGGTTTTCACCCTCTGGAGTAAACTCTATTTTATTTCCATCTTTTTCAACCAGCTTTTGAGCCATAGCTTCATCTAAAGCTTTCAGAACCAGAGTTTCCTTCTGCTGGCTTTTTAGAAGAGCATCGAAACTATTATTGTTCTCTTCTTTGAGAAGCCAGACAGTTTCTAAGAACTCATCTATTAATTGGTCTTCCATTTTTTTCACCTTCATTATGATGGAGTGCAAACCTTTCCTACGGTGGTTACGCCAGACGTAGTCTCCGTTTCTCGGGTAGGTTTGCCAATCGGTAAAGCTACAGCTTTACACTCCAGTCTCCGTTTACCCAAGTTGCCCTCAATCTGGGTTGGTACCCCGCTTTGGGGGCAAGGCGGGATTAGTGGGCTTATGCCCCAAAGTCTTCATTTTCCCTAATATTTTCTTCATGAATTTGAGCGAATCCGGCTCCGGGGGTAAAAACTCATATCCACAGTTGGGGCACAGGCTCAAACTGCAATTTTTATGCATCGGGCACCCTTGACACCCTTTTTCTGCCTCCATTTCCTCGAATTCAAATCTACATAATGGACACTTCATAAGCATACTCTCCACGCTCTCAAAATAAGATTTAATACACCCCCAACAGCAAAGGCAAACGGGAAGATAAATAAACTCATCCCTAAGGCGGTTTTCCATCCTCGTTCCTTTATGATAATCAGCAGGTTTGCCAGGCAGGGAATAAATAAAGTAATAGTCACCAGGCTTACCAAAGCCTGAATCGGGTTTAATCTGCCGGCGTTGAATAATGCAAAGAGTCCGGCCGCACCATAATCTCTTCTTAAAAATCCCACGATGAAAGCCTGGGCTGCTTCTCTGGGAAGTCCGAGAACAGTCACAACAATCGGTGACGAAATCTTCTCGATGAAACTCAATAGCCTGAACTTGTCAAAAAAGAACAAGACCAGAGTTCCGATTATGAACAAGGGGACTGCCTCTTTAAGATACCATTCAATCCTTGCCCAGGTTTTCAGAAGCAAATTGGATATCCTGGGAATTCTTATAGGTGGAATCTCTAAAATAAAATCCGAGCTTTTGCCTGGAATTACCAGCGAGGCTAAAAATCCAACCAGAACTATGACCAGAAGAACCACCCCTGACCAGATCAGAGTTACAGCTAAGGACAATCTTCCCAGCATTCCCAGAATGACCCCTAATTGGGCAGAACAGGGAACCCCCAAGGCTAAAAGCAGAGTAACGATTACCTTTTCCTTCTTGCTTCCTAAAATTCTCGCGGTTAAAGTCGCCATAGTGTCGCATCCCAGACCTAAAATCATCGGAAGAACTGCTTTACCATTCAATCCCATGAACTTGAAAATCCGGTTCACCATTATAGCTAAACGAGGAAGATACCCTGAATCCTCTAAAATCCCGAAGACAAAAAAGAACAAGCCCACAATCGGCAGGATTATGGCTATGGCATAGGTTAAAGCCATAGTGATTATCCCGAACTTCCCTACAAAAAGTTCCTGAATAAAAGGCACCGGGATGAAACTGAACAGGTAACTTGAAAAGGGGTTAATATATTTGCCAAAAACGGTATGCTCAAAAAAATTGACCAGGGTTCCGGCCGCAAATTTCCCCACGATCTGATAAATTGCAAAAAGGATAAGCAGAAGAATCGGAATCCCCCACAGAGGATGCATCGAATAACGCCCCAGGACTTTAGCTGTGCTGGTCTTTTCCGCCTTCCCGTTGGAGTAGACTTTCTTTAGAACCTTTTCAACTTCTCTCATCCGGTATTTGGTGATGACCAGGCTCAAAGGCTCACTGTATTTCTTCTGCAGAGCTTCTTTCATCTCCTCTAACTGTTCAAAATTTTCCACAGAGAGATTGTCAGAAAGCCATTCTTTAGTAGTTTCATCGCTGGATAAATAAGACAAAGTAAGTGATTTTTTATAAGTATGATTCCCCGGCAAAAGCCTTTCCATTTTCTCTAATGCTTCATCTACGTTCTCATCATAACTTACCCTGTAACTGGAAAAGGTCTTTTTCTGCAGGCTTTTGAAAAGTTTATCTATACCCAGACCTTCAGTCGCTATGGTCGATACAACTCCTATTTGCAGAATCTCCTCAAGAGTTTTTTCTTTTATCTCAATCCCCCTCTCTTTGGCTTCATCCATCATATTAAGGTTCAAAACCAGAGGGAGACCTATCTCTATCAACTGCAAAGTCAGAAAAAGCGACCTTCTCAAGTTTTTCGCATCCGCCACCTGGATGACCATCTGGGGCTTATCCTCGAGCATCATATCCCGTGTGACTTTCTCGTCCTCAGACATCGGGATAAGGCTATTTGTTCCGGGAGTATCTATCACCAGGGTTTTATTATGGGAATGTTTCAAATAACCTGAGGAGACCTCGACTGTGGTGCCCGGATAATTAGATACCGTTACGTACGTCCCGGTCAGATGTCCGAAGATCAGGCTTTTTCCGGTATTTGGATTTCCCACCAGAAGGATTTTGTTGGTATCCTTTGAAATCAAATTTTTTTCTTTGGTTGAATGATGCATATTAGTTACTTTCAATTATTTCCTTTTCGGAGTTCCCCAGCCAAGTCTTTTAACCTGGCTGGAGTAGGAAGAAAGAGAAGGAATTGTTCTATTCTAAGTCACTCTCTACATCCTTTGCAATAGCCAAAAATCTGTACGGTATGGCTTAATTCTTTAAATCCATTTTCCTGGCAAACTGAGGACTGAAGCTTTTCGATTTTCTTATCCGAGAATTCAATGACTTTGCCGCATTTCAGGCAAACCAGATGGTCGTGATGGGTATGCCCGAAGGTATGTTCGTAATGGATGTGGTCCTCACCTAAATATACTTTTCTGACCAGGCCGGAATCAACCAAAAGCCCCAATGTCCGGTAAACTGTGGCACGAGAGACATCCTTCTTATCTTTCTTTAACCTCAAGAATATCTCGTCTGCCTCTGAGTGACCGTCGATGGAGAAAACCTTATCCAGGATCAGCTTCCTTTCCCTGGTCAGGTTAAGATTTTTGGTCTTAAGGTATCTCTTGAAAATTTCAATCTCTTCTTTCATACTCACCTGTTTGAGATTTAGTCTCAATCTAAACATTCATACGCAAAAGTCAAGGAATTAATCGAATAAAATCAAAATGACAGATAAAAGCAATGGAGGTCCGAAAACCTTCGCTACAAACCAAGATGTTTACCCTCTGCTATTAAGAGAGGGTCAGGGTGAGGTCCTGTAGCGTCGGGCTTTACGCCCGATGAAAGTAACTACATCATCCCTCCCAATGCTCTTTCCCTCCAGACAGCAATCCATATTCCTAGGAAGATTAGAATTCCCCCAATATAAAAAGTGGATGTCGGTATCTCTTTAAGTATGAGATAAGCCCAGAGAGTTGCCCCCAAAGGTTCACCTAAAATCGTCATCCCGACTAAATGAGCTTTGACATATTTTAGGATGTAGTTATAAAGAGTGTGCCCGATAAGTGTAGGTATCAAAGCTAAGAGCAGGAAAAGGGTGAAGTTTTTCCAGGATAAGGGAGAAAAATTAAGCCCTGCAAAAAGGCAGAAAATGAATATCACCAGGGTGGCTATGGAATATACCAGGAAAATGTAAGGGAAAAGATTCAATTTTCTCCTGATCCCCCTTCCTAAGGTGAGATAAAGAGCTGCAAAGACTGCTCCGACCAGTGAAAGAATATCTCCTTTGAGGTTTGCCTGACTGATTTTAATATCGCCGCCAGCGATGACGAAAGTCCCGACTAAGGCAATCAGAATCGCCACAAACACCCAGATGTCGACTTTCTCCTGCAAAATCATCGGCGTAAATAGAGCCACGAATACCGGCTGGGTAGCCACAATCACCACAGAACTGGCGACAGAAGTATAGGCTAAAGAGGAAATCCAGGTTATGAAATGGAGACCCAGAAAAGAACCGGAGAGTACGCATAGCAGAAGCTCCTTGCGGGTCAGAACTTTATAATCTGATACTCCCCTTTTTAGAAAAAAAGGAAAAAGAATTACGGAAGCCAAACCCATCCGGTAAAAAGCGATTATGAAAGAGGGAGTAGCAGCCAGTTTGATGAAAATCGAAGCCCAGGAAACCGAAGTCACTGCAAGGAGGAGGATTATGTGGTTTTTATACTGTTTTGGCAAGGCTTACTCCCATTTCTTATGTACCCGCCTTGAGGGCAAGGCGGGACTACCGTTTTTTTGCTACTAGCTACAAGCTCCTTGCTTCTTATATTTTTTCTAAGTAATAATCGCTTTCCCCTAAACCTAATTTCTCTGCTGCTTTTATCTGAATCCGGGCATCCTTTTTATGCAGGGCGCTCAAGATATCCTCACCCTTTTTTAATTTTATCCCTTCTGCTTTGGACTGGGGCAAAGGAGTCGCCTTCTCGATTAAATCCATTGTCGCAGTTTCAATCGCCACTATATCGTCTCCTATCAATATCCCCTGGTCCTGGATTAACGGGTTATCTGAAACTGCCATACAGTCGCATTCCGGCTGAACGTCCAAGATGAAATTGACATACAAGACCTTACCGGGCTCAAAGGTATCTAAGACAGCTTTGGCTGACTCAGCTAAGGAAGCAAGGAAATTATCATGTGAGATCGGAACAGACAAAGCTTTTTCCGGGCAGATTTTCACGCATCTGGCACATCTCCAGCATTTCTCCTCATTTACTTCAAAGAAATCTTTCCTGACTGTAATCGCTTCTACTGGACAGTTGTCCGCACAGATGGCACAATAGGTGCAAAGCTCTTTATTCCAGGACATTATTTCGGTCATCTGAAAATGCATCTTCCCTCTTCCCCCTTCTTTCCAGGTATGATTTCGAGGCTGGGGACAGACACAACCCATGGCTAAATTTTTTATCGCGCCGGCTAAGGAGGAGTCTATATGACCTTTGATATGTGACAGTACCATCATCGACTTGGCATCATAAATGGCTGAGGGAATGGCAAGCTCCTTTAAGATCTTTCCGGCTTTAGCGGTAACCGAATCCCGACCAAAAATGCCGTCTGAGATTATCACCGGACACCCTAAAGAGAGCTGGTTATACCCCATCTCATTAGCCACTTCCAAATACTCATAAGGCTTAACCCTGGAGGAGTCAGTCACAAAGGGCTTGGCACCTGCCTTTTTCAACTGCTCCGCAACTAAGCGGACGAAATTGGGCCGGATGGTATGATGACCACCCCTGTTTCCAAGATGCATCTTGATCGGGACTAGCTCATCCTTTGAGAAATATTTTGTCAGGTTGATTCTTTCTAATCCTTTTTCCAGTTTTCCTGAAAGACTGTATCTATAATCAAACTTTTCCACCCTGGAATCAATAAAGTAAATCTTCTTTGCCATTTTCTCACCTCTGATGTAGATGTAGCGGAAAGCTTCAGCCTTCCATCTAAATTTAAGACAGTGGAGGTCTAAAGACCTCCGCTACATTTAATTTTCGCGATAGAACCTCTATCTTTTTTGCTTTTCAGACTTTTGACTATAGCCTTTAGCCTTTTAAAATAAACTAAATGACTTGCACAGTGGCAATCGCTCGAGCCAAAACCTTTCACAACCACCACTGAGTTTTTCTTTCTCAGTAATTTTTTATTAAGTTCACATTCACTGACCGCATTCTTATGGTTTTGATTATACTGGATGACTTTCAAAATCTTGCAGTGCGGAAGCAGGTAATCGATGTGCCAGAAATATTTCTTTTCCTTTCTCAGATGTCTGTTTATCCTTGCTTCCTGACCATTCAGAGCGCTTCCGGTATAGATGTAATACCCTTCTGGAAAATCGTGTTCGCCTTTTTTACCGATCTTAACCCTGGATTTTCTGTCCAGATAAAGGAGCAGTTGATAACAGCCTCTGGTCATCTCATCTTCTTAAGGGCTTGGTCCAAATCCTGGATAAGGTCATCTATATCCTCTATTCCACAGGATAAACGCAGCATCCCTTTAGTCACCCCTGATTTTTTAAGCACCTCTTCATCCAGCCCGTAATGAGAGGAAAAAACCGGTATGGAGGCTAAGGATTCAACTCCACCTAAGGAGACTGCATTCTTAATGACCTTTAGATTGTCCAGAACCTTAAGGGTTGAACTCAAATCCTTTAATTCAAGAGTGACTACCCCTCCGAAACCCTTCATCTGTTTTTTTGCCAGATTATGTTGAGGATGGTCTTTTAAGCCGGGATAATAAATCTTTTTAATCTTAGGATGCTTTGAAAAATATTGAGCGATTCTCAGGGCATTGTGATTTTGTCTTTCGACTCTGAGAGGCAGAGTCTTCAGTCCCCTTGCGAATAGATATGCGCCTAAGGGGTCTAAACATCCGCCTAAGAGCTTCATCACCTCAACTGCTTTAGAAATGAAATCTTTTTTGCCGATTACCACTCCGGCAATAAGATCGCTGTGCCCGGCTAAGTATTTGGTGGCGCTGTGAATCACAATGTCCACTCCCAATTTGAGAGGTTTTTGGTTAAAAGGGGTGGCAAAGGTATTGTCAATTACTGTGGTCAATCCAAACCTCTGGGCAATCTTGACTCCTTTGGCTATATCTACTATTCTCAGGTTAGGATTAGTTGGGGTTTCCAAATATAAGACTTCAGTTTTGAAATTGACGAAATCCTCAATCTTCTCCAAATCCTCCGCATCCACGAAATGTACCTTGATTCCCAGTTTAGGGAAAAGCTCTGTGAAAAGGCGGTAAGTGCCTCCATAGATGGGAGAGGTGCTGATTATCTCTTTTCCAGAGGAGACCAAAACCAGAAGTGCAGTGGAAATCGCCGCCATCCCGGAGGAGGTGACCAGTGCTGACTCGCCACCTTCCAGGGATGCCATTTTCTTTTCCACAAATTTCAATGTAGGGTTGGCATAGCGGGTATAAAAATAGAAGCTTTTATCCCCTTTAAGATATTTTTTCAGCTCGGCTGAATTCTTGAAGACAAAGGTCGAGCTTTGAAAGATCGGCTCAGATAATGCCCGAAGAGGAAACATCTCCTCTCCCAAATTCACCGCCAGGGTGGAAAACTTCTTATTATTTTTCAAGCTGACTCCTTTTCGCCGGATAGATTTATAATGTTTTTATTCTCCGAACAGGGTTTTTATATCTGAGCTGACGGTCTCATGATTTATCTGCCCTGAATATTTTTTGACTATCCTGCCCTCTTTATCCAGAAGGAAACTTGTGGGCACGCCTTTGAGGCCGCCGTAACTTTTTACCACCGATTCATCTCCTAAAAGAACAGTATAGGGGATTTTCATCTGCTGGACAAATGAATCTACCTCTCCCAATCCCTTTTTATCCAGGGAGATGCCGATTATCTCCAGGCCGGAGTCCTTATATTCCCGGTTTAGTATTTCCAGGGTAGCGATGTCCTCCTTGCAAGCAGGACACCAGGTCGCCCAGAAATTCAAAAGAACCACCTTTCCTCTGAATTCTTTAAGGGAGTGCATTTTCCCGCTTAGATCGGAGAGAGAAAAGTCAAAAGGCGGCGCGGGCGGGCTCTTCTCTGTCTTTTTTCCGCAGGCTAAAAAGAGGAGAAGCAGAATAAAAGATAAAACCGGAGCAAATTTTTTCAAAGACAAACTACCTCCTTTTTAGTTAATATAAGAAAGGAATTCTGAGAAAAATTGCAAGGAGAAAATAAGGAATTGCGCATTCAATTTCAGGATAAAGTGATGATTCAGGCGAGCGCAATGACCAATGACTGATGACGAATGACGAATAATAGGATTCGAGGAGTCAAGGGTTCAAGAGATCAAAACCACTTGGAGCTTGTCATCCTGTCCTTTCGGGAGAGGAGATAGAGGTGAGATCATCCTACACCCCTTGTGGGCAAGGCGGGGTACAGCAGGATTATGTATTCGCCGAAAGTTTTATTCTTGCGACCCTAAAAGGGTCGCACTACGATGGCTGGCAACAAGTCTTGTCACAAAAAATAGGGCGAGCAGTTGTTGCTCGCCCGGAATCTTGCAAGTAGAAGTGGAGAGCTCTAAGGGAATTTAGGACAGGGTTTGCATTCGTCCCAGCAAATGATAGGCGGGTTGATGGTGCAAACCCGATAGCAGCACAGGCGTGCGGCATCAGCCGGTTTTGGGGCGTTGAGCATGGCAAATCCCAGTGCCACTGTAAGAACTGCAAATACCAGGACAAAAGCCCTCATCTTTCTAAAAAACCTCATCCGGTATCACCTCCTTTTTTCATCCTAGCTATTCTTAGTCCAAGTTCTCTTCTGGATTCTCGTTTCCTCCTAGGCGAACAGTATACCTGTTCGCCCAGGATCAACTCAACCTACCGGCTCAGAAATCTTAAGGGAAAGTCGGACACTTGCAACACTGCTCCCAGCAGAAGATAAGTTCTTCCACGGTGCAGTACATGCACCAGCAGTCGCACCGGCTGGCATCCGCTGTTCTGGGAAGCGTAAGCACTGTAAATCCTGACACCAGGGCCAATAGCGCAATGAGGAGCGCAACCAAACTCAGCCTTCTGAGAAGCTTCATCCCTTATCACCTCCTTGTGATTCTGGAGATATAATCAGCCCTCAATGAATGAAGGGATTTTTCCCAGAGAATATTCCGCTCCTCATTTCGATATCACAAGCTCATTTGTAGCAAACGATCTGGCACTCGTAAACCGGATCGAACTTGCAGATTAATAGACACCTTTTGGCTGAAGCGCTCATGTAGAGTGAACCCCAGATAACTATAGCCAGCGCAAACACCAACACCGCGACTTTAATCTTTCTGAATAATTTCATCTATCTCACCTCCTTTCCTTTCTTGGGTTTGAAGAATTACGAGATCATCGACTCGATCTCTTTTTTATAATTTTCCGGAAGAGAACCGGACCATACTTTTTGAACCGTGCCACTGGTATCGATGAGCATCGTCTGCGGAACAGCTTCCACTTTGTACTTATCCAGTAACGAAACATCTGAGACGATCATAACCGGAAATGTCAACTGGAACTTCTTCACAAACTCCTCTGTTTTGTTCCTGTCAGAATTTGTGGCACCGACAATTCTCAACTTTTCAGAGCTGTGATCTTGATAAAGTTTTTTCCAGAAATCCAGGTTTTCCTCGCAGGCAGGGCAATCCGGGGAGAAAAAGAAAAGGACTGTTTTTTCTGATGAAGGATATCTTAATTTGAACTCTTCTCCTTTCAGATTAACTCCCACCAGGGAAGGGACCTTTTCTTCCGGGCTGAGGATTTTCACCGGGCCCCTGGAATGGGAAAGAGCTTCCCGCAGCTTCTTATTTTCCTGCACCAGGAACAAAATCTCCACACCCATCACCAGCACTAAAACGATAAGGATTATTGACCAGAGCTGAGTTTTAAGAAAACCGGATTTTTCAGACATCTTTATTCACTCCATTCTATTTTTTTTTGAGAGGCATGATTTAAGAGAGAAAGGTAAAAAAATCACCCTGGATAAAAATCATTTATCCGATAAATCGATTTCCTCACTTATCTTCCCCGACCCGGAAAAGTCAATTTCCAAGAATCTCGGATTCGTCGATTGTCAAAGAAAAAAGTCTTACTTTTGACAAAGACAGAAATTGAAAAAATCGAGCTGTTTCCTAAATTAATCAGATGATGTAAAACTATTTAATCTATTTTGAGACTGGTTGTCAA
>Ga0209777_10005344_pt1 | contig 14854 bp, 12 predicted proteins | sample FrelakmetHBP12HB_FD_187147 | JGI IMG/M metagenome (GOLD analysis project Ga0209777, IMG submission 187147) | Freshwater lake sediment microbial communities from the University of Notre Dame, USA, for methane emissions studies -HBP12 HB (SPAdes)... | ecosystem: Environmental > Aquatic >... | reverse complement strand
AATCTTATCGTTGCCACTTGAAATAATAACTGGGCAATGCACACAGCAACTGGTTCGGTGGCTAAAGCCTATGTTAACGGAAACAAACTGACTGAAGGAATGTTAAACAGGGTGGAGGCGGCTATTCGTTGTTACGACCCGTGTTTGTCCTGCGCGACACACGCCATAGGAAGAATGCCTCTGGAGATAAGACTACTGGCTGCCGATGGCACCGAGCTTGATCGCATCAGCCGTTAAAAATCATATGTTGATAAAAATGCAGGCCGATTACTATGTGACGGCCTGCATTTTTATTGAAGAGAGAGTTTATGCATAGAACAATTATTATTGGATACGGTAATATTGATCGTTCCGACGATGGCGTAGCATTTGAAATAATCAATCTTGTAAGACAGAATTTGGGACAGAATATTCTGGAAGAGGGAGATACGGGTTTAGAAAAACTATATGAGAAAATCGCCTCTGTTTTTTTACCTCAGTTGGTTCCGGAAATAATGGAGTTGCTCACAGGCTATGCGCAAATCATCTTTATTGACGCTCATGCCGGCGCTGATATGGAAGATTTGAATTGTTCCAAGGTAACTCCACAGTACATGTCTTTAACCTTTACTCATCATATGACTCCTGAAGCGCTTCTGGCATTTTTAAAAACTCTTTATCAGCATGAGCCCGAAGCGTATATTGTGTCTGTGCGAGCGCATGATTTTGATTTCAAACGTAGTTTCTCATCTGAAACCAAATCCCTGCTGCGTCCGGCAAGTGATAAAGTTATTGAATTACTGAAAATTGACCTGCCTCACAGAAAGTAATCCAACTATTAAGCTTGGGTTATGGAGAGATTCTGGGTTTCATTCCAATACCACCTTTCAAATAGTAATCCTTAATTCTGGCTACTGACCATTACTGAAACTAAGTAGGTGCAATCAGCAAGCACTTAATTAGTAAAAAGCAGATAATAATTCTTATTGCAACATGAAAGATATTTTGTTATTTTTGGCCACAAAAATTTTGTGAAACAACAATTTCGGAAGCGAAGCGTAACGAAATTGGTAAGATGAACAATCCCGCAAAGCGGAGGGTAGCATGCCCGTTATTAATAGAAATGAAATTTAACTTGTTTCAAGTCTATCAATCTTCGAAAATTGCCAAAGGGGTATTATGAAATCAAGATTCACATCAGTAGCAGTTATTATAAGTTTATTGCTCCTTCTTACAGGGATAGGTATTTGTCAAGGTAAGGTCAGTGCGTCCGATTGTGTGGATAAGTTTGGTCAAGGCAGTATTAATTGGTCGGTAGGTTATATTGAGGCAGTGGGTATTGGCGCTCCACCAGAAAAATTGGCAAGCAAAATAAATGCCCGTCCGATAGCTCTGCGCGCGGCTCAAGCATATGCCTTGCGTAATTTACTGGAAATCACTAAAGGTGTGCAAGTTGATTCGGCAACCTCAATAAAAGATTTTACTGCGGGAAGCGATGTTGTTGATACGCAAGTAAACGGTCTGGTGAAAGGCGCCGAAGTCGCGGATTATCAATACATGCCCGATGGTAGGGCCGAAGTCAAATTAAGGATACCTCTTTACGGAAACTTAGCTCAGATAATTATGCCGCTGTCCATGGCAAAGTCACCTGCGGTGCCAGCCCCGACTGAATCAGTAGTATCTGTTCCGGCTGTAAAAGCTTCCGAGTCTCCATCGGCACCTGTTGTTTACACCGGCATTGTTATTGATGCTCGCGGGATTCAAACTAGTCCGGCAATGTTTCCCCGAATTTTTGATGAGGACGGCAAGGAAGTTTACGGTTTGGCCAATGTTGACGTTGATTATGCAGAAAAGCAGGGAATAAGCGGCTATGGGCGTGACCTTACAGCTGCACAGACCAATCAGCGCGTAGGAGCCAATCCCATAACGGTAAAAGCTGTGAGAACAAGCGGTCCCGGTAAATCTGATATTATCATCAGCAATGCCGATGCCCAAAAAATTAGATCATGGGCTGAGAGAGCTTTCTTTTTGAAACAGTGCAAAGTAATAATTGTTTTGGATTAATCTGTGTATTAAATTTGCCAAAAAGCCGCAGGTTCAAAGTATTTTAAGATGCAGAAGTTTTTCAAATCACGGTGAAAACTACGCAGCCGTGGCAACCGGCACTGCAGGAATATCTGAGAATCATCAGTATTAAAAAGGAAGTCTGATAGCATTTGGACAAATTTTCCATGTTTTCCTTTTAGAAAAAAATGACATATGCTATGATTATACCCGAATCTAGAATTGTGATGCAAACTAGAACAAGAAAGAACGGTAATGGGTTAAATGAACTATATTTCTTGGATCGTGTTCATAATTGTAGCCTCTTATATTTTTCTAAAGACGTCTGAATTATTTCTTCCAGAAAAGAACCAAGAGTCTTTTAGGCAAGCATTGAAAAGCGTGGAAGACGAAGTTTGCCAGAAAGGGGCAGAATGGACGGCATTATCTCCCATTTACTATATGTCACTTTTTTTAGACAAATATTTGGGTAAAAAACTGGTCTCTCGCCGCTCAATTTATATAGCCTCGATATTTGCTACAATATTGGTTATTTCTACCATATGGTTAACTAACATACCTACAAATAAGGGCGATTTTTTACAAAAATCTCCTTTAAAACTCTGGGATCTTTCAATCGAAGCAACTGGAAAAATATCTACTGTATATAAAAATATGGACTTCGGCGCTGGCACGCCAGAAGAATTAGAGAAACAAAGAAAGGATAGACTTGAGAGTGAGGAAAGGCATGCATGGTTGCTAAAGCTGGACAATTCTGGAGGAGCCTACCTTTTCTCAATTGTTCTTTTGTTATCATGCTTTGTTAGTATAGTTATTCTAAGTTCTTTAACACTTGCGATAACACGTCAAATTTTGAGAGAAATGATTGATGCTAAAGGCTCCTGGACATTGTTTGGTGGATTCACTGTAAATGTTTTACTAGCTTTAATTCTGAGTTCTTTTTTTTGTTTGGTTCTTTTATATGTCAGTCACCCCGCCTTCTGGACTGCAGGGGTTGGTCTGATCTTAATTATTATGAAGTATATATTGGTAGCATTACCGGTTTGTGCCATATTGGCTCTTTTGATTCTACCCGGATGGATGAAATTAGTAGTGTTGGTATCAATAATTCCTATTATTTTGTCGGTTTTTACCCTCTTATTATCTGCGCTAATATTTATTTTTCGAAGACCAATTCATTTAACTATTTTGTATTTATTGAGGCGCGCACTTGAATGGAAAGCCGGGCCTATTGCTTTCCTTGCGTCTCTATTCTCGCTATTTACAATTATAATTAAACTAATTATCCAATAATAGCGATTATATCAACCTACTCCTTGCAAGGTATACAGCATGGATCAAATTAAAGAAGTCATAAAAGGGGTATTTACACTTAACAATTGTCATTAAAAGAAACACGAAACCTCAAATATAGGAGAAAAAAAATTGTCAAAACGTATAGTCATTTTATCATCGGAAATTGCCAATAAAATCGCTGCCGGTGAAGTGGTGGAACGGCCGGCGTCTATTGTTAAAGAATTGGTGGAGAATTCTATTGATGCCGGAGCCGGCGATATCAGGGTGGAATTGGAAAAGGGCGGCTGCCAATCAATCAAAGTAATTGATAACGGTTCGGGTATCGAACGCGAAGATGTGGCGCTGGTATTTGAAAGACATGCCACCAGTAAAATTTATAACTTTGAAGATATCTACAGTGTAGCTTCGTTTGGTTTCCGCGGCGAAGCAATGCCCAGCATCGCATCCATTGCGCGGGTGGAGTTATTAACACGGCACAAAGATGATTTAGCCGGAACAAGAGCCACACTTGATGCTGGCAAAATACAGGAAGTAGCGCCTGCGGGCTGTCCCGCCGGTACGCAAATATCGGTGACCAAAATATTTGCCAACGTTCCGGCACGCAGGAAATTTCTAAAAACAGAATCTACGGAACAGGGTTTATGTATGGATGCGATCACCCGCCTGGCCCTGGCCCATCCGGAGATCAGCTTTAAAGTTAATGTCAACGGACGCGATGCATTTACCGCGCCCCAAGCCAGGGATGCCTCCGAACGCATTGCCATGGTCATGGGTGAAGATTTTTCCAATCATCGCGTCTTCATAAACGCGCAAAAAGAAAATATCAGTTTGACGGGATTCATCTCGCGTCCGGAATTCACGAAATCAAATTCAAAAAGCGTATATTTGTTTGTCAATAAACGCTTTGTCCGCGATAACAGTGTAACCCACGCCGTATTGTCGGCATACCGTCAGATTATTGAGCCCAGACGCTATCCGGCCGCCGTGTTGTTTCTCGATCTGCCGCCTGAAGATGTCGATGTCAACGTTCATCCCGCCAAGATGGAGGTACGCTTTAAGGATTCGCACGGCGTTTATGATCTGGTATCCAAAACAATTGCTCAAAATCTTGCCGGAGCTGAAACTTCGAAGGGCAGTTTCATTTATCGTCTGGCGTCTAAAGAGAATGCGTCTGTTCCAAGCTTCACGCGTTCGGCGGATAAATTTCCAGCTAAATCTTTCGGTTTGTTTTCCCGACAAAATTTACGGCAGGCAATTACCAATGATCTGTTGACGCGCTCCTCTGTTGCGGAAAACGTCGCGACTTTCAATAACGACAATATTCAGGCAAAAGAAACAATAACTTTTGCGAGCTTAAAATATTTGGGACAATTTGCCAATACCTACCTTGTTTTCGCTGATGATGACGGACTGATTCTGCTTGATCAGCATGCGGCCCATGAACGGATAATTCTGGAGCGATTAAAAAAAACAATGGGACCGCAAATTATCAGCCAATCACTTCTTATGCCGGAAATTGTCAACTTAACTCCGGGGCAAATTACACTGTTTTCCGACTACATTGAATTTTTACGGGAAATCGGTTTGGAAATTGAAATCTTTGGCCGGGACGCGATTGTTGTCAAAACGCTTCCGGTAATCTTATCGCAAATTCAAGCCAGAGAAATAATTTCTGATATTACCGATCAACTAGGCGAACAAAATCAAATGCCTTCTTTACAGGAAAAGAAAGAAAAAATATTGGCCTCGTTGGCTTGCCGCGCGGCCATCAAGGCCAACAGCGTTCTTTCTTCAGACGAAGTAGCCGCTCTTTGCCGTGACCTGGAAGAAACACCTTTTAATCTTACCTGCCCTCATGGACGTCCAATCAGAATTAATTTTTCCTTAATCGAAATCGAAAGAATATTTAAAAGGAAGTAGAAAAAATAAAGATGGAAAAAGTGCCGTTGGTAATAATTAATTCGCCTACTGCTACGGGTAAAACTGAATTAGCCATCAATCTGGCTTTAAAATTCGGCGGAGAAATCATCAGCGCTGATTCCCTGCAAGTTTACCGCTATCTGGATATCGGCACGGCAAAGCCATCAAGAGAACAAAGAAACAAAGTTAAACATCACATGATAGATGTTGTTGATCCCGACGAAGAATTTAACGCCGCCATTTTTGCCGAACAGGCGCGCATCATTATTGCTGATTTGGCCAGCCAAGGGACGCCCATCTTTATTGTCGGGGGGACAGGGCTCTATATTCGGGCACTCCTCCGGGGAATTATTGAGACGCCGACAGTAGATGAAAATATCAGGAATCATTATCGTCAGTTGCGTGAAAGTCACGGAAAAGAATATCTTTATAATTTACTGCAACAAAGAGATCAGGATGCCGCCCGAAAAATAAACCACAATGATTCTGTAAGGATAATTCGTGCGTTGGAAGTTTTGGAGCAAACCGGAGAATCAATTTCATCCAAACAAAAAAGACATTCCTTTGCCGATTGTCCTTACAAGACTTATAAAATCGGTATTCAAGTGAATCGTAAAGCATTGAAGCAGAGAATAGAAATACGGACAGAAAAAATGATTGCCGATGGGCTTTTGGATGAAGTTAAAAACATCTTGGACCAAGGCTACAGTGATAATCTTAAGCCATTGCAATCATTAGGTTATAAGCAAGTAATAGGATTTTTACGCAAAGAACATAGTTGGGAAAATGCTCTAAATTTAATCAAAAGAGATACATGGCATTATGCCAAAAGGCAATTAACATGGTTTGCGGCGGACAAAGAAATAAATTGGTTTAATGAAGATTCTTTTGGAAAAATTAATGAAAATGTGGAAAAATTCTGGCAGGAAATTAATTTTATCTAATAGCCAGGAGCATGCAATATTGCTTGACTTAAATTGGTTCTAAAGATAATGATATCATCCAGTTTAAGGATGAAATAATTATTATGAAACATGAAAATATCAGAACATTAATTTTGCCATTTACACTTTGTGCAGGGGTATTATTTCTGATCTCCTGCGCGCCGAAGACAAGGGTGGCAGTGAGCCAACTGGATACTCCCGGACATCATACCTTCACTGGTTTGAAACTTCTTGATCAGGAAAAGTACACCGACGCCAAGAGAGAATTTGAAATGGCTACTCAGCTTGATGCCAAATATTCAAAGGCCTATACCGGCATGGCCTTGGTCAATATTTATACAAGCAATTTCAACGCTGCCTTGGAGAATCTGGCGAATGGTTTGAAATACGCCAAGGACGCTGACGAAAAACTTTTTGTTAATGTAGCCAAGATTCGTTACCACACCTTGAATAAATCAGATCAGAAATGGCTGGAGTTGGCGAAAAATCAATTCGATGAAGCTGTCATGATGGATCCTAAATACTCGCCTGCATACTATTTTATGGGTTTGGCATACAAAGAAGGTTTGGAATTCAATCTTGCCGGTTTAATGTTTGTGAAGATAATCCAACTAAAAACCGATCATATGGCTGATGCTGATGCGCAATTAAAATTCCTGCAAAAGGTTCAACTCGCTATGCCTGCAACAGAAGCGGGAAAGAAGATCGCTCTCACGGAACTCATTACCAGAGCGGATGCTGCGGCGCTGTTTATGGAAGAATTAAAAATTAAAGAACTTTATAAAAAACCGGAGCCGAAAGTTTCGGCAGAGGTAAAGGATGTTGTAAAAGTTCAAACAGGGGCGTTTCCTCTTGCACCTGTTAAATTATTGGCGAAAGATATCGCGGACCATCCCTTAAAAACGGACATCGAGGGGATACTGGAAACCGGCGTTCGCGGACTGGAAAATGATCCGAAGGGTAACTTCAATCCCGGCGAAGTTTTGTCCCGCGGCGAGTATGCCATGATGCTGGAAGATATATTGATAAAACTGACAGGTGAGAAGGATTTAGCCGCAAGATATGTTAGTTCAAAATCATTGTTTCCCGATGTGCCCGCGGAAATGCCGTACTTCAATGCTATTATAGCAGTGACTTCACGGGGAATTATGGAAGCAAAAAATACTAAGACCGGTGAATTCGCGCCGCTTAAGCCTGTAACTGGTGTGGACGCGCTTTTGATTATTCGCAAATTGAAAAAAGAATTGAAATTAAATTAATTGCGGTTTTGCAAAATTATTTGTGAGACTCAAATTTTAAAAGTGAACCGCATAACCTAAAGGTCACGCGTTAAAATTTGTAAGTCGAACAATCCCGACAAAGGCGGAGGGTTGAATACCCAGCAGCTTGCTGCGGCAATAAGTTTCCAAAGCTTGGTTTTGGGTTTCATACCCGTGATTCATGATGCGGGATTATTTTCCGCTTCAAGGTTTAATAAAAAAAGTCAAAGAGGGCGTAAGCCCTTTTTTAGTGAGTCCCAAGTTTCAGAAGCGAAGCACACTGAAATTTGTTGGACGAACTAATGAAACACAAATATTACAAATGCAATGTCGTAATATTTGTTAGTTGAATTATCCCGCCGCATGCGGAGGATATAGAAGATATCCGTGGTATCCCACGTGCGAAGCTTAGTGGAACTATATCAATTAGAATCAAGCCTGTTTTGGGGTTCACGTGATTTATATGGATTGGAGAATAATAATAAATGGCAACAAAAGAGTTAAGCAAGGCGTTTGAACCGGCCGATGCCGAAAAAAGATTATACGATTACTGGTTAACAAATAATTATTTTCACGCTCAGGATAAAAGTGAAGCGCCTGCTTTTTCCATTGTAATCCCGCCCCCGAATGTAACCGGAATGCTGCACATGGGGCATGCTTTGAATAATACATTGCAGGATATCATTATTCGCTTCAAAAGAATGCAGGGTTATAACACGCTCTGGATGCCGGGTATGGATCACGCGGGTATTGCCACTCAAAATGTTGTTGAACAGCAATTGATGAAAGAAGGATTATCCCGCCATGATTTAGGCCGAGAAAAATTCATTGCCCGCGTGTGGGAATGGAAAGAAAAATATGGTGGTGTGATTATTAATCAGTTAAAATGCCTGGGTTGCTCCTGCGACTGGGAACGGGAACGCTTCACCATGGACGAAGGCCTGTCTCATGCTGTCAGAGAAGTTTTTGTGAGACTTTACAATGAAGGCATGATTTACCAGGGCGACTATATTGTCAACTGGTGTCCCCGCTGTCACACCGCAATTTCCGATCTGGAAGTAGAATTCAAGCAAGACGAGAGTTTCCTCTGGAACATCCGTTATCCTTTCGAAGATGGCAGCGGAGATATTGTTGTGGCCACAACCAGGCCGGAAACAATGCTTGGTGATACGGCTGTCGCCGTCAATCCCGCGGATAAACGCTACAAGAATAAAATAGGCAAATTTGTAATTCTACCGTTGATGAACAAAAAAATACCGATCATTGCCGATGATTATGTGACGATGGATTTCGGCTCCGGCGCTGTAAAGATAACTCCTGGTTCCGATCCCAATGATTTTGCCATGGCCCAGCGCCATCAGTTGGAAATCATCTCAATTATGGATGGTCACGGTATCATCAATGAACACGGAGGCAAATACAAAGGACAGGATCGTTATGAGGCCCGTAAGAACGTTTTGGCCGATCTGGAGAAGGGCGGTTATATGGTCGGCACTGAATCTTACGCGCACAATGTCGGCCAGTGCTACCGCTGCAAAACAGATATTGAGCCGATGGTATCCAAACAGTGGTTTGTCAAAATCAAACCTTTGGCTAAGCAGGCTATTGCGGCAGTAGTGAAAGGAAAAACAAATATTATTCCCAAAACATGGGAGGCCACTTATTTTGACTGGATGAACAACATCCGCGACTGGTGCATTTCCCGACAGTTGTGGTGGGGACACCGCATTCCCGTGTGGTATTGTGACGACTGCGGCAAAGTGATTGTGGCCATGATGGATCCCGATAAATGTCCCGATTGCGACGGAACAGCTCTGAAGCAGGATGAAGATGTTCTGGATACCTGGTTTAGTTCCGCGCTTTGGCCTTTTTCCACTTTGGGTTGGCCCAATAAAACAAAAGCTCTCAAGACTTTTTATCCGACTTCACTTTTAATTACCGGTTTCGATATACTGTTCTTCTGGGTGGCCCGGATGATGATGATGGGCATTTACGTGATGAAAGAAGTTCCCTTTAAGGATGTATACCTGCATGCTCTGGTGCGGGATGAAAAAGGGGAAAAAATGAGCAAATCAAAGGGCAACAGCATTGATCCTCTTTTGATGATCGATAAATATGGAACGGATGCGTTTCGTTTCACGCTGGCGGCCTACACCGCGCAGGGACGCGATGTGCGCCTGTCGCCGGAACGCATCGAAGGCTACAAATATTTTGTCAATAAAATCTGGAACGCGTCCAAATTGACACTTAACAATCTGGCGGACTACGATGAATCAGCGCCCCGGACTGCTTCTGATTCACTGCCGGACAAATGGATTAAGGCAAAATTAAATGAAGCTATTGAAGAAGTCACCCAAAGTCTGGATGAGTATCGTTTCAACGATGCATCCGCCGCCATTTACCGCTTTATATGGCATGAATTCTGCGATTGGTATCTGGAGTTAAGCAAGCCCGTGTTTTATGGTAAAGTAACACTTGAACAAAGACAGGCTACCCAACGAACTTTACGGGAAGTATTTAAAACAATGCTGCAACTTTTACATCCCTTTATGCCTTTTCTCACGGAAGAGCTTTGGCAGGCGCTGAATGGAAGCGACAAAGATTCAATCATGGTCAGCAAATTCCCCGTTGTCAACGCTACATGGGAAGACAAAGCTGCAGGAAAAGAGATGGAAATGCTTATGGACGTCATTACTTCGATTCGCAACATCCGCGGTGAAATGAGGATTCCTCCGTCACAAAAGTTAAATGTCTTAATTTCCGTAGCGGACGAGAAAAGTAAAAAAATCATTGAGAATGACAGAGATTATGTTCTGAATTTGGCTAATCTCGAATCATTGACCATCGAAGTAAATCTGGTTGAGCCGAAAGGCGTGGCGACAGGTGTGATCGGCGCAACAAGAATTTTCGTTCCATTGGCTGGTATTGTGGATATTACCGGAGAGAAAACGCGACTGAATAAGGAACTGGCGAAAGTATCCAAGGATTTGGAGCAAAGTTCAAGAAAACTCGCCAACCGTGATTTCCGTGCGAAAGCCGCGCCGGAAATTATTCAAAAGGAAGAAGATAAATTGAAAGACTGCAAGGAAAAATTCACCGCCCTGGAAAAAGCTTTGAAAAAACTTAAAGAGATTGCTGTGTGATGGAAAAACAAATCAGGAACATCATTGAAGCCGCGCTGGCCGAAGATATCGGCACCGGCGACATAACCACACAGGCCACCGTCAGTCGCAAAAAGAAGGGCAGGGCGCAGGCTATTGCCAAAGATGATTTTGTCATTGCCGGAATTGATGTCTTTGCCGAAACTTTTCAACTTCTGGATAAAAGTATCAAAGTTAAGAAATTAATGAATGACGGATGCCGGGCAAAGAAAGGCGATGTTATTGCCGAGGTCTCCGGCAGCTTGTCCAATATTTTACAGGCCGAACGCGTTGCGCTGAATCTTTTTCAGCGGATGTCCGGTATTGCCACGCTGACCGCGAAATATGTCGAAGCTGTGCACGGCACAAAAGCAAAAATTTTCGACACGCGCAAGACCCTGCCCGGACTGCGCATTCTGGATAAGATGGCTGTGCGTATAGGCGGCGGCTGCAATCATCGCACCGGTCTGTATGATGGCGTGCTGATTAAAGATAATCATATCGAAGCCGCAGGCGGCATTACCTCCGCTGTCAAGGCGCAAAGAAAGCGTCTGCCGCATACCTTGAAAATCGAAGTGGAAACCAAAAACATAAAAGAAGTAAAAGAAGCCCTGAAAAGCGGTGTTGATATTATCATGCTGGATAATATGACTTTACCGGCAATGAAGAAAGCTGTCGATTTTGCGGCCGGACGTGCGCTTCTGGAAGCCTCCGGCAACGTGAGCTTGCAACGTGTTTATGAAATAGCCGCTACCGGTGTCGATTTGATTTCCATAGGTGAACTTACCCACTCTGTCCGAGCCGCGGATATTTCATTAAAAATTAAAAGCTGAAGCGAAGAGCATCCACCGAATGTTTCAATAATGGTGGAACCGCAACGCTTGTTCCGTCCTACGAAAAATCTATGATGTTAAATCAAGAAAAACTAAAACAAAGCCTTGCCGGAAAGTTTATCGGCCATCAACTATATTATTATGAAGAAATCGGTTCGACGAATGACGAGGCGTTTCGTTTGGGATTGGCAGGAGCGCCGGAAGGGACGGCGCTAATAGCGAATAGCCAAAGCGCGGGAAAGGGCCGCATGCAGAGGGTCTGGCATTCACCTGCAGGCAGTAACATTTACACTTCGATTATCTTACGGCCGCAGATAGAGCCGGCGAGAGCTCCGCAGCTTTCGATATTAGCAGGCGTTGCTGTCGTTGATGTATTAGAGAGCTATTGTCCTGACAGGATTAAACTCAAATGGCCTAATGATGTTCTGATCGACGGGAAAAAAGTTTGCGGTATTTTATCCCAAATGAAAACTACTGCACGCAAAGTTAATTTCATTGTATTGGGTGTTGGCATTAATGTGAACATTAATTATAGTCAATTTCCAAAGGAAATATGCAATTTAGCAACTTCTTTGGCCATAGAAACCGGCAGGGAAATATCCCGTCAGGAATTGATAATTAGCCTGTATGAAAATCTAGCAAAATGGTATAATAAATTACTTAAAGATGGGTTCTGCCGGATCAAAGAAAAATGGCTGAGTATATCGCCGATGATCGGCCAAACGGTTCAGGTAATGTTTCAGGAAGAAGCTGTGAGCGGCAAGGCCATCGGCCTTGATGAGGATGGTTCCCTGATTCTTCTTACAGCGGGGAATAAAGAATTTAAAGTCTCAGCAGGAGATGCGACAATAGTAAAGAGGTGATGGGTATGCTGTTAGTAATAGATGTGGGTAACACAAACACGGTTCTAGGGCTTTTTGATGAAGAATCTTTGCAGCATGATTGGCGTATCCGGACGGAGATTGATCATACCATTGATGAATATGGTGTGCTAATTTATAATTTATATCAGTCCATCCGGATGAAAGCCAAAGAGATCAAAGCAGTCTCGGCCATTATTATTTCCTGTGTAGTGCCGCCCATGCTCAATATTCTCGAGCCTCTCTGTATAAAATATTTTAACATAAAACCTCTGATCGTAGGTCCCGGAATTAAAACAGGGATGCCCATTTTTTATGATAATCCCAAAGAAGTAGGAGCGGACAGAATTGTCAACGCTGTCGCGGCTTACGACAAGTACCACAAAGAATCCATTATCGTTGACTTCGGTACCGCAACCACCTTTGATTATGTTTCTCCCAAAGGGGAGTATATGGGCGGCTGCATTGCTCCGGGTATTGTGATTTCCAGTGAAGCCCTTTTTGAGAGAGCGGCAAAATTGCCGCGAGTTGAATTTAGCAAACCCAAAACGGTAATCACGAAAGATACGATAAGCGCCATGCAGGCGGGCATTATGTTCGGTTACGCCGGTCTGGTGGATGGTATTGTCGAGCGGATGAAAGCGGAAGTAAAAACCAATCCGATCGTGATTGCCACGGGAGGTTTAGCGCGGATTGTAGCGCAGGAGACAAAGAGCATTGATGAAATTGAAGAGATGCTAACGCTGGACGGTCTGCGTATTATCTATAACTTAAATAAGAAATAAATCATGTTGAATGTTGGATTAACAGGTGGCATTGCGAGCGGAAAATCAACCGTAGCAAAGATATTTGTGAAAAGAGGTGCTTATTTGATTGATTTCGACGGGCTCGCTCACGAAGTGCAGAAACCAGAAAAGCCGGCCTGGCATGAAGTCGTCAATCACTTCGGTGAGGACATTCTCCAGTCGGATAAAAAAATCGACCGCGTTAAACTGGGGAATATCGTATTTGCCGACAAAGAGAAACTAGCCGAGCTCAACAACATTGTTCATCCAATGGTTTATCAAGAATGGCATACGCGGTTGGATAAAATCAGCAAAAAAGAAAACCATGCCATTGTTCTGTCTGATATTCCTCTTCTGTTTGAAGGCAACATGCAGCATCTTTTTAATCTGACGATATTGGTTCTCATCGCGCCGGAAGAACAGATTCGCCGTCTGATGGCGCGCAATGGTGTGAGCAAAGAAGAGGCGGGAAAAAGATTGAAAAGCCAGATGCCGATTAGTGAAAAAATTGCGCTGGCCGATATTGTAATTGATAATGAGGGCAGCATTCCCGAAACTGAAAAAAAAGTCAGGCAAGTCTGGCAGGAACTATTGAAGAAGGAAAAACAAAAATATATTCAGTCCGGTTGAAACAGGCGGTCTTGATCAAAACATAAATAACGGAGGCAGAAAATGATTGAAAAAAATGTAAAAACAGATTTCAGCGCAAAGGTATCCGGGCCGGTGATCGGCTCTGGCACATATATTCACCCGCTGGCGGCGGTGATCGGCAATGTCATTCTGGGAAACAATGTGATGGTCGCGCCGACGGCGTGTGTGCGCGGCGACGAAGGCCAGCCGCTTTATGTCGGCGACGACACCAATGTGCAGGATGGTGTTGTGATCCATGCGCTGGAGACAGAGTTGGACGGGAAAACGGTGGAAAAGAATCTGATGGAAGTTGACGGTAAAAAATACGCGGTTTACGTGGGCAATCGTGTTTCACTGGCGCATCAGGCGCAGATTCACGGACCGACCGTGGTTATGGATGATACCTTTGTCGGGATGAAGGTGCTGGTGTTTAAATCTTTTGTCGGAAAGAATTGCGTCATTGAGCCCGGCGTTATTTTAATGGGTGTCAAGGTTGCCGATGGCCGCTATGTGCCGGTCGGATCGGTTATTAAAACACAAATTGAGGCGGACAATCTGCCGACCATTATGCCGGATTATCCAATGAAGGATATGAATAAAGGTGTGCTGCATGTTAATAAAGCACTGGCGAAGGGATATCTGGCTGCGGAAAAACCACTGGTATAAGTTAATTAATTATTTGCTTTAATATACCCCACTCGGCGTTGCAAATAGGATATCCCTATGTGCTTTGCACAAGGGGTACCACGGATATCTTCGATATCCTCCGCCTATGGCGGGATAACCCTGACAGCCTTCGGCTTCAGGATAGTTCAACCGACAAACTTCATTGCACTGCGCTTCTGAAGTTTGGGTTTCACTATTCAACTAGCAAAATTACCGCACTGCGTTTATAATATTTGTGTTTCATTAATTCGTCCAACAAATTTCAGTCGCAGATGACCTTCAGGTTATGCGCTACACTTCTGAAACTTGGGACTCATTATGTTAATAAAAAGTAAATATTCCGCTAAAAATGAAAAGCAAAACAGCTGTCTTTCCTGCGGATCAACAGAAAATATCAATAACCGGAAATATTGCTCGATCAAATGCCGCCAGAATATGCGGCAGAAACTCAATATGAGGAGCGGTTTGCTGCAAACAT
>Ga0209777_10005343_pt1 | contig 14858 bp, 34 predicted proteins | sample FrelakmetHBP12HB_FD_187147 | JGI IMG/M metagenome (GOLD analysis project Ga0209777, IMG submission 187147) | Freshwater lake sediment microbial communities from the University of Notre Dame, USA, for methane emissions studies -HBP12 HB (SPAdes)... | ecosystem: Environmental > Aquatic >... | reverse complement strand
AGTTCGATAACAAGATCAAGCTACTTGAATTCTCATCAACTCTGAATACAATAAAGAGCTATCAGTATCAAACATCATATCAAAATTAAAAAAATAAGTCATTTCTCTTAAACCGTTAAAAATAATAAGAAATGCTTGTCGTGAATGATGATAATTTAAATCATTCAAATTAAAATCCATAATATATTTTTCTTATATTTTCTATTTCATTCCAATGTATAAGCTCTCTTATTTTTAACATAATCGATATATTAAAACTAAACATAATTATATTACACTCTACATCAGACATACAATCAAAATCAATACCTACTAAATTTAGAACCATGATCGAATCCATTGTTTAACTCTATATCTCCAATCAATACGAATATCATATTTATCGCATGCGTTCGACATATTTTCATTTTCACAATGACGATATACAACTCTCGTCTTCTTTATCGGGTCTCGATATATAGTCGATTTTGCGCAAAAACTAGTATTATGAAATAAAAAGAGATAAGGTCTCGTTCGATAACGACAATCTTCACAATAAACAAGTTTTGGATTACCTTGTAAATTTTCTTTCACAATATCTTGAAAACTTATTTTTTGAGTAATATCTTCAATTAATGTGAGATTGAGAGACGTAAACTTAGGCGACTTACATATAAAACTCATAATAACTCCCTCTTATAATTCTCAATTCATTAGTTAACGTAACGTTATAAATTATTAATTCCCATATATTACTATGATATAAAGTTAATGTTTTTACTTTCAAATTGAATATACTAAGAGCTATGATATTTGCTCTTAGCAATGGATGAAGATTAAATTTTAACGTTTTTCTTTGTAACATTTTAATAAATATTAGTTTAACTATATAATATAATTATATTGATATATTATTATAAGTGATATATAAGACATAGGTTCATAAAGGCGAATATTATTTAGATCAATGTTCATAATAGCACCGATTGACGCTCTCTTTTATATGAGATAAATCATGAATCCTTCTTTCAAACACTAGGCATATCATTATATAATATCGTTTATGTTTATGTTTATGAGTTCTGCAAACAATATTTGACAATTCAAGAAACGGACTATGAATAAAATTTAAGTTAATATGTTCCTTTGGGAGATTAGAAATTAAATCAGAGTAATAGTTCAAATTAACGTTCATAACAATTTTTCCTAAAAACACTTAATTCTTGAAAAACAGCACCATTACTAAGAATATAATAATTTTTTTAAATATGACAAAATATTTATTTTCATAGGAAAAAATAAGATCAAATTGTATCATTATTCCAACAAAAAATTTAAAGTAATTTTCTTAAGATCACAATTTTCTCTAAAATAACAAAGCTCATGAAAAACTTGTTCGGTGCCTGTGATATAATCATAACCATCATCATCAATAAATGAACAATATTTTTCATATAGTCTTACCATATTAGCTACCTGACCATAGTAGATTGTATCGTTAAGACTGTCAGTGGTATAAAGATTAATATTCAATTGATCTCATAGTTTCAATTTCTCTTAAAGCTAATCCAGTACCATAAACAAATTTATACTCTATCATATTTTTATCAAAATTATAGAAGTATTTTTTATACAGTCTTATTATTATATTTGTCAACAAACAAATATTCATTAAGATGTACTTTTTTTAGATTAAAATTCATAAAAATTTACAGTTCCACATATTATTTTAATATTAAGCTTCAATGTAAACTCCTACATAAAAAGAATTTAACTTAAAAAAATACTCTCTTATATCAATATACTTTTTCTGAAGTTCACGATATCCTCTAGGAAAAAGAGGGATTATATAAAAAAACTCTATAGTGTCAAGATTAAAGTTCACCAACTAGCTCCTTTTACTCTTACTCTATTTTCTTTCTGTTCAATAGAAAGAAGAGCAAAATTGCCACCACTTTTTATGATTTCCTCAACTAGCCCCTCTAATCCTTGCTCATCATTAATACATTTCCATTCTTTTGATATAATTTCTTGTTCTTCAAGTAAATCAACAGGCTGTAACATATTGTGATGAATATAAACAAATTTTTCTTCAAGTTTTTTCTTGAGAGTTATTTCGTTTATGTAGCTCATAATCTACTTAAATAATTTTTCGATAAGTGCTTTGGTTGCAACTATATCATCCATTGCATTATGAGCATTTGGTAATGAGATGTCATAATGCTCACAAACGGTTGTGAGCTGATGATTTAGTAGGTCTAATTTTCCTTTCCATGCTAAAACATTTATGAAAGAAAGAGGGTCAATAAATCGCCAATTTGTATAAGAACCTAAGCCGTATTTTGATTGATCAAACCTCTTAAATAAAACACTAAGAAAATCAACATCAAATTTTACGTTATAACCTGCAACGAAGAACTTATCATCTCTCTTATAACGATCGATATGGCGATCAAAGAATGCTTGTATTTGTAGAAACCCTTCCTCTGCTGATTGATATGTCAGGATTTCATCAAGAGTGATGCCATTTTTTGTTAAAGCTGATTCTTCTATGACAGCGGTGTCGTGTGGTTGCATACGAATATCAACTCTTTCTTGTTCAATACCATCATAAGTTATAATGCCGGCAAATACAATGATAGCATTTTCTTTTTCGTTAACTCCTGTTGTTTCTGTATCAAAGAATAATGTTTTTACAGTCATTTTTAATTTTCTCCGCTTGCAGTATCAGCTGCAATTTTTTTTATTGTTTCAAAATCATCCGCAACTGTTTTATCAGTTCTAATTTCTGCTAAAGTAGGCAAATATAAACTTGCTTTTTCTTTTCCTTTTGAGGTACATAATTCATTAAAACTTACAGATACAATTTTTCCTGTATATTTGTTAACATCAAAACCTTCAATTAACTGAATACCTTTTGAAAAGTCATTTGGATCAACTCTCTCAAAACCTCTTTCTTCTCTCGAGAGTTCAGTACCAACGTTAACCTCAAGCAATCCATCAGAACTTTGACAAATCAAACTCCCTATTCCACCTTTAAACGCACCCTCGCCCGGAATATACCCTGTTACAATGAGTTCTACCTCACCAACAGGTTTCAATTTAACCATTTCAGTTGAGGTTCCGTTCAACCATACCGAGTTTAAATTCTTTAGAATTGAGCCCTCCATTTTATTCCTCAAGCACTCTTTATAGAACTTCTGAGCTTCTTCGAAAGAATTAACATACTCATATTTAATATAAGAAACTTTTCCAGTTCTAAGATGATATTTAACAGTCGATAATACACCCTTAAATCTTATATCATATGGAATCGGACATTTATTGCCTGTTTTCCAAGTTGTCAATTCAATTTGATCCCAGAGTTCAATTCTAGCATGCTTTTCAATCCATTCATATTCCGCAAGCCTATTTTGTTGCTCTTTTAAAAGTTTATCAATAGTTTTCTGATTGCTTGCGTTTTCAATTTTAATGCAAAGAGATTCAAGAGTTTGATCCTTCTTTTCAAGCTTGTTCAAAAGACCGTTTCCGGTCTTTCTATCCATAATAGAACCATCATCATTCACAATTGTCATCTCTCCCATAAAAACAATATTTCTTTTTGGTTGAGAGAGAAAGAGTTTGCGGAATGGTTCTAGTTCAAACGGATTACCGTTTCTTGAAGTGAATGTTACCGCAGAATCGTTGATGATAACATTAACAAACTTACCGTTCGCTTTCAACTGAACCATTGCTGGATATACAATATTCTGACCTTTGTTTTTCAGAAGAGAGCATCTCATGTAGGGTGAATCTGAAACAAGACCAGGAAATGCTTTGTTGATTGTGCTAACAGAGATCCCGCATGCCAAATCTCTGTTGATAATGAGACGTAAAACTTGAGCATCTTCGTGACTAAGATTATAACTTAAATTAGTTAGATAATTTTTAGCATCTTCACCTGTAAGCTCCCTGTTGGTGAGCTTATCAAGACCTCTCATTGCAATATCAAGAGATATTATACCATCATTATATATAACTGCATTATCATAATCTCTTACATAATATGATATGTAAGACTCATACGTTAAAGCTAAAACATTTATAAGAGTGGTGTTACCTGAATTCCTTTTAAGAATCTCAATCTTTTCTTTGTTAGAACTTGTAGATCTCAGTTCTTGTATAATACTGTACATAATTCCTCTCCTTTGTTATAAATCCTTACGTTGTATCTATAATATAATAAATTATTTACAAATATCATTATGAACAATATCGCGAAAATTAAAACAATTGTGCATCGCAACAGGAGAACTAACAAGATTTGTAATCAAACCATTGAATATAACTGTTTCTGCGTATGATGGATACTTTCTTACACCAATATAACCGAGGGTGTTTAAATTAAATATCATAACTGAAATTGTATAGCGTATATGAGTATGTAAAACAGCATAAGTTTATTCACTAATTCATTTTTGACTGTACCATATCTATAACTATGATCACTAATTTTTGAAGCACTATAAACACTGAAACATAATGGATACCTTCTATGGCGAGATAGTAGAGATTGAAGATTTATTTTTTTGAGCAAGAAAACTCTGTTGTCTTCAGCTGCAGAGATGAATTGCTCACTTGATAAATAACTGATATTCTTAACATTTTGTTTCCTTTATATTTCGGGTATAACCCCATGTAAATAACTTCATCAGATTATGAACTGATGAACATCTTCCCTCGACCTAGGCATCACCTTAAGCTATTAGAACTGGGAATGCATTCTAACGCGCTTAGGCTTCTTGTTAGAAACCAATGGATACCAGCTGCTCACTCCGTTCTCATAATTACTTTTGGAATAAGCGATCTTATCAACCACTAAATCAATTCAATAACGAATTGATGACCTAATCAAACTTTTGGAATGACCAAGCCCTTAAGTCTTTAGCTTAAGGGTGATTGACTATCATTTCTTGCTTTTAAAATTTTTATACAATAAAACATGTTCTATTGGTCGGAGAATATTAGTTCTTATTGTCCATTTTGATGAATGATATGATTCAAATGTTCTTCGTAGAGGAAGTTCCCATTCTTGATCTAAACTGATAACTTGTAATGTTGGAAACAATATAAAAGTTGACGCATCATCTATATTTAAATTCATAACCTAAGTAGTACATATAATATGAACATATTGACTGGAAGAGCATTAATTTATCTATAGGATATTGGATAATATCATAAACGGTCGAATTCCCACAAATAATAATTTCGCGATCACCCTTTCGATGCTGATAATAAATATCATTACGTTGATAATGATTAATGCCTATGTTATCTAAATTGTATTTCATTAAAATCTATACATCCTGATATATAAAAATATTTTTCTACATCATATATATTATCAAGTCCTCTATCTTTAAATATAAAATTAATTGATAATTGTATACCGATTTTTAATAGATTCTGTCTTAATAATACTCGATCATTTGCCCTGCGTTCTACCCTGTTAATATCTAATTTCATTTTATGATTCCGTTATGTAATCTTAAAAGAAACCTTAACTCAGATATAATGGGGATAGATAATCTATGAGCTTTTTGATATTTTGTAGTTAGCACAGTTTCGTTTGTTATTAAATAATTTGTATCTTTTGTTATATTTGTACCAACCTCTACTCCATATTTTTTTATATGCTTAATAAAATCATCCCGCTTTCCAGGGTATATTAAAGAGCCTGTTATTACAACTTTTGTAGCCATCTTAATTTCATTTTTTATAAATATATTTGCTTTATTTAATATAAAAAATTTTTTATTCAAATCAACCTTTTCCTACGATACACATTTGATATTATAACAATATTTGTAGATAATTTCTGTTATAGATTTTAAAACTAATATCGATACATCGCAACTATACTTACTGCGAATTCGTCGATCAAAATATTTAACGCCTGAATGCGTTATTGGTAATAAATTTAACATCTTGTTATTTCTTGTAAGATAAAATAAAAAGAATAAAATAGTTCTTGTTTCACAACACTTTGAAATAATCCTGCTTGAATCTGTTCCCAAACATCAACCTCACAAACAAAAAATTGTTGCATAATATCTCTGATTTGCTTCGGTGGTCTTTTTTCAATCACTGTAGGTATAACATCCAGATTAAAAATCATAACTATAAATCTCTACTTCATATAGATAATCAAATCTTCTGTCTTCATACATAAGATCATGTGTTTGATCTATACCTATCCTACCTAGATTTAGTTCAATATATTCTCTTGATAATTTACACATAAGCATAAAACTATCACCTATCCTACCGCCTATTTTACTAATATTTAATTTCATGAGAAATATTATAATTTTAGTATTCATAAAAGTGATCCGCTTTCCGTATACCTCATATGATACAAGAGATATAGCTCATTGAATAGAACAGCTGATACTGGAATGATAATATTAAGTTTTATATCTCGTTTGAATGATTTATAAAATTCAAAGTCTATTAGTGGTCTGATAACTTGTAATTTTGGAGACATTACTACAGGTATAACATCCAGATTAAAAATCATAACTATAAATCTCTACTGATTAATAGATAATCAAATATTCTGTCTTCATACATAAGATCAAGTGATTGATCTATACCTATCCTACCTAGATTTAGTTCAATATATTCTCTTAATAATTCACACATAAGTATAACACTATCACCTATCCTACCATCTATTACAATAATATTTAATTTCATTAAAAATATTATAATTTTAGTATTCATAAAATAATATGCTTGCACGAACTCCATTCACTCTCTCCTCATACGTTAACTCATTATTATCTAATATGTTCACTAGATTATCAAAATCTATATTTCTCTGTTCGATTTTATCATTATCTTCTTTATATCTCCACCTAAAGCCTTTGTGCTGAATTTGTTTACCTTTACAAACGAGTGAGATACCTGAAGCGAGAAAGCCATTTTCTACAAAATGTCTTACAATATCCTCTCTCACAACATTCCCGTTATGATCAATTTGTTGGACGATTTTCCCTATTCCGAATTTAGGATGCTCTTCTCCTCTTTTTCCGAACATGGGGTGATCTTCGCCTGATTTTCTTTTATAGTTTTCATGTTCATGAGATTTGCTCATTTTTAGTCGAGTCTCTAGACTATGTTTATGCCCCTTCATAATAAGTTAGTTAAGTTATGTATATATATTTCTTCCATGATTCTATTCTATTTAAGAGAGCATAATCTCTCATAATACGCAAATATGTTGGGTGAAAAGGTTTATTTTTCAAAGTCATTTTAATATCCTCCAATAACTTATCGCCTTTTTTATTATTACAATGATGACAGCACGCAACAAGATTCTCCCATGTATTCTGGCCGCCTTTTGAGACAGGGATAATATGATCAATCGTCAACTTATTAATACGAGTGCTGCCGCAATATTGGCAGGTATATTGATCTCGTACTAAGATAGATTTCTTAGTAGGAGCATGTGTTTTATGAGGAATTCGAACATATGAATGTAAACGAATAACCTCCGGTAGAGGATAAGAATTGTTCACTGTGTAGAGTCTTCTTGAATAGTCTTCATGAAGTATCTCTACCTTCCCCTTCATCAAAAGCGTGAAAGCTCTTTCAAGCTTTATTGTTGCAAGAGCTTGGTTAGTAGTGTTTAATAAAAGCACCTTTCTTATCATTTGGTCTCGCATTCTAAGTTATCAATGTGAACTAAACAAATAATCACAAAATATTTCTATATATCCAAAATCATAAAAAAATATAAAACATCTATAGGATGTCGAATACTGCTGTGAATGATAGATTTATCATGAGAAGTGATCTTGCGATCTCTCTTTTGTGGCTGACGAATAATATCGTTACGTTGATACAACCACCGTTGATTGGTACCTATGTTGTCTAAATCATATTTCATTATGAATATGCTTCTTTTATAATAAATACTTTATGGATAATATACATAAATTTTTTAAAGTAACCAAATATGAAGTGTACTATATGTAATAATGCAATAGCAAGACATAGACATCATATTATTTCAAAATCGATGGGAGGTGAAAATAAAAAAAGTAACTTCGTGGAACTATGCCCTAACTGTCATGACTCAACTCATAGAGGCGAGATCATAATAGAAGGATGGTTTATGACTACTTCTGGTAGAGCGCTTCTATGGAGAAAATCAGGTGAAGAAACAATAACAGGAAGAACACCAAAGGTGTATATTATTCCGTCAAAACATTAAATCTTTTACTCTTTTACGCGCAGCTGAAATAACGTCCTTATGAAAGGTGATGTGGCCCCTCTCATGCATTGTTATAATGTAAGAAGGATGTTCTTCAAGAACATCTTGTATTACTTTCCCTCTATAACTACCAAATTGAAACCGATCATAGAAGTTTTGTTCTTTTGGATCGCTCCTAACAATACATCTTTCTAGTAGGGGAATATTTTTATCATTATAGAATGGATCTACTTCTGATGATGATATTCTATCAGCTAGTAATGCATGTTTCTGTGCTAATTCTATGAAAATTGCTTGACCTAATCTAATATTCGGGTTTTGTTTCTTGAATATCTTAGCATGAATCATTAAAATATTCCATTCAGATTCTAAGATTTTCTCTTCTTCTGTTATTTCAGTAGAAATTGGTAACATAGCGGGAGCTATTTGAGCTCCCGTATCCTGTAGATTGAGATTTTCCTGAATATATTCTTCCTTTCTTTCTTCACAAACATTAAGATTCTGTTGAACTCTTTGCTTTTTATGTTCAAAAATGATCGGAATTTCTTGTTCCTGGTTTAATAACCAACCGAAAAATCTCTTAAAGATATTCATACGTTTTGCTTTTATGTAGTTATAATATGCGGTGTAAATTTGCATGTATCATCTGTAGTAATTATACTACCTTCTCGTATACTTATACCAGCATTAACGTCACCAACAACCCAGCTGCTTATGATCGGATATTGACCATCAAAAATAGGAAGCTGAGCATATTCTTGATATATGTACTTAGTATTTACATCTTCTGTTGTTTTCGTATCAAAGAAATTTACCTCATTAGAGATAGTTATATTTTTTCCACCTTGACTATAAAGAGGTTTTTTCACATAAGAGATTGATTTTAAATCATTTAAGTCTAGGGTGCACTCAAGAAGATATGGATCACCTTCAAACATATCCCACATAACAGCCAGGAATGCTTTATTTGAAGAAATCAACCGCCAGATAGGTTCTAACCAATTCATATCCTGGTAGCGAGCCAGAGTAGATAAGCCAAACTCTGATTCGATCAACTGGTTCCATGGAAAAAGTTTGTAGATGGAGATGATATTATCATTGTCACCATCTAGGAAATAAGTATCATCAGAACCAATATCCTGTAACAACACAGTCTTAACAGTAAGACCAACTTCATCTGCCGTGTCGCTGAGGTATATTGCGTTTGCGATATCTTCCGGATTATCAACACAAGCAAAATGAACATATTTACCTTTCATTTGATTGTAAATATGATCCCAACGTTCAACTAATAGACTATGAATGTTATTATATTGTGGATTTGCAGGGAACATATCGTCTCTCCAATAGATCTGTATCAGAGATGCTTCGAGAAGATTTAGTGTTGAGTCTCCTCGAAAACCAAGTAATTTCGGTATATTACCATCAAAAGCGAGATCATATCTTCTGTAAATAGCAGGCTCATTATTTCGCCATGACTGGCGAATTACTGGTATTGCTTCATACGGAATACCATATTCATATATTAGGTTACCGTTGATAATATGATCCAGCGTACGCCACGTCATAGTTTTGATATTGTTTGTGGCAAGCCTAATCTGAGAAATCTCATTCTGCGAAAACTCATAATATACGCCTTCATTCCAGTAACCTTGTGCGTATGTCATTCCTTGAGTTAGCACAATGTTTTCCCAATCAGGACGTTTTTCAATCAATTGTCTTTTCATAATGTAAATATACGAAACATTTTTGGAATTATCTCCGACTACGATTACTAGATCTTTCAGAGCTGCAACTTGCTCACTGCCCCACTCGCATACAAAACCGCCCATCCGTATCGCTGCCAGTCCTTCCCCTGCATGAGCAAAGGCTCCGCGACGTACTCTTTGCCTCCCTGCTCCTGAGTAAACCCTTGTCGAAGCCGTAGGAGCTGCGGTCGGCTGTATCCCGTGAGGCGGATTACCTCCGCCTCGGTGAGGGTAAATGTCATACCTTTTCATTGAAATATTCCGACTCTCTTCCCGCTATTATTTTCTTCGCGGCTCTTACCGCTCCCGACTGCGACTTGTATCTTTTAGCCCCGATTGCGATATAATCCAAGTCTCTGGACACCACCGTCCTGCCACCATCCCATGTGATTGTAAATAGATTCCAGTCATTTGCAATCATATCTTTTGTCCTTCCGCAGATAAAAAAATCATGGTCGTCGAGGTCTTTAGCGATCACGAGCGGAGTGATTTCTTTTTCGATCATTGTAGTCATTTTGATTCTCCTGGTTAAGTTGTGCGGGGTTTCCCCCGCTGTTGGTTGGTTTGTTAAATTTATTCGATAACCCTACATTCGTTAAATGCTTGCGTTGCAGCATGTCCACTGTAGAGATATTCATCAGCCCATACTTCCGGTTCCAGCTCATCCCAATCCTCAATATTTTCATCTTCTAATTTTGCCCCAGGCATCACAAGTATGCCCGTGTACTCGTTTGCAAATCCTCTTTCGTTGTCCCTGTAGAGTCTTGCGCCGTATGAAAGTAAATCTTTTAATCCATCTACCAGGCTTTCCTTCCTTTTCGATTCGTGGGCCTCTCCAGTTATCTCGTCATCGCTGATGTACATCTCATCTAACAGCTTTTCCTCGATCTTATCCAAATCCTCAACCCCACCCGTATCAACAAGCCATTGAAAGCCACTACCGGCAACATACTCGGCGATCAGATCATCATTAATCGTGAGTACGTTACCAATCCAACAACAATCTGAGATTGAGTCGTCATCATTAAATCTGCCTTGCCTGTCAATCCCCCAGGAAAACCGGCACCCACAATCACTCGTTAATTTGATCTCGTAATTTCCACTATCAATTGCTTTTGTTATTTCTGTATGTGTCATTTTTGTTTTTAAGATTTAGAACGTTTTAGTAAGAGAAATATTTTTCTATCAGTGGGCCTAACGTTACTAATTTAATTGCTGGTGGTGTTCTTCCCTCAATTTTTTCTACTGCGCGGCGAAACTCCCGAGCTTTCTTTTTACCAGCAAATAACGTTTTTGCCGCTATAAAGCCGTTGGCTTGCCTGCCATCTGAAAACTCAATATTTACTAAACACTCTCCGGCTGTTTCAGCAGACATGCTACGCTGACAATGAGCAAATCCACTCGTATTTATTTTCATTGTAGTCCTTATTTAACGGTTAAATAAATGTGCCAGTTCTTCAATCTGCATTCTGTGATATATACTCCTCATTAATAGCTTTGCACTCGTCCCGATAGTTTCCGAAAATCGCCTTGCATATTGTTGTTGGTTCGCCGTTGCGGTTGTCAATCCACCATTTTGCAGATGCTTCGAGATTGAGTATTTTGCAAGCAATTCCCGCATCAACGATGATGTTGCGCGCGATAATTGTCTCGTATGCTTTTTGCCTGATAGATGTTGCCCATGCAACTTGCTTATCACTACCAGTCAACGGCGTAAACCCAATCTTACCAACCAGATTCAAGGCACGATCATTTTCCTGCTGGCGCTCTGTCTCTTTTTGTGCACGATAGCAATCAGGGCAAAGAGTGCGCTCAAACCATTCTATTTTTTTGTCTCTGTCGGTGTGATGACCAAAAAGCTGGACTGTCTGAGTGTGTCCGCAGGAGTGTGTTACTTGATACTTTGCCATTATTGTCTCCTTTTTTGTTATCATTTATCTATTGATTAAATATAACAAATTTTGTACAAACATCAAACTATTTCTTTTTCTTTACAGTTTCTAGATTTACCCGGGTGAGTGATTTATTGAGGATTGCATGACTAATATTTGCGCAGGTAAAGTCTGCGCAGTATAAAATTGCATCAGTAAAGTCTGCACCGTAGAGGTTTGCTTTGCCAAAACCTGCAGCAACGAGGTTTGCATTACGAAGATTTACATGTTTAAGATTAGCATAAGGGAAACATACAAAGCTAATTTCAGCGCCACTGAGGTTGGCATGACTAAGGTCTGCGAATTTGAGGATTGCGCGGCGGAGGTTTACACCACTAAGATTTGTGTGGCTGAGATTTACATTAATAAGATTTGCGCCACTAAGATTTGCACCACTAAGATTTACATGACGAAGATGTGTACCACCGAGGTTTGCACGACTGAGATCTATATCACTGTTTATACTCTGAATATAATTGTTCCATCCTGGAACATTACTTTTTAAGAGTTCGACCATCTCTTTCTTCGTTAGTCTACTTGCCTGCACCATTTTTAATCTCCTCTTTTTGTTATCTTTTATCTTCTTACCTAAATATAACAAATTTTGTACAAACATCAAACTATTTTTTTGTAGTACGGATAATTTTATAGGCAGCGAATACAAGAGGGAGGAAAAGAATAGTTGCAAGAAGGTCGTGATAATCTTGTAACGTAGGTAAATATATATCAAATATAAATTTATCAACGAATAGAATGAATATTAAACCAAAAAAAAGAACTCCTATAAAGAAAAATATTATATCAGAACCCTTTTCTTTTTTATTATTAAAATTATTTTTCATTTTCATCTTCGAATATATCTTCAATATTACACATCTCACTACAAGATGTAGTTCTTAATTCTTTACTATTTTTGTGGTAGAATTTACAGAAAACTGATTTTCCACCATTATACCAATAGATATAACCTTTCTCAACATCTGGATGATTTTTATCACCATTCGCGTGAGTAGGAACATATATGATTGGCACTCCTGGTTTATAAACTGGTAAGCTCATATTGTTATTAACAATTAAATTTCTTTACACCAACAACCATTATTATAATCCCAGTGGCGATTATCCACTATTCTCACACTAAAAGTATAACCTAATAATGTAATCACAATACTTGGACCTATATGGTCTGCTCCTCTCCATCTCAGATCAAGATTGAATACAAACAAATCATCTGAGAAATAATAATACTCTATCTCACAAATTTTATGTTCTGATAACAGAAAAAACGTATCGTAGATGCCTACAAAATGATCTAATGGTGTAGGTTTTGTTATCTCAAGCTTTATTCTTATCATTTTTTTCACGCTTTTCTTGTTTTTCATATTCTACCAAATGAAACCTCAACCCGATTTTTTTTAGTTCCCATACCTTTCTTCCATTATTTTCAGAAATTAAAGTTCCTTCTACTTTAATAATCTCTGGAAGAAACTTAAAAAATTCATACACCTTAAATACTAACATTCCAACGAAGTATATTGTAATAATACCGAGTATATATTGTATAATTATCATTTCCATGTGTTTACATTATTAAATAAATATAATAAAATTTTTATTAAAAAACAAATTACTTCAATGAAAGTTCATCATCTGTTTTTTGGCGTATATATTCTTTCATTTCATCAAGCACACCAGAGTTTCTAAGTTCTTTAAAGATAAGATTATCTGGTGCAAATTCACCACCTCTACCAAGAGCTGTTGTTCGTGTTTCTGTTGTAAATTTATTAACAATTGGATCAAAAGCTGTAACATCAGCACCTGACTTTATCAATTGTTTAATGTGTTTGATATAAAATTCTACCTTTTTTATCACATACGTTTCATCCTGATTGATATCAAATTCATCTTGTGATGGATGTTGTACCCATTTATTATTTTTTAGTGAAAACACACCTTGACCTTCGTGTGGCGTTTGAGTAAGATCTTGGACATACGGCTCAAGATCGTAACCATAAGCTGTTACGGTATGAGTTTGTAACCAGTACGATTTTTTTACTTGAAAATATTCATCTGCAATTGCTCGATTTTTTGGTCCAAGAAATTTATTACGATCAATCACTAAGTGACAATCTATATCTGATTTCGAATTATAATTATAATTAGCATTACCACCAGTCATAACAATATCAAGTACAAGATTTTCTGGAACAAGAGCAAAGATTCGAAAAGCTTCGATGAATTTTAAGAGATCTTTTCTAACCTCCGGTTTCAGAGAATCACCATTCCAAAGTTTAGGATTGAGAGTGTCGTGAAATTCAAGATCAAGTTTAAACGTTTCTTTAAGCTGGCGTGAGAATTTTAAAAAAGTTTTCATTGGGAAACATAAATGTTTAGAAAAATTAGTTTTCTATTATTTATACATATGAAGATTTAAAGCGTTATAACAGACACTTGATCTGGATAAACATGACTAAATATAATCATACCTGTTTGATTATTTTTATATGAAACCCTTATCATTTTTTTATTAAGAGCTGTTACTATTCCTACCGTCATTCTTTTTCTTGTTTGCTTACCAATAAAAACAACTTTATCACCAACAAATATTTCCTTTCCTACTATATCTAAATGCATATTTTTCAATTTTTTATAAAATAAAAATGAAATATAAGAAAAATTATTTAAGTAAAGAAATTACATAAATATACTTTTTAAACAAGAAATAAAAATATGTTGTTATCGTTCAAAAATTATCTACTACTCACAGAAGATAGATTAAATTTTCTAAAGAATAAATATAAAAATCTTACAAATTGGGAGGTAGGAGGTGAACTTTATAATGGTAATGAATTAATAAATTTTTGGTATGATAAAGATCCAACATCGAACCATAAATATGCTGATTGGATCCTGAGACAATATTCAAAACATGATTTT
>Ga0209777_10005342_pt1 | contig 14858 bp, 14 predicted proteins | sample FrelakmetHBP12HB_FD_187147 | JGI IMG/M metagenome (GOLD analysis project Ga0209777, IMG submission 187147) | Freshwater lake sediment microbial communities from the University of Notre Dame, USA, for methane emissions studies -HBP12 HB (SPAdes)... | ecosystem: Environmental > Aquatic >... | reverse complement strand
CCTCCCTGCGCATACTGCTGCGCGGCTCGCACGGCGTCCTGTGCGCTGCGCCCCGGCCGGAACCCATAGCTGTGCTCGCTGAACATCGGATCGAAGATCGGTGTCAGCACCTGCAACATCATCTGCTGAATCAGCCGGTCCTGTACCGTCGGAATTCCTAACCTCCGCGTGCCCCCGTTCGGCTTCGCTATCTCTACCCGCCTCACGGGGCTTGCAACGTAGGTGCCCGCCAGCAGCTTCGCCCGGATCCTTTCCCAGTGCGCCTGAAGATGATTCTCCAGTTCCGTCGTCTCCATACCGCCGATCCCCGCCGAGCCCCGCTTGCGTTTTACCGCTTCCAGCGCCCGCACACGCTTCTCGTCCGTGACGACCTCCTCCATCAGCTTCTCGTACATTGCTTTCTGTCGAAAGGTCCGCGAATCCCGGCCTCGTCTCTCCGCCCTCGGCTCGCCACGGCTGCACCGTCTCTGCCTGCTGGCACTTCCGGGTTGGCAACCGCAGTTGTTGCGCCCGGAATTCGAGTCCTCATCTTTCGCCGGTCTCCAGTTCCTTCTCTAGCTCCGTTCTTTGGTTCTTCGGCCCTTTGCTCCACCGCCGTTACAGCGGCTTCTTCGCTACTACGGCCTCTGATGACTTCTTCTGCGCTCTCACGCAGAAGTTCTCCCCAGGTAAGGTGCAGAATCTGTCCTCCCCTGCCGTCCGGCTCTACCTGATGCGTCTTGATGACCTTTGCGCTTCGCTGTTCCCAGCCAGCTTGCCGCCCGCACCCGGCCTCACTGCCAATTTCTGTTCGTACGGTCGGAAGTTCGCTACGCGCTTCTTTCAGCTTCACCTCGCGGCTACGCCTTGCGGTTCGCTACGCTTGCCGTCACCGGCTCCGATTGGCTCCTTGCATCCAATAAGATCCTGCCCATGCTGGGCACACTGGGACGGGCCTCCTGGTCCGCGCGGCGACCCCCTGGTCGCCGCATTGTCAAGACGTTTCGGAGACAGAACATTATTGCCGACGCAGAACGGCCATGAAGACACGGGTGATCGAAGGGACCGGGCGAAGGTGTCCGGCAACTCGCTCCGGTGCGGGGTCCCGGGCAGGTGAGCATGAGAATCGAAACCAAAGCCGTGCATGCCGGGGACCGGAAGAAGCCCGGGCCCGCGGTGCCGGTGACGGTACCCATATATTCGGCCACGACGTTTCTGTACGAGCGGACCGGGCAGCTTGACCGCATCTTCGGCCGGCAGGAGCCCGGCTACTGCTACTCGCGGTACGACAGGCCGACCAACGCCGCGCTCGAAGAGCTGTTGACGGCGCTCGAGGCATAGTGAAGCCCGGGAGCCGCCCGACTGCAGGGGCCGCATTCGGTAGAATCTTAGGGTTGTCTGAGCCACTCGTGACTATCGCCATCCCGACGCTCGCGGCCGGGTCAGCGCTGGCCGAGTGCCTCGCGGCGCTCGAAGAGCAGACTTTTCGCGACTTCGAGGTGGCGGTTATCGACAACAGCGGCAGGAACCTGGCCGCTGAAGCCGCCGCACGCTGGCGCGGGGTCAACGTCATCGCAAACTCCTGGAACGTGGGCTTCGGAGCCGCGGTGAACCAGGTTTTCGGCTGTTCGCGGGCGCGTTATCTTGCGACCCTCAACGACGACACGGTGCCTTCACCGGAGTGGCTGGGCGCTCTGGTTGCGGCCATGGAAGCGAACCCCGGCGCCGGTATGGGCGCTTCGCAGATCCGGCTGGCGGGCGGCGTGCAGCTCGATTCGGCGGGGATGCTGCTGTCAAGCGACGGCTCGAGCAAACAGCGGGGCCATCTGGGTCCGGCGAATGCGTTCCTGAAGCAGGAAGACGTGCTGCTGCCGAGCGGCTGCGCTGCTCTGTACCGCCGCAAAATGCTCGAGGAAATCGGCCTGTTCGATGAGGAGTTCTTTCTGTATTGCGAGGACACGGACCTCGGGCTGCGCGGCCGCCTGGCGGGCTGGCCCTGCATCTACGTGCCGGACGCACTGGTGGAGCACCGGTATTCCGCGACTGCCGGGGCGGCTTCGCCGGTGAAGGCTTACTACGTGGAACGGAATCGCTTGTTCGTTCTTCTCAAAACGTTTCCGGCCCGCCTTCTGATCCGTTCACCCGGCGCCGCGGCCTCCCGCTATCTGTGGCATGTGTTCTCGGCGCTGGTGGGCCGGGGCGCTGCCGGAGCTTTCCGCAGGCAGAACGCCGGAGTGCTCGAGATGGCCTACATTGCGGTGCGCGCCCACCTGGTTCTCCTGAAGCACGCACCCCGCCTGTTGCGCCAGCGCGGCGAGATCCGCCGCCGGGCACGCCTCACCAGCGCGGATTTCGAGCGGCTTCTGAAACGGTACTACATCAGCCCGCGGGAGGTGGCGGCGCTGTGACCGCCCGGGGGCCGCTGGTCATCATCATCCCGGCATTCAACGAGGAGCCGGCCATCGCGCGCGTGGTCGCCGAGGTGCGTGAGATCGTCCCGGGCGTGCCGGTTCTCGTCATCGATGATTGTTCGATCGACGGGACGGCGAACGCCGCGCGCCGGGCAGGCGCCGAAGTGCTGCCGCTGCCCTGTCACCTCGGCCTGGGCGGCGCGGTGCAGGCAGGGTACCGGCTGGCGTACGAACTGGGATACGAGTACGTTATTCGCGTGGATGGCGACGGGCAGCACGATCCCGTCTTCATCCCCAAAATCTACGAGGCGCTGCGATCGAGTTCCTGCGAGATGGTGATCGGATCGCGGTTCGTGGACGGAGCTGGCGGGTACTCCAGCCTGCTGCGCGGGTTCGGCATCCGGCTGTTTCGCCTGATCCTGAGGCCGATTCTCGGCAAGCCGGTGCGCGATCCCACTTCGGGCTTCGTCGGCGTGAACCGTTCCGCGCTGCAGGTTTTCAGCTCCAGCTTCCCGCTCGAGTACCCTGAAATCGAGGCGCTCGTCGTGCTGCAGCGCAAGGCTTTCCGGTTCATGGAAGTGCCCTGCGCCATGCGGCCGCGGATGGCCGGCCGCAGCACTATCACGGCGGTGAAATCGCTGTACTACATCTTTCACGTCCTGATGGGCGTGTTCGTCAACGTGCTGAAGTACGAGGGGAGGCGCCGGCACAGGTGATCCGGACGCCGGAGTCGGTTGCGGAGCGGTTATGCAAGGCTTATTGAATTTCCTCGCGGGGCTGAGCCTGGTGGTGGTGTTGATGGTGCTCTTCTCTGTCCGGCGCTCGCACATACGCGTGGAGTACTCCGTGAGCTGGTTCGGCGCCGCGTTGACGCTCCTGGTGCTCTCCCGGACCCATGCGGTGCTGGACTGGGTTGCGGCGGGCCTCGGCCTCGGGTCCGCGCCGGTCGCGTTGATGCTCGTTGTAGGCTGTCTGTTCCTGCTCGTGCTCTTCCGGTTCTCCGTGATCATCTCGGCGCTGAAGGATTCCAACATCGCGCTGGCGCAGCGCGTTGCGATTCTCGAATACCACCTCGACTCGATCCATGAAGAAAACAAGAACCGCGCCTGAAAGGGCGAAGAAAGCAAGAGCGGGGGCGGAAGCGGCACAGAGCGGCTTCAAGCCGTGGCAGTGGGCGCTCGGCGTCGCGCTCGCGTTCGGAGCGGCGCTGGCCGTTTACGAGCCGGCGCTCGGCGGCGCTTTCGTGCTGGACGACAATTACCTGCCATTCACCGGAGAGGAGTTCGCCCATTCTCCGCTGCTGCACTGGATTCGCGGCCAGCGTCCGCTCCTGATGCTGAGTTACTGGGTGAACTTCCGTAGCTCCGGGCTGGAGACGTTCTCCTACCACTTCGTCAATGTCGTGCTGCACACGGCTACGGCGGTCCTGTGCCTGCTCATTGTGCGCAACCTGCTGGGGCGGGCCGGGCAGACCGGGCGCACGCGCGACGGCCTGGCGGCGTTTGCGGGCGCGCTGTTCCTCTTGCACCCGATCCAGACCGAGTCTGTCGCCTACGTGGCGAGCCGCTCGGAGACGCTCAGCGTGCTGTTCTTCTACGCGGCGTTCGTGCTGTTCCTTTACCGCCGGAAAGAGGCCATCTCGTGGCTGGAGGCCATCGGCGTGCTCGCGCTGTTCGCCGCGGCGGCCAACACGAAGGAACACACGGCCACGCTGCCGTTGCTGCTGCTGCTCACGGACTACTGGTGGAGCGGCTTCTCGTTCCAGGGGATACGCCGCAACTGGCGCGTCTATTCACTGGTGCTGGCCGGAACCGCCCTGGCGTTGCGGATGGTCTGGCACGTTCTGCGAATCGCCGACACGGCCGGGTTTTCGGTGAAGAACTTCACCTGGTATCAGTATTTCTTCACACAGGGCCGCGTCATCTGGCTCTACATCCGCATGTTCTTCCTGCCGTACGGGCTGAACGTGGACCACGATTTCCCGGCTTCGTACACGGTGCTCGAGCACGGGGCCATCTTCTACATGCTGGCGCTGGCGGCGGCCACTGGCGCGGCCATCTGGTACCGCCGCCGCGCGCCGCTCGCCTGTTACGGCTTTCTCGTGTTTCTGCTGCTGCTCGCGCCGACATCATCGTTCGTACCGATTGCCGATGTGGTGGCCGAGCGGCGCATGTATCTCCCGTTCTTCGGGATGGCGCTCGTGGTGGTTGAGCTGGCGCTGCGATGGAAGGCGGGCGCGTGGGTGAAGGCGGCGGCGTTGGGAGCGGTTCTGGTTGTCCTCGCGGGCGCCACGACCAATCGGGCCGCCGTGTGGTCCACTCCGCGGGCGCTCTGGCAGGACGCGGTGGATAAGTCGCCCGACAAGTCGCGGCCGCGATTCCAGCTTGCGTACACTTACTTCGCCGATGGCGACTGCAAGACCGCGGTCGAGCAATACGAGATTGCCGGGCGCGCGGCCCGCCACGACTACCGCCTGCTGGTGGACTGGGCGCTCGCTCTGGAGTGTGCCGGGCGGCACCAGGACGCACTCGACAAACTCACGCAGGCCGCGGGGATTCGCGAGAATGCACACGTCGAGTCGCTCATCGGTCTGGTCTACTACCGCGAGGGCAAGCGGGCCGAAGCGTTGGCGGCCCTCGAACGGGCTGCGCAGTTGAACCCCAACTTCGACATGACGTACGTGTATCGCGCGGCGCTTTACGCTGATGCAGGCGACCTCAACGGCGCTGCCGCAGAATATCGCCGCGCGCTGAGCCTGAATCCCGAAAACGACGCGGCGCGCGAGGGGCTCGCAATCCTCGAACAGCGCATGCGGACCGGCCGGTAGCATCGATGCCTCGATCCGAAGATGAAGCGCGGCCCCTGCGGATCGGCATCAATGCGCTCTACCTGATCCCCGGCGGCGTCGGCGGAACCGAGATTTACCTGCGCAGCCTGCTGGCCGCGCTCGCCGAGCTCGACGGCAAGAACGAGTATTTTGTTTTCACGAACCGCGAGTGCGGCGTGGAGCCGGTGCCGCGCGAACCCAACTTCCACGCCCTGCCCCAGGCCGTTCGCGCCGCCTTCCGGCCGGCACGCATTCTCTGGGAGCAAACGGTGCTGCCTCTCGCGGCCGCCGCACAGCGCCTCGACGTCCTCCTCAACGCCGGTTTCACCGCGCCCATACTTTGCGCCTGCCCGCAGGTCAGCGTGTTTCACGATCTGCAGCACAAGCGCCACCCGGAGTACTTCCGCGCGCTGGACCTGCCGTTCTGGCGCGTGCTGCTGTGGACGTCCGCGCACCGCTCCCGGCTCCTCATTGCGGTGTCTGAAGCCACGCGCGCGGATCTTCTCCGGTTCTACGGCATCGATGAGACGAAGGTCCGCGTCGCACCCCACGGAGTCGATCCGGTGTTTCGGCAGATTGCGTTGGAACGCGGCCGGAGCACGTCGTTTGATCGCTACTTCCTGTGCGCCTCTACGACGCACCCACACAAAGGGCTCGTACCGCTGGTCCGTGCATTCGCACGCTTCAATGCACGAACACCCGGCTTCCGTCTCGTGATCACCGGCGTGCGTGGTTTTCATACCGCCGGGATCGAGAAGGAAATCGCCGCGGCGGGTCTCTCCGGCATCGAATCCCTCACCGGGTGGCTCCCGCGCGAGGAGCTTTATACGCTGTTCCGGCGGGCCTGGGCGTTCATATACCCGTCCACGTTCGAGGGCTTCGGCATGCCGGTGACTGAAGCGCTGGCCGCGGGCATTCCCACAGCCTGCTCGCGCATCGAGCCTCTGATCTCGAATGCAGGTGACGCCGCTCTGCTGTTTCCTCCCGGTGACGAAGCGGCGATTGCCGAGGCGCTCTCGCGCCTGGCGTGCGATGAAGAACTGCGTGCGCTACTGGCCGAAGCGGGCCCGCGACAGGCGGCGCCGTTCACCTGGGAGCGCACCGCCTCGCTGACGCTCGAGGCGCTCCAGGATGCTGCAAAAACGGTCAAATAAGCGCATTTTGCACGCCGTTCATGGCGTGTCAGCGCAGCAGGTCTTCGAGTTGCAGCTTCGCGTCGGTCTTCTGGTCGCGGTACTTCACGATGACCGGCGTGTAGAGAGAGATGCCCCACTGCTTGCCCGGCCCGTGCTGGATGGCGCGCGAGCCTGCTATCACCACAGCCTCTTCGGGAATGACGAGCGGCGTTGCATCCGTAGCGGCATACACCTGGCCGCGGACGATGTCGTAGACCGGAGTGGACCGGTTCAGGATAGTGCCCGTGCCGAGCACCGCGCGCCGCTTCACGACGGTGCCTTCGTAGACGCCGCAGTTCCCGCCGATGAGCACCTCGTCGTCGATGATGACCGGCAGCGCCCCGACCGGCTCGAGCACGCCGCCGATCTGCGCGGCGGCCGAGACGTGGCAGTTTCTGCCGACCTGCGCGCAACTGCCCACGAGCGCGTGTGAATCGATCATCGTGCCTTCACCCACGTACGAACCGACGTTGATGTACATGGGCGGCATGCACGTGACTCCGCGGCCCACGTAGCAGCCGTCGCGGATGCTCGAGCCGCCCGGAACGATGCGTACTCCGCTATCGACCGCAAGCCGCTTCACGGGGAAAGTGGATTTGTCAAAGAAGGGCTGCCGCAGCGTATCTACCGACATGTCCACGAGCGCACCCATGCGGAATCCCAGCAGGATGCCTTTTTTTACCCACGCGTTCACCCGCCAACCGCTTCCGGAGGAAGGGTCCGGCTCCGCTGCGCGCACCTCGCCACGGTTCAGCGCTTCCTTGAAACACTCGAAGAGGCGGAAGTGCTCGAGCGTGTAGGTCTCGGGCGGCTGGTCGAACAACGCCTCGATGTCAGTTTGCAGCATGGGCGGGAACGAGTCCGAGCGCACCGAGGACGCTCTCGATCTTGGCCAGGTTCTCGGGTTTCGGCGGAACGAGCGGTAGCCGCCACACCGGCTCGAGAAGCCCCATCAACGCCATTCCGGCCTTCACCGGAATCGGGTTCGATTCGATGAAGCTGACCTCCATGAGCGGCAGGTACTTGCGCAGGAACCGGCGGGCCGTTTCGAGGTCGCCCCTGCGGCACGTGTCCACGAATTGCGCCATCTCGGCCGGGATCTGGTTCGACACCACCGATATGAGGCCGCGGCCGCCGAGCGCGATCAGCGGCAGTGTGACCGCATCGTCGCCGGAGAGAACGTTGAAGCTTTCGGGCACTTGCGCCAGGATGGATGCCATCTGCGTAATGTTGCCCGAGGCCTCCTTAACGCCCACAATGTTCCCGATCTCCGCAAGACGTTTCAGCGTGCCGGGCTCGACGTTGACGCCCGTCCGCCCCTGCACGCTATAAACCACGATCGGGATCCGGACCGCGGACGCAATGGCGCGATAGTGCTGGTACAGACCCTCCTGCGTCGGCTTGTTGTAGTAGGGCGTGACGGAGAGAATTCCATCGGCTCCGAGCGCCTCCACTTCCCTGGCCAGCTCGATGACTTCGGCGGTGTTGTAGCCGCCGGCGCCGGCCAGGACCGGAACCGCTTCCTTCTTTGCCTCTTCGAGCGTGATCGCGACCACGCGCAGATGTTCGCGCCGGGAGAGCGTCGGATTCTCGCCCGTCGTCCCGCAGGGCACCAGGAAATTGATGCCGGCCTCGATCTGGCGCCGCACCAACCGGCGTAGCGCCGCCTCGTCCAGTGATTGGTCTTGCCGGAACGGCGTCACCAGCGCCGTCCCGCATCCTGTGAACATCGCCACTGTAAGTCCCTTGTCCGGCCTCGCTATTTCTCTCCGGTTTTCGCTTTGCCTTGTTCGCTCTCGCGCATCCGTCCGAACAGAATGTCGCTGAACTCGAAAGCGCCTTTCTTCCCGCGGACCCACTGTGCCGCTTTGAGGGCGCCGCGCGCGAACCCCTCGCGGCTGCGCGCCGAGTGGCGCAGCGTGATGGTGTCCGCAGCCGAATCAAACCCGATCTCGTGCGTTCCGGGGTGCCGGCCCGCGCGGTTCGAACTCGTGTCCACCGGCCTCGAGTAGCCGGCCTTCCGCATTTCGCCCACCAGTTTCAGCAGCGTTCCCGAAGGCGCATCTTTCTTCGTCGAGTGGTGGATCTCCCAAGCCCACGCGCCGTAGTCGTTCTCCGATGCGAGCAGCCGCGCCGCCTCAGCCACCAGCCGGGAGAACACATTGACGCCGATCGAGAAGTTGGGACTCCACACCAGTCCCGTGCCTCCCGCCTTGACGGCCTGTTTCACACGGTCCATTTCGGAAAACCACCCGGTAGTTCCAGAGACCGCATCGACGCCGAGCGCGGCGAGCCGCTCCAGGTTGCCTGCGGCAGTCTCCGGAATTGAGAACTCGATCGCCACGTCGATCCCGCGGAAGTTCGCCGCGGTCATTCCGGCGTGACCGGTATTGTTGAACTCGTCGAGCTTCAGTTTCACGGCAAAGCCGTACTCGGGCGCCAACTGCTCGACGAGCCGTCCCATTTTCCCGTAACCGACGATCGCAAGGTTCATCCACCGCCTCTTCCGCGCTCTCGCCCCGGCTCAGTCAAACACCGCCGGATCCAGTTCTGCGAAGAACTCGCCGTGAAGCAGCCGCACGGCCGCCGTGAGATCCTTGGCGCTCACGACCACGCTCAGGTTCCACTGCGACCCGCCCTGGGAGATCATGACCACATTGATGGCTTCGAGCGCGCGGAAGATGCGCGCAGCTACTCCCGGCGTATCCCGGATGCTTTCGCCCACCAGGCAAATGATCGCACAGTCCGTCTCGACCGCAACCTCCGCAAACTTCTCGAGATCGTGCCGGATCTCTTCGAGGCGGGCCGTGTTGTCGATGGTCGCCGAAACGCTCACCTCAGAGGTGGACACCATATCGACCGCCGTTTCGTAGCGGTCGAAGACCTCGAACATGCGGTGCAGGAAACCGTGCGCCATGAGCATCCGCGTGGAATGGATGTTTACCACGGTGATGTTCTTCTTGCACGCGATGGACTTGACCGGGTTGGTGGTCGGCACCGCCTGACGAACCACGCGCGTGCCCGCTGCCTCCGGCCGGCGCGAATTCAGGATCAGAACCGGGATGTTTCTCTCCACCGCCGGCAGCACGGTGGAAGGGTGCAGCACTTTCGCGCCGAAATACGCCAGCTCCGCCGCCTCGGCGAACGACAGGACTTTGAGCCGGTGCGCGTTCGGGATCGTGTTCGGGTCGGCAGTGAGCATGCCGTCCACGTCGGTCCAGATCTGGATCTCCTCGGCCCCGATGCCCGCGCCGACAATGGAGGCGCTGAAGTCGGAGCCGCCCCGGCCGAGAGTTGTCGTCACGCCGTCCTCGGTGGATCCGATGAAGCCTCCCATGACAACCACCTGGCCGGAACGCACCAGCGGGACGACCTGGGCGCAGAGCCGTTCGTTCGTTGGTTCGTACAACGGAGCGGCCTGTGTGTGGCGGCGGTCGGTGATCAGCACGCGGCGCGAATCCACATGCACCGCGTCGATCTCCGCTTTCCGGAAAGCCGCCGTCACGATGCGGGCGGAGAGGCGCTCGCCGTAGCTCGAGATCGCATCCACCGAGCGCGGTGTCAGCTCGCCGAGCACGGAGAGGCCCTTGGCCAGCTCGCTGAGGTCCTGAAAATGTTCCTTGATGGCCTGCTCGAGCCCGTCGGCGTCCTCTCGAGATGCCAGCGCCCGGGCGTGATCGAGGTGGAAATTCTTGAGCGCGGACAGGGCCGAGAGCGCCTCCTCGCGCCTGCCCGCCACCGCTGCCGATGCCATTGCCAGCAACTGGTTCGTGGTCTTGCCCATCGCCGAGACGACAACCACTGGCTGGCGCTCCCGGCGGGCGGCGACGATTCCCGCCGCGCGCCCGATGGCGGCAGCCGATTCGAGCGACGTGCCGCCGAACTTCATCACGATCATCGCGTCACCTCGCCGTTGTGTGCTCTCAATCGAGCAGCCCTTCCGTGTACATCAGCTCCGCGTTGAGCACGGCCGCGCCCGCGGCGCCGCGCACGGTGTTGTGGCCCATCGCGATGAACTTCCAGCCGAAGACGGGGCAGGGGCGGAGCCGTCCCGTGAATACGGCCATGCCGCGCTGCCGCTTCACATCGCGCCGCGGCTGCGGCCGGTCGGCCTGCTCCATGTAGATGACGGGCTGCACCGGCGCGCTGGGCAATTGGCGCTCCTGCGGCACGCTGCTGAACTCGCCGAAAGCCTGGATGATGTCCTCGCGCGACGGCCCCTTCGCAAGCTCCACGGATACGGTTTCCGTGTGGCCGTCCACAACCGGCACCCGGTTGCAGTGCGCACTGACTGGGGCGGCGAGCGGTTCGATGCGGCCGTCCCGGTATTCGCCCAGGATTTTCTGCGTCTCCTGCTGCATCTTCTCCTCTTCGCCGCCGATGAACGGAATGACGTTCGCCATGATGTCCACGCTCGCCACGCCCGGGTAGCCGGCGCCCGAGATGGCTTGCATGGTGGTGACCACGACGCGCGCAATGCCGAACTGCTTCAGCGGCCCGAGCGCCATCGTCAGCACCACGGTGGAGCAGTTCGGGTTCGTGACGATCTGGCCCTTCCAGCCCCGGTTGCGCTGCTGCAGCGGTACGATCCTCAAGTGATCCGGGTTCACCTCCGGGACGAGGAGCGGCACGTCCGCCTCCATGCGGTGATTCCGGGAGTTCGACACGACGACGTGCCCGGCGGAGGCGAACTCGCGTTCAATCTCGGTGGCCACTGAAGCGTCCATTGCCGAGAAAACCAGGCGGGGCGCATGGCCGGGCTTGCACTCTTCCACGGTGAGACCGGCAACCGTCTCCGGCATGACCCCGTCCAGGCGCCAGTTTGTCGCATCGCGGTATTTCTTCCCCGCTGAGCGATCGCTTGCGCCCGCCCACTTCACCTCAAACCACGGATGACTGCGCAGGAACTTGACGAAATGCTGGCCCACCATTCCGGTGGCGCCGAGTACGCCGACTTCGATCTTCTGCATAGGACGCTTCCTCAGAACTCCGGTCTTATTCATGCTTACACAATCGCGGCGAGCAGCCGTTCGACCATGGTCCGGTAGATTTCAACGGCTGCGGTCAACTGCTTCTTCGGAACCTTCTCTCCGAGCGTATGTGCGACGTGGATGCTGCCCGGCCCCAGCAGAAAGGGCTCGCCCCAGGCTCCGCCAAACGCCGGGATGTCTGTCGTGTAGGCCACCACGGTCGTTTCCAGGTCATCGAGCGAGTTCAGTCGCACCGCGGGAACCGACAGCACCTCACGGGCCTCCGCCTTTCCGGCTGCCGCCTCGGCAACGGCTCTCGACAGCGGCTCCGCATCCGCCACGAGCCGGAACATGATCTCGGCCCGCGCCTCGTCGGGAATCACGTTCGGGGCGCGCCCGCCCGAAATGGTGCCAATGTTCAGCGCGCCCGGCCCGAGCACCGGGTCCACCGGCAGCGGAATGCGGCGGATCTTTTCGAGCACGTCGAGCAGCTTGTCGATCGCCGAGTCGCCCAGTTCCGGATACGCCGAGTGCGCCATCCTGCCGGAAGCAATGATCTCGTAACGGAGTGCGCCTTTCGATCCGAGCGCCAGTTTGTTCTCCGTCGGCTCGCCGTTGATCAGGAACCTCGTGCCGCGCTCGTCTCGCGCTGCCGCGAACGCCCCGGCGCTGTTGCGCTCCTCTCCGACGACGAACAGCAGGCCGAAGCCGGTGCGGCCATCCGCGAGCAGCCTCTCCGCCGCTCCCACCATGGACGCGATGATGCCCTTGGCGTCGCATGAGCCGCGGCCGTAAATGTACTCCTCGTCCTCGCGCGAGGGGAAAAACGGCGGCACTACGTCGATGTGCGAAGTGAGCGTCACAAAAGGCTCGCCCCAACACGCGAACACGTTGAACCGCCCGGGCTCCACCTCCATGCGTTCAACCACTCCGCCCGTCGCCCCGGCGAGTTGCGACAGGCAGTCGAACAGGAACACGCACGCGTCGTGCTCATTGTTGGTGATGGACTCGATATCGACCAGTGCGCGCGTCAGCTCGAAAACGTTCATGACTTTACCTCCGGGCCGGAACGGTGCGGAACGGAAAGGAAGGGCGGCGGGACGAATCCCCCTTCGATAGCGCTCCACCCGGTGGTCCCGGATGACAGTGGGCAGGTTTTGTCCTTACCCCCCAACCGCTCCAGAGCGTGCTCCCAGAGCGATTTCGGCGGCGGTTGCATACCCCTTTCGCGCAGGCCCTCCGGAGCTGCCCGGAACCGCGGACCCGGCTACTGATGGCCGCCGCGCCTCTATCGAAACAAACTCCAGGATATAGAATCGGGCTTGCGGCGGTCAAATACGCGCTGCGGCGCGCTCTGGTCCGCTTTATAATTTCTGCGGGGGGACACACGCCATGCTTCACGTGGAGTCGGAACATAAGCTGGGAGCCGTCGAAAACGCCTTGCGCCGCGCCGCGCACCGGCACGAGGCGAGCGTCATCGCCGTGACGCACGTGGGCCAGCACCTGCACGGAGCACAGGGCGGCGCCGACGCGTTCGTCTACTGGCTGTGCCAGCATGACCTTTACGCGGCACTCCTCGCGGCCGACATTCGCGTTTCGGCGTTCCTGCCGTTCCGCATTGCCGCGTGGTCGCATGGTGGCAATGCCGTTCTCGAGGCCGTTTCGCCGGTGGAGATTTGCCGCCTGCTGAACCGTCCGGACCTCGCGCCGCTGGCGACTCCACTCGAAGATCTCTTACGGACGATTATGGAGGAGGCTGCCCGCCCGGCGGTCTCGGCCACCCGCGCCGCCGCCGGAATCCACAGCGGAGGCCTCGGAGCCACCGAAGATCAAATGAACATCCGCGGTTCGCTTCCGCAGCGCATCGATTGCCGCGGCACCAAGGTGGAGGAACTCGGCGGCACGGGCGAGTTGGACACTAAGGGCGGATAGGATCAGCCGTATCCCCTAACCGGTCCTGTCCGGTTGATTTTCATGTATACTTCCCCTCTTGCGGCGGCGCCCTGAACGCTGCCAAGGAGGGACCATGTTACCCGACTATATCGCCAAGTCCGTTCCCAACCCGGCCGCGAAGCGCGCGCCGTGGTACGTCAACACGGCGCCGAGCTACGCGGGCGTCTTCCTCTGGGTGGTCTTCTATCAACAGATTGCGCAGGGCACGTTGAACAATGCCGGGGTCAGCCTTTCGTTGCTGGGCCTCCTGGTGGCCGGCCTGCTCTGCTATGCCTTCTACTACTTCGCGCCCGGGATGCTGGGCATGAAGACCGGGTATCCGCTGTATGTTGTCGGCAGCTCGACCTTCGGCGCCACGGGCGGATATCTCATGCCGGGTCTCCTGATGGGCCTGTTGCAGATCGGCTGGTTCGCGGTGAACGCGTCGCTCTCCACGACCTTCATATTGAAAGGCCTCGGGAAGCCCTCCGACCCCGGCACCGTGCCTTTCACGGTCATTGCGATCGTGTGGGGCCTCGTCATGGCCTACATCGGTGTGAAGGGGATCCAGTACGTGGCGCGCGTTTCGCTCTATTTGAACGCGATCGCGTTCCTCATGGTCCTGCTCGTGTTCATCAAGACCAGCGGCGGCATCACCAGCTACAAGCTGCCGGAGGGTGCGGTTCCCTTCCTCGGCTTCACGGCCATCATACAGACCGTCATCGGCTTCTTCGCAACGGCCGGAGCCGCGGGGGCCGACTTCGGCATGAACTCACGTGACGCGCGCGACGTGAAATGGGGCGGTCTCGTGGGCATAGCGCTCGCCGCGCTCTACGCGGGCGGCCTTCCGCTGATGTCTGTCGCGGGCGCGCACGGCCTCGACCCCAAGTTCGCCGGCACCACCTACGGCGACGTCATCAGCGTCATCGGCGGGTTCATGGCAACGGCGATGTTCTTCCTGTTCGCCATCGCCTCCATAGCTCCGGCCTGCTTCTGCGCGTTCATCGCGGGCAACAGCTTCTCAACCATGCTCCCGAAAGTTCCCCGGATGGGCAGCACGATGGTGGGCGCTGTCATCGCGATCATTCTTGCAGTCACGGGGCTTGCGAGCAACCTGGTCAGCGTGTTCCTCATTGTCGGCGCGTCTTTCGGGCCGATCTGCGGCGCCATGACCGCGGACTACATCCTCTCGGGCCGCAAGTGGGCGGGGCCGCGGCAAGGCATCAACCTTGCCGGCTACATCGCATGGGCGATCGGGTTCCTGGTCGGCATCATCCCGTTCCTCCCCGTTTCGCAGGAAGTGAAGCAGTACACCACGCCGCAGGTGCTCTATAGCTACATTGTGGGCTTTGTGGTTTACGCCATTCTGGCGAAGGCCGGCCTCGAGCCGAAGACGGTTGCCATCGACGCGAAGGCGTGATTCCACGTCACGGGCCTGCATCAGCGCGGTGCCGGTCCTCAGATCGGGTCGAGTGACGGGGATTGCGCCCCGTCACCCTCCCACACCACCGTACGTACGGTTTTCCGTATACGGCGGTTGAACCCAGCAGCGATCACAGCGCTG
>Ga0209777_10005341_pt1 | contig 14861 bp, 11 predicted proteins | sample FrelakmetHBP12HB_FD_187147 | JGI IMG/M metagenome (GOLD analysis project Ga0209777, IMG submission 187147) | Freshwater lake sediment microbial communities from the University of Notre Dame, USA, for methane emissions studies -HBP12 HB (SPAdes)... | ecosystem: Environmental > Aquatic >... | reverse complement strand
GACGCCGCGGCGCGTGGCGGCGGCGGGCCTCATCTTCCTCGTGTTCGGCGGCGGCATGGTCGCCCTGGCGGCCATCACGCAGGCCACGTATTTGCCGCTCGGCAACCAGAACTTCGTCCTCGGCTACGTCCTGACGGAGGCCGGGGCCAGCGTCGATCACAACCTGGTGGTCGCCAAGGACATCGAGGTCCGCGTCCGCACCCTGCCGCAGGTCACCCGGTTCTTCATCGTGGCGATGCCCGACGTGCTCTTCTTCGGCGCGAAGGCCGCCGACGGCAACAAGGCCCGCGAGATGGTCGCGGCCATCTCGACTCGGATGGGCTCGCCGCCCCTGGCCTACATCCCCGAGCCCTACCGCCAGGATTGGTGGGATAAGAACGGGAAGTATTACCAGGATCCCATCGCGGGCATCCAGGTCCACGCCGAGCAGGTCAGCCTGTTCCAGCGGCGCGGCATGGCGGGCGGCCAGAGCGTCTCGGTGACCCTGCGCGGCGACAACATCGACGAACTTTATCGCATCGCCGGCCGCATCAAGCCGATGCTCCAGCAGGTCAAGGGAGTTATCTTCGTCCTCCCGAGCTACAAGCAGGGCAAGTGGGAGCTGCGCCCGATGCCCGACCGCAAGCTGGCGTCCAACGTCGGCATGACGGCCTCCGAGGTCGGCTACGTCATGGCGTCGATCGTCAACGGCGTCAAGGTCGACGATTTCCGCCAGGAGAATGGGCGCGAGATCGACCTGACGCTCCGGGCGGCCCCGAAGTTCCGCGAGCACATCGAGTTCCTCGCCGACATGCCCGTCTGGACGCCGGCGGCCGGCATGATCTCAGTGGGGCAGGTGGCCCCGCTTCAACCGGGGGCCGGCTTCAACGCCATCGAGCACACCGAGCAGCAGCGGAGCGTGAAGCTCGAGTGCTATTTCACCGGCGACGCCCCCGTGGCCCAGATCGTCGACGACATCCACGAGAAGATCATCGGGCCGCTGGAGAAGGACGGGACGATCCCGCCGACGTACGTCGTGGACCTGCGCGGCACCGCGCGCGACCTGGCGCAGATCTGGACGGCCCTGAAGTGGAGCTTCCTGCTGGCGCTGCTTATCACCTATCTGCTGATGGCGGCGCTGTTCGAGAGCTTCACGCATCCGCTCGTGATTATCCTCAGCGTGCCGATGGCGGTGGCCGGCGGCTACGGGATGCTCTGGGTCATGACCCTCTACAACGCCATGCTCCTCCATCAGCCGCCGCCGATGCTCGACGTCGTGACGATGCTGGGCTTCATCATCCTCATCGGCATCGTGACCAATAACGCGATCCTCGTGGTGGCCCAGGCCCAGAATTTCATGCGGAACGAGAAGCTGCCGCTGAACGAGGCGGTGGTCGCGAGCGTCGACAGCCGCATCCGGCCGATCTTTATGAGCACCCTGACGAGCATCCTCGGGATGCTGCCCCTGGTGTTCCGCCCGGGGCCGGGGTCCGAGCTCTACCAGGGCCTCGGCGCGGTGATCATCGGCGGCCTGGCGGTCTCGACGGTCTTTACGCTGATCCTGACGCCCGTCCTCTTTACCTTCGGGTTCTCGCTGTCCGAAGGCTGGCACGCGATGCTCCGGCGTCTGCACATCCTGGCGCCGACGGAGGAGGGGGCGGAGTGAGGGGGTTCTTTAAGTTCTGTTGCATCTTGAATCTGGTATCTCAAATCTCAGATAACTGCCCCTCACCCCACCCTCCCAAAGGGGTCAGGAGCCCTATGTGTAAGGCTCCTGACCCCTTCGGTTCCCGACGCTGCGGAAGGCAAAGGGGTCAGGAGCTTAACGGATAGAGCTCCTGACCCCTTCCCTCACGGGGAGGGGGAACAAAGTCGGAGCTCTGCAACATCCCCGCATTCTCTTGGCATCTCGTCCCGCGCGCCGTAGAATAGGCTTACGCGGCACCGTGGGGGTGCCGCGCGGCGGGTTCTGGAGGCGCAGGTTCCGGATGGACGACCACGGCGCAAGCGATGAAGACCTGATGCTTCGCTTGCAGAAAAGCCGGGACGAGGCGTCCTTCAACCTGCTCTTCACGCGGTACCGCGGGCCGATCATGAGCTACCTCTTCCGGCTCGTCGGGAACCGGTCCGAGGCCGAGTCCCTGGCCCAGGAAACCTTCCTTCGCATCCTCGAAAAGTCCGGCCACTACAGCTATCCCAAGCGGTTCAGCACGTGGTTCTACACGATCGCCCGGAACCTCGCGACCGACTTCCTGAAGAAGAAGCGGGCCGTCGTTCCGGACGATTTCCAGAGCCTCTCCGACGCGGTCATGAGCCCCGAAGCGCCCGGGGCCGAGGCGCTCGTCGCCGGGACCGAGGAACTCGACGAGCTCGTCCGGAACCTGCGCGAGCTGCCCTTGCCGTACCGCGAGGTCGTCGTCCTGCGGGGCCTCCAGGAGCTTTCGTACCGGGAGATCGCCGACATCGTCGGGTGCCCCGAGTCCACGGCCCGCAGCCGCATGGACTATGGACTCGAATTTCTCCGGAAATCGTACCAGCGGCGCGACAAGCGGAAATTCCCAACTTCTCCCGACGAAACGCCGGGTTAGTCGTATAACTAAGAGAGGCTGGTGCCGGAGGAGGGCTTTGGGCCGACCTCGGTCATCCATATCGGCGTCTCTGATCACGTCTGTTGCAGTCGGAACGCGTGAAACACCGATAACATCAGGGCTCTAAAGTGGGGGGCGGGAATTCCAATGGAATGCCCAGGCAGTCATGAATGGTACGAATTGGCGCGCGGGGCCGCTTCGCGCGAGGACGCGGACCGTCTGCGACGGCATCGGGCCGAGTGCCCCGAGTGCCGGGCCCGCGCCGACGAAATGAGCGACATGGCCGCGCACCTGGAGTCCCTCGCGGACCGGACGCGCGTGGACGTGCCGGAGGCGGCCGCCGAGTCGATCCTCCGCCGGGCCAAGTGCCACGGGCTTCTCGGGCGTCCGCCGCGGCGGTCGTGGCTCGCGCCGTTCCGCGATCCGCACAGCCGCCTGCATCGCCTGCGTTACGCGATTCCGCTGTCGGCGGCTGCGGCCGCGATGGTGCTCCTGGCGATCCTGATCCAGCCGTCGCCCCCGACCGTCGTGCCGCCGCTCGGCTCGCTCGACAAGCTCGTGCGCGGCGCCGCGAAGGCCAGCCGGGCCGAGGACCTGAAGGTCCTCGCGCCGGTGGCGCGCGCGGCCGTGGCCGAAGAGTTGGCCCGGGCCAAGCCGAAGCTCGACCAGGTCGCCGACCTGGCCCTGGTGGCCTATATCACCGAGTGCGCCCGTGACGCGCGGCAAGTCGAGGACGTGCGGTTCCTGACCGACGGCGTGCAGCAGAAGCGCGAGATGGCCGCCGGGCCGCTTCCCGCGAGGGCTTTCCCGGTGGCGATGCTGGCGACCGTCGGCGCGTCGCCGGCCGATCTGCCGAGGAGCGGAGCGGCCGCCGATGCGTTCGTGGCGGCGAGGCTGCACGTGCTGCACGGCGACTACAAGAAGGCGCTCGAGGCGATGCCGGCGGACCCGTCGGCGCGGCTCCTCAAGGCTTGGTGCCTCCAGGAACTCCGCCGGCCGGCCGAGGCAGGGGCGGAGCTCCTGCCCGAGGGCCTGCGCCCCGACCATGCCGCCATCGCCCGCGTCCTGCGGGCCGACCTCGCGCTGGCGGGCGGCAACGTCGCCGAGGCCCTCCGCGAATACGAGACGCTGGCGGGCACGCAGGACCGGTTCTGGTTCGGAGCGGGATACCTGTGCCGCTACGAGCTCGGCGATCTTCAGGGGGCAGGGCAGAGATTTGAATATGTGAAGGACCCACGCCTGGCCGGCTACGTGGCCACGGCGTTCAAGCCGGAGCTGGAAGCCGCCTCGCGCGGCGCCGCCCCGATGTTCTCCGAGGATTTCGAGTCGTACGTCGCCGGCGGCACGCCGTCCTCCTGGCGGCTCGTGAAGATGCGGGGCGACGAGGTCACGATCGTGAAGACGCCGAGCGGCCAGGCGCTCCAGGCCGACGAGTTCAACGGGCCGGGGTCCGAGCTGCTGGCCGGAACGGCCGACTTCGCCGATTACACGCTCCAGATGGACGTCAAGATCGTCGAGACCGGTGGCGATTACGTCGTCGGCGCCGCCCTGTGCCGGCGCGGCTGCACCGATCCGACGGGCTACGTGCTGGAGCTGGCGCCCGACAGGCTGCGCCTCGTGAAGCAGTTCCCGGGCGATGCCCGCAAGGACGGCGGCGGTTTCCAGCGGATGCTGATCGAGGCGCCGCGGGCCCAGGCCCGCCTGGCGGAGTCGCCGGTCATCGGCTGGTGGTACACGCTCAAGGTCCGCGTCCAGCGCGTCGGGGACGACACCGTCTCGCTGGCCGGCAAGGTCTGGCGCAGCGACACCGAGGAGCCGATCGCCTGGCAGGTCATCTGGACCGACACGGGGCTGGGCGGCTTCGAGGCGAACGGCACCGGGTACGCCGGCATCCAGGTCCGCGGCGCCAAGGCCCTGGTCGACAACATGATCGTAACGAAGAACGAGTTGCCCGGCGCGAACGTGGCGGCTCGGAAGAAGTGAAAGGCGGTTTCAGGTTTCGAGTTTCAAGTCAAAGGCCAGGGCAGAAGTCTCGCTCGAACTCGAGCACAAGGGGTGTTGCCTTGGCCTTTCACTTGGAACTTGAAACTTGAAACTGCCTTTAGACGTACGGATTCGTCCCCGCCTCCGTGCCGATCGTCGTCGTCCCGCCATGCCCCGGATACACGATGGTTTGCGGCGGCAGCGTCAAGAGGCGCGTGCGGATCGATTCCTGGAGCGTCTTGTGGCTCGCCCCGGGGAAGTCCGTGCGGCCGACGCCGCCCGCCATCAGGGCGTCGCCCGTGAAGACGGCGGGCGTGCCGTCGGGCCCCCGAGCCAGGTAGAGGCTGATGCCGCCCTTCGAATGGCCGGGCGTCGCGATCACTTCCAGGACGACCGCGCCGGCCTCCAGGCGATCGCCATCTGCGAGCAGCCGGTCGGCGGCCGGGCTCTTCACCCACAGGCCGAAGACGGCCCCCAGGTTCCGAAGAGGGCTCGTGAACATCGCCGCGTCCTGGCGGCCGATGGCCAGGGTCATCTCGGGCCACCGCGCCTTCAGGGCCGCGTTGCCGGCGATGTGGTCGAAGTGCCCGTGCGTGTTGACGAGCGCGCGCGGCACCAGGCCCCGCGCGTCGCAGAAGCGGACGATTTCCTCCGACCCCTCCGGCGCGTCCACGAGGACGGCATCGGCCCCCTCGACCACGAGGTAGGCCGAGACGCCGAACGAGCCGAGAACGAATGGGTGGATTTCCATTATGTTCCTTCTTTGGTGCCGGCCATGCCTTTGTTCTCCCTCTCCCTCGGGAGGGGAGAGGGTAGGGTGAGGGTGCTCCTCTTGGCCTTTGCCGTGGCCTTCGTAGGGCCACGATACATCGTGGCCGGCTGTTTTGTCGTTGCCTTTCTCCCAGGCAACGTCAAAGGCCGGCCATGATGTATCATGGCCCTACGACCGCACGGCCACGTCAACGGCCGGCCACGCCATGCCGTGGCCCTACGGCGGCGCGGCGCAAAACGTGGGAGCCGCCGTAGGGGGGTGGTGGCGGCTCCCGGAGACTCAGGCGCGCCAGGCGCCTTCTGTGCGGATCTCTTCAGTCTCGTCACGGATGCCAGTCAAGCACCTACGCCGGCGAGAGCGGCGTTTGACGCGGGTTTTTTCGGATAGGCTCTTACTTTGAGCTTCTGGCCAGGCCAAGAACGACGAGCAAGGTGAAGAACAGGAGCACTACAGTCGTGATTATCTGTGCTATTGCCCAAGGCTGGATGAGGCTACGGCACCAAGGCGGTTTTGTTGGCGGCTTGGGCGGCTCATCGGGGGCCGGTTTCGTACCAGGAGCACAGGACACAGGCGACTTGGACGGCTCCTCGGCGGCCATGGTCATGTAGTAGTGTTGCCAACGTCGGTCGAACATGTGCGCTCTATGGAGCGGCTCAATAACACACAAAATTATAGTCAACAACATTACAGCATAGGCTCCCATGAACAGCCACTTGCCATCGAGGGAGAACGTGTCATCGATGGAGAAGACGGAGAAGGTGATTTTCTTGTCGAGGAGCAGCCAAATGGCGAGTGCCATACCGCCCCACAGGGCAAAGCATATCTTCCATTCAAGGCCTTGCCTGGTCTTGTGGTTTTCAGCATTGATCTTGGCTAAGTCAATGTATTCCTTTGAATCGGGCATTGCACGACCCTCCCTTACTGTGCCAGCGCAGGTTCTTGACCAGTTCAATAAGCATGAGGGGGCACCTCTTCCTATGTGTCCAGATTCGCCTCGTCGTCGGTCATTGCCGCATTTTTCGGGTTCTCGTCGACGCGGCGTTGTTGTTTCAGGGCCTGCCACTGCTCCAGCGTGAGGAGCACTTCGCGGGTCTGGCGCAGGCCATTCAGGTGCGCTTTTCTTCGGCCTGCTGAAGCAGGCCGTCCACAGAGAGGTCCTCGTCGATTAGGGGCCAGTGGATGCCGTAGCCGCCGGGTGAAAGCTCGGCTTGGCGGCGCTGATCAGTTGTGGCGGCGGCAAGGGTCTCGGAGCATTGAGACCAGAGGATACGGACTTCCCGGTCGGACAACACCAGGATAAGCTCCATGTCCGTAGTCTTTATGCGGCGCGCGGTTACGGGTTCAGTTGCCGGCATGGGATTGCCCTCCGAAGTGGCGATTCCATTCCTCAACGAGCAGATCAAAGTGGTCAAAGATGATCCTGCGCAGTTCACTCCTTCTCAATTCGTATCGCCCCTCCGCGCCGCGCGGCGACGAGGCAGTTGGGCAGTGAGATGGGGCCGACTACGTATCCAGATTCGCCTCGTCGTCGGTCATTGCCGTATCTTTCGGGTTCTCGTCGACGCGGCGCTGTTGTTTCAGGGCCTGCCACTGTTCCAGCGTGAGGAGCACTTCGCGGGCCTGGCTGCCCTTGTAGTCGCCCACGATGCCGTCGGCGGCCATCTGGTCGATCAGGCGTGCCGCGCGGCCATAGCCGATGCCGAGCCGTCGCTGGAGGAGCGAGACGCTGCCGCGCTGATGTTCCAGGACGACCTCGATGGACTGGTTATAGGTCGGGTCGTCGGCGCCGACCGCCAGCAGGCTCTCGTCGTCGCCGGGAGGGCCGTCCTGGTCCGAGTCGACTTTGAGCTGGATGAGTTCGCGGTGGTAGGACGGCTCGGCTTCCCTCGTGACGAACTCGAGGACCTTCGCGATGTCCTGGTCGCTGACGTAGGCCCCCTGGCCGCGCACGAACTTCGAGGCCCCGGGGCTCATCAGGAGCATGTCGCCCTGGCCGAGGAGCTTCTCGGCGCCCATCGAGTCGAGGATCGTGCGGGAATCGACGCGCGTGGTAACCTGGAACGAGATGCGGATCGGCAGGTTCGCCTTGATGAGGCCCGTCAGGACGTCGACGCTCGGCCGCTGGGTGGCCATCACGAGGTGGATGCCGACCGCCCGCGACTTCTGCGCCAGGCGCGTCACGTGCATTTCGACTTCCTTGGCGGCCACCATCATCAGGTCGGCCAGCTCGTCGACGATGACGCAGATGTGCGGCAGATGGTAGGGGAGCCTGGCCTCGTCCTCGGGGGTGGCGGGCTTGAACTTCGCGACGATCTCCTCGCGCGTCAGGCGGTTGAAGGCCGCGATGTTCCGGACGCCCGCCCGCGACAGCGTGACGTACCGCTCGTCCATCTTGTCGACGAGCCAGCCCAGGATCGCCTCGGCCTTCCGCATGTCGTTGACGACCGGGCAAAGGAGGTGCGGCAACGTATTGAAGACCGTCATTTCGACCATCTTCGGGTCGATCAGCACGAGCTTCAGGTCGTCCGGCGTCCGCGTCAGGAGCAGCGCCATGATGATCGTGTTGAGGCAGACGCTCTTGCCGGATCCGGTGGTGCCGGCGATCAGCAGGTGCGGCATCGTCGCCAGGTCCTTGACGAGCGGCTGGCCCACGGCGTCCTTGCCGATGAAGAGGGGCAGCCCCATGCGGGTGGCGGCTTCCTTCGCCGCGAGGACGATCTCCTTGAGCTTGACGATCTGGCGTTTCAGGTTCGGCACCTCGACGCCGATCGTGTCCTTGCCGGGCAGCGGCGCGACGATGCGGACGCTCGTCGACTTCATCGAGATCGCCAGGTCGTCCGACAGGCCGATGACCTTGCCGACCTTGATCCCCGGCGCGAGGGCCAGTTCGTACTGCGTGATGACGGGCCCCGTCTCGACGGCGACCACGGTGGCCTGGACGCCGAACTCCGCCAGGGTCTTGGTGAGCACCTCGGCCTGCGAGCGGACGTGCTTTTCCTGGTTGGCGTCCTCGGTGTACTCCGCGTTCTCCAGCAGGTCGACGGGCGGCAGCTTGTACTCCTGGTTGTGCGGCGTGGAGGCCAGCGGCGTGAAAGCGAAGTCCTCGTCCTCGGCCTCTTCCTTGGGCGTCGGGCGGTTCGTGCGGATGATGACGTTCCGGGGCAGGGCGGGCGCGGCCGGGGGCGCCGCGTCCTCGTCCTCGGCCTGGTCGACCTTCTCGGCGCGGCCCTTGGCGGCCCGCCTGGATTCGGCCTGGTCGACCCGCGGCTCGTCGTCCTCTTCATCGGCGACGAGGGTCTTGGCGCGGCCACGCTTCGGCTTGGAGCCGGCTTCGGGCTCCTCGTCTCCGCCCTCTTCCTGGTCCTTCTCGCCGTTCTCCTCGTCTTCGGCGTCGGCCTTGCTCTTGCGCTGCTTGCGGACGGTCGACGGCGGCTCTTCGACGGCCGTACCGCCGCCGATCAGCCTGGCGCCGGCCGCGCCCGCCGCCGTCGCGCCCGCGACGGCCAGGCTGGCGACCGCGCGCGACGGCTTGCCCAGATGGTCGCGGAGCCAGCAGAAGGCAAGCCAGGGCAAGAGGATGAACCACGTGTCGGCCAGGAGCAACAGGCCGACCAGCACCACCGGGACGAGCAGGAGGATGACGCCCACCTTGGCCAGCCTCGGTTCCAGGTAGTGCCACATCGAAAGGCCCATGACGCCGCCGTTCCCGACTGCCATGCGAGAGGGGTACCAGTTCGTCGGGAGCCAGTCGGTGAGCATCGACGCGATGAGCGAGACGCTGGCCAGCAGCAGCAACGCCCCGAAGATCCGGAAGGCGGTGTTCTCAAAGCTCAGCTTCGCGAACCACAGGACCGCGCTGACGAGGAGGAAGAAAACCAGGCAGTAGGCGCCGTCGCCGATCGCCCAGAACACGGCGTAGGCGACGTGGGCCCCGACGGAACCGCAGAAATTGGCCGCCACGGCGTTCGGCGGATAGATGTTGGTGTTCGGGGCGTCCTGGGGGTCGAAGGTCACCAGGCTGACGATCAGGAACAAGGCGGCGGCAGACGTCGCGGCCACGCCCGTGACCGTCACGGCGATCCTGCGGACACGGCTGAGCATCTTCTCCACGCTCTCCCTCGCTATCAGTGCGTTCCGCTGTGGCCGAAGCCGCCCTCGCCGCGGCCGGTGGCCGGAAGCTCGTCGACCGGCCGGATCTCGGCATGGGCGACGGCCGCCACCACGAGCTGGGCGATGCGCAGGCCCCGCGTCACGGTGAACGGCTCGCGGCCGATGTTCCCCACGATGATCCCCACTTCGCCGCGGTAGTCCGCGTCGATGGTGCCGGGCGAATTCACGATCACGAGGCCGTGCTTGAGCGCCAGGCCGCTGCGCGGCCGGACCTGGATCTCGTAGCCCGGCGGCACGGCCACGTACAGGCCCGTCGGCACGAGCTTGATTTCTCCCGGCGCGATAGCCAGCGGCTCTTTGACCGCGGCGCACACGTCCATCCCTGCCGCCGCCTCGCTCATGTATCGGGGCAGGGGAAGGTCCTCGTGACCCGGCGCTCTCCTCACAAGCAATTCTATCGGCATGGCCGCGCAGACTCCTTGAAAGTTTTTTCGAGTTATCGGACGCTCCAACGGCCGTGATGATACTGGGAAGGGGCATCGCGGTAAAGACAATGGCGGGCATCGGGAAGAGGGCACGGTGCGACCGGGACGGCCTTCAATGTCGGGACATGAAGACCACGGCTTCGTAGAGGCCTTCCTTGCTCTGCCGCCTTCTCATCTTCTGGATGCCCTCCAGCTCAAAACCGAAGTGCTTGAACAAAGCCGCCAGGATTTCGTCGCTGGGCAGGGGGTTGCCATAGAACTTGCTGTTGCCTATGACGTAGGCAAGCCTGGCCCTCCTGTCGCAAACCTTCGCGATCTGGGCCGCGTGCGTATAGATGTCGTTAAAGTACTTCACCACGTAACTGGCCATCAGTTCCCCGGCCTGCCCGATATTCGGAACGAAGGGCTTCAGGGCGCCGGCGACAACCTCGTTGGCGGGTTGAACCCCCTTGGCCAGGACGGAGGTGGCTCTGCCCCACGTTCCGCCGATGGCCTCGGTCTCCAACTCGCCGACCGCACCGGCGCTTTCAATGAAATCAAAGAAGAACATGTGAGGCCGCGTCTCCCGCGCATAGCTGAAGCGATTCGGATAGGGCGGTGACGTGATAACGGCCGTAAACCGCAGGTCCTCGGGCAGCACCTTGGACGCGAACTTGCTGTTGCCCCGAAATACCAGCACTTCGGCCCCTGGCTTATCGGCCACGGACTCAATGTCCGCACATATCTCCTCTGATTTGTCGGCGAGCAGTCCCGCCACGTCAATGGGGGGGAGAGGTTCCTCCGCGAAGGTGAGCGAGACGTGGTTGTGCTTGGCGTTGCTCGCGGGAATGAGAATGGCAAGAGTCGCCATTCTGAGCAGATCCGTGAACTCAGGCTCCGGCGGCAGCTCCATGATGCGTTTCCGCAGCGCCACAAGCTGAGCCAGATTGCACTCAGACCACCACCGTTCGATATGATTGATGCGTGGGATATACCTCGCATGATCAGAGAGATAGGCGCGCGCGTTTTCGAGATGGCTGAGCAACCGCGTCTCGGAGCGCGCCGATTTCAGGAAACTCTCGAATCCACGGCGTATACCCGAAAGATCCCGATAGGTCCGGGTCTTGACCGTACTGACAAAATGCAGGTACGGATTCAGTTCGATCGAACAGGCCGGGATGCCGCGATACTTCATACATAGCGGGACCGTGCCTACGCCGCTGAATGGATCCAATACACGATCATGGCCCGAGAGCCCGAAATGATCGGCTATGTCCATGGCCAGTTGTGGCGAGAAGCTGGGCGTGAGCCGATACCACCGGTGTATGGGCAAGTCCAGCTTGCCCTTGAACGTGACATCTTTGGTCTTGCGGCCGACGAAACCGTCCTCTAAGTCAAAAAGCGTTGGCTGCTTCATGCCCTGAGTCCTGTAGCATCTCAATGACCGGCTTTCGGAACTCTTCCTTGTTCCGGGTCATGAAACCGTAAAGATCGTAACCGGATACTTCCCGGACCATTTCATAACTTGCCATCCCCTCCTTGACAACCCACACGCTACGATATCTTCTGACAATGCCCGGATTGCTCTGATTGCGGAATAGCGGCATGATCGGAAGAATCGCGCTTACCAGCAAGTGCCGTGCCATTGCCTCGTCCGCTTGCGTTCGTTTGCTGTCGCCCGTCTGGTAACAGTGACGGACCTCCAAACCGAGCCCAATGAGGTCGATCTTCGGGCTCTTCGTCAGTGCCGCGAGTTCAGCGGCGCCATAGGAAATCATGGCTTGGCGTCGCCGGTCGTCAGGAACCCGCGCAAATTCGAGGTACACATCGGTAGACCGGGTCTCCTTCTTGCTCCCTGAGCGGATGATCGCTTCGTAAACCAAGTCGGTGGGCGCGAGGCCCAGGGCCTCGCTGAAAACGGCCTTCACGCAGGCTTCGTAAATGTCTCCGATCTTGCGATGGATGGACGTTATGGTTCCGCCGCTGAGGGCGGCCGCCACGTACTCGCGCGAGTCCAAGCCGAAAATGCTGAAGAGGGGATCTTCTCGGTACCTCTGCACCAACTGGTCTACGCCGCCTCCGGTCTTCCTGACCGGCCCCGGGGTATACTCCCGGAGCTTGGCCAAGTGGCCCATCGTGAGGTCGTACAGAACCTTATCCAGTCCAGTTCGTTCAGCAGGCACGATGCACTCCCATGTCCCGACCGCTTTCCTTGCAGGGATTCTAGCAGCAAGAAAACAGCGCCACAAGGCCCAGGGAAGAATCGCTCGGCGTTTCTCGCGCCAACGGCATGACGCGCCGCCGTTCTCCTGATATAATCGCACCGCGAAAGACCATGAGCGTCCTGGGCGCGGACGGATGCGCCCCGTTGGAGCCGCACCATGTATCAGCCGTCACGCAGCGAATTCGTCGAAATGGCCAAGCGGGGCAACACGATCCCCGTCTTCCGCACCCTCCTGGCGGATCACCTGACGCCGGTCCTGGCGTTCCGCAAGCTCATGGGCGAGGGCGAGCAGGGGTTCCTCCTGGAGAGCGTCGTCGGCCTGGAACGCGTCGCGCGGTACACCTTCCTCGGCGTGCGGCCGCGGATGACCTTCCGGGCGCTAGGCACGACCGTGGAACTCGTCGGGCCCGACGGGACGCAGCGGTTCGAGGGCGCCGACCCGCTGGCAAAGCTCTCGGAACTCCTCGCGCGGCACAGGCCGGTCCATCACGGGGCGTTGCCGCGCTTCACGGGCGGGGCGGTCGGCTACGCCGGCTACGACATCATCCGCCACTACGAGCGGTTGCCGCATTGCCCGAAGGACGACCGCGGCCTCCCCGACGCGGTCTTCGGCTTCTACGACACGATGGTCATTTTCGATCACGTGCTGAAGACCCTCCAGGTCGTGTCGAACGCAATCCTCGACGGCGAGGACCCCGCCGTGGCCTACGAGGCGGCGTGTGCGCGGATCGACGGCATCTGCGACCGCCTCCGGCGGCCGGCCCCCTTGCGCGTCGAGGACATGGTCCGCAGCGAGCCGGTGCGGATTCCATTCGTCTCCAATTTCAAGCGCGACGATTTCTTGCGGGGCGTCGAGGCGTGCAAGGAGTACATCCGGGCGGGCGACATCTTCCAGGTGGTCCTGTCGCAGCGGCTGCGGGTCGAGTCCGGGGCCGACCCTATGGATATTTATCGAGCCCTGCGGGTGGTGAACCCGTCGCCGTTCATGTTTTTCCTGCGGACGAGCGACGCGACGCTGATCGGCTCCAGCCCGGAGATCATGGTCCGCGTCGAGGACGGAAAGATCACGAGCCGCCCGCTGGCCGGGACGCGCCCGCGCGGGGCCACGATCGAGGAGGACAAGCGCCTCGAGGAAGAGCTCCTGGCGGACCCGAAGGAGCGGGCCGAGCACGTCATGCTCGTCGACCTCGCGCGGAACGACATCGGCCGCGTGGCGAAGTTCGGCACGGTCAAGCTCTCCGACCTCATGCACGTCGAGCGGTACAGCCACGTCATGCACATCGTCTCGAACGTGACGGGCGAGCTGCGGCCCGGGATGACGGCCCTCGATGCCCTGCGCGTGTCGGTGCCGGCCGGGACGGTCTCCGGCGCGCCGAAGGTCCGGGCGATGGAGATCATCGACGAGCTGGAGCCGACGAAGCGCGGCCCGTACGCCGGGGCGGTGGGCTACGTCGATTATTCGGGCAATATGGATACGTGTATCGCTCTGCGGACGATGGTCCTCGCCGGGGGGCACCTCGACGTCCAGGCCGGGGCGGGCCTGGTGGCCGACAGCGTTCCCGAGCGCGAGTACGAGGAGACGCTCAACAAGGCCCGGGCGTTGCTGGTGGCGGTCCAGATCGCGGAGCGGGGGTTCGGCGTCGCATAATGGTGTTCATGTAGGCCGGGGCGTGCCCCGGCTTGTGCCGCACGTCAAAGACTTTGGAACCGCAAAGAACGCAAAGAGCGCAAAGGAAAGAGGGATCAAACAGCGGCCGACGGCGAAGGCAGCCATGTTCACCGCGCCGTGGTTGTTCCCAGTCCTTGCCGTTCTTCGCGCTCTTTGCGTTCTTTGCGGTTCCCCGCCTTTGTATGAACTGGCCGCGGCTTCCTCTCAAGTCTTTCCGACCGGCAGCGAGAAACTCGCCAGCTCCGGCCGCCAGGCAATCCGCACCGGCCGCCCACCCTCGAATTCCAGTCGCGCCCAGGCCTCCCGGACTTCGCCGCCGTCTTTGAACCGCACGATGCGGTGCACGTCGAAGTTGCCCCTGCCGCGGACCCGCCGCCCTGCCGGGCTCGCCTTGGCGGGCGCGAACGGCCCCTTGTCGAAGGGTCGCGGCGCCCGCGAAGAGACGAACTGGAACCCAAGCGCCTCGAGCACCGGGGCGAGGATCGCCTCGTACGTCTCCTTCCGCTGCTGCCACTTGATCCAGAGCGTGACCGCTGCCAAGAGGAGGAGCGACGCCGTCAGGATGAGCGTGTGCCAGTTGAGCATAGGTAGGCCGCGGTGTGCCGCGGCTCTTTCAGCAAGTCAAAGACTTTGGGAACCGCAAAGAACGCAAAGAGCGCAAAGGAAAGCAGGGATCAAACAACGGCCGATGGCCAAGGCAGCCATGCTCGCCGTGTCTTGGTTGTTTCCCAAGACCTTGCCGTTCTTCGCGCTCTTTGCGTTCTTTGCGGTTCCCCTGACTTTGCATGCCTTTCATCCGGCAGCCGCCAGCTTCTTCCGAATCGCCTTCGCGACGTTGGGCGGCACGAACCGCGAGATGTCGCCGCCGAGCGTGGCCACCTCGCGCACGAGGCGCGACGAGATGAACGCCACCTTTTCGTCGGCCATCACGAAGACCGTCTCGACACCGCTGATCGTCCGGTTCGCCAGGGCCAACTGGTACTCGTACTCGAAATCGGCGTGTTGACGCAGGCCCCGCAGGAGGACCGACGCGCCGTGCTTCGCGACGAATTCGACCGTCAGGCCCTCGTAG
>Ga0209777_10005339_pt1 | contig 14865 bp, 11 predicted proteins | sample FrelakmetHBP12HB_FD_187147 | JGI IMG/M metagenome (GOLD analysis project Ga0209777, IMG submission 187147) | Freshwater lake sediment microbial communities from the University of Notre Dame, USA, for methane emissions studies -HBP12 HB (SPAdes)... | ecosystem: Environmental > Aquatic >... | reverse complement strand
GGGATAGGGGCCGAGGTTTTCTTCCCCCGACACTCGATACCTCGATGGTTTCATCTTTATTGATCATGGAAGTCAAACAACAGCCATGAATTTTTTTAATCCGTTCCGCTGCCTGATGAGGAGTCCTGAGACCAATGGCGATATCATTGGTTAAATTGTTTCCTCCCAAGGCCAGAATCGAGGTATGTTTGATGCAACCGTTGGAAAAAATCGCCAAATCGGTGGTGCCTCCTCCAAAGTCGACCAGGGCCACCCCGAGTTCTTTTTCTTCAGGAGAAAGCACCGTTTCGCTTGACGCTATCGATTCTAAAACAATATCCGAGACGTCCAATCCAGCCTTGTTTGCACAGCGAATAATATTTTGGGCCGAGGTGACCGCCCCGGTTATGATATGGACCTTGACTTCCAATCGGACACCGGAAATGCCCAGGGGATCCTGGATTCCATCCTGATCATCAACGATAAATTCCTGAGGAAGCACATGAATCACTTCCCGATCCAAAGGGATGGCTATGGCCTTGGCGGCATCAATGACCCGTTCAATGTCAGTTTTAGTGACTTCCCGGGTTTTAACAGCAATAACCCCATGGCTGTTGAAGGCTTTGATATGCCCCCCGGCAATACCGGCATAAACCGACCTGATTTCACAGCCGGCCATAAGTTCCGCCTCTTCCACGGCCTTTTTGATGGAGTTAACCGTACTCTCAATATTGACCACTACCCCTTTGCGTAAACCCACCGAGGGATGGGTCCCGATACCCACGATATCAATACCACCGGAAGAGACTTCCCCAACTACCGCACAGATCTTGGTGGTTCCGATATCCAATCCTACGATCAGATTATCTTCCAATCGAGACGCACCCCCTTTCTTTTTCTCTGGTTTTTAGTGTTCATTTCTCCCTCGGACATTGCTCTTCGCCTTCTAACCTCAGACCCCCTTGAAGGATTTAGACCTAAGGCCATGAACGATAATCCGCTGGCCGAATTGGAGAGAAATCCCATTCAAAAGGACCTGGTTGGGCCGTTTCTCAAGCTCGGCCCAAACCCTTTCCAGACGCTTGATCCGCACCGGGATTTCTTCTTTCCCCAGGGTGATCCGGATTCCTCTTTCCAAGGTGAATAAAGAAAAACCACAATCAGGATCGTAATGAATTTCCGAAAGTTTATTGGGATAAAATGGGTCTGCCCCTTGACTCAAATACCATTGAAGCAATACCAGTTCTTGAAGGATAGGGGACTTAAGTTGTCCCGCCGGAGTCCAGTCTTTTTTCGTAAGCCCAGTCAAGAGCGGAAGAGAGGCTCCTTCTTTCATCTCGCATTTTTTAAAAAGGAGACCCTCTTCATTTAAATAATAAAGATCTTGTTGGACCGGAACCAGAAATTTCGCTTGATGTTCGGTAACCACCACCTGGAGTTTGTTGGGAAGTTCCCGTTGGAGATATACACTTTTTATCCAGGGGATGGATTCCATATTTTTTTTAACCTCTCCCAAATTCAAAGCCAGGAGATTGACTCTGTTCTCCAGGCCACCCTTTTGAAGCAATTCGGTTTGAGTAACATGTTTTATCCCCTTAAAACCGACATCTTCCAATTTAAAGATAGGGGTGGACAAGGCGACCAGATACCCGATCAACAAGACAATGCTTACCCCCACAATAATCATCATAATCAATGAACCAACCCAGAAATGATGCATCAGCTTTTCCGTCCAGGAAAACCCGGAGTCCCCTTCCACTAACGACCCTCGATAATAATTGCGACCTATAGTTCCCAGCCTGGTTTTTCCTATATACATGATGATTTCTCCTGTTTGGCTGAAAGCTGAAAGACGGTTGTTTTGACTTTGAGCTTTGAGCCTTGAGCTAAATCTCTTTCAAACTACAACCCCACAATCGCACCTCGGGTTCGAGGAGGACCCCGAATTGTTTTCTGACCCGGGTCCGTATCAGGTTCATTAAATACAAAACATCCTTAGCCCGGGCCTCGCCCTGATTAACAATAAAATTAGCATGTCGTTTTGATATCTGTGCACCGCCCCTTCCGACCCCTTTCAGGCCGGCTTTTTCAATCAGCTGTCCGGCAAAGTCCTCCGGAGGATTTTTGAAAACTGATCCACAGCTCGGTCGGTCCAACGGTTGAGCGGCTCTTCTTTGAGTCCAAAGCCTCCGAGTTTCTTTTTGAATACTCTCCGCATCTCCTGAAGACAGCTTGATGCCTCCTGCCATGATGACTTCTCCCGGTTCCAGTTTCAAAGTTCTATAGCCGAAGCAAAGCTGTTTTTTCCCTTTCCGAATCAGACGTCCTTCAGAAGAAACCATTTTCAAGTAGTCGGTTATATCCTTCATTTCCTTTCCGTAACTTCCGGCATTCATAGCCCAGGCCCCTCCGATTGAACCCGGGATACCGGCCAAGAACTCAAGACCTCTGAGCCGGTTTTTGATCCCGAACCCAACCAGTTTTGAAAGGGAAAACGCGGCCTCCACTTCCATAAGGATTTGGCCGTCTTTGTAATGTTTAATCGGTTTTGGTATCCTGGGAGACGAACACTGAATGACTATTCCCCGGACTCCCCGGTCGGATACCAGCAAATTGCTTCCTTGTCCTAAGACAAACCAGGGGATATTTCCCGCCTTCACCACATCCAGCAGCTTTTTCATCTCTGAAATAGTTTGGGGTTGGATAAACCAATCCGCCCTTCCGCCTATCTGAATCGTGGTATAAGGGCCCAATCGCTCCCCCTGTTTAACCCGTCCCGGGCAAATCTTGTCCAAAAGCCGTTTAAGATCCTGCTGTTGATACAATTTCCTGACCTATTTTCCAGACGTCTCCGGCACCCAAGGTAACCAATACATCTCCAGCCTTTAACATTTCCTGAAGAGAAGAAATTACTTCCGCCTGATTGGAAAACAACCTCACCTCCCGGTGCCCTTTTCCCTTGATCCCCTCCATCATGTATTCGGAATTGATCCCTTCTATCGGATCTTCACTGGCTGCATAAATGGGCAGCAGCAGCAAGCAGTCGGCCTGATAAAAGGAAGTGGTAAATTCATCAAAAAGGGCCTTGGTCCGGCTAAAACGATGGGGCTGAAAAACAACCACAATCCGGTGGTCGGGCCAACATCCCCGGACGGCATTCAAGGTGGCTCGAATCTCTGTAGGGTGATGGCCGTAGTCATCCATGACGATTGCCCCACAGTATTCCCCTCTGACTTGAAAACGCCGCTGAACCCCTTCCAAACTGTCAAAGGCCTCCTGGATCCGATTGAAAGGAACCTCTAATTCAAATCCTACAGCAATGGCCGCCAACGAGTTATAGACATTATGCAGTCCTGGAAGTTTGAAATGAATCTCTCCCCAATCCTTTCCGGCATTGTAAAGACGATATTGGGTGGACAATCCTTTCTGATTGATATCCCTGGCCTGAATATCAGCCTGGGCCGTCAGGCCGTAGGTCCGGTACCTCTTTTTGAGTTTCGGGATCAAGGAAGGCAAATTGGGATCATCCAAACAAAGGATGGCCAGACCGTAAAAGGGGAGCCGTCCTAAAAAATCCAGAAAGGTTTCCTGGATTTGATCCAGGTCTTTATAGTAATCCAGATGCTCCAGGTCTATATTGGTGACCACGGCAATGCTCGGGGACAGGTGCAGGAAAGACCCGTCGCTTTCATCGGCCTCCGCCACCAGAAAGGCCCCCTGACCCAACCTGGCATTGCTTCCCCATTTATCCAATCGTCCTCCGATAATGACTGTGGGATCCAACCCACCGTAAGCCAGGACATTGGCCACCATTGAAGTGGTGGTTGTTTTTCCGTGTGACCCGGCCACAGCGACACCATATTTCAATCGCATCAACTCGGCCAGCATCTCTGCCCTGGGGATGACCGGCAGGAGGGCTTGCCTGGCCGCCAGGACTTCAGGGTTATCAGGCCGCACCGCCGAAGAGATGACCACTACCTCGGCCCCTTGAATATGTTCTCCCTTATGCCCGTAAGCAATTTCTCCGCCCAGGGATTGTAGACGGCGGGTGATCTCGGTTTCTTTCAGGTCCGATCCGCTGACCTGATAACCGAGATTCAGCAAGACCTCGGCAATACCGCTCATGCCGATACCGCCGATTCCTATAAAGTGAATATGTTGAAAGCGAGGATACATTTATGCCTTTATCAAAAAGGGTTCAAGGATTCAACGTAACTTACGTTATTGAACATCATGTGTACGGCACATTGTTTCTTCTTGAGTCTTGAATCTTGAATCTTCATTCACTTGACCCCTTGAATCCTTGAATCCTTGAACCCTATTTTTTCATCAACCATCTGATAGCACGCTGCCACGATTTTCTCAGCAGCCTGCCGGCGGCCCAGGGCCCCGGCCTTGTTTCCCATATCGGTCAGCCTTCCCCGATCGGCCAACCAGCCCCGGATGCGGTCCGCCAGGACACCGGGTTTTATTTCACTTTCTAATATCATTTCCGCTGCCCCGGCATTAACCAAGGACCGGGCATTGTGTTCCTGATGATTGTTGGCGGCAAAAGGAAAAGGGATCAATAAGCTTGGTTTTCCCAGGGCCGTTATTTCACTTAAGGTCATGGCCCCGGCCCGTCCGATAATCATATCCGACCGCTGGTAAGCCCAAACCATGTCGGAAATAAAAGCCATGACCTGGTGCTGAAAGCCTTTTTCCTGATAGGCCAGAGCAACCCCCTTTTCATCTTTTTCCCCGGTCTGATGAATAAAATAAAGATCATCTTTCCAGGACCCTAATTCATCCAAAGCATCTACGACCGCTTGATTGATACTGTGAGCCCCCTGGCTGCCTCCCAGAATTAATAAGGTGAGGGGTCCCTCAAGAGAAACCTGGCGATCGGAGACCTCTTGAAATTCCTTTCGGATTGGGTTGCCGGTTATTCGGCATTTCTTTTTCGGAAAATAGATCTCGCTTCCTTCAAAGGCCAAAAATACACGATTCACCACCCTACCCAACAACCGATTGGTTATACCGGGGATCGAGTTCTGTTCTTGAACGGCACAAGGTATATGCTTCCACCAGCCAGCCAGAACCATTGGTCCGGTAACATATCCCCCCACCCCCAGGATCACCTCCGGCCGAATCTCCTCAATAATTTTCAGAGAACTTCTAAAGGCCTTGGGAAGCTGGATCATCGATCGTATCTTTCCAGCCAGACCTTTGTCTTTAATCCCTTCCACCTTGAGGGGTCTAAACGAAAATCCCCGTTCCCCCAATACCTTTGAATCCAGAGGGCGCTGGGTAACAATAAATTCCACCTGATTTTCCCGATCTCTATTCATAAAGGCTTCCGCCATGGCAATGGCTGGGAACAAATGTCCCCCGGTCCCTCCTCCCACAATCAGGATACGCACCCCTTTTCCTCTTGATTCTGGGCGGTAAGATTCATCAGGATACCAATACAAATCATGTTCAGAAGAAGAGAAGACCCGCCATAACTGAGAAAAGGCAAGGTCAATCCCTTGGTTGGGAGAAGTCCCATAACCACCAACATATTGATCAAGGCCTGAAAGCCGATCATCACCGTGATCCCAACCACCAGGTACATTCCAAAAAGATCCTTTATCCTGACCGCCAATTGAAGGCATTTAATAATCAGGACCAGATATAAGGCAGCTATGATAAAAACACCTATAAAACCAAATTCCTCCCCGACAATGGAAAAAATGAAATCAGTATGAGGTTCGGGTAAGTAAAAAAGTTTTTGCTGGCTCCCGGTTAATCCCCGACCTCCAAGGCCTCCTGAGCCGAAGGCCAGGAAAGAGTGCTTGAGGTGGAATCCTGAACCCAAGGGATCCTTCCAGGGATCCAGATACGACAAGATCCTTATCCGGCGGTAAGGAACCTTCCAGATCAGGAAATAGGCCAAGGGGAACAAGGGGAAGATGGAGATGATCAAATGCTTGATCCGGACACCGCCTACAAAGAGCATGATTCCGGTAATCAAGAGCAAAGTGATGGCCATTCCCAAATCCGGTTCCAAAAGGATCAGGAGGAGAAAAACCCCGACCACCCCCCAATGAAAAAGAAAACCCTTCATTAAACCTTTCATCTGATCTCGATGCTGGGTCATGGACCAAGCTAAAAAAACAACCAGGACCAACTTGGAAAATTCCGCCGGTTGAATCGATATGCCCGCCAATCGAAACCAGCGGGAAGCCCCGCCCATGCGGGAACCGATCCCTGGGATAAGGACCAGGATTAAGCTTATGAAACTACCCAGTAAAAGCCAGTAAACCCATTTTTGAAACTTTTGGTAAGGAATGAACCGAAAGGCGATCATGGCCAAAAACCCGATTAAAGCAAAACAGGCCTGTTTCTGGGCGAAATAGAAGCTGTTATGATACCTCCTGGCGGCCAACTGGGAGCTGGCGCTGTAAACCATAACGATCCCAAAAATGACCAGGGCCATGGTTACCCCTAACCAGGCGTAATCGATTTTCCAATCGGATCTGGCTTCTTGCTGACCGGCATCGCTTTGAAAATCCAGTATCTTATTTCTATCAAAAAAGGATGAAGACATTACTTCCTTAATTCCCCCAGTTTCCTGACCGCTTGCTGAAAAACATTCCCCCTATGGACATAATCCCGGAACATATCAAAACTGGAACAGGCCGGGGAGAGAAGGACTACATCCCCAGATAGGCCTTGTTGAAAGGCCCAAAGGACCGCCTCTTCAAGGGTGCCGGCATATTCGGTTTTGGTCAACATCCCCAGTTGTTCCATCATGATATCCCTGGCCTCTCCTATTAAAACCATGGCCTTGACCTTGGCTTGAACCAATTCCTGTAGGGGAAGATAGTCTCCCCCTTTGTCGCGGCCTCCGGCGATCAGGATGATCGGCCGGTCAAAACCCTCTAAGGCCTTGACCACAGCCCCGACATTGGTGGCCTTGGAATCATCATAAAACCGTATCCCCTTAACCTGGCCGATATATTCCAGGCGATGTCCGAATCCCTTAAAAGCCAAAAGGGTCTTCTGGACGGCCTCGGGGATCGCCCCCATCAAGCGGGCCCCCAGGATGGCTGCCAGGGCATTTTCCCGGTTGTGGACGCCAGGCAAAGAAAATCCTTTCAAATTATATGTCTCGTGGGTGGAGCCGATTCGGACAACCGCCTTGTGTTCATCCAAATAAGCCCCTTGTGCTACTTGCCGGGTCCGGCTGAAAAAATAAACCGGTCCGGAGAGACTTTCTCCAATGGAACGACAGATCTCATCATCCCAATTGACCACCGCCGGGTCATTGTCTTTTTGATTGCGAAAAAGTCCGGCCTTGGAGGCCACATAGGCTTGAAAACCGGGATAACGGTCCAGATGATCCTCGGTAATATTCAACAAGAGACCCACCCTGGGAGAAAAGTGACAGGCGGTATCCAATTGGAAACTGCTGATCTCCGCCACCACAATCTCTTGGCCTTGTCCATTGAGGATATAGTCCATCAAAGGCCGCCCGATATTTCCCCCCAGGTATGTTTTTTTCCCGGAATTGACCAGCATTTCATTTAATAAGGCTGTTGTGGTTGTCTTGCCGTTAGTTCCTGTTACAGCGACCACCGGGGTTGTTGATCGATCGGCAAATACCTCAAGTTCCCCAAGGATCGGAATCCCTTTCCCCCGAGCGGCATCCAAGGCCGGGGTATCCAGAGGAATTCCGGGACTGACCAAGACCATATCCGCGGTTTCAAAAAAGCCCGGGCTGTGAACCCCCCCCTCCAGAACCATGGGAAGACCGACCCCCTTAAAAGGGGATACCAGTTCTTGGAGTTCGGAAATTTTCCTGGAGTCGGACACCATCACCTCGGCCCCTTGACCCAATAGAAAGGACACCAAAGCCATCCCCGTTTTCCCCAGGCCGACCACCAGGATTTTTTTACCTTGAAAGTCCAAAAAAAATTCCTCATCTGAGTTTTAGTGTACTCAGGGATATTAAACTCAGGATCACGGCGATGATCCAAAAACGAACGATTATTTTGGGTTCCGGCCAGCCCTTCAACTCAAAATGATGGTGTAAGGGGGCCATTCGGAAAATCCGTTTCCCCCGGGTCATTTTGAAATAGCCCACCTGAAAGATGACCGAGAGGGCCTCAATCAAAAAAAGTCCGCCGACAATGATCAATAATATTTCATTTTTGGTGATCACCGCTACCGTCCCCAAGGCGGCCCCAAGGGGCAGGGAGCCTACATCTCCCATAAAAAGCTGGGCCGGATAGCTGTTGAACCAGAGGAAGCCCATACCGGCTCCGACCATGGCCCCGCAAAAAACAGACAACTCTCCTGACCCGGGAACAAATGGGATCTGGAGATAATTGGCAATCTTGACGTTTCCACTTAGGTAACTGAGCAGTAAAAAGGTGCCGAACGCGATTGTGGCCGGGCCGATGGCCAGACCGTCCAGCCCATCGGTCAAATTGACGGCATTAGAGAAGCCGACGATGATAAGTAAAGCCAAAAGGATGTACCCCCAATAAAGATCCGGGGTCATGGCTTTAAAAAAGGGGATGTTCAAACGAGTACTATATTTAAAATTCAGATACAGAAAGATGGCCGGTATCAGAGCAATAACAATCTGGACGACAAATTTAGCCCTGGCGCTGAGGCCCTTGTTCCTCTTTTTGATCAGCATCAAATAGTCATCCCAAAAGCCGATCCCCCCAAAACATAAGGTGACCAACAGGACCAGCCAGATATAGACATTGGTCAGATCAGCCCAGGAAAGAGTGGCCGCAAAGACGGCAAAAAGGATCAACACCCCGCCCATGGTTGGAGTCCCCTCTTTACTGAAATGGGAACGGGGGCCGTCCTCCCGAATATACTGCCCGATTTGATATTTGGTCAGTAGTCGAACCACATAAGGGCCGAGAAGAAAGGTGATCAACAGGGCCGTCAGGGTGGAATAGATGGTCCTTAAGGTAATGTATCGGAAGACATTAAAGAAAGAGACCTGATCATGTAAGGCATATAATAGATAATACAACATGGCTTACTCTTGCTCCTCCAAGACCCTGACGATGGACTCCATGTCCAGACCATGGGACCCCTTGACCAACAGCCAATCCCCTTCCCGGATGATGCCCCTTAATAGATCAATTGCTTTTTTATGATCCGATGCCCAGAAGGCCCTTTGCGGAGGCCGAACACCATTCTGAGCCTCTTTCAGCATTTCCTCGGACAATGGGCCCAAACCCAGGAGATAATCCACCCCCATGGTCCCGATCATCCTGCCGATTTCTTTGTGGGCCTCAGATGACTGATTCCCCAGTTCCAGCATATCTCCAAGAACCAGCCCTCCCCTTGTCCCTTGCCTTAAAGATTGGAAGACATTCAAGGCGGCTTTCATCGATGCCGGATTGGCATTATAGGTGTCGTCTATTAAACGGACTCCCAGGATGCCTTTTTTAATCTGTAGCCTGTGTTCAGGGAGTTGAAAACCCTTCAAACCTTGCCGGACTCTTTCCAGGGAAAGGCCGAGAGCCAAGGCCGTTGCCGCGGCCCCTAGGGCATTACTGATATTATGTGCTCCCTGAATAGGCAAAAATACTTCTTCTTCTCCCTGAAAAAGGATTCGGAACCGAGTACCCCGGTCAGTTAGGGATAATCGATCCGCCCTGACCTGCGCTTCTGTCGCCTGCCCAAAGGTTATTTTTCGGGCCTTGCAAGTTCGAGCCAGATCCCGTATCCTTGGATCATCCCAATTGACCACCGCCCAATGGTCCGGTTCAAGGGCTTCGAAGAGTTCCCCCTTGGCCCTGGCCACGGCCGAAAGGGTTCCCAAACCCTCCAGGTGGGCTGGCCCGATATTGGTCAGCAACCCCACGGATGGCCGTGCTATCTGACATAATCGGGCGATCTCTCCGGAATGATTCATGCCCATTTCCATGACGGCAAAACGATGTCCTCCATTTAAAGAAAAAAGACTCAAAGGCAAACCGATCCAGTTATTCATGTTGCCCGGATTTTTTAAGGTCGGGCCTTCCTGTTCCAAAATGGCGGCCAGCATTTCCTTGGTCGTCGTCTTTCCGTTACTCCCGCTGATCCCGATCAGGGTTACCGGAAATTTCCTGCGCCAAAGCGAAGCTAAGTCTCCTAAGGCCGAGAGAGTATCCTTGACCTGTATAACCAACTTATCCGCCGGAAGTATCCCCGGTTCAGTGAGCTCGGAAACCAGGACGGCTGCTGCCCCTTTTTCAAAAGCCCGGCGGACATGATCGTGGCCGTCAAACCGGGGGCCTTTCAAGGCAATAAACAGATCTCCGGCCTTCAGGGTCCTGGTGTCGGTGGATACTCCGATGGCCTTTTCGGCCAAGTCTCCCTGAATCACCCGGCCTGATAGGCCGGAAATCAATTCTTCCCATACCAGTTCATCCGTGCTGAACATCCATAGCCTCTAAGGCCTTCCGGGCTTCTTCCCGATCATCAAAATCAATGGTTTTTGAACCAAGGAGTTGATAGGTTTCATGCCCTTTTCCGGCAATCAAGACCTTGTCTCCATGCTGAGCAAGGGTTAAAGCCAAGACAATGGCCTCCCTCCGATCGGGGACTATGATATATCCTGGAGAATTCGGAATTTCTTTCAAATTATTCCGATCCAAAAAACTTACTCCTTGTTCCTTAAGCCCTTGTTCAATATCCAAAATAATCTTTTCAGGATCCTCGGATCTCGGATTATCCGAGGTGATTATTGTCAAGTGACTCAGCTGCCCGGCAATACGTCCCATGAGAGGTCGTTTTTGTTGATCCCGTTCCCCGCCGCAGCCGAATACGGTCAGGATTTTTCCGCCGCCATAACTTTTCAAGGCTGATAAGGCAAAACGCAGGGCCTCCGGTTTATGGGAATAATCCACCAGTATGGTCAGGCCTTTTTTATTAGGGACCGGCTCCATACGGCCAGGGATACTGGTCAGGGATTCAATCCCTTTTTGAATAAAACTCCCCTCCAGAAGAAAACCATCTCCCACCGCCCAGGCAGCCAGGATATTGTACATATTAAAATGCCCGATTAAGGAAGACTTAATAGGATATTCCCCCTGGGGGGTCTGAATCCGGGCATTGATTCCATTTAAACTTGAGCTAACCTCTAAAGGAAAGTAAGAGGCCTTATGCTCTATCCCAAAATCTTTTTTGGGATCTTGACATTCCAGCCAGAGCCTTTGTCCATAAGGATCATCTCGATTAATAATGGCCAGACCCTTCCCATTTTTTAGATGTTGATGAAAGAGTCCGGTCTTGGCCTGAAAATACAATTCCATGTCCTGGTGGTAGTCCAGATGATCCTGAGATAGATTGGTGAACACCGCCTGATCAAAAACCATTTCCCCCAACCTTCCCTGATTCAAAGCGTGAGAGGAAACCTCCATGACGACATGGGTGATTCCCTCCCTGATCATTTCGGCCAAAAGGGCCTGCAGGTCCAGAGATTCCGGTGTGGTTACCGGTGCAGGCTTTACCTTGGCCCCATAACGATAAGAGACCGTTCCCAAAACACCAACCGAAAATCCGGCTGTATGTAATATCGATTCGACCAGGTAAGACGTGGTCGTCTTTCCACTCGTTCCGGTGATACCGATCAACCGGAGTCGGGAAGCAGGATAGCCATAAAAACAGGCCGACAAAAGAGAGAGGGCCTGCCGGCTGTTTTTAACCTTGATTTGAGTCACCGAAGAAGGGACAGTCCCCTCCTCTTTCTCAACCACAACGGTCTGAGCCCCATTTTTGACCGCTTGTTCTATATACCGGTGCCCATCGGCCTTGTGACCGCTTATGGCCACAAACAACCCTTTTCCCCTCACCTTCCGGGAGTCATAAGCCAGGTTGGTTATTTCCTGAGTAGTACCCCCTTTGATCTCCGTCCCGGGTAGTGCTTTTAATAACTCTTTGAGCTGCAAAAAAATTCTTTCTCTTCACAAAACCGGCTGAAATTGAACCTGACAGCGGGTTTTCTGATTTAAAATCGTCCCGGGCAAGGGCGATTGGGCCACGGCCTTTCCACTCCCCAGGAAAACGACCGGGATCTCATATCCTTTCATAACCTCAAGTACCTTACGCATACTCATTCCCCGCATATCAGGCATGATCCGCTTAGTTTGCAAATCCGCCGGGCTTGCTTTATCTTCTTCTCCGGTCTTTTGGGCCATGATCAAAGGGGCCATGTCCGGTTTCTCGTAAAGAGGCTCATAAGGCTGCTCAGAGGGCACGATCGGGGCAAGCCGTCTTATGCCCAGTATGGATAAGGATTGCTCGGCTATCGCCTTGAAAATCGGGGCCGCAACTACTCCCCCATAATGGGATCCCTTGGGTTCGTCAACCACCACCAGGATGACCAAAGAGGGGTCCTCAGTAGGAAGGAATCCCATAAAATTGGACATATATCTCCCCGGCGCATAATGCCTGGTCTCCGGGGAAACCTTCTGGGCTGTGCCCGTCTTTCCCCCGACCGAAAGGCCCTCTATGGCCGCCTGAGTGGCCGTTCCACCTGCTTCAGTCACCCGGGTCAAGAGACTTCGCATCAGCTGGGCTGTTTCCGGAGAGATGACCTGGCGTACGAATTGAGAGGAAAATTGTTTAACTGGGTTTCCTTTCTGATCGAGAATTTGCCGGACCACGTAGGGTTTCATCAAACGGCCGTTATTGGCAATAGCCCCCAGGGCGCAGGCCAGTTGAATTCCGGTCACCGTGACCCCCTGCCCAAAACAGATATTGGAGGCCTCAATTTCTCCCCAATGATGATAAGGCCAGACCACCCCACTGACTTCCCCTGGCAGATCAATGGCCGTTTCTTTTCCAAAGCCGAAATTTTTAAGATAGGTATAATGCGTCTTGGGCCCCACCTTTTTCCCAATTTTAGTGGCCCCGATATTACTGGAAACCTTGATCACATCCTGGAAAGACAGCCACCCATGGGGGTGGGCATCATGAATCACATGGTTCCCCACCCGATAGTTCCCGTTCTCACAGAAAATCATATCATTGGGGGAAAACTTTTTTTCCTCCAGGGCGCCGGCCAACAAAAAAGTTTTAAAGGTCGATCCCGGCTCAAAGGTATCGGTTATGGCCTGGTTCCTTCTGAAGGATGCCGGAGTCTTTTGAAAGATATTCAAATTAAAGGTCGGGTAATTGGCCAGAGCGAGTATCTCCCCGCTTTTAGGGTTCAGAATAATGGCCATCCCCCCTTTGGCCTGGGCCTTAATCACACCTTTTTTTAATTCTTTTTCCGTAAAATATTGTAAGTTTTTATCAAGGGTCAAGACCAGGCTTAAGCCTTCATTTTCCTGGATAGACTCGACATCATTCAAATACAGAGCCCGCCCCAAGGCATCTCGGAAACTGGGTTCATATAAATAAGGGCTCTTTAAATACGAATTGTATTGTCTCTCCAGACCTTCTAAACCATTGGGGTCCATTCCAATGAACCCGATGACATGACAGGCCAGGTCCATATAGGGATAAAAGCGTTGGGCTTCTTTAGTAAAGGCCACCCCTTCCAAGGCCTTGGCCCGCACGGCCTCATATTCATTGGGGGTGGCCCGGCGTTTTATATAGACAAAGGGTTTTGATGGATTAAGCAAATTGGAAAGATGTTTCCGGTCCATGGAAAGTAGGGGGCTTAATTGATCCGAGACTTCCTGGATGTTTTTTATTTCTTTGGGTTGGGCAAAAATAGATTCCATTTCAACGGTCATAGCCAGTTCAAAGTGGTTCCGATCATAAATGATTCCCCGTTTATGGGACCTGGGGATCAGTTTTTCTATTTCTCCCTTGGCAATCCTGGCCAATTTGGGTCCCTCCCATAACTGGAGCTGGACGGCCCGTCCGATGACCAAGATAAAGAGAAGACAAACTAGTCCAAAAACCCAATATAAACGAAAACGGATCCACTTGAATTCCGGTTCTTTCATTTCAGGATCTCAATCTGTCCTTTTCCCGGCGGCCTCAACCCTAATTGGCTTAGGGCGATGCCTTCTATTCTTTCCGGAGATTTCATATTGGCCACTTGGATACGCAATTTTTTGCTGATTTCCGTCAGCTCCTTTTTTTGTTTCTGGGCGCTGGCAATATCATAGCTCAGACTCAAGGTCTGGACATGAAGCCGGATAAAGGCCAGAACCCCTAAGACCAAAAAGGTCAACAGAATGAAAAAATATTTTTTAGGGCCACGGGGAAGTTTTTCACTAACTTTTTTCCCCCTCGAATGGGGTTGAGGTTTAATGGAAGCGTTCAAACCAATCCTCCCATCCGTTCCCCTATCCGTAGTTTTGCCCCTCGTGACCGGGGATTCTCTTGTATCTCATTTGAAGACGGAACGATTGGTTTGGGGATCACCCTTTTAAACACCGGTTGATCCTTTGGCCGGCTTGGCTTTGCCAATCCGAGGTGGTCCATGGTCCCTCGTTCTAATTTTAAAAAGGCCTGTTTGATGAGCCGGTCTTCTAAGGAATGATAGGCTATCAAACAGACCCTCCCTCCATCCGTCAAGGCCTCAAGAAACTGTTCCAGAAAAGCCTTTAACTGGATCATCTCGTCATTAATCAAGATCCGCAGGGCCTGAAACGTCCGGGTGGCCGGATGAATCCGTCCTCCCCTGGGAATGGACCCGGATATCAGATCAGCCAGCTCTCGCGTGGTCTTTACAGGCCTTTTGGCCTGAAAGGCCATAATTTTCCCGGCAATGCGTCTGGCCCATCTTTCTTCCCCATATTCTTTTAAGACCCCGGCTAGTTCCTTTTCATTGGTCCGTGTCAACCATTCCCGGGCACTGATCCCCTGAGTCTGATCCATTCGCATATCCAAAGGATCATCCCGTTGGAAGCTGAACCCCCTACCTGGATTTTCTATCTGAAAAGA